>ERZ650301.495-NODE-495-length-10964-cov-4.369878_pt1 | contig 10964 bp, 13 predicted proteins | sample MGYA00376237_ERZ650301 | MGnify/ENA primary metagenome ERZ650301 (study PRJEB26733, sample SAMN07839255) | wastewater metagenome | biome: small river; feature: stream; material: water | place: USA: North Carolina | collected 2016-04-05 ...
AGGAGAAAATTGATGAATTATATTAATTCGAACCTGTTTTAATATAGAATAAATTAAAAGGTTTGAACTATGAATTGTGAATATTGCGATACAGAACATAATGGTAATTATGCATCGGGAAGGTTCTGTTCTGAAAAATGTTCTAGATTGTATGCTATAAAAATAAATAAAAACAAAGATAAATTTACCGTCGGAATATGTAAAAAATGGTGATGCCTAATAGCTAGCAACAACTTTCGAAAACATACTTTGACTACCTAATTTATATCAGTACGTTATTTATATCGAAAACCCTTGGCTATTTAAATGTATAAAAAGAGTTCATTAAAAACCCGTGCCCTGTATCCTCATTTTATAAAGGAACATGTGCGTTGGTCTGATACTGACATGGTGGGTCATGTCAACAATCTTTCATTTTCTACTTATTTTGAAACTGGCCGTACCGAGTTCCTTCAAACACTCATTGCGAAAGATGCCGAACGCCGTATTTTGATGGTGTTGGCACGCATGAGTGTGGACTATTTAGACGAAATTCACTGGCCGAGCGATGTAGACGTGGGTACTGGAATTTTGGAAATAGGCCAAGCCTCATGTCGAATGGGACAGGCTCTCTTTATTGGTGAACGCTGTGTAAGTGTTTCTGAGTCAGTTCTAGTGATGATTGACGAAAATACACGAAAACCACTGCAAATCCCTGAGTGGGTCAGAAGTTTTTTCTCTAATTTCAATATAGTCAAATAGAACGCTTAAATGATTAATTATTGAATTCAAATTTAGTGGCCTGATAGACCTCAAATCTAACTTCGAAAGTTCAAATGGAATTGAATGAGAATAGCAATATTGCAAGGCAAGAAATTGCTAATAGGCTTTTTTTCCGCTTGTATCAAAGTGCAAACATGTTACACAAAACAGGAACAAAAGCAGTTGAAAAAGCAGGCCTTACGACACAGCAATGGGCAATACTTGGCGCCCTTTCCAGGACAAAAGTTGAACGTGGAATGACAGTTGGTGAACTATGTCGCTATCTAAAAACAAGCAGGCAAAATTTATCCGGTCTGATTGAACGCTTGAAACGAAATAACAATATTGAAGTACTTACAGATGCGAAAGATCGCAGAGCCAAACGGGTGATTATGACCACACATGGTCGAAAGGTTTGGGAAAAAGATGCGTTACCGAAAATTCATAACTATTACGAGTCTGCGCTTAAAGATTTTTCAACTGGTGATCTAGCTCACGTCCTACATTACTTGACCAAGCTGTTAGATAACATGGAGAAAATCGATCAAATCGCAGATCCAGAAGCTGACTTTAATCATTAATCAAATACGGGGCTTCACCTTTTTTCTTTACTCTGTGAGCAATAAATATTTGTTGTTTTTACAACAAAATAGATGTCTCTTACAAACTAGGGATTCTATCCAAGGAATAACTATATGTAATTTTTAATACCATACTCAGAATATGTGAAAATTATGAGCCGAAAAAAAATACGTTCTCTCAAAAAAACCATTCATATTGGTATGCAAGAAGGACTCGGTCCGTTGCGAAATGAAAGTAAGAATTGCGCGCTTGCACTGCTAGCACGTAGCATCGAGTTTGGACATAGTCGCCTCGCTATGATTCGACTGTGCACCGCAGTTGAACTAGATGCATTAGTGCCTACAGAACATTGGCTCTATTGCTCGCGAGTTGCAAAAAAGAGCGCTGATGAAAAACTCCGAAAGTTATATCTTCAGGCCATAACCAAAGTAACCAGTCATGGACATGCCGAACCAACATCTGCGACGTCTGACCCTGCAGGTTATGGTACCCGTTAAAGACCGGACACAGCACGTAATCATCGGCTAGCGTGTCTGAGTAATGTCTGCTTTAGCTGCAGTGCCGACATCGAGCGAACAACTGCAAAAGGCTGTTTCCAGTCTTTCAATCACCGCAAGTGACCGGCCGCAGCCGTCCCACCAGTAACATTCGAGCGTTCTGCTTCGAAGTTGAATAGCGGCCTTTCGAAACCAGCAAGACCGATCAACCGGTTCCGCTGCAGGGCAGGAATCGAGTACTCACCGCATTACGCGGATGCAGCTGCATCGGGTTCAACTGTGGAAACCTGAGAGGTGGCAACATTGGGGCTGTGTGCCATCCAAATTGAATCACAAATCGCCTCTAGTTCGCCGCGATGCTCTGCGGGCAATGCGTTGAAAAAATCATCTTCTGCACAGAGATTGATTACTTTTTCTAGGTCCTTGCTTTTATGCCCAATCGGTAGATACGCCTCTATCGCACCCTGTCGCAGCAGGTAAATCCCGGTAGCCGCGACCTCATTAATAAAGGCATGAAACTCATCCTTCTCAGCAGCGCTTAAATCATGTCGAAGTTCTCGCCGCTTGGATTTAATATATTCCCATATATCTCGCGAACTGTCCCAGTTGCCACTGACAAGAGCTGCCTCGACTGCACCGACGAGCGTTGATGCATCAATGCTTTTGATGTTCTCCAATACATCTTCTTTGATCTCTTTTGAATTTAGTTTAAAGAGATTTTTCAGCTTTCCAGCACCAATCTGCTCGATATAGTCTCGGTCTGCGATTATGGAGAATGGAATTTGGCAGGCGTCAAGCAACTTTCGATAGGCCCCAAAGAAGCCCTTTCCTCCGACCTCTACAACCTCAATTACGGGCTTTGCCGCCCGCCCCACTGAACGAACCTCCAGCATACGCTGGAATACGAGCCTGTCAGAAATACCTTCAACCAAGACAACGGCGTCCGCAAAAAAAGCCGCTCGTTGTTTTGGCTATTGATAATGTTCAAGAGGTGTTTTGCATCCGGCAGGTTGGCACTATTAAGGCGACGAATCCGACTCTTTTGCTCTACAGAGGAGACTCTTGATACATACTGGATTGACTGGGGCGATATAAAAGTGGGCGAATGAGTAGCAATGAGAAACTGGTTTCCAGTAGCCTGAGAGAGCTTAACAAAAATGGAAAGTAAGGTTCTTTGCCATTTGGGATGTAAGTGAAGTTCCGGCTCATCAACCACTACCAATGCGTCGCGAACATTGAGGCCAAAAATAACAAATAGGTACGTGAGTAGTTCGCGCTCACCAGAAGAGGCCGCACTCATTAAGAATGAAGTCCCCTGTTTGCTGAGTCGAATACTGTATTCATTGGTCATTGGATTAATCGTCTCCAACTTCCACTCATAGCCGAGTCCCCTGAGAATTTCGGTCAGTTGTTGCATGTTCGCGTCGCTAGCGAATTCGGTTTGCGCCTTGCCCTTATCCTCTTCGAGCAAAAGGCGGTACTTCTTAGCTAGTCTGCCGATCGCCAACTGCACATAATTTCCGCCTGACCTCGAACTTGTAGCATCGAGCGATCTTTTTGTTTCAAATTCGTTGTAGCCAGAAAGTCCGATATTCGATTGAAAACCGGAGGCAGCCCGAGTAACGGGAAGATACAACACGGGCAGAGATAACTGGTCATAGTTGAAATCCTCGCGGACTCGCTTATCCATTTCATACATTCTTAGGTACTGCAGAAAGAATGTCGCATGGTGCGAGTTGTCGTGCGTAATCACATTGTTCTGGAGCTGTTACCTTACCAACGTGCCGATAGGTAATGATTCCAAGTTCCAGCTCAACGCATCATGCAAATTGAGATTTCTATAGCGCCTAGAGGCAATCTTAATAAGTGCCTCAGTATCCTTCTGCATCGCCTTCATGTTATCGATGTCAGGTTGGGTCACCTCAATTTCGATTTCAACAATTTGTGAGGAATCAAGGGAATCGGAATGCTTATCAAGTACCAACTGGTCGAGTTGGTCGTTCGCCCTAAACTCATATTGAAGTTCCTGACCCGCCGAACCTTGTACCTGCACTGGATATGTCGATGCAAAAAGGCTTTTTCTCAGTGAGATTACTACGGCGTCGAGTAAGTTGGTCTTGCCTCCGCCATTGGGGCCGATGATTATCGAAATGTCGCCGTCGAGTAGTAATTCTTGGCGTTCAAGAAAGCTACGCACATTCGTTACCGCGATTTTTTAATTTTCATAAATACCCTCAAGTGGGATAACACAGATTGGACTACTGGCTGAAGTATGCCGCTGAAGAGTAGAGCACTTAAGTGCAACGCTTGTTCCGCAGGTGCTTAAGCGCCAATTCGTACTTCCAGAGTTCGCCCTGAGTCAAGCGATGTTTCCCCCTGCAGCGGAAGGCGAAGCTCTTAAAGCTTCCAGCGCAGAAAAAATGACGCCGGTGAGCTTGCCGGAAAGCAGTCACTGTCGAACGGCTGCTCGTGGCCGACTATAGTCATTTCGTCAGCTCAAATAATGACCGTAACCGCTGCAGTACTGACATCCAGCAAGCATCTGGAAAGGCTGGGAGCTGCCTTTCGGATTTGGCGACCGAGTGACGGCAATTGCCAACACTTGCCCCTCGTAGGGTTCCGGAACGGACAGCGAAAGTCGCACTGCTTTTCAGGTTGACAGCCACAGCATTGCTGACCGAAACAACGAGGTAACATGCCGTGACAAAGTTGAGGGAGGAACATGACCACATTGACATCGAAGCAGGATGCTGAAGAAACTGCTACGCGCGAACAGGTCGTGACCGTCTTGGAACTCCTTGAAACTCGGATGTTGTGGTCGACCGCCAGGCCAATCATTTCCGCGACGGGCATCCACGTGAGCCGTGGGTGGAGAGAAACCCTGGCTCACGCCCGCGAGGATTCCTACAGCGATGCCATCTGGACCCGCGCTTATAAGGCCCTTTCTTCGGCAGCCCGGTGGCACACCTACGTTGGCAACAAGCACGTCAGCTTTTTCGACCTGCGCGAGCAGAACGAGGACGCCAAGGGCGAGGTGCTGGAGTGGGCCCTGAGGCAGGCGATCGATAATCTCCGGCCGATAGTGCGTCGCCGGCCGTTCGACATCCTGGATGCGCCGACACGCAAGATAGACTTGGAGCAGTACAAGTCCTCGGCGCCGAAGCTGCTAGCCGCCGAGCTGCAAGGTGGGAAGCTGTACCTGCAGTTCTTTAGCACTCGGGCGTACTCGATCCGTGAGCCATTGGACATCACGAAGATGAGCGCCGCGCAAATCAAGCTCTTCGAGGACTACGAGGAGGTCATTGGCGTCAAGACGCGGCTGGTGCCTTGCTTCGACACCGTGGTGGTCGACACGACCAAAGACCTTGTCGAGATCCGAATCGACTTCCAGCCCGGCATGACGGAAGACAAGAACAGCCCGGCTTTCGCTCGCGTGATGAACGAGTTCAACCGGGTCACCACGAAGTTCATCGGCAGTGGTGCTGTCGGCGTCGGCCTGATGAACCTGCATCCTGCCATAAACCCGATGTACCTAGACGCGGCCTGCGGCCGGGTCACCGCTCTTGGCTTCGTCGCTACGAGCAAGGCGTCCTCGTCGAACAACCACGGCCAGATTCATCGCACACGAACCCAAGATTTCCGCAAGGACAGCTTCCACGTCGGCGGAAAGCAGCACGTCGATAAGGTCGATCCGTACACGATCGGCATCACCTGGCCTGCCAAGCCGCCCAAGGGCGACCTGTACCTGGAATTGAAGGGTAGCGTCAGGGCGATCTACTCGGGCAAGCTGCGAGCAGTGACCACGGCCGAGTTCCTGGGTTGCTTGGACGGTGCAGACTACGACTTCATCGCCGACCAGGTGCTGCGCCGACTGCCACGAAGGAAGAAGTGAACGTGACCGGGACCATCCAGAGCGACTGGGCTCACGAGCCCAGCGTCAGGGACGCCTGCCTGCACATCTGGCAGGCCTTGGCCTCCCTTGAGGATCATCTCGACCACTACACCTTCGAGGACCTGCGTCAGTTCGCCAAGCAGGACGATCCGACCGTCCTTTCCCAGGCGCTGTTGTACCTGTCTAACCCCAAGCTGAAGGTCCTGAAGACCTGCCTGATGTACGAGTTCAACGGAGGCTTCCTGCAGCTTCCAGACGAGGAGGTCGACCACTACTCGCGCGGCGAGGAGGTAATCCACCCCGAGTACGGCGAACCGATCGACGAATCGGAAATCTTGGTGTGCTTCACCCCTGGTGCTGGCCTTCAACAGAAGGCGAGCCGATGACGGTGATCACCCTTCAGGACTTGGAACGCTACGCTACGAAACGGGCCGTCCAGGCAGCGCTTCGCCGCGTCAAGATCAGCGAGGAAGGCTCGTACGAGGAGTTCGTCGACCAGCTCTATGACGACATTGACCAGCTGATCTACCGCATGCAGAGCGGCCTCGAGCTTCGCCAGACCGACAGCGAAGACCGCTTGAGTGCCGAGGTTCTCGGTGGTCTCAGCCTCCTCGGCTACGACGCCGTCGCAGACGGCAAGACGGGCGGGCACGTTGATCTTTCCGTCAAGATGGGCGAGTTCTCGTGGATTGGTGAAGCCAAGAAGAATGGCAACTTCCACGAAGGCTTCTTGCAGCTGACCACTCGCTACGTCCCGGTTTCCGGCAACTTTGCCCACAACCAAGGTGGCCTCATCTTTTACCTAGTGTCCACTCCGAACGCCCGAGGCAAGATCATGGCCTGGCGCGATGACTTGAGTGCCAAGGGACATGACTGCGTAGACTGCACGAGAAACTCTCTAGCCTTCTACTCGGACCACAGGCTCGAAAGCTCTGGGACAGACTTCAAGGTCCGCACGATGGGTGTCGCGCTGTATCACAAGCCGAAGGACAAGTCTGCCCGCACCTCCGCCGCCAAGAAGGCGGTTGTTGGCAAGTAACTTCGTTGAAACCCGAAATGATCGCTATGCACTGTGGCCTCGAGCGCGACGTTGCAATGAAGTGCTTGAAGCCAAGACGAGGGAACACACGAGCGCTGACGAAAGACCGCGATGTGTCGGGAAACGTGAGTTTGAGCACCGCCGTCGATCGACCGCTCCCGCTGCAAAGTAGTCATCAATCAAGCATGCAGAATCCACTCATAAAAAATGACTTTCAAGCTAAAAACCAAGAGCGTCTAAGCAAATGATATAAAAATCAGGTTACTTATGCATGTAGAGCACAGGGGATTTGAACCAGAGGCTTCAACGTCAGTTGCAAAAAAGACTAGCTCTTGGATGGTCTCATAAGTCATGCCGCTCGCGAAAGAAAACCCATAGGTAGAGAAGAGCTCAGCTTCTTCATACTCATCTCGTGCATCAAACTTTCAATTAATTCTGACGCATTACGCATTCGACAAAAACGAGATTGACGCAGCACGTTAGTGAAGTCACCAAGTGTAAGTTTATCCAATGGACTCAATGAGCCGTATGCAAATTCGGTGCATTCGATGCCTAGTTTTTCACACAGACTTTCAAACAACATAACGCACTGCTGAAATGTCAAAAATCCAAAGTTAATCTTGGCGTCAAAGCGGCGTAACGAGGCCGAATCGAGTTCATCAATCAAGTTAGTGGTGGCAAAGAAAATGCCTTGAAAATTTTCCATCTGAACCAGCATTTCGTTCACCCCACTGATTTCCCAGCTATGGCGTGCATTTTCCCGAGATCGTAAGAAGCTGTCGGCTTCATCCAAGATGAGAACAGCACCATCATCAGTTGCTTTTTTGAACATATCCGCGATACGCTGTTCTGTCTCGCCAACGTACTTGCCCAAAATGTCCGATGCATGCTTGACCAAAACAGGTTTATCAAGTTGCACGCTTACATATTGGGCGAAGGCGGATTTCCCGGTCCCAGAAGGGCCAAACAAACACAAACGTCCCTCTTCTGTTTTACGCAACCCTTCAATGAGATGAAGCAGGTTGTAATCCGCATTAATTGCATTAAGTTGATACTCGACCTGTACGGACTTAGTTGAATGACGCCGAATGCTGCACTTTTGGACCGTCAAAGCAGACTCAATGACGTCCTCCAGCAACTCTGTAGACGTTCCATTCGCCCCTGACTCACTCATCGATTTTGCAACTTTTGCAGCACGAGCCATCAAACCCGGCGATAGTTTCTCGTTTGCAGCCATTTCGTCACACCACTGCTTGCTGACATCTAATTCGGCAGTAAATTCGCTAAGCATTGCTGAGCGCACGCGCGCCGGAGGTATGTCCATTTGAAGGTGATAGTCAAAACGACGTAGATGTGCAGGGTCTAGGAAACGAATGTTGTTTGTAATCCAAATGGCAGGTACAGGGTTGTGCTCTAACAATTGATTGAACCAGCCTTTTTGCCCTGTTCGACTTCCTCGATTGCCAGACAAATCAAACTCATCGCTGCGAGAGGCCGCGTTAATATCCTCAATTTCATCAAAAACTATCAGCGAGTTGCCACTTTCAGCCAAGATACGTTGCGACAAACGATAGGCAAGTAAACGGTTTGTTCCATTAATACGATCCCCTTGACGGTTTTCAACGGCCACCTCAAATAGGTTGGCCCCCAATGCATTTGCAACCGCCCGTGCACACATTGTTTTACCAGTTCCTGGTGGACCATAGATTAAGAGGTTGACTCCATTTTGAGCATTGACCAAAGAGGACTCTATGTGCTTGATGATGCGATGCAGTTTGCCCTTTATGTGGTCAAACCGCGCAATGTCTAACTCTGCGACTGGCGCCACAACAAAGTTGTCTGCAAAAATATTGAATGGATTTACTTGATGAAGAACTAAGCTATCAGCAAGCCCTTCAATCAAATCAATCTTGCTACGAAAGTCAAACCCGTTTGCTTCATCTACTGTCACTAGGCCAGAACGTGTTAATCCGGAATTTGAAGAAAATGCCATGTGCACGTTGTGCAATGGAATCTCCAGAAGGACTGACAACACTGTCACCAGACGAGTGCTGTTCATAGCCCCCATTGCTGCCATAGTTTGGCGCAAATAAATGCTCTGACGTTCAAGTACGCAAAAAAACAGGATCTTCTGCTCATCCAGTGTTAACTTGAGTTGCCCTGTGAGCCAACAGATGTTTTGCATCAATGCTGAACTTGATACCTCTGGCAACGACGAGACAACAAGTTCTCGATGCTTCTTCTTTAGCGCATCAAGGACCTCACTTTGCTTGTAATCATTATCAAAGTCGATATCCAAGCCAAGGGAGCGAATTAGACCAGGCTCTGAACAATGACCATCATGTAAAACTGTGTGGTGTCCACCGAGATCAATAAGGGCACGTAGAGTCCATTTCTGACAATAAATGCTGAACTCCTGCTCTACCTGATACTCAGCTGCCGAATCAGAGAGTGAATCAAGTGGGCTATGGGAACGTCGACGCTTCATGAAAAACCTCATGAGAAAAGCACACCCTTCTCCACAAAAGGAGATGGATATATAAAGAAATTCCGGGAATTGCCGGGGCTTACCCCGCTCATCTGACAGCTAGATCAGTCGATATGAGCAGGGCATCTACGTGTCGTTGAAAAAAAACGAACGTGCCCGCTATGCATTGCGATAAAAAACTGCGATTGAGTTTGATGCATACCTGGATTACTGCTGAGAAAATGGTGTTAGCGTCGCTATTTTCTATTCTAACAATATCGATAAGTCAGTCACAGAAAACTTTCGTATTCGACAAACCTGTAAGATTTAATGAACAACCTCAACCGACTCATTTGCTGGAATATTTTGAAAGTATTTTGCAAGGTTATAGCGTTTTAGCAATGTATCACGAGGCAAGTCTTGAGTGCAATTCATGAACACAGGTTCGGTCGCCTCTAATAATTCAGCATCAATCAATGCATGACCGAAACTGACGGCAGAAGTATTGCATTTTACATGTGTAAATAATGTATTCCGCACAAGACACTCAGCATCACTGAGTTGCCCTCGCGCTATGTATATTTTCTGAAGTTGCCAGCAGACATGTTCTAACCAATACTGCTCTTCCCAAATCTCCAAGACTCGCAACTCTTGCAAAGTTAATCGAAGCGTGAAATCACCATGGCAGCCAATAGAACGCAATAAAGCACCAAGACGCGCGCCTGTTCGAATGATGAAGTCAATGCCATAACCCGCCAACCACTCCTCGTATACGGTAGCAAGCTCAACCTCCATCTTGACACCAAGCTCCTTTTCCACTGCCTGCCAATACTGAAGATAAAGTTCATCCTGTTCACACAATAAAAAATCAAAACAAATCAAGTATTTTTTCAATGTTTTTCGAAGAAACTCCCACTTCTTACTAATCAATAAGCGATCAAGAATTTCGACCGTATCTTGTAGCTGTTCAGACGTGTAGGCATCAGTCATACGATTGCAGATTCAAAAAAAAGGAAGGCACCACTTAAGCGAATTGAATGAAGATTTAAATATAATCAAAATTCATACCATAGATGTAGACAAAATCGAATATCGCGTACTCATCAAGTTTGCAGAGAAAAAGAAATGGATAGATCGATTTTCTAAAGAATACTTTGGTAAAGTTATGCCAGATTTAGATGGTATATACGATGAAAATTCCAAATATATTGTTGCTTCATACGATAACAAGGAGTTAGGATCTGTACACATTATGGACTACACAAAAATTTTAGTGCACTAACAAACCTACAAGCGTGGAATGCTAGCGAAGCTTATGTAAAAACCCCCTATCGAAGTCAGGGTGTTTTACGCGCAATGCTAGCCAATGCAATAGATAATCACAATGTGGTATCTGCATATATGAAAACCGATCGCTTTATAAAGTTCTTTAACTATTATGAAGATCTTGGATTTACGGTTTATCATGATGTAGCTGATCCAGATTACTCTCGAATATATCTAACCAAATGGGAGGCTATAGCTCGAAAATATTTAGCTCAATATGCTATTTAATAGAATTTAATTAGGGTAATTATAAAGGTAATCACCCTAATTATGTAGTCTATCCTTGTGGGTGATCTATAGTAAGGAAGCCGAACTACGTTCGTCTGTGTGCTCCCTATAGGTCGCCCACCTATTTTTTCTTACTTATTTCCTCTCCTATTAAAATCCATCCTGATTTTGAGCACACGACGGCTATGTCCC
>ERZ650301.496-NODE-496-length-10962-cov-5.210232_pt1 | contig 10962 bp, 5 predicted proteins | sample MGYA00376237_ERZ650301 | MGnify/ENA primary metagenome ERZ650301 (study PRJEB26733, sample SAMN07839255) | wastewater metagenome | biome: small river; feature: stream; material: water | place: USA: North Carolina | collected 2016-04-05 ...
AAAATTTAGAATCTTGCTACCATTGGTTATATGTCCAAAGTTAGGTCTAATAGAGGCATTGCCATTACAAAAAGTTCCCATTTTGATTAAGCCTTCAATCGTTTCGGAGTTGCTCTGCCTGTGAAGCGCTTATCTATCTATTTAGTTTGTTCAAGCTTGTTATTCTCAGGCTGCACTTCTCTGATGCAAAGAGAGGGAGATCCGCCGACTGGCCCTGAATACGTGGGCTGGTTACCTACCAGCTTTAAGACTCCGGTTGACCAGCAGTTGCCTCGACCAAAAGAGTTATGGTGGCAAGATTTTGGAAGTGAGGAGCTCAATGGTGTTGTAGAAACAGCACTTAAGAATAATTTCGATCTCCGTATTGCAATCGCTCGAGTCTCGCAGACGCGTGCACAAGCCGATATTGTGAAATCGACTCAATATCCTACGATCGATGCCAATGTCCGATATGGCATCCAGGGGCCAACTCCAGGCCCTGGTTATGCCGCAAATACCTCGCAATGGAACTCTCAACCACTGTGGCAGGCTGGTGCCTTGGTGAACTATGAGGTTGATCTTTGGGGAAAGAAGGGTTTTGATACTAAATCAGCATTTTCTCAAGCTTTAGCTAGTGAATTTAATCGTCAGGCTGTTGCCCTCAGTTTGGTTGGTGATGTCATGACGGTTTACTTTCAAATTGTGTCGCTCGATGAGCGTATTGCAGTGAGTGAACGCAACCTAGAGAGTATTCGAGGTGTGGGTAGAGGTCTCGAGAGAAGGGTGGAGCTTGGTGATGCCACCTTGATTGATCTTTCTCAGCAATTAATTTTGCAAAATAATACGGATGCATTGGTGACGGGTTTAAAGCTTCAGAGAGAACGAGCAATTAATCGTCTGGCGGCTTTACTTGGAACTACTTCCTCAGCAATCAAAATTAAAGCCAAATCGGTTGAGGAGTTTAGTGCTCCCATAGTTGCGCCAGGGCTACCATCGGATTTGCTTTGTCGACGTCCTGATATTCGTAGGGCGGAAGCATCTTTAGAGGCGGCTGAGGCTGATCTTTTGGCGGCTCGCGCCAGTCTTTTCCCAACCTTCTCTATCACTGGCGGCGGTGGTTATGGTAGCTTTTTACTGTCCCAGCTCACGATGCCACAGAGTTTGTTTTACAACATCAGTAGCAATTTGGTACAAAACATTTTTGATGCCGGTAAGCGTCGCGCGCAAATACAGCTAGCTAGCGCTAAGAATGTCGAGTTGTTGGAAGGCTATGCCAATACCGTTGTTGGTGCTATGCGTGATGTCGAAGATGGCTTATCTAGCGTGGCTTTGACAGCAAGGGCCTATGCCGCTTTAAACGAATCTCGTAATCGCGCTCAACGCTTGGCTGTCATGAGTGCAAAAGTAGTTGAGCGCGGCGGCATGGATTATGTTCAGCTTTATGAGATTCAGCGCACTGTGATTGCCTCAGAAGATGCCGCAATTAGCGCTAGAGGAGACCAATTAATCGCCTCGGTCAATCTTTATAAAGCGATTGGCGGTGGCATGAAGTTGGAAAATGACCCTTGCTTTGGTGGCGGTAATCTTCCCAAGGCAAATGCCAGCTGGGTAGAGAGGGCGAACAAAGCGGATTCTGTTTTTGGATCAAAGCCTGATTTCGTGATTACTCCTTCTGGGCAGGCAGCCTATCGTGGCAGTACTAGCCCACTTCCTGGTAGTGGCTTACAGGCTCTAGAGTCTCCGGTAGCAGCTCCTTCCCCTGTTACTAGTGGTGCTCAAAAGTGATGAATATGCTCAATAAGCTTTGGTCATTCATTGAGTATTGTCTCAAATCCATTCAGCATGGTGTGCTGGCTTTATTGTTGACTATCAAGTTGGACATAGAGCGGGTATTTGTTCATTTGTTTAATGGTGGAAAAGCGCTCAAGAGTAGTCAAGCGTTTGATAAACACTTGGCTCTTCATCAACTGCGTAGTGTGCTATCTAAAGCCAAGCCTTCACACTGGTTTCCTGAATTGAGTTCGAGAGTGATTGCCAGGTTCGCAACAATCTCAACAGAATGGAATCAGTTTAAGACTGAAATTGAGTCATTGCGTTTACGCATTTATCAAATTCGCAATCAAACCGATTTACAGAAATTGGTTGGAATGCTATCTCCTTTTGACTCCGAGAAAAAAACGATTCTTGCTGCAAGCATTGTGATTAATTTGCTGGCGCTTGCTTTTCCTTTATTGATGCTGCAGTTATATGACCGCATTCTTCCGCATCAATCTATGGATACGCTCGGTTTGTTTGCTATTACCGTGGGGATCGCAATTGCGCTGGAGTCCATTACTCGGGTAGCTCGCTCATATACAACCGCTTGGATTTCTGCTCGTTTTGAACATAAAGCCATGATGGAGGTTGCTGAGCGGATATTGGTTGAGCCTTTGCATGAATTTGAGCGTTTGGGTACAGGGGCGGTTATGGAGAATTTCAAATCCATTTCTAGCTTGAAGTATCACTATTCAGGTCAAACCTATCAGCAATTAATGGATCTTCCATTTACCCTCTTTTATTTGCTGATTATTTTCATCCTCAATATTTGGGTTGGATTGCTGGTCACTGTTGGCTATTTAGTATTTATTTACATTACTTGGAAAATGGGGCGCCATGATCCAGAGTTGATTAAGCAACAAAAGATGGCTGACTTACGTCGCAACAATTTTTTGAATGAAACATTAAGTAATGTGCATACGATGAAATCCATGTCGATGGAATCATTGATGTTGCGTCGTTATGAGCGCCTTCAAGAGGTTGGGGCCAGAATTATGTCTCGCATCACCTATGCGAGTGATATGTCTTCAGGCTTGGGGAATGTCTTTTCTCCCTTAATGACCACACTCATTGTGGCCTTGGGTGCATACCTGGTGATTACACATCACCTGACAAATGGTGAGTTGGCGGCCTGTGTTTTATTAGGCATGCGCTCACTCGCGCCATTGCAGCGTCTTGGGGGAATCTGGACAAAGTTCCAGCAAGATGAGGTATTGCGTGATGGTCTTGGAAAAACCCTGTCGATGCCTGGATTTCCTGCATCAAGTTCCTTAAACGAGGAGGGGCAAGGTGATAGTCTCGTTAAAGATGCCATCCCTTCATCGCTGGAATTACGAAATATCAGTTACGAGTTCCCTTGCACTAAAACCAAAATTTTTGACAATCTCAGTTTGAAGATTGAGGCTGGTGAATGCTTAGCAATCACAGGTCACACTGGCGCCGGTCTCAGTACCTTGCTGCAATTAATGGCAGGGGTGCTTAAGCCTACTGAAGGAGAAATCCTGGTTGATGGTCAAAATATTTCAGAAATAGATTTAAGAAAAATCACTGAGCAGATTGCCTACTTACCTCAAAGTAGCCAGATGTTTGAGGGCTCCCTGCTTGATAACGCCAGTGTATTTGATGCTAGTCGCGTTGAGCGTGCGCTAGATACCGCTAATGCCCTGGGCTTAGGTGATTTTGTATCTAAGATGCCGCGCGGATGGGATTCTCCAGTAGGTGACATGGCAACAGACTCGCTGCCACCGGGGTATAGACAGAGAATTGCAATCGTTAGAGCCTTATCCAATCATCCCAATATTGTTCTAATTGATGATCCGACCTCCACCATCGACTCGGAGGGGGATGCGGTCTTCTTAAGATTCTTGGAGTCTATAAAAGGCAAAATCACTTTAGTAATAGTTTCACAAAGACCTTCTTATCTTCGCTTGGCCAGCAGAGCTCTACATTTAATTGATGGAAAGTTGATAGAGTCTGGCTCTAGTGCAATAGGGCGTCAAAACGAATTCTCAGCTACTGCGTCAAATCACCATAGTTCAGATTTATCCCTAACTAGTTCTGCACAGCCAGGATTTCATTACGATCGCATACCGGCCTCTGAGTTTTTTAATTCACCACTGAAGCGTGGATTTTTTGATGCTCAGCGCTGGGCGCATACCAGCGAGACAGTCAACGGTAATTTTGGTATTCCAACGGATTTGTCTTCATGCTTGCCTCTGCTGCTCAAGTTAATGAACTCACGGGGATCTGCTCGTGAAGTCGCGGAATCGTTGCCATATTTCACGGAAAGCTTAGATTTGCCTGGTTTTCACAATGCTATGGCGCAATTGGGCTATCGCGTTAACAAGGTGTACTGCGCATTAGGTGATCTTGATCCCCGCACCATGCCTTGCCTATTTTTGCCGGACGATGGTTTTGGTTTTATTGCAATGGGGCGCGTTGGGCAAGAAGTGCGCAAAGCTTATAGTGAATCTGGTGAGGTGGATTTAGAGTCCAACCTCGGGATGATGGGCCATGCTTTCTTTTATGAATTGGCGGATAGCAAGGCTGTTGAAAATCGTTCATGGGTTTTCAGGGTCATGTTGCGCTTTTCCCCGCTTGTAGGTCAAGCCACGATTTCTGCATTGGCCACAGGCTTAGTGATTATGGCAGGCCCACTATTTATGATGGTGGTCTACAGCACCATCATTCCATCGGGTGCAAAAGACACCTTGTTTTATCTTGGGCTTGGATCGGTAATTGGTTTATCGCTGGCATTCTTTTTTATGCGTCAGCGTGCGCGGATTCTGTCCTATATAGCTGGCCGCATAGAGTACCTTTTTGGCGCAACCATCTTGCAGCAAGTTTTCAAGATGTCTCCCGCCTACACTGAAAGAGCTTCTGTTGGATCACAAACATCCCGTTTGCAAAGCTTTGAGGCGATTCGCGATTTATTTATTGGGCCTTTAGCTTCGACAATACTGGAGTCACCAGCGACATTGATTCTTTTAATTGTCCTGTCAATTATTAATCCAATTGCATTGCTGGTTTTCGTTGTGATGGCGACGATATACGTCCTGCTGTATTGGATCTTTTCAGTTCCCGCTCGAGATCGTGTGACTGCTGTTAGCAAGGCATCTACCAAGCGCAATGAATTTCTGGTTGAGATGATTAGCAAAATGCGGGTGGTGCGTGAGTGTGGGGCTCAGGTATTGTGGTTGGAGCGCTTCAGAGAGATTTCTGCGAATGCAACCATGGCATCGTTTAAGGCAGAGCAGTTATCTGCTCTCATGGTTGGGGTGTCCTATTTCATCATGATGGTGTCTGCGCTTTTTATTATTACTGCATCAGTTCCTGCAGTATTTATGCAAACCGTTTCTTCGGGTGCGCTGATTGCTTCCATGATGTTGATGTGGCGCGTATTAACCCCGATTCAGACTATTTTCACGAACATGACACGAATTGAGCGCGTACGAAGTGCAACGCGACAAATTGATGGCTTGATGAAAATTCAGGGTGAGAGTCAGGGGTCGGCCAGTTCTCTGATTGCTCGAGGTGTGGATGGTAGCGTTGAGTTTGCTCGAGTTTCTTTCCGCTATTCCTTGAATGTAGACCCAGCCTTAATTGGAGTTGAGTTCAAAGTCTCTCCTGGTGAAATGGTTGCCATTAGTGGACCCAATGGGGGCGGCAAATCTACTTTGCTGAAATTAATTTTGGGAATGTATCAACCTCAAGCGGGCTCGATACTGATAGACAACGTTGATATCCGTCAACTTGATCCAATTGAATTAAGGCGCATGGTTGCTTATGCCCCGCAGGACATTCAGCTCTTTAGGGCTACCATAGCGCAGAATTTACGTTTGGCGCGTCCCGATGCTACCGATAATGAGGTGTATCAAGCTCTAGATATGGCTGGTGCCCTTGAGCAAGTGTTAGCCCTTCCCGGGGGTCTGGAATATCGTGTCGGCGACAACACAAATAAGCTGCCATCCAGTTTGAAGCAAAAACTATCCCTGGCTCGCGCCTATCTTACAAGAGCTCCAATTATGTTGTTGGATGAACCTGGCGCAGGTTTAGATGAATTTGGTGACTTTAAGTTAGTCGAAACACTCAAAGCATTGCGGGGCAAGGTCACCGTAATTTTTATTAGCCATAGACCTAGCCATATTCGTTTGGCGGATACCTTGATAGTGATGGACAGGGGTTACTTACGCGCAGCTGGTCCGCCTAATGAACTGCTTAAACAGCCAGTAGTGAGTTAGGAACAACAATGAGCAAGATACCTAGTAAGAGAGCAAAAAGATGAATCAACCCACACCTCAAGAGCCAGATAAAAGCAAGCGATTGGTTTTAGGCGGTCGGACAGATAATTACATCGCCAAAGCTATTCTTTTGGAGGAGGCTTCCCCACCTATTTATTGGCAAACAACAGTGAAGTTGATTGCGTACTCTCTAGCAATATTTTTTATTTGGGCTTTGTTTGCCAACCTTGATGTTGTTGCTACAGCTCCAGGTCAGGTGATGCCAATACAGTCGGTCAAGATTATTCAGCATGTGGATGGTGGTCGTATCGCAACAATTGATGTGGTCGATGGTCAAGAGGTGAAAGAGGGTCAGGTCCTGATGCGCTTAAATGACACCGAGGCTGGGGCGGAATACCAAACACTCTCTGCAAAATACTGGGCCCTTTTTTCTAGGGTAGAGCGCTTGCGAGCATTGCTTGGTGATCGAAAGGCTGATTTTTCAGAGGTGCCTGAGCAATACAAGCAGTTGGTTGCCGAACAAGAATTTACCCTGAAAACCTCTAAAGAGCAGATTAATCAGCTGGAGTCTGAGATCAAAATCTTGGGTGAGGTGAGCTCTATTCGTGGGGACTTAGCTAAAGAAAAGTTAGCTACTCGTGTGCAAGCATTGGATGCGCAAAGAAATCTGAGTCAGGCCAAGGCCGAACTGTTGCGCTATCGACGCACCAATATGGATGATCTCAACACTTCATCGGGCGAACTTGCTCAGGTTGAAGAGCAAATGACAAAGCTGAAGGATCGATTGGAGCGCGTCGATATTGTTTCTCCAGTGGATGGTGTTGTTCAGGACCTGAAGTTCCGCACCGTGGGTGGGGTCATTCCACCAGGCGCGACTCTCATGAATGTAGTTCCAATCGATGGAAAGATGCATGCTGAGGTTAGGGTGCAACCTACGGATATCGGCTTTGTCAAAAAGGGTGAAGATGCTCGACTTAAGCTTGGCACTTATGACTTCATGCGCTACGGCACTGTTCAAGGCACTGTAACGATGGTTTCTTCCTACAGTACCTTGGATGAAAAATCTAATCCCTACTTCAAAGTCATCGTGAGTATTCCGCAGAATTATGTTGGTGATACAGACAAAACAATTGAGCCGGGCATGACCGTACAGGCCGACATCATTACCGATCGTCAATCGGTTCTCAGGTATCTACTGCGACCAATTTACGTAGCTTTCTCTCAAGGTATGCGCGAGCGCTAGAGCGACTCAGAGCAAAAACACTAAAAATGAATTCACTCAATTCTTTATCGGAAAAAAAGAGGGGGCGGGTCGATGACCCTTCTCCACGCATTTCCGCTCAAGATGAGGTGACATTGTCCGATCGTCAGCAACAGATTGTTGGTTTACTCGCGGAAGGTAAAAGCAATAAAGAGATCGCTGACATCTTAAAGATTGGTTATGGCACAGTTAAGCAGCACCTATTTGTTTTATTTCGTAAGCTTGGTGTTACAAATAGAACAAAGGCTGTTATTTCAGCTTCAAAACTGCTGAAAGATCATTCGGGTGGGCTGGGAGTTTCGACTAAAAAAGCGAAAAATAAGCTAACGGCAGTCAGGGTTGGCGGTCATTCTTGGCGCCTTGTTTCCGCAATTGTTATATCCGCGCCAGACGGAAATTTGGCTACACCCCAAGAGCTTGAATGGCGCAATCAGTACTTCGCTGATTTGCGCGATGTCTTGCAGGCTTATGTGGATGCTTTGGACGGACAGTTTTTATTGCTGCCTTATGGTGGCATGCTGGCATGGTTTGGTTACCCCAATACGCATTTAGATGATGCTGACCGAGCAGTCAAATTAGCGCAATTTACTCAGCATTGGTCTGATGAGTACCTGACACACAATTCAATCATCGATCAAGATAAGCGCTCAGCCCATTCGATTGGTATCGGTGTGGCATCTAAGCCAGAGATGAGTAGCGACAGAAGTAATGAGTTATTTGCATCTGACGCGTTTCGATTGGCTGCGATCTTGGCCCGTAATGCCCGTAGCGTCAAACACCCGCTTGCTGATGCCTTAACTAAGAAGCTGGCCCCACATAGCGTTCCTTGGTTGGCCATTAAAGCCAAGGCGGCAGAGTTGGCGCAAGTAGGGGATATTGCCGCAATTGGTGCCGCGAATGCACCACCCAAAGATGCTAGCGTTCTTTGGGGAGGGTTACCCTTTTTTCAATCGGCAATTGACGTTGTCAAGTCTGGAGTTGCGCAATGGGTTTCGGTCGAGTCGTGGCCGCCAGCTATTGCTACATCCTTAATTGATGCTTTGGGCAATATGGCTCAATTGAATGGTTTTCAGGCAATCTGTATCCGCACCCCCAGTCATCAGCGTCGAGATAAATTACTGCAAAGTTTTTTCAAGCAAAGTGAATACGCTACTGCCGATACAGATTCGATCGATATTGAATTGTCAGTTAGTGCAGGCGAAGGTGAGCGCTTGGGTGCATTGTTTGCACAGTGCTCGATGCAGAGGCCTTTGGTAATTCAGGTCTATGGCATCAGAGCGTTGGAGGCTCTCAAGTTTGTGTTGGGAGATCGTGGTATCGATAGGATTGCCTCCAGGCCGATTATGGTGATTGCCGCAAATCTGTCCGAATCTGGTTCGCCTCAAACCTCAGTTCGTTTATTAGGACCAAGACCTATTGAAATGCCTTTTTCAAGAGTCTATTCCATGGTGGTGCCTACTCAAGAATCTTTGCCCGAAGGCATTCGCGTGGATCTTCAGGCCATCTTGGATGATCTCTCGCCTCAAGCGCAAGCTCTCATTATTTCAGCCTCTCAAGACGCCAATCAATCCATTGAAAATGCGATTACATCATTGCATTTGCCTCATCACCAAAGTCAAAGCGCATTACAAGAGTTGACTGCGATTGGTTTTATTTCTGCAAAGCAGGGGGGTGGTTTTGAATTGAGAGACTTAGCCACCGCACAAGCAATCCAAAAGCTGAGCATTCCTCGCTCTTAAATTTTTTGGGTACAGCATGATTTTTCAGCGCAGCCCTTTCCTCCATATCCTATTGATACTCATCACATTAATGATGTCAGGAGTAATCTACGCAAATGAATATTCCAGTACTGATGCAAGCGTAGTCATTCATATCAAAGGCCAGATTTCTAAGAACGTGCTTGAAAAAGTCAGAGGCTCCATATCTCAAGTAAAGGGCGATCCCATACCAGCAGGATTGATTGTTTTATTAGATTCATCAGGTGGCGATGGTGAGTCTGCATTGCAAATTGGGCGCCTCTTAAGATCGGCTAACGCACATATATTTGTGACGGGAGAATGTGCCAGCGCCTGCATTTTTGTTCTAGCTGGTGGCGTAGTTAGAGTTGCCCCAGCCTATTCAGTCGGCATTCATCGTGGGCGTATCACCATGAGCAATTCGGATGCCAAAATTATTAAAGAGATCGACATTAACGAAAATCCTGCGGCTAAAGCAGCTCTTTTGCAATTTGAGAGGCAAGCCCCTCGCTTTTTTGCCGAAATGGGTATGTCGCCCGAGCTTTTTCCTCTGATGCAATCTCATCAATTCAAAGGGGTATACCGCTTGAGTGGCCCTGAAACTGCCAAAATGGGGCTTACTGGTTTTGAAAAAGCCTATCTTGATCATCGAGCCAGTTTTTTTGCAAATTACGGTGGCGCATATCAAATGGATGATTTGGAGCTTAAAAAACGGACAATGCGGGTTGCTTCGAGGTGTTCAGGCTTTGATAGGCAGGCGACCGAATTTGTTCGTTGTTATAGAGAGACTTTACGAGATCCCTTTCTCAACTAGGGGACTCAACCCTTCTATGTATATAACTATAGTTATATAACTAATATCAGGCTTGGTATTGAGCTGTTATTTCAATAAAGTCATGACATATATGGAATTTTTCCTATTTGTTGCGCTGGAAATAAATGATGGCTGATGTAAAGATTCCCCCCTCGAGTCAACAAGCTCAAGATGCACAACATCTTGACAATATGACATCGCTTCAACAGCCAAGTGCGGCTGAGCAGTCCCCTATTACCCAGACAAATGAGGTTAAGGGCGACGCACCCATCTCAAATGCACCCACTCCATCGCCAGATAGCCCAAGCTTATTTAATGAGCCAAAGAACCCAAACAATAAAGTTGTTGAGGTCGAATCCCAGGAAGTTGGTGATGAGGTAGAGCTTAATACAGGCGATTCTAAGAGTTCGTCAACTACGCCCACTCAAGATTTAGCAACGGTTAAGGCTGATTTGCTTGGCGCAGGATTTGTTGTGCAAGGCAATGCAGAGGGTGGGCAGGCCGAGGCAGCGCCTGAAGTACAAAACAATACCAATCAACCAAGCAATAACAATGGCGATCGTCCTGCAACAATTCCAGTAGGACGTGCGCCAGGGGCCCCAACTTCTGCTGCTCAAGCAACATCGAATACACCGTCATCGTCAAACTCAAATCAAGCGAGTTCTGAAGGGACATCCGCGGGTGATGCCGCACAGCCAGCCCCAACAACTTCTACTTCTAGTTTTAATACATTGGTGACGCCAATTCCGGTTGTAACCGAGTCTGCCGCCCCTGTAGTGAACAATGTTGCTTCAGTCAGTTCAGCAAGCGTATCTGTTGCCGAGACAAATAGCAGTGCAGACCTCAGTGCTTCAGGGAAATTAACAATTTCTGATGCAGACCCAGGTCAAGCCGTCCTAGTACCGATTACGGCAACTGGAGCCTATGGAACTTTTGCTGTGCAAGCTGACGGATCCTGGAGTTTTGTTGCTAATGACGTACACAATGAGTTGAATGCTGGCCAACAAGTTAGCCAATCTATTTCTGTGTCGAGTATTGATGGTAGTGCGAGTGGACTCATTACCATCAACATCACTGGTACTAACGATGTGGCCACACTCACCAGTGAAAGCAAAG
>ERZ650301.497-NODE-497-length-10956-cov-5.866251_pt1 | contig 10956 bp, 9 predicted proteins | sample MGYA00376237_ERZ650301 | MGnify/ENA primary metagenome ERZ650301 (study PRJEB26733, sample SAMN07839255) | wastewater metagenome | biome: small river; feature: stream; material: water | place: USA: North Carolina | collected 2016-04-05 ...
AGCGCGAGCGATCATCCTGGCTCACTTTGTGCCGGTTATGCGCACCTTCGTGCCGGTGGCTGCGGGCGTTGGCGAGATGCCTTATCGCAAGTTCCTGCGCTACAACTTCATCGGAGTTATCGGTTGGGGAACCGGCGTCACCTTGCTCGGCTTCTTCCTCGGCAAGATCCCATTCGTGGCTCAGCACGTTGAGTACTTCACCATCGGTTTCGTGATCGTTTCTACCATTCCGATTGCGATCGAAGTTCTCAAGGCCCGTCGCGACCACAAGCGCGACCAACTGCTAGGTCAGTAACCCGCACCTGCTCGCAGTTCGCGAGCGCATGTGCACGTAGCCGGTTATTTAGTCGGCGATGGCGTTCAAATAACTTGCAAGCTGTTCGAGCGCTAGGGCTCGGTGGCTCATCGAGTTCTTTACCTCAGGCTCAAGCTCGGCCGCAGTTACTTCGAAACCTTCAGGGATGAAAACCGGGTCATAGCCAAAACCGTGTTCGCCGTGCTCCTCGGTGGCAACTCGCCCTGGCCAGATTCCGGTGAAGCTGGTTTCGCCATCCGGGCCAACCAATGCGATCGTGCACACGAAGGCGGCAGCGCGGTGCTCTTCGGCGACATCGGCCAACTGAGCCAAAAGCAACTGACGATTTGCCACGTTGTCACGGCCACCCGCCCAGCGGGCGCTGAAGATGCCAGGTGAGCCGCCAAGAATTTCGACAGCGATTCCCGAATCGTCAGCCATCGATGGCAACCGGGTATGCGCATAAGCCGCGCGAGCCTTGATCAGGGCGTTCTCGAGGTAGCTGGTGCCGTCTTCGACAGGCTCAGGCCCGTCGTAACCAACCAGTTCGAGTTCGGCAACCGAGGCGCCGAGAATTGCACCGAGTTCGGTTACTTTGTGTGCGTTGTGGGTGGCTAGAACAATCTTCACTAGCCGTTGACCTCGGCCAAGATTGCCTGCTGAATCTGGGTGAGTTCGGCGGTGCCCTTTAGCGCGATGTCTAGCAGCGCGTTTAGTTCGTCACGGTCAAAAGGAACGCCCTCTGCGGTGCCCTGAACCTCCACGAATTTGCCGCTGCCGGTGACGACAACGTTCATGTCGGTCTCGGCGCGAACATCCTCGCTGTAGGCAAGGTCAAGATACGGAACACCGTCGATGATGCCTACCGAAATGGCCGCGACACTGTCGCTAAGTGGCTTTGACTTCTGGGCGATGAACTTGTTTTTCTTGCCCCACTCGATTGCGTCAGCTAGAGCGATGAAGGCGCCGGTGATGGCTGCAGTGCGGGTGCCGCCATCGGCCTGAAGCACGTCACAGTCGATGACGATCGTGTTCTCCCCCAGCTCACGAACGTCGACCACTGCGCGAAGGCTGCGGCCAATCAGGCGTGAAATCTCGTGGGTGCGGCCACCGATCTTGCCCTTGACTGCCTCGCGGTCATTGCGGGTGTGAGTTGCACGCGGAAGCATTGCATATTCGGCGGTTACCCAGCCCTCGCCCTTGCCGACCTTCCAGCGCGGAACCCCGTTGGTGAACGATGCGGTACACAGCACCTTGGTGCCACCAAAAGAGATCAGTGCCGATCCCTCGGCGTGCTCGCTCCAGCCGCGCTCAACGGTCACGGTGCGAAGCTGGTCTGCGGTTCTGCCATCGGCACGAAGGGTCATGATTCTCCTATTTGATAAAAACTATTTAGCCGAGGTGTTCGACTGAGGCAACTTCTGGGCCCAAGAAGCGACGGGCCAATTTGCCGAACGAAGCGGCATCTCCGGTGGCCTGAAAACGAAGAGTTGGTGCTGTGCCAGCGGTGCGCTGCAGATCGTGTGCAACCAGGGTGCGGTAGACATCCTTGGCGGTCTCTTCGGCACTTGATACCAAGGTGACATCCTCGCCCATCACATAGGCGATAGCACCGGTGAGCAACGGGTAGTGCGTGCAACCGAGCACCAAAGTGTCAACGCCAGACTCGCGAATCGGACCGAGATAGGTTTCGGCAGCCGCAAGAAGTTCTGGGCCTGAGGTGATGCCGCGCTCGACGAAATCGACAAAGCTTGGGCAGGCTGCGCTGTGAATCTCAAGGTCAACCGCCGCCGCAAAGGCATCGTCATAGGCCTTGGATGTGATGGTCGCGTTGGTTCCAATGACTCCAACCTTGCGATTTCTGGTGGCGGCAACGGCGCGGCGAACGGCCGGTTGGATTACTTCGACAACTGGGATTCCGCGGCCTACGGTGTAGCGCTCACGAGCGTCGCGAAGGACTGCTGCAGAGGCTGAGTTACAAGCGATCACCAGGAGCTTGACGCCTTCATCAACGAGGCGATCCATAACCTTAAGCGCGAGTTCGCGAACCTCAGGAATGCTCTTTGGGCCATAGGGGGTATTGGCGGTATCGCCAACGTAAATGATCGATTCATTAGGCAGCTGATCGATGATGGCGCGGGCTACGGTTAGGCCGCCAACGCCAGAGTCAAAAATACCGATCGGTGCATCATTCACAAGGACGAGTCTACCTTCGAGCTATTTATCCGGGTTGGCACTCTTCGGGTCTTCTGGGCGCAAACCGTCATAGATGTCTTTGCAGGTTGGGCAGATTGGAAACTTCTCTGGGTCACGACCCGGAACCCAGACTTTGCCGCAGAGAGCAATCACCGGAGTGCCGAGAACGGCCGACTCGACGATCTTTTCCTTGCGCACATAGTGCGAGTTGCGTTCGTGATCGCCCGGGTCGACATTTTGAACCTGCTCTTCGAGCAGAGTCGAACCTGCGGTTTGCCCGCCGATTCCTTCGCGTCCAAAATCATCCATGAGAACTCCTAGTTACTGCTTTGCAGCGTCACCCAAGACTACATTCAAGGTCTGGTTGTTGCCATCTCGGATGAGTTCGAGCGTCGCCTTTGAACCGGCCTTTTCCTGACGAACTGCAGCGGTAAGTTCGCCCGCAGATGTGATTGCGACCCCGTTGAACTTGGTGATGATGTCGCCAACCTTGACGCCACCGACCTCAGCCGCACCGCCGCTGGTTAGCTTGACTACCTTGGCGCCAACGGTGAAGCTCGCGGCCGCGGTTGAGTTGGTTGCGTCAGAAACCATTGCGCCTAGAAGGGCATGGCTGGCGTGACCGGTCTTCATGATTTCGGCGGCGATGCGCTTAGCAACATTCGACGGAATCGCAAAACCAACACCGATGCTGCCGGCGGTGCCACCAGCGTTCGCGATGGCGACGTTGATGCCGACTAGTTCACCCTTTTGGTTTAGAAGTGCACCACCCGAGTTGCCCGGGTTGATGGCGGCATCGGTTTGAATAACGCGAAGGTTGATTGACTCACCAGAACCGGTGTAAAGCTGCAGGCCACCGCCGTTCGAGTTGTCAGGGGCCGCAGCTGAGGCCACCTGGATGGTGCGGTTCAGTGCCGAGATGATGCCCTTGGTGACGGTGTTCGAGAGACCGAGCGGAGCGCCGATCGCGACAGCAGCGTCGCCAACGTTGAGCTTGCTTGAGTCTGCAAAAACAATCGGGGTGAACTTGATGGGTGCCGAAACCTTAATCACAGCGAGGTCGTTGGTTGGGTCGGTGCCAACCACGGTTCCCGGATAAACGTGACCATCAAAGGTCTTGACCTCAATCTTGACCGAGGCCGAGGCGCCATCCAGAGTAACCACGTGGGTGTTGGTCAACAGGTAGCCATCGGCGTTCAAGAAGACACCCGAGCCATTGCCACCGCCGGCCGAACTTGAAACAGAAACGGTTGCGACCGAAGGCGATGCCTCGGCGGCCGCCGCCGTGACCCATGAAACGCTATCCGCATTGTTGACGATCACTGGGGCAGGGCGGGTCCAGAAGTTGTAAACGCCAATGCCAACGCCAGCACCGACGGCTGCGCCAAGTGATGAACCAATCACAAGGATGGCCGTGCCAGTCAGAAGCGTGGTGCGCTTGGCAAGTCGCTCGCGAATGGTTAGCTTCTTGGCCGGGGTAAAACCCTGAGCCGGAGTGGTCTCGAATAGAAATTGGCGGTTGTAATCAGACACGGCGGACCTTTCAAACTTGACTTTGCAATGAGCATCGCAAGCCAGCCTGATTAGTCTATGAAAACAACCTGAAAGTTATCTGAGGGTTAGAGCGTGCAGCCAAATGAGCCTGGGTTTTCGAGGCAATTTTTGCCAACGATTCGCACAACCTTGGAGACCCCATCTGGTGGTGGGGTTTCCGTTGTCGCGCTATCCCCTGAACCAGAAACCAGTATCGAAGTCGAATCCCCCACCGCGATTGACCCGCTGTCTACCCAAGTCGAAGTGCCAGCCACTTGATAGGCAACCGCATAGGTAACGGTGACACTGATCGTCACGTTGCCCGAGCCCCAAAACTGATGATTGGCCGCTGCCCCTGTTGCAACCGAACCGTCACCAAAAACCCAACTCGTCTGGGTTGGCTGAAACTGCACGTCCACCGCTTTGCCTAGGAGCGTTCCAGTTTTGAAGTGAAGCTTTGCATTGGTTGAAAAACTGACCGATGTTCCCTGTGAAATCGAACTGTCGTCAGCGAAAATCACCAAGGCAGCGGGGCTGAAACTTGCTTCTGCAAGCGAAGTAGTGGTGGAGCTTGCAGTAGCCGCCTTTGGGGCCGCAACCGGTGAAACTGACACCGGTTTAGGCACAGGTTTGGCGATTGGTTTGGTTGCGACCGGAGGAACGACCTTGGGTTTCTGCAATGCCTTTGGCAAACCGACCTTTATCGGGGTTAGTAGGACTAAAGGCGTTGGAGCTTTGACGACCGGTGCTACCGGTTTCTTGGTTTGCGCTGGCGCAGGTTTCGCGACCGGTTTTGGAGTCGATTTCGTAACTGGAGCGGGCACGGGAGCAGGTGCCGGTTTGGCCGGTGTCACGGTTTTTGCAGTCACCACAGCCTTGGCACAAACGGTAACCGCTGTAGCGCTGGTTGTTGAGCCATAACTTGTGGAACCGCTGCCTCCGGTGGAACAAGCCCAGGATGGCGTCGGGGCAAATTGATAAGTCGCCATGAACAAGCCGGCGAGGATGATCGCGGGGTTTCGAGATAGGTTTTGCCAGGTCATGACATCAAAGATGCCGATTTCTACTTGAGGCTGCCGAAGTTCTCCACAAACAAAAAACCCGGCCCACGAATGGACCGGGTTTTTGAATCACCGAGGATTCTAGTTGCGGGGGCAGGATTTGAACCTACGACCTCCGGGTTATGAGCCCGGCGAGCTACCGAACTGCTCCACCCCGCGGCGAAGTTCCAAGTGTAGCACGACTCGAACTAGTTAGCGAACCTACTTAGCAGCAGCCAAGGCGGCATCGATTGCGATCTTAAGCGCCTTCTCGGCCTTGCCATAGGCGGTCCAGTCACCCGAAGCCATGGCCTGAGCCTTGTCTGCAAGCGCTTGTCTCGCCTGTGCCAACGCAGCCTTCAGAGCTGCACTAGAACCGGTGGCACCAGGAGTTGTCGGGGTGACAACCGGATCTGTCGAACCGGTGGCCGCACCAGAGTTGCCGCCAAATAGCGAATCAAGGGCCGCTGTCAGAGTGTCTTCGAAAGCGATCTTGTCGCCGAACGCGACCAGCACCTTCTTCAAGAGTGGATAGCTAGTTTCACCGGTTGACTTGATGTAGACAGGCTGAACGTAAAGCAAACCGCCACCGACCGGCAGGGTCAGCAGGTTGCCGTTTAGAACGGTGGTCGAACCCTGACGCAAAATGTTCAGCAAGCGCGACACATCCGAGTCGGCATTGAAGTTGTTCTGCACCAAACCAGGCCCAGGAACGTTAAGGGCCTTTGGCAAAGTCAGAAGTCGAAGCTTTCCATAGTTCTCCGAAACCTTGCCGGCTACCGAACCGGCATCCGAGTCGGCGACCAAGTAACCGCGCAAGACGTTGCGGCTAGATTCGCCAGTCGACTTCGGAATGAAGGTGCTGTAGATCGAGAACGCAGGAGCATCGGTGCCCGGCACCTGCATGGTCAAGTAATAAGGAGGCTGAAGCGCACCGGTGCTGGCAGTGGTGACACCAACCGGGTCGTTCGGCGTCATCCAGGCATCCTGCTGTGAATAGAAGGAACCAGAATCGGTGACGTGGTAACTGCCAAGGATGGCACGCTGCATCTTGAATAGGTCTGCCGGATAGCGCACGTGGCTCATTAGCGAACCGGACATCTCGCTCACCGGGCGCAAAGTGCCAGGGTAAACCTTTGACCAGGTCTTCAGGATTGGATCCTTGGTGTCCCAGGCATAAAGCTTCACCGCACCGGTGTAGGCATCGACGGTCGCCTTCACCGAGTTGCGGATGTAGTTGATCGAACCGCGAGTAAGTGCGTTGGTGGTCGATGTGTCAGCGATCGACTGGCTGAAGTTCTCGGCTCGCGAGTATGGGTAGCTGGCTGAAGTTGTGTAACCATCGACGATCCACTGCACCTTTCCATCGACAACGGCTGGGTAGGCGTCGCTATCCAGGGTCAGGTATGGCGCAACGGCCTTCACGCGATCGATTGGGTTGCGCTTATAAAGGATTTGCGACTTGTCATTCACTGCGTCAGACAACAGAATCTGCTCGCTCTGGAACTTCATGGCATAGGCCAAACGAGTGATCACGTTGCCAAGAGTCGGGCCGCCGTTGCCGGTGAAAGTCGTGTAGGTCTGGTCGGCCTCTGAGTTGCCAGCCGAGTAGTCGAACTCGCGTGGCTTCGAAGACTTCGCCGAGCCAACAATCGAATAGGTAGGTGAGTTTTCACCGAAATAGATTCGTGGCTCATAGTTGCCAAGTGCGCCCTTAGATGGGATTCCAGACTGAAGGAAGACTGGCTGGCCATCCGAGCTGGCTTGGTTTCCGTAGGCAGCAACCACTCCGTATCCGTGGGTATAAACGATGGTGTCGTTATACCAAGAGCGCGCTGCGCCAAGGCCTGACTGGTTCAGTTCACGAACCGCGATCACGGTGTCCTGAGTCTTGCCGTCGAGTGCATAGCGGTCTACATCCAGGTGGTTCTCGAAGTTGTAATACTGCTGGAACTGCTCGAGCTGACGGAATGACGAACTCACCAAAGTCGGGTCGATGATTCGAATGTTTGCGGTGGTCTCCGCATCGGCACGCAAAGCGCCTGCCGTGGTGTCAGTCTTGGCCTGGTAATCCTGGTTTTCGACTGCGTCAAGACCATAGGCCTTGCGGGTTGCCTCGATGTTTCGGTCGATGTAAACGGCCTCGAGAGTTCGCTCATTTGGGCCAACCTGGAAGGTCTGCACGATCCATGGATAAAGGCCACCGAGGATGATCGAGCTGACCACCATTAAGCCGGTTGCCATGATTGGCAAACGCCACTGACCGATGAATGCAGCGACCAAGAACAAGATCGCGACCACGGCCGCAATCATTGCCAAAATCTGGAACCCAGGGATGACCGCATTCACGTCGGCATAGGTTGCGCCGGTGTAGAGCCCAGTGGCATTGGTCATGGTCTTGTACTGGTCAAGCCAAAGGCTCACGCCCTGGATGGCTAGGTAGAGCGCAGCCATCACCGAGACCTGAATTCGAGCGGCTTTGGTGATTGATGAACGACGACCGTTGAAACGGATGCCACCGAAGATGGTGTGCACGAATGCGGCTAGTAGTCCTGCAATCAAGACCGTCGCCGAGGCATAGGTAGTGATCGAGGTTAGGAATGGCAGGTCGAAGAAGTAGAACGAGATATCGAGGCCAAATTGAGGGTCAACCTGACCGGTGTAGGTTCGGTTGAACCAAGCCAAAACTACGTCCCACTTGGCTGTTGCCGCGACGCCACCGAAGATTCCAAGCAGGATTGGCAGGCCAATCATTACACCCTTGCGAAGCTGCTCGATCAGCTGACGATAGACGCCGAACGGGTCACCCTGATCTGGGAACTTCAGATAAATTGGACGGCTACGGTAGGCAAGCGCCAGGCTCAGCCCCACGACCCCACCGAGCGAGATCGAACCGGCCAGGAACATGCCGGCCTGGGCAACCACCTGGGTGATCAAAACACTCGAGAACCCAAGCTGGTCAAACCAGAGAAAGTCGGTGAGTACGCTCGCATAGCCTGCGAATGCAATGCCAACAACGACGATGATCAGGATTGACAGGCGAAACGGTGAAATTCGGCGAGACGAACGAGTGACGTTGGTCATGACTTCCTTCTTTATTTGGCGGTGCAGGTGGGAAAGGTTGCTGGCTTAACGCCGGCGGCTAGCTTTTCAAGATCAGCCTTGGCTTCGCCAAGAGTGCTCACTTTGATCACGCTGAGGCTGCTTGGAACGTGACCAACTACCTCGTCGCAATTCGAAGCCGGGGCTAGGAAAATAGTTGCGCCGGCGCGCGCTGCACCGAAGAGCTTGTGGCGAATTCCGCCAATTGGGCCGACGTTTCCGGCGGCATCAATGGTTCCAGTTCCGGCGATGTGTTTGCCGCCGGTTAGCTGGCCTGGGGTTAGGCGATCGATGATGCCAAGGGCAAACATCATGCCGCCGCTAGGGCCGCCAACATCGCCAAGCTGAAGTTTGATTTTGACCGGGAAGTCGTACTTATATCCCGCGAGAATTCCGAGACGGTATTTGCCTTCAGCATTCTTGGTTGCGGTGATCTGCTCGACAACTTTTTGACCATTGCGAAGCACTTCGACCTGCAGCGGACCCTTAGGCGCTAGATCATTGATCACTGTGCGCATCTGGTCGACGTCTTTCACGAGAACATTGTTGATTTTGATGATGAAGTCCGCGGCCACGAGCTTGCCTGATGCCGGACTAGCCTTAGTGACTTCGCTGACATAGACGTGCCAAGGAACGGTGTAGCCGAGGTTGGTCAGTGCAGCTGCAACCGCATCCTGCTGAGACTCCTCCATCATCGCGGTAGATTCAGCCTCAACCTGAGCCGTGCTCACATTCGGCGGGAACATGACGTCGATTGGCACGATTGCCTGAGCCGGGTCAAGCCAAGCGGCTCCGAGTTCAAGCCAACTTGGGGTGTTCTCACGGTTACCGGCGACACTGACCGTCAACACATCCAGGCGACCGGTGGTGGCATAAGACTTCACGCCGTCGATGGTGACGACCGGCTTGCTATCGCTTTTGCCTAGAACGTCGAAGACTGGGCCGGGTTTTTCAATCACGTATGGGGTTGGCAGGAAAACGAGCGCGAACAAACTGCCCATGAATAGGGCCAAGAAACCAATGCCCGTGATTTTGCGGGCGCGTGACTTTTGCAGCATTGAGTTAAGCCTAAGGCGATGGGTGCGCATCGGCTCATCCGTGTTGAATCTGGCACAACGCTTAGGGCGAACAAGGCTCGTTTTCGGTGCGAATCTCAAGAACTTCACAGGAACCTGGGGCTAGCGTTGGACACATGAACCCAGAAGACTTCGAAAAGTTTCTCAAGGATTTTATGGCCGGCAAGGGTGGCGACGCCGCCGAATTAGCCGCGGCCGCAGGGCTACCTAACGACCCGAAGCTGATTGCCAAGATGGTGGAACAGTTGCAAGCCGCGCTAGGTGGCGCCGAAAATGCCAATGGTTCGGTGAACTGGAAATTGGCGACCGACCAGGCCCGTGCGATTGCCCGCGAGGGCGCATACGGGGTGGACGAAGACTCTCGCAAGGCGATTCGCGACGCCGTTAGCATTGGCACTCTTTGGCTTGACCAGGCCACTTCAATGCCCGGCCTGAATAGCGAGCCTAAGCTACTGACACGCGAACTTTGGGTGGCAGATGCGATGCAGCTTTTCGAGGCACTGTCCGCACCGGTGGCCAACCGAATGAGCGAGGCTCTCGCCCAAAACCTGCGTGACAACGCCCCCGAAGAACTTGCTTCGATCATGGGCAACGCCAGCGGCCTGATGCGCTCGGCCGGTGGCGCACTCTTTGCAATGCAACTCGGGCAGGCTCTGGGCAAATTGTCGGCCGAAGTTATTTCTGGCGGCGACATCGGTTTGCCAATCTTCCAGGACCAGCGCGTTGCGTTTGTGCCTCAAAACCTAAAGGCATTTATCGAGGGCCTCGAGGTCGAAACCGACCAGGCCTTTATCTATCTCAGCATTCGCGAAATGGCTCACACCCGCCTGTTCAAGCACAGCAAATGGCTGCGTGACGCAATCGTCGGGCAAGTTGCGAACTATGCCAGCGGCATCACCATCGACAACGACCGCATCCATGAGATTGCCGAAGATTTCAATGCCACCAACCCGGATGAGTTGAAGCGCGCACTCGAAACTGGAGCGTTTATCGCCCCTCGGTCAGAGGATCAACAACGCGCTCTCGACCGAATCGAAACCATGCTGGCTTTGATTGAGGGCTGGGTTGATGTGGTTACCGAGGAGGCGACGAAACTTTTGCCTAAGGCTGCGGCTATCGGCGAAGCGGTTCGTCGTCGTCGCGCAACTGGCGGCCCGGCAGAACAAACCTTTGGCACCATCGTTGGGCTCGAACTACGACCACGCAAACTTCGGGAGGCTGCAGAAATGTGGCGCAAGATTGGCGCCGCAGTTGGCACCGAGAAGCGCGATTCGCTTTGGGATCACCCCGACCTCGTGCCGAATGCCGAAGACATTGCCGACCCAACCGCGCTGATTGCGAAGTTGGCCGGCGGTGCCGAGATCGGCGACGAAATGGACCAAGCACTGAGAGACCTACTCGGCGAGTAGTTCTGGGGATAACTCGGGCGGATCAAGGGCCGCGGTGATTCACTCGTGGGATGCTTCGTATAAACCCACATCAAACTGCGCTTTGGCGCGACCTGAACAGCCTGCAAATCGGTTCAGGAAACCAAAAGGTCATCTTTAACTCGCTCAGCCCTGCCCAAGAGCGGCTGATCGCAGCTCTCTATCGAGGCATCGCCGACAAGCAACTGCCGAAACTCATGGATGACCTCGGGCTAGAACCACTGGTTGGGCAAACCTTGGTGGACTCGCTTGAACCACTGTTGCTGCGCGACACCGCTCCCCTGAAG
>ERZ650301.498-NODE-498-length-10945-cov-5.345087_pt1 | contig 10945 bp, 8 predicted proteins | sample MGYA00376237_ERZ650301 | MGnify/ENA primary metagenome ERZ650301 (study PRJEB26733, sample SAMN07839255) | wastewater metagenome | biome: small river; feature: stream; material: water | place: USA: North Carolina | collected 2016-04-05 ...
CGACCTTCGTTACCCGGAATCACGCCATCGACAATCAGGAAGGCACAAGCGCGAATGTGGTCAGCAATCACCTTGAGCGAGGCCGCATCAATGTTGGCCTCGCCACCCGCCACGTGCACAGCCTTCTGAGCGGCAGCGATCAGGCTCTGGAACAGATCAATCTCATAGTTGCTGTGAACGTGTTGCAAAACGGCGGCGATACGCTCCAGACCCATCCCGGTATCGACACACGGACGCGGTAGCGGATGCAACACACCGGCTTCATCGCGGTTGTACTGCATGAAGACCAGATTCCAGATTTCGATATAGCGGTCACCGTCTTCTTCGGCTGATCCCGGTGGGCCGCCCCAGATGTCGGCACCGTGGTCGTAGAAAATTTCCGTACACGGACCACAGGGACCGGTCTCGGCCATTTGCCAGAAGTTATCAGACGCATAACGGGCACCCTTGTTGTCGCCGATGCGGATGATGCGCTCAGGAGGTACGCCGACTTCGTTAGCCCAGATTTCGTAAGCTTCGTCGTCTTCCTGATAGACCGTGACCCAGAGCTTGTCTTTAGGCAAGCCATACACACCCGTCAGCAGCTCCCAGGCGAAGTTGATGGCATCACGCTTGAAATAATCACCAAAGCTGAAGTTGCCCAGCATCTCGAAAAAGGTGTGATGGCGCGCCGTGTAACCGACGTTCTCCAGGTCATTATGCTTGCCGCCCGCCCGCACACTGCGCTGCGATGATGTCGCGCGCGTGTACGGACGTTTGTCCTGACCTAGAAACACATCCTTGAACTGAACCATGCCCGAGTTAGTGAAGAGCAGGGTCGGGTCATTGCCCGGCACCAGCGAACTGGAAGGCACAATGGTATGGCCTTTGGATTCGAAGAAACGGAGAAACTTATTCCGGATTTCGGCGCTTTTCATAACGGGGTGATCCTGATGCAAGGGGTGATTGAGACGAAAGACAGCTCTTTATTTGTACTTTTTGGTTTTGGTAGCAACCGTTGGCAACGGTTTATAGACTGCCTGACCACGCGCGACGGCGTTATCCAATGCAGACTTGGCCGACTTCTTACCCGTAAACACGGCGTCCATTTCTTCATTAACGATCTGGCGCAGCTGGGGATTGAAAGAAATCCAGCCTACCGTGGCACCAGCCGCACCCGGTTTCATCACATTGGTCAGCCCCAGATCCTGGGCCTTCAGTTCGTCACGCAACAACTTACTCTGCGCACCGGCTTGAGCGGCGGGCGTGAGCGGTAAGAACCCGCCCTGACGAGCAATGACCAGTTGGGTTTGTGGCGTTAACGTGAATTCCAGGAACTTGGCAACCGCTTTATATTCGTCTTTGCTATGACCCTGGCCAACCCAGATAGCCGCGCCAGATGCCAGCGTATTGAACGGTGCGCCCGTGTTGTCATCAATCACCGGCAGCGAACCGACGCCAAAATCAAATTTTTTGGATGCCTGAAGATCAGAGACCATATCGCTGTTTGTGGTGATCATGGCGCACTCACCATTGGTGAAGTGGGCATCGGCTTCATTGGCAAAGCCGAAGCTGGTGAAGTATTCGGTCTTGTACCAGGAGGTCAGGCGGGCCAGATGACGAACCTGAATCAGCGTATTGAAAGCCAGTTTGCCGTCATTGGTGACCGTTTGCGAACCCGCCCAGGCCGAGACGTTATCAATGTGAACCCAGACTGGCCATGAAGTCGTGTAAGTACATTGGGTGGCATGCGCCGCATCAAGCTTGCCCGACAGGGCCTGAATCTCTTCCCAGGTCGAAGGTGCCTTGTTTGGATCCAGGCCTGCTTTTCTGAACAGATCTTTGTTCCAGAAGAGCAACGGGGTCGTAAAAGCAACCGGCAACGCTTGCAGCTGGTTATTGACGGTTACCGAGTTACGGAGTGGCTCGGCAATCGTTTTCGGGTTGAACTTGATCTTGTTGTCTGCCAGCAGCTTTTCTACCGACACATAGGCGTCCGGGTTGTTCAGGTACTTGGCCAGATCGGCACGCGTTGCCAGATTCAGCGTTGCCGGCTTACCGTTTGGCGCGCGCTTGACGATGCGGACTTCCACCTCTTTATTTCCCTCATTGAACCGACTGACCAGTTGCTCCAGCTCTTTTTCCTGCTGGCCTTCCAGTTGGTGCGCCAGTTGAAGATCCGTTTTGGCGAAAGCACCGGTTGCCATGAGCAGGCTCAAAGCCAGCAATGAAGGACGTACAACAGTGCGGGTCTGACGGTCCGTGAACATGTAGGAATTCCTAAGATGGTTGTGATAAGTAGGTGTTTAGGCCGTTTAACCAGAAAAACCAGTGGGCAACTGCGCCAAAACCCTGAATTATACGGAATTAAGGCCAAAATCTGGGATTTGCGCTGTGTATAATCAGCACATGACTGAATTAATCGCGGAGAATCCGCTGCCGACCCCAACGTTCGCCGAACTGGGTCTGGATCCTGCCATTGTGCGGGCCATTACCGAAACCGGTTACACCATCCCCACCCCTATCCAGGCGGCTGCTATTCCGGCGGTCATGAGTGGGCGTGATCTCAAGGCTTGCGCCCAGACGGGCACCGGCAAAACAGCGGCCTTTAGCCTGCCCTTATTGCAGCGCTTGCTGCCGCATGCCAATGCCAGCACCTCGCCCGCCAAACACCCGGTGCGCGCGCTGGTGCTCACTCCCACACGTGAACTGGCCATTCAGGTTTATGACAACCTGAAAACCTACGGCAAACACCTGCCCTACCGTATCGCCTGCGTTTACGGCGGCACCGATATCAAACCGCAAATTGCGGAGCTGAAGCTGGGCGTTGAGTTTCTGGTGGCAACGCCGGGCCGCTTTCTGGATCTGGTCGAGCAAAAAGCCGTCAACCTGCAATCCGTCCAGGCACTGGTACTGGACGAAGCCGACCGCATGCTGGATATGGGCTTTATTCCGGACATCCAGCGCATTCTGAATCTGCTGCCCAAAACGCGTCAGGGCCTGCTGTTTTCCGCCACCTTCTCGGCAGAAATCCAGAAGCTGGCTGACACCATGCTGCAAAACCCCGAGTTTATCGAGGTCGCCAAACGGAATAGCGTATCGGATACCATCACCCACCAGGTGCACCCGGTTGCCGAGTCGCGCAAAATGGCCTTGCTGGTTAACCTACTGCGCTCCGGCACGATGCAGCAGGCACTGGTGTTTGTGCGGACCAAACAGGGTTGTAGCCGTCTGGCGCGCGCTTTACAACACGCTGGCATTAAAGCCGATGCGATTCATGGTGACAAATCCCAGTCTGAACGCATGAAGGCCCTCAACGCCTTCAAAGCAGGCGAGATCCAGACCCTGGTCGCGACCGATGTCGCAGCGCGCGGTATCGATATTGAAGAATTACCGTTTGTGGTGAACTACGAGCTCCCGCATACGCCCGAAGACTACGTCCACCGTATTGGCCGGACTGGTCGTGCCGGCAACCTGGGTAATGCACTATCGCTGGTTGGTGCCGATGAAACCGGCTACCTGGCTGATATTGAAAAACTGATCAACAAGCCGATTGTGCAGATTATCGTTCCTGGCTTTGAACCGGAAGAAGATTGGTGCTACCCACCTTCCTCTGGCAAAAAACGGGTTCGTAGCGCACTGAACACACAACGCCCGCAAGAAAAGCCTGAAGCCAGACCGCAACGCGCTGAACGCCCGGAGCGCCGGGAGGGCGATGCGCGGCGTGAACGCGAGCAACGTCCGGAACGTTCTGATCGTTCGTCAGATCGCAATGACCGGGATGTTTACAATCGCCGGCGCCCCGCTGTGGGCTACACCCCGCTGCGTCTGGGCAAGGTGGCGGCGGATGGTTTTGACTTCACGAAACCGTATGAAGCCGGTGCTAGCAGCAGTGCGACAACCGCCAATACAACTGCAGCCACAACAACGCCCCGTCGCCCTGGCCGTATGGTGGCTGCGTTGCTGGGCGGCATCAAGAAAAACGAAGCCTAATTACGCACGGAGACTATGATGGGTAATCGACTGAGCAAAATTATCACCCGCACGGGTGATGCGGGCACGACAGGCCTGGGGGATGGTTCCCGCGTTGGTAAAGATAGTCCGCGCATTGATACTTTGGGTGAACTGGACGAACTCAATTCTTCCATTGGTGTACTGCTGGCCGAAGATCTTCCCGAATCCTGCGGTACTGACATCCGTGAATGCCTGCTCACCGTGCAGAATCATCTGTTCGACCTTGGTGGCGAAATCTGTATTCCGGGCCACAACAGCATTAGCGAAGAGCACGTTACCTTGCTCGAAGGCTGGACCGAAAAGCACAACGCCGCGTTACCACCGCTGAAAGAATTTATTCTACCCGGCGGCACGCGCCCCGCTGCGCTGGCGCATCTATCCCGCACCATCTGCCGTCGTGCCGAGCGCTCTATTGTGCACCTGGGTCATAACGAAGCCGTATCGGTGCATGCCCGTCAGTACCTCAACCGTCTATCCGATCTGCTTTTCGTGATCGGACGCACGCTAAATCGCGCGGGCAACGGCACCGGCGACATCCTCTGGCAGAACACACGCAGTCATTAAAGCAAGCATACGCCCATGCAGGGTGCAGCAACGACAAAGGCCCGGACTTTCGATCCGGGCCTTTTGCTTTAAAGCATCGCAGTCTTACTTATCGGCCAGCGTCAGGCGACGTTGACGCACACCCTCGGCTAACTGATCCATCAGCTTGATGCTGTCTTCCCAGTTGATACAGGCATCCGTGATGCTCTGGCCATAAACCAGCGGTTTACCCGCCACCAGATCCTGACGGCCCGGGTTAATGTGCGACTCGACCATCACGCCCATGATGCGTTCTTCACCGGCAGCGAGCTGCGCCGCCACATCGGTGCTCACTTCCATCTGGCGCTGATATTCCTTACGGCTGTTGCCGTGCGAGAAATCAATCATCACCCGTGCTGGAATACCGGCTTTTGCCATATCGGTACAGGCGGCATCCACACTCGCGGCATCATAGTTCGGCTCTTTGCCGCCACGCAGAATGACATGGCAGTCTTCGTTGCCCAGCGTTTGCACAATAGCCGCATGGCCCGACTTGGTGACCGACAAGAAATGATGCGGTGACTGCGCCGAACGAATCGCATCCAGCGCAATGCGCACATTGCCATCCGTCCCATTCTTGAACCCCACCGGACACGACAGGCCAGACGCCAGCTCGCGGTGCACCTGTGACTCCGTGGTGCGCGCCCCAATCGCCCCCCAGCTGATCAGATCACCGACATATTGCGGCGTGATCATATCGAGGAACTCGGTGGCGCAAGGCAGGCCAATCGTATTGACATCCAGCAGCAATTTACGCGCCCGACGCAGACCTTCGTTGATATCAAAGCTGTCATCCAGATGCGGATCGTTAATCAGCCCTTTCCAGCCCACTGTTGTGCGTGGCTTTTCGAAATAGACGCGCATGACAATCAGCAGATCATTCGACAGGCGTTCGGCTTCAACCGCCAGACGACGGGCATAATCCAGCGCCGCATCCGTATCGTGAATCGAACATGGCCCGATCACCACGACCAGGCGATCATCCGCGCCATGCAGCACACGATGAATACCATGGCGCGCTGCAGTTACCCGTTGTGCTACTGCCGCGCTAACTGGAAACGCATTCAGAACCGTGGCAGGCGGTGCCAGCTCGCTAATCGCGCCAATACGCACATCATCGGTATTGGCCGCAAGGGTTGCTGTTTTATTGTCGATCATGATCGTTCCTTAAACACCTTCCTGCGGGTTCAACTTGGCCGGTTCGTTATGCAAACGGTTCAATGCATTGAGATACGCCTTGACCGATGCAATGACGATATCGGTGTGAGCACCACTGCCATTGACCACACGTCCACCCTTCGATAAGCGCACCGTCACATCGCCTTGCGCATCGGTACCGGAGGTGATGTTGTTCACCGAGTACAGAAGCAATTCGCTGCCACTATGAATCACCGACTCAATGGCCTTAAAGGTCGCATCAACCGGGCCAGAACCCGTGGACTCCGCCTGCTTTTCTATACCGCCTACCGACAGGGTCAAACGTGCCACGGGCACTTCGCCCGTTTCCGAAGTGACTTGGGAATAGGTGAGCTTGTAGTGCTCGGTTTCCGGCGTCACGGCTTCGTCCGACAAGAGCGCCTGAAGATCTTCGTCAAAAATCTCATGCTTTTTATCGGCCAATTCCTTAAAGCGGGCAAAGGCCGAATTCAAGGCTTCTTCAGTATCCAGCACTACACCCAATTCATTCAAGCGGGATTTAAACGCATTGCGGCCCGAGTGCTTGCCGAGCACCAGCTTGTTCTGGGCCCAGCCCACATCTTCCGCGCGCATGATTTCATAGGTTTCACGATGCTTGAGCACACCGTCCTGGTGAATACCGGATTCATGCGCAAATGCATTGGCACCAACGATGGCCTTGTTCGGCTGCACCGGATAACCCGTGATCTGCGAGACCAGTTTGGAAGCCGGCACAATTTGCGTGGCATCAATCGACGTTTCTACCGGGAAGACATCTGCGCGCGTGCGCACAGCCATGACCACTTCTTCAAGTGACGCATTACCGGCACGTTCACCCAAACCGTTGACGGTACATTCCACCTGACGCGCACCTGCCATCACTGCCGCCAACGAGTTAGCAACGGCAAGGCCGAGATCATTATGACAATGCACCGACCAGACCACCTTGTCGGAGCCCGGCACACGCTCGATGAGCTGGCGAATCGTTTCGGCATACTGGCCTGGTACGTTGTAACCCACGGTATCCGGCACATTCAAGGTCGTTGCACCGGCCTTGATCACCGCCTCAAATACACGGCAGAGAAAATCGATATCCGAACGACCGGCATCTTCTGCTGAAAACTCCACATCATCCGTGTATTCCCGTGCCCAGCCAATGGCTTTAACGGCCTGCTCTACCACCTGATCCGGGGTCATACGGAGCTTCTTTTCCATATGAATCGGGCTGGTAGCAATAAAGGTATGCACCCGCTTACGCGGCGCTGGGGCAATCGCCTCGCCCGCACGACGGATATCATTTTCATTGGCACGGGCCAACGAGCAGACGGTCGATTCGCGGATCACTTGGGCGATTGAATGAATCGCATCAAAGTCACCGGGTGACGCAGCCGCAAAACCGGCCTCGATCACATCAACCCGCATACGCTCCAGTTGGCGCGCTACGCGAATCTTCTCTTCTTTGGTCATCGACGCACCGGGGCTCTGTTCGCCATCGCGCAAGGTGGTGTCAAAAATAATCAAACGGTCTTTTTTCATGTCAGGCTCCTACGGACTAGGCATTTAAGGGTGCCCATGTCCTGAATCAAAATCGGGGTTCCGGCGAGAGGCCGGATCGGTCATGGCAATGCGAGTGGGGGTTTAATATGTGCGCGCCACGCGCAGCAGTGGCCGGGCACCTAGTAGCAGATGCAGCCAGTAAGTCGCCCAGCTACCCGAGGCAGCTTTCTCAGCGAAAAGAATCATTAACATTGCAGACATGACCTGTAATATAAGGCCTAGATTGGCTGCTGGCAATCGTTTTTGCCTATAAGTTCAATAGCTTCTGGCTCAAAGGAGAGTTTCTCATGCCACTGGATGCTACCCGATGCGTATTACTGGTTGTTGACCTGCAAGAAAAACTTCTACCGGCGATCCATGATGGACAATCGGTTATAGACCATACGGCCTGGCTGATGGGTATCGCCCGGCGGCTTCATGTGCCCGTGATTGTCACCGAGCAGTACCCGCAAGGCCTTGGGCCATCGGCACCGACGATCGCTGCATTAACCGATCCTGACGCGCTCGTGATCAAAACCCACTTTTCCGCCGTGGCGGAAGGCAATCTGCTTAGCCACCCGGCGGGGCAGCGCAAACAGTGGGTCGTTTGCGGCACGGAGTCCCATGTCTGCGTCCAGCAAACGGTGCTGGATCTTCTTGCCGCCGGTCGTCAGGTTAGCGTGGTTGAAGAAGCCGTCGGCTCGCGCCAGCCGCGCGACAAAACCCTAGCGCTGGCCAGGATGCAGCAGCATGGCGCAGATATCGTCTCCCGCGAAATGGTGGCCTTCGAATGGCTCAAAGAGGCCAATACCCCCGAGTTTCGGGCCGTGCTGAAGGACTTTATCCGCTAAAGCTTGAACTTGGCGAACCCCGCATCTACCTCTGGCTGCGTGGTCGCCCGCAAAACCCGCGCGACCTCCTGTCCATCTTGTAAAAAAATCAGTGCCGGCCAGAGTTTGACGGCAAAAGTCCGGCCCAAACGCCTACCCTTGCCATCTTCCAGGCGAAGATGCTGCACACCCGGGTACCGCTTGAGTGCATCCGCAATCAACGGCTGTGCCGCCTGACAATGCGGGCATTCGTTAATACCAAACTCCAACAGTACGGCACCGCGCAGGGCATCGACTTCATCACGGGTCGGTTCTGGCGTAAAAGGAACGGGGGACATAGCGCACTCCTCAACAATGTAGCGATATCATAGCGCCCATGCAGCCCCATCATCTAGAACTTCTTGCTCCCGCCCGTGATGCCGACATCGGTATCGAAGCCATCATTCATGGTGCCGATGCCGTTTATATTGGCGGCCCTTCGTTTGGTGCCCGCGCTGCGGCTGACAACAGCGTTCAGGATATTGCACGGCTCGCCACTTATGCCCACCGCTTCAACAGCCGCCTTTTTGTGACGCTCAACACCATTCTGCGCGATGACGAACTGGAACCGGCACGCAAACTCGCCTGGCAGCTTTATGACGCGGGCGTCGATGCGCTGATTATTCAGGACATGGGACTTCTGGAAATCGACTTACCGCCGATTCAATTACACGCCAGCACGCAAACCGATATCCGTACGCCGGAAAAAGCCCGCTTCATGCAAGACAGCGGTCTCTCACAAATCGTTCTGGCCCGCGAGCTGACGCTGGAACAGATCGCCGCCATTGATGTAGCGCTCGGTCCACGCGACAACCCGGCACGCGCTGCCCTCGAATTCTTTATCCACGGTGCCCTGTGCGTTGCTTACAGCGGCCTGTGCTACATCAGCCATGCCCACACCGGCCGTAGCGCCAACCGGGGCGACTGTTCACAGGCTTGCCGTCTGCCGTATGAAGTGAAAGACGCTAAAGGCCGCATCGTCGCTCACGACAAACATGTCTTGTCGATGAAAGACAACAACCAGAGCGACAACCTGCGTGCGCTCATTGATGCCGGCATTCGCAGCTTCAAGATCGAAGGCCGCTATAAAGATATGGCCTACGTTAAGAACATCACCGCTCATTACCGTCTGCTGCTCGATGAGATTCTGGAAGAGCGTCCGGAACTGGCGCGCAGCTCCAGTGGTCACAGTACCTTTAGCTTTACCCCAGACCCCAACCAGAACTTCAACCGGGAATTTACCGATTACTTTGTGCAAGGCCGCAAGGAAGATATCGGCGCTTTTGATACGCCCAAAAACCCGGGCCAGCCAATTGGTTGGGTGAGCAAAATACGGCCAGATCACCTGGAGCTCACCACTGATCAACCGGATACTCAAATCAACAATGGCGACGGCCTCTGTTACTACGATCTCCAGAAAACGCTGGTCGGTCTGCAGATTAATCGCGCCGAAGCCAGCGCAGAAACCGGCGTCTGGAAATTGTGGCCCAAAGACCCCATGGCCAGCTTCAAAGATCTTCGTGCCGAAGTGCAAATCAACCGTAACCGCGACATGCAATGGACGCGCACGCTGGATAAAAAATCGGCCGAAAGGCTGATCAGCCTGCATATCGCCCTGCGTGATAACGGACAAAACTTAGCGCTTGAACTCATGGATGAAGACGGCCATAGCGGCAGCGCAACGCTAAATGGCCCACTGCAAATAGCCAATGATCCAGCACAAGCCGAAAGCAAACTGCGCGATGGCCTGCAGCGCCTTGGCGACACAATCTTCCAACCGATCGCGGTGCATTTACAGCTGACACAACCCTGGTTCGTGCCCGCCTCACAGCTCAATGCCTTACGTCGGGAAGCCATCGACGCCCTGATCGCCAAGCGCACAGCAGCCTGGACTCGTCTGCCACGCGCCATACCGGCCACCCCGCTAGCTGCCTATCCGGAAGACTCGCTCAGCTATCTCGCCAATGTCTTTAACGAAAAGGCGCGTCAGTTTTATGCCAAGCACGGCGTCAAGATCATCGATGCCGCCTATGAGTCACACGAAGAAGCGGGTGAAGTCAGCCTGATGATCACCAAGCACTGTGTGCGCTTCTCGCTCAATCTGTGCCCGAAGCAAACCAAGGGCGTGACCGGCGTGCAGGGCACGGTGCGCGCCGAACCATTGCAGCTCATCAATGGTAAAGAAAAACTGACCCTGCGCTTTGACTGCAAACCCTGCGAGATGCATGTGATGGGCAAGATCAAGCAGAGCGTGCTCAAGTCCGCTGCTGCAAGTCCCGTCACCTTTTACAAAAATCGCCCAGACGCCAAAGGGGCGCATTAACGAACTACGAACGCTTCGCCAGCAATCGATCCAGCTGGTTGGCGAATGCCTGCACATCGGCTTTAGAAAGACCGGCCGGGCCGCCCGTATCGACACCGCTATTCCGGAGGTTTTCCATGAAATTTCTCATAGTGAGGCGGCCTTCAATATTGCCCTTGTTCAGCAGCTCGCCACGCGGATCAATCACATGCGCACCTTTGGCAATCACCTGTGCCGCGAGCGGAATATCTGCTGTAACAACCAGATCACCATGATCCGCTTCATCAACAATACGCTGGTCTGCCACATCAAACCCAGAGGGGACTTGCAACGCTCTAATCCAGGGCGATGGTGGCACGCGTAGCATCTGGTTGGCGATTAACACCGTGGGTATCTTGGCACGGTTCGCGGCGCGATACAGAACTTCTTTAATCGCGACCGGGCACGCGTCTGCATCAACCCAGATTTTCATCGGTGATCTGGCCGT
>ERZ650301.501-NODE-501-length-10920-cov-7.500690_pt1 | contig 10920 bp, 15 predicted proteins | sample MGYA00376237_ERZ650301 | MGnify/ENA primary metagenome ERZ650301 (study PRJEB26733, sample SAMN07839255) | wastewater metagenome | biome: small river; feature: stream; material: water | place: USA: North Carolina | collected 2016-04-05 ...
CCAGTGCGCGCATCAGCAGATACGAGGGCGGCATTCACGAGCCGCCCCTCAAAACAGCCCGAGCCATTGCAGAGGCGCTGAACGTTCCGATGGGCTATCTCTACTGCGACGATGACCGACTGGCCGAGATCATCCTGGCCGCAAGCGAGCTGCCCGCGCACGACCAGGAACACCTGCTCAACTCACTCAAAGAGCGCTTGGCGCAGATCAAGTCAACTGAGCGCAGCAAATGACGCATGCCACAGTGACCAATGGTCACGGCCAGTGAATCTGCAAACCCGCGTGCGAACTTCTGCCAAGTGACCTGTGGGCATCCTGCCTGGCCTCTTGGCCCAGATGTCGTACTGCCTGGCAAACGCCTGCATGCACGACAGCAAACCCTCGTCTGGCAAGCGGTTGTAGGACTTGCGCAGGTCCTGCAGCTCCCATGAACCGAGGATCATGTTCATCCCCCGGTCACCGCGCTCGGGCGAGCGCCAAGACAGCTCCAACGTGGCCACACTGCGCCCTGCCCGCCTGATGCTGAAAAACCGGCTGGGCTTGAGCGCTTCGCATTCAAAGCGCAGCTTGTACAGGCAGTTGCCTTGGCTCCGACCTTCAAGCCACAGCTGAGAAGGCTTGCAGATCGGCTCGATCCTGTAGCCCCGCCAGTCCAGGCCTCGGCAAAAGAAATGCCAAGGCTCCTGCTCCTCCTCCATCAGGCTCTGCTCTTGCTCGTGCCAGAACCTTCTGGCACGAACAACCAATACGCCCCAGCTGTTTCGCGCCGAGATGGCAATGCCTGCCTGGTTGACCCAGTTGGCGACCGATGCGATGTCACCGGTCTTGAGGACAGGCGAGCGGGCCGCGACGCGGATCAGGTCATAGTCATCCCCTTCAGGGATGCGGCAGGATAAGCTGAAGTAAAGCCTGCGCTGGTTCACAAAGAAGTGGAGCAACACGGCCGGAGGGGCCGCCACGAAGCTGCGCTTGACCAACTGCTCGCAGTAATGCACCAGGCTGTGCAGATTCAACTCGCGGTTGCGCAGGATCGGCAAGAAGTCTTTTCTGGCGCTGCGACACAACAGCCGCCAAGCACCGGCCGTGAACATCGAGCGAATCTCAGGCAATGGATCGCCCTGCGCAGGCAAATCCATACTTGTGTGCCTGGCGTAGCGGATTAACCAGTCCAGGTTCTTTAGCGGACCCGGTGCTGACAGTTCTTGGCACTCGAGCACATGATGTGAGGGGGAGCAGATGGCGTGCGTCATGACCGAGCCTCCAAGGCCAAAGCCTCTGGGCTGGCTGCCTCGCCCTGGCTTTTTGCTTGCTGCGAGAACCGAATCGGAAGCTCCAGCAGCTGCGCTACATCATTGGCCTGTGTGACCGACTTGCGCAATTGCGCAGCGCTGTAGGTAGAACCGGGGTATTCACCGTCCACGATCACGACGCCCAGCGCCTTGAGGATGTGCATCGGGAGGTCCTCAAGGAGGCGCTTGGCCACATCCTGACCGCTGTAGCCCGCATCGAAGTACGCTTCCTCTGCCCAGTCGATGTCCGACGCCAGCCAGTCCTCGACCAGGGACTTGAAGTGCTCCAGGTGCGTGTCTCCGCTGAACTCGATCCATCGCTGCCAGCCGTCGTCCTCATCATCGCGCAAAGCGCGAAGGATCAGGCGCTCGGTGGGTGACAACTGGGGACCGGCCATGCGCGCAGAACCGCGACCGCCCTGCAGGAGCCTCTGGCTCAGTTCAAGGGCATGTTCCTGGCCCAGCTCGCGAAAATGCCCAACCAGCGGCTCGCACTGCTCGATCTCGCCGATGAGGTCTTCGCACGAATGGGTGAACCGCAAGCTGACAGAGGCAAAGACATTGGCCCGGGTGCAAGGCTCTGGGACGGAGAGGTCGGTGATGGTGCCGTTGTGATCGACATCCAGGATGGTCAGCTCATATTGAATGGGCGCATTGCTCATGATCGCGCCTCCTGCAGGTGGCAGACCTGGCTCAGGTGCCCTGCGGCACCTTGCATGGCTGCGCTGCGAAATGCTGGCGGATCAACGAATTCACCAACGGGGTAGCTGTCGCTGTACTCCCTCACCAAGACAGGCCCAGTCTGAACTGATGCGAACAGATACCGACTGCTGACACGCAAGAACCGCTCGGTGGTCAAAGAAAAAGAGGTCGACGGATCGTCAACCGAAGTCACGTATGCCATGGGCATCTCCTGTTTAGCCGGTTCGACAAATGTCAGGTCGGCAAGTCGGATGAAATCCACCTGGCCCTCTTGCACACAAGTGCTGGCTGGCCAAGCCAAACTCAGATTCAAACAGGCGTAAAAAAGCCCGCACAAATGGCGGGCTGACGCAGCTTCCGGCTTGGTTGCCTTTCAAAAAGGCCACATCGCTGGACCACCTTGCCCCGTAGGCAGGTTGGTGCGGGCGTCAACCCGTCTCTTGATGTGCTTTCATTTTACTGCCCAACAACATCTCGTCAACATGCATGACGCATGTGACTGGTTTGTTGGCGTTTTCATTTTGAAAACTGAGCCAATCAGCGGCTAATTCACGACGAAATCTGAGCCAATGAGGCATACCGCACGCTGCACCGCGCTCAGTTCGCAGCCCATTCACTGCCCATTTTTACTGCCCCAGTTGCTTCATCAAAGCCTGAGTCAGTGCAAACAGCGCAGCGGTCACCACCGTGCAGATCCCCAGGGCCACAGGAAAACTCAGGTCACGCCGCAGCAGGTATGACAGAAGCAAAAACATGGGCAGAGTGGGCAAGACAAACCAGAACGTCTCGTAAGACAGGTCGGCGATCTTGACCTTGTCTTGGGTCTGCACATAGAGCCAGACAAAGGACATGACGGAGACGATGGGCAAGGCCAGGAGCAGCGCCGCCAAGGTGCTGCTGCGTTTGGATGCTTCGCCCACCAGCACAATGATCAAGGCGGAGATGAGCGTTTTGATGACAGCGAACATGGCCTGCGCTCCTGCAAAGGGGTGGCCACCAGTTTAAGGGCGACGCCCTCCGGGGAATGCGCGGCAAGATACGATGGCACCCATGTGCGCCACTGCTCCCCATTCCCCATGAAAACGACCAACATTTTTATCGCCGCATCGCTGACCGCTGCAATGAACATCGCGCTGGCCCAGACCATGCCCTTGCCCCAGCCGTCGCCCGGGCTGATGCCCAACCCTGCGCAAGGCAAGCGCTTGTTCGACAAAAGTTGTGCCGTCTGCCATGGCCCAAATTTAAAGGGCTCAGACAAAGGCCCGCCCTTCCTGCATCCGGTCTATGAGCCCTCACACCACGGCGACGCCTCGTTTCAAGCGGCCGTGCGCTATGGCGTTCGGGCACACCACTGGAAGTTTGGCGACATGCCACCTGTGCAGGGCGTCTCAGCCGACGATGTGGCGCACATCACCGCTTACGTTCGGCAGCAGCAGCGCTTGGTCGGCATTCGCTAGGTTGAACCGACTATGCCAGCACCACCTGTGTGTGAACTTCGACCTTGAGCTTACGCTTGATGGCAGCGAACACGGCTGAGATGTTGTTCATGGTGGGATTGCCTGAAGTCGAAAGCATGCGATGCAGGCTCTTGCTGGGCTTGTGGATTTCTTGCGCCAGTGCCTCAAACCCCACTGTGGCGTTAACCAGATCGCGCAGGATAAGCTTGGCCGACTCAGGCTCTCCATTGATGAAAAGCGTAATCGCCTCATCTAAAAGGGCTTGTGCAAAAGCCGGATCATTTTGCACGCGTGCCGCCACGGTTTCTTTGAAATCACGTGTGAGAGCCATATTCACTTTCCTTTTTGCGTGAGCGTCTTTCGGCGCTTGTATTCATCCCAGAGTGCAACTGCTTGATCAATATCTTGCTGTTGCCTTTTTTTGGTGCCGCCTCCAATCAGGATGATGAGCTTCAAGCCATCTTTGGCCAAATAAATCCTAAGCCCCGGCCCCCAGTCGATCTTGTATTCACCAATGCCGCGAAACCATTCCACGTTGGACAAGTTGCCCTGCTCCATTCGCGCTACGGCCACCCTGACCTTGGCTGCAGCCAAAGCATCCAGACCATTGAACCACCGTGCAAAAGGGCTGTCACCTTCACTTAACAGTAACTCTTTGACTTGAAAGCTCATGGGTTAATAGTAACACATATGAAACCAATTAATCGCCTCACCTCGCCCCCCCATAAACCACCAGCCCCAACCATTCATGCAGCGCTGTCTGCCACAGCAGCAGGCTGCGCGCCAGTGAGTATTCGCTCCAGGACGTTTCGTTGCCGGTTCTGAAGTCCACGGGGTACGCCGTCACTTTGCAGCCTGCGGCTTCAAACTCGGGCATGGACCGGGGCATGTGCCAGGCCGAGGTCACCAGCAGCCAAGGCTGCTTGCAACGCTCGCCCAGCAGCGTAGCCACCTGGCGGGCGTTTTCTCGGGTGGTGCGTGAGCCGCCCTCCAGCGTCACGCGGGCCATGTCCACGCCCTGCTCGGCGTAAAAGGCTTTGGCCAATTCGGCCTCGCTCACGCCAGTGGCCAGCAAACGCCCCTCTCCGCCCGAAAACACCAATTGCAGCTTCGGGTGCTGGCGCATCATCCCCACCGGCAGCGACATGCGCTCTGCCGCTTCGCCCAGCGGCACCTGCCCATGCGCCTGGTAACTGCCAGGGTGCTGGGTGGCACCACCCAACACGATCAAGCCCACATGGCGAGCAACGGCCTCCTGGGTCGGCACGGGGTATCGGTTTTCCAACGGGCGCAGGAGCGCATGGGGCAAAGCATCAAAGCCGAGCAAGCCCAGCACCGCTAATCCACCCCACAGCATGCGCACAGCAGCCCGCCGCCAGGGCGCAGACAAGCTCAGCATGCCAAGCGCCACACCCCACCACACCGCCAACCAAAACATGGGCTGGGTGATGGCCGACATCAACTTTGAAACTACAAACATGCAAAAAACTCACTGACCACCACTGCGGTCCCCTGTAGGTCGGCGGCTTCAGCCCCGACATTGAATTTTGAAATGCACGTCGGGGCTGAAGCCGCCGACCTACAAGACCACAAAACAGCCATGAAACCGGTTGACTCAGCCCGAGGATGGCTGATACCTGGATGATAAATTTTGGGCCACGTGATGCAGCCTCAGGATTTCGACGTCATCGCCGCGCACGCGATAGATGGCCATGTAGTTCTTGTGCAGCACCAATTCGCGGGTGCCCGGCACTCGGCCTGCCCGGCCCATGCCCGGGTGAACTTGCAACTTGGTCACCGCATCTTTCAGCTCCAGCACAAAACTGCTGGCTCGGGTGGGGTTGTCCTTGGCCATGAATCCTGCAATCTCATCAACGCTACGCAGCGCTGTCCTCGTCCATTTCAAAGCCATGGATCAGGCACCGTACTTGGCAAATACAGCCTTGACCTGATCGTCTGTGTCGAACTCGCCAGCGTCGGCCTCCGCTATCCCCTCGTGAATGTCACGAATCTGCCAGGACTCACGCTGCACATAGTGGGTCAGCGCATCGATAGCCAGAAAGCTCTTGGTGCGTGCCGTGGCTTTGGCGAGTTCTTCGATCTGGTTGTAAAGGGCTTCGGGCAGACGTACGTTGATTGTTTTGGTGGTCATGGTTGTAATACCTCGCATCATCTGTATTACAGCGCAGTATCTGCTTCACAACACATTCGTCAAGTTGGAAGCGTTTTCATGCCAAAGACCTCTTAGCTTAAGGCGTGATGCATCGCACCCCACACCTCCCGCACCATAGGCCGCTCGCCAATGTTGTCACTGAGGCATGCGTCGCGCCATGTGGGCAACGGGCCCAAAGACTCGGGGCCGTCTGCGCAGCGCTCCACCAGTTCATCCAGCAGGCACCCCAGCGCACGCGCTTCCAGTTGCTGCAAGCGCTTCGCCTGCGCGGGCGTGTCGGGCGGCAAAAACGTGGCGGCGCCAAAGTCGCCCAGCCGCACCCCGCCCAGGCCATCGTGCAACACGTTGTGGGCATACACATCGCCATGCAGCAGGCCCGCGCCATGCACGTGCGCGACCGCTTGTACCAAACCCTGGGCCATGCGCCAGACCACATCGGCTGGCCAGCTCACACCATCGTCGTAGATATCGCGGGTGCAGCTGGCCAAGCTCGGTGGCCCCGCCAAGTTGCGCCACTGGGGTGCCAAGCGGTGCATCAGCAAGCCGTCCTGACCAGCCACACCACCAACCAAGCCCGTCAGCCGCGCCAAGCCACCCACAAGGCACGGATGCGTGCCCACCCGCATGCATGCGGCCATCTCGGTCTGCGGCAAGCCATCGCTGGTTATCTGACCCTTGAACAACTTGGCGGCCAAGGCCTGGCCATCCGCATCCGTCACCGAATGGATCACACCCGACGCCCCCTGGCCCAAACAGTCTCCCCAAGTCAACTGCGCCGCATCGATGGCCGTCATCCGGGCTTGTGACCAGGCCGTTTGCTCCAAGCCGGCCGACCAAGGATTGCCGCCACACGCCAGCCACGCCAACTTGGGCAAATCCAGCAACACATCGGGCACGGCGTTCAGCGCATTGGCCGACACCCGAACCAACTCCAAATTGCGGCCATCGGCCAAGCTGTCAGGCAAGCGGGTCAAGCGGTTGCCCGCCAGCATCAACTTTTGCAACGAAGCACATCGCCCCAATGCGTCTGGCAACACCTCGATCTGGTTGTCCGTCAGCACCAGCCAGCGCAAGCCCTTGGGCAAAGCCGCCGCCGGCACATGGCCAATGCGGTTGGCCTTGAAGCCCACCATCGTCAACGACGGGCAATCGCCCAGCACCTCGGGCAAAGTGGTGAACGGATTGTCCGAGCAAAACAGCACCCGCAACTTGCGCAGCCTGGGCAGATCGTGTGGCAGCGCGGTCAAGGAGTTGCCAGACAAGTCCAGCACCTCCAGCGAATCGGCCAGCTCAAAAATCTCTGCCGGAAAATGCGTCAGCCCGCCAGACAAGGTCAAGCGTGTCGCACCTTGCAGTCGACCGGCTCGCAACGCATCCAAAGTGTCCATCATCCATTCGCCTTCTCAATCAAACACCCGCATTCCAACGGTCATCTTCCCATATCTCCAAGCCCCAAAAAGCCAAAACCGCCCGAAGGCGGTTTGGCTGGCAAAACAATAAAGATCAGACCCCGAGGAACAATCATGGCTATCGCTTACTGAAGCCGCTGCCTTCCATCGCTCCCACACCACTTGCTCGTGCCAATGCCTTGTTGTTTTCAAGGCAACGGTATGCGATCTGGAATCAGATTCCCTAGAAATATTGACAATGATTTAAATAAAGTCATAATTTCTGACATGCGCACATCTGAAATGATCAGGCAAGCCATAACGGACACCCCGCCTGGGGCTGTCTTGTCCAATTCTGAGCTTTTGTCGGCAGGGACTCGCGCAGCCGTTGACCAGGCGCTCTTTCGGTTGATGAAGGCCGGGACCATCGTTCGGGTGGCCAGAGGGCTGTACGCAGCCGCTGGTCAGCATGTGGATGCGCAAACGGTGGCCCGTGCCCTTGCGCAGAAGACGGGTGAGCGGGTGGGGCTTGCGCCATCCGTGGGGCCAGACGATCTGCTGGTGGTGCCCACTTGCGGTCTATCGCGCACGGTCAAGGCCTCTGGGTACACCGTGCAGTTCAGACGCATGAGTCCAAGGAAAGTCCAGCTCGCCGCCAGCCCCAAGGGTCGGGTCTTGCTTGAGTTGTGGAGCCGAGGCATTAAAAACACCACGACGCTGGAGATTCAGCATGCCACGAGCGACTGGACCGAAGAAGAAATTGACAGCTACGCAGCGCTGATCCCTGCGTGGCTGCGCACCGCTATCCAACAAGCCAATGCGCCACGCAAATCCCTCAAGATCGGTTTGTCGGGTGCGTATGACTGGTCCAACCCGAACATCAGGGACGATGTGTTGATCGGCAAGGTGCTCGAAAAGCACAAGTTTGAGGACGTGGCGCGGCTGTGCTTTTACTACGGCGTCCCCAAGGTCAAACGCGTGTTCAAGCGGCGCTCGTTTGAGCCCATGACCAGCGCCAGTGTGACACGGATGCTGAGCAACATCAGCAAAGGCCTGCGTGTCTCACAGGAGCGGGCCCATGCATAAGCTCAAGCTGCAATTCATGCCAGAGGCGACGCAAAAGAACTTTGCACGTCTGAAGGACGACCCCAATCTGGCTGGCTTTACCCTGGTCGGCGGCACGGCATTGGCATTGCAAATTGGGCACAGGATCAGCGAAGACTTGGACTTCAATATCTTTGGTCAGAAATTGCCCATCAAAGCCATCGATGGGCTCCTCGATGAGTTGGCTGCCGCTGGTGCCACAATTGAAAGCCTGATCACTTCTGAACAAAAGCTGGCATTCAAAATCAACACATCAGAGAACCTGGACCATTACATTCAGGACTACCTGATCAATGGTGCCAAGGTGACGTTTCATTCGCGCAATGAAGGTGATCGTCCCAAGGCGCAAATTGACTTCTTGAAGTCATGCCCCAAAGTAGCGGTTGGCGAAGGGGGCTTTGATGTAATGGGCATCGATGGGCTTCTTGTCATGAAAAGCATCGTCGTCTACGACCGCGTGAAGTCTCGCGACATCTACGATTTGATGGCTCTCACCAAAGACTATGGCTATACCTTGGACGATATCTTTGCGGCCATCGATGCCTATCAGCCCATCCGAAACAAAGACCCTGAGTACTTCAAGAGCGTGGTAACTGGCGTCATTGCGGTAGACAAACATGATGAGGGCTTTGCCAGCATCCATCTGAATGTGAAGATGGATGACATTTACAAGCACTTCAAGAAGCTGGTGAACGAATACGAGATCAAGGCCGTACAACGTATCCGTGCGGGGAAACGATCTTGATATGTTTGCGCCATGAATGAGCTGTATGGAGCCAGCTGCCAGCTTGCAGCTCAGGCAGCCCAGTCCACAGCCTGAGCCGCCATGGCCCCCTTTGATGGCATCACAAAGATCGGCGTCTGTGACGAAAGCGGCTTGAGGCATTCGAACCGAGAGCACGCATGTCTCAGTTCAGCCTAGAGCTGTCGACGTGGTAATCATGTCAAAGGTAGCTGCTGACCCGCCCCAGCTATCGCGGCAAACTTTGCGTGGGAGTCGACGCACTTTTTGTACGACTGATGCACGACAAATCTTAAATTACTGCGCTGTGTGGGTAATATTCCCATTTCTCCAAGCCCCCAAAAGCTAAAACCGCCCGAAGGCGGTTTCGCTAGCAAACAATGGGGATCTGACCCCGATTAATTTTGTTTTTGCTCCCACGCCCAGGCATGTAGGACGATGGTGGCCAGATCGGCGTATTGAGGTTGCCAGCCCAGTTTCTGGCGGGCTTGGGTGGCGTCAGCCACCAAGCGAGCGGGATCGCCTGCACGGCGAGGGGCGTGTTGCACGGGGATATTGCGGCCGGTCACCTGCTTTGCCGCGTCAATCACTTCTTGCACAGAAAACCCGTTGCCATTGCCCAGGTTGTAGGCCTGGCTGCTTTGCCCGCTCATCAAGCTTTGCAGTGCCAGCCAGTGGGCTGAGCACAAATCGTTGATGTGGATGTAATCGCGAATGCAAGTGCCGTCTGGCGTGTCGTAGTCTTGCCCAAACACACTGATGTGTGGCCTGCGCCCACTGGCCGCTTGCAGTATCAAAGGGATCAAATGCGTTTCGGGCTCGTGGCGTTCGCCCAGCTGGCCCTCAGGGTCAGCACCTGCGGCATTGAAGTAGCGCAAGCACACCGACTTGAACCCATAAGCCTTGTCGTAATCAGCCAAGGCCTGCTCCACCATGAGCTTGGTGCGGCCATAGGGGTTGATGGGCTGCTGCGGGTGGCGCTCGTCGATAGGGGTGTACTGCGGCTCACCAAAAGTGGCAGCGGTGGACGAGAAAATGAATTTGTTGACGCCGTGCGCCCGCATCGCATCCAGCAAACCCAGCGTGTAAGTCACGTTGTTGCGGTAGTACTTGTCAGGCTGCTGCACCGACTCGCCCACCTGAATGAAGGAGGCAAAGTGCATCACAGCATCAAACCCCTGCGACAAAACGGCATCGAGCACGGCGCGGTCGCCAAAGTTGCCCTGCACAAAGTCGCCGCACAGCACTGCATCGCGGTGGCCACTGGAGAGGTCGTCCAACGTGGTGACACGGCATCCCTGCTGGCCCAGCATTTTGACCATGTGCGAGCCGATGTAGCCAGCACCTCCGACAACCAGAACACGCAGTGCGCTCATTCAAACACCTCAGCTTGGGCGAGCAGCTTGCCCGCCGCATCCTTGGCAGCCAGCAGCGGCTGCCCCTCTAGAGGCCAATCAATGCCAACAGCCGGGTCGTTCCACAGCAAACTGCGCTCGTGCTCTGGATACCAATAGTCGGTGGTCTTGTAGAGGAACTCCGCGCTCTCACTGAGCACCACAAACCCGTGCGCAAAGCCAGGCGGCACCCACAGTTGGCGGTGGTTGTCTGCGCTCAAATGCACACCCACCCACTGCCCAAAGGTGGGCGATGTGCGGCGCAAGTCCACCGCCACATCGAACACCTCACCCTGCACCACCCGCACCAGCTTGCCCTGTGCGTGCTGGATCTGGTAGTGCAAACCACGCAACACGCCCTTGGCCGATTTGCTGTGGTTGTCTTGCACAAAGTTCACATCCAGACCCGTGGCCTGCGCAAAATCTCGCGCGTTGAAGCTTTCATAAAAAAAGCCGCGGGCATCGTCAAAGACTTTGGGCTCCAGGATCAGGACTTCAGGAATGGCAGTTGGCGTAACGGTGTAAGGCATCGAATAAGTAGGTCGGCGGCTTCAGCCCCGACGTGTGTTTCAAAAATTCAATGTCGGGGCTGAAGCCGCCGACCTACGGGCTCTTCTTATTTCAGCAGGTTCAGCAGGTATTGCCCATAGCCATTCTTGGCCAAAGGCTGC
>ERZ650301.502-NODE-502-length-10911-cov-4.583548_pt1 | contig 10911 bp, 8 predicted proteins | sample MGYA00376237_ERZ650301 | MGnify/ENA primary metagenome ERZ650301 (study PRJEB26733, sample SAMN07839255) | wastewater metagenome | biome: small river; feature: stream; material: water | place: USA: North Carolina | collected 2016-04-05 ...
AATGCGTTTGGTTGCGGTGGGCAGGCGCGCTCTGAGAGCAGCGACGACATTGGAATCAGGAAAGACTTGCAATGGGCCAAGTGCATCTTCGATACCCAGTGGCGCAAGCAGCTGATTGACCGCTTCGACTTCGTGTACTGCCGTGAACTCGGGCGTTTTTAACTGGACATCCGGCAGCCCCTTGGCTTGATTCAAAGCATACGGTACAAAACCAATGATGTTTTTGGCGCCAATCTGACGGGCAAAGTTTAAGCCATGCCGTTCGTAGCTTGATTTAGCAAGAATAGTTACGTCGGGTTTCCAGCGGCGCAGCTGGGTAATGAGTTTCAGGCGTTGGTTCAATGCCTTGAAGCGGCTGGCCAAGTTGCCGGCATGCTTGAGTTTCTGATAAACGAATACTTTATCGAGGTTGGGGTTACCCTGCAGCACTTCGGCATTATAGGAGTTCACCAGCGCAGCAATTTCGGCATTCGGGTAACGCCTTCGCAATGCGGCTATGGCCGGTGTCGTGCAGGCCAGATCGCCGATATTATCGCGGCGAATAATGAGGATTCGGTTAGGGCTTAACGTGGGCAAATGAGTGTCGCGGTATGATGATCCCATAAGATAAGGGAATGTTTTATTTTGACGAACGAGAAGCATACCGCAACCGCGCCAATTTCATTACCAGCAGTTACGCTGGCCTGTGTCGATACGGTTAATCCAACTTTGGCAATTAAGGCCATGCAGCGCTGTATGGTGCAGATTAATTTTGATCGTGCCTTATTGTTTACCGCTCAACCAGTCTCAGTTCCGGAAGGCATTGAGGTAGCGCTCATTAGCGACGTTCATGATATTCAAAGCTACAGCCGCTTTATTATCAAAGGCCTCCATGCATACGTTGAAACCACACATGTTCTGTTGATGCAATGGGATGGGTTTGTGATTCACCCCGAGGCCTGGACTCCGTTATTCTTGGAGTATGACTATATTGGCGCGACTTGGCCGGCAACCCATCAGCAGGCTGCACAGGTTGGTAACGGCGGCTTCTCGCTTAGATCAAAAAAACTACTGCGGGCCTTACAAGATATCGAATTTATTAGTTTTCACCCAGAGGATGAACATATTGCAAGGACGCACCGTGCACCCTTAGAGGCCATGGGTATCCGTTTCGCGCCGCCTGAGGTTGGTGATCTGTTCGCGTACGAGTTCAAATCGCCCGAGATGCCGACATTTGGCTTCCATGGCTTTAGCAATTTCCCGGATTTTATGACTGAGCAAGAACTTGCTGGATTCATTGAGGAAATGCCACCGGGCCTAAGCTTCAACAATTATTTTCTGGAGTTCGCACGAAAAGTTTACCGTCCGACCAAGCAAACAGCATGCCCGCACCTTTTGCGGCAAAAGCTTGCCGGGCAACTCGCACGTGACATTCGAGAGGCAAGTGCCGAGCGGCTAGCTTCACCACAACTCAAACATCTCATTTCTGGTTACTGCCGGATGCGGCTTGGATCACAAGCACGGTTGATGGCGCGTGCCCGATACCGGGCAGCACCCACGCTTGGTAATCTACGACTGCTGGCCAAGGCTCTTTTTGTGCGATGAACATTTTAGTCATACGCTTGGGCCTACTCGGCGACATGGTGTGCACTACGCCGCTGCTGGAGGCAATCAAAAAGCACTTTCCGACGGGCAGGTTGTGTCTGCTCTCTAATGAATACAACCGCCCGGTGGTTGCCCGAAACCCGTTTATCGACAAGATCTACACCTATATTCATACCAAGGATCGACAGCGCAATCCGCGACCCGGGTTCTTTGCCTCTCTGGTCGATGCCTGGCGTTTGAAGCGGGACCTAAAACGCGAGCGTTTTGACTGGATCGTAGTGTGTAACGGCGGCTTCAACAAGCCTAGCGTGCGGATCGCGCAGAGTTTGGGCGGCAAGATTATTAGCGCGACCCGGGAAGATGGGTCGTACGAATACCGGGTGGATTTTCCGATTTCTGGCTTGCTGGAACCCGTTGAGCACGAGATCGTACGCACCTTCAGGCTGCTGGCGCCACTGGGCATCGGCCTTGACGAATTACCTCAGCATTTAACTTTAAGTACTGCGCCCGACCGAATCGCCACGATGCAAACCGCGTTTCCCCGGGCTCCGGGTAAGCGCCTACGCCTAGGCGTTCATATCAGCGCCAGCGAGCCATTACGACAGTGGCCGATTTCGGCGTTTGCGCAGCTCATCAATGCAATTGCGGTCGAGCATCCGGATGTGGCGTTTCTGGTGTTTTATGGTCACGGTCAGACGGCGAACAGACAGGCGCTGGCGGATGCTTTGCAGACACCCGTGACGTTTGTTCCCCCTGGCGATATTGATGATCTGATGGCCAGCCTGACATTGTGCGATCTGCTGGTCTGTAACGACGGCGGCGTGCTGCATCTTGCCGCTGGCTTGGGCGTGCCGATTGTTGGCTTATTTGAAGGCAACCCCATGAAAACCGGTTGCTGGTATCCGTGGGGCGTTGCTTATACTTCGGTGTCGGCGCCGGGCGGCTCCCCGGTAGCTGCGATTGAACCGGCAGCCGTCTGCGATGCCACGAGTCGGATGATCTATTCACTGAGACCCCCGTTATGACGCAATCGATTACTTACGTTCCCCACGGCACCATTCCAGATTGGCGCGGTTTCTCACCGTCGATTGTGGCGCAGCGGCTCGGCACGCAATTCCGTTTCTTCTCGAACAGCTTCGTCTGCGCCAGCGAGATTTATTCAGAGCAACAATCGGCCAGCGAAACGCTGGGCATTATTCGACGCATTGGCCCCAGCCCTTTGTACAAAAGGCTCTTTACCAAATGGACCAAACTGGATCCGTGGCCACTGGATGCCCGGCTTGCCCGCATTTGTGAACAGTTCAAACCAGCGGTGGTGCACGCCCATCAGCTAGAGTTCCCGGTGGAGCGATTCCTTAAACGCCTGAGCTACCGGCCTAAGATTGTGCTGCATGCGCATGCCGTACGCGACTTTGACGCCGGCCTGGGCGAAGCAGATCTGTACCTGCCGGTATCTGAGTACACTCGCAAGCTGCTGATCGAGCGTGGCTTTCCGGCCGCTAAAACTGCCGTGCTTTATAACGGCGTGGATACGTGCAGCTTTGCACCGCCCAGCACCGAGGAGCGCAGCGATCTGATGCAACGTATTGGTGCCGACGTGCTAGCCGCCAATACGCCAGTCAACGCATTGGTGATTGGTTTTGTCGGCCGCAAGGAAGTTGATAAAGGTTATTTGGATTTTCTGATCGCTGTAAAAACGCTGCAGGAAGCAGGCTACCCGGTGGTGGGATTGTCGGCTGGACCAACGCCACGCTCGACGTTTGATCACCCGCAATGGCAGGAACAAGAAAAACTCCGTCAGGCCATGCTAAACCCAGCAGATGGCCACGTTCGCCTGATCGATTTACCGGCAATTCCGCATAAGCAGGTGCAGTCGGTCTACAAGCTCATCGATTTCTTTGTGTTTCCATCGCGCTTTATTGGCGAACAACACCCGCTGGCGCTGCTAGAAGCGATGAGCTGCGGCTGTGCCGTAGTGACATCGCCTATTGCGAGTGTGCGCGAGACCGTTACGCCGGATCAGGATGGCATTATTCTGCCGGAGGCTTGGAATGCCGCATCGCTGACACAGGCTTTGCGTGGTTTACTCGATGACCCACAGCGCGCGAACAAGTTACGTACCCAGGCACGCACCCGGGCGCTGGACTTCGACTGGTCGCGTATCGCGGGCCAGCTAGAAGCGCGTTATTTCTCGCTGACGAGCTGATCGACGGCTACGGCGACTTCTTCCGCCGCGATACTGCGCACATCACGCGAAGCTGGATGCAACAGTTTGTAGGGCACGCGCCACGGATACCATTGCGTCGAGTCCGAATCACCGAACATCACGACTTCGGGTTTACCGCAAGCCGCGCCAATGTGCAGCGCCCCGCCATCGGCCGTGACCAGCAGATCCACACAGGCAATACCGGCGATGAGCTCGCCGAGCTGTTGCGTGGGCATACAGGTGACATCGTCTTTACCGAAGGCGGCAGCAACGAGCGCGGCCTTTTCGTCGTCGCCCGGGTGTCCCGCATTACTGGCCGAACCAGGTGCCCAGAACAAAACGCTGTGATAGCAGGGCTTGAGCAGGTTGATCAATTCGACGAATTTCTCAGCGGGCCATTGCTGGCTGGGCAGGCGGGCACTTAGGTTAATGCCGACCAGCGGCTTACCCGTTTGACGCGCAAACGTGAGTTTGGCTTCAGCTCGTTGCAGTAAAGCAGTGTCGGGTGCGATACGGGCGGCACGCACCTCGGCAACCTGACCAAACGGTTGCAGCAGTGCCATGAGATATTCGACCTCATGCTTGCCCTGCCCGCGCACCAGCGGAATCGGGTCGCTAATGATTTCAGCGCCCTTGCAACCGGCTTCGGTAAAACCGACGATGCGTCTGGCACCCACCTGTTTGGCCCAGCGCAAAGGGCGCGGCTGACAACTGACATTGGCCAGGACCAGCCAGTCATATTTGGCGAAACGCAGCTTGAGAGTCAGCAATAGCCGACGCCAGTAAACGCCAAGGGCGCTCTCGCCGGACTCTTTGTGTTTGGCTTTGGTGTAGATGTAAACGTGATCCAGATCTGGGTTGCCCAAGACGACGGGGGCGCAATAACTGTTGACGAGCATATCGATGCGCGCCTTCGGGTTCAGCTGCCGAATGGCCGAAATGAGCGGCAAGGTGCAGATCAGATCGCCAATATTATCGCGGCGGACGATGAGGATGCGGGTTTGGCTCATGAGGTGCGCTTTTGCCAATAACGGCCAATGGTCGGCAGCAGGAAGGCCGACACGAATAAAAACTCCTCCAGCATGTGATCTCGCATGGCGCTATCGAGCAGACTACGTCCGAAGAAACCCGAGGTCAGAAAGACGAGCACCAGGCCGGCCGCCGCACCATAGCGGAAATAAGCAACGCCACCAAAACCGATCAGCGTGAGGACAAACCCCAGCCAGAGCACGACACCGGGTATGCCGGCACCCACGGCAAAGTCGATCATGCCGCTGTGCGAGTGCATGCCAGGTGAGGGCTCGCTTTCCGGATACAGGCGTGCCACTTCATGGCCGAAAGCATGGCGACTAAAGCCAGCGCCCAGCGGACGGTCGGCCACCAGGCGTAAACCGGCGTGGATCCAAGCGGGCCGTTCGTAGTTCGATGCATCTGCCTGCTGTCCATTGGGCAAGATCGGATACGGGTATTTATCGGTATTCAGCCAAGCTTTGTGCGTGTCGATATCCCAGGCGACGGGCAACGTTTCTTTCAGCGAATTCCATCGTGGATCAGTTTTCCAGCTCGTCCAAGCACCGGCGACGAGCAACCCCAGCAGCACCGGCAGAAAAATCAGCGCTTTCTTGCCGACCTTTTGCCAACCATTAATGTAATGCACGACAACCCCGGAAAAAGCCAGCATACCGAGTCCGATCCAGCCATTACGGGCGCCGATGAAAGCGGTATTGACCACGCAGAAAACAATGAGGATGAGCGAAACCTCCCGCCGCCACGGCAGAAACTGCTTTTGGCGGTCGCGCGCTAGCAGATCACCTACCAGAAAGGCGAGCAGCATATTATTGACGTAGCTATCGGTGGCACGCGCACCGGTCACGCTGTGCATGAGCGGCATATGACCTGTGGTCAGCCAAAGTCCTAGGCAGGCAAAGACGTTCCAGAGCACGATGCCCGACAAACCGGCCATCAGGGCAAACAACCACTGTCGGCCGACGGCCGCATTTTGAGATAAGCAACCGGCACCCAAGGCCAAACCCAGCTCCCAGAACAGCAGATCCTTGATCCATTGGCCCTTCAGCTCCTGCCAGACCCAGTGCGCTTCGGGCGCAATCCATAAGCCTTGTACCACGAACCAGAGAGTAAGCGCGCCTAGAAACAAGGACGCCAACGAGACCGGGCGGACTTGCAGCTTTGGCACGAGATCAAGGCGCTTTGGCCAAAACCAACATACGGTACTGAGGAGTAGTACACCACCGAGCGCATAGCGCAGGGCGATCGTGTGCTCTATCGGCCAGACAAAAATCAGTGCTGCCACCAGTAGCATAATCAACTTGTCTGTATATCGGGCGATCATGGCCTACCTCCGGCTAACTGGGCGCGCGCCGCCGCCAAAACCCGCTCGACACCAACGGCGTGCATCGGTGTCTCAAACGAGCAAGCAAGCCGCGCAGTCGGATGGTTGACGATGGTTAATCGTTCAGGATATCGCGGTGCCAGCAGGTACTCACCAGCCCGCATACAGTGAAACATCACAACCGAGGGCGTGCCCACGGCGGCGGCGATGTGGCTGGGGCCGGTATCGACCGCGACATAAAGATCCAGTGCGTTGATGACAGCGGCGCTTTGCCGCAACGACAGCTTGCCGCTCAAGTTGATCAGACGGTCGCCCAAAACATGATGTAGCGCCGCGACTTTGGCATCGGGCAACGTGCCGCCGATCAAAACAAAAACACGGTCGGCACCCTCTGATGCCAATTGCTGGGCTAACGCCACAAAGTTGTCAATCGGCCAGTCACGGTGTGCACCCGCTGGGTGGCTTTCAACGACCAAGCCAATATATTGATGCTGTGCGTTGCCGGTGTATTGAGCCAATAGCGCTTTGGCTTCAGCTGATTCGGCGGCGGTTACCACATAGTCGGTATATAGATTTTCGGCTTTGGTCTGTGTGCCTTGTTCAACTACATCCAGAATCCACTGCGCCAGCGGCTTGTCTTCAGCCTCGCTGAGCAGATTGGTGTCGTTGGGAAATTCAACCACCTGATCGGCCATCCGGTTAGCCGCGTCATCCAATTGCCGACTGATGACGACCCGCTGACTCACACGGCGCGCATAAGCGACGAGCTCAGCGTCGTGCCCCCAGACGAAGGCCAGATCGTAGGGTTTGCGCCCCATGAACTTGGCACACCACCCCTTCAACTTGGCCGATTTTTTGCTGATGCTCGCCAACTTGTGAATATAAGGCAGACCTTCCAGCACTTCGATGCGCTTGGCATGCCCCATAAAATCAATTTGCGCCCCCGGGTAAACGTGGGATAAATGGCGGAGCGCTGCCGTAGTCAGCAACGTATCTCCGATACGGGCCACATGAATGGCCAGAACGCGTTTGACTTCAGGCGGCATGACGTAGCTTATTCAATTGACTCAGTGCGCAATCCAGAATGAGCAACTGAAGAATCTGTTCGGCCAGCGCAGGGCGCTGGCGATATTCTGCAACCAGTAATTCAATACGTTTTGAATTGAGTTGACCATTGCTGACTGTTTCAAGACGTTCGCCCAAGCCCGCGAAACGGCTCTTCAAGTCTACGCTCAGCCAGGGCTGCAGCGGGGGGTTGAAGCCGCGCTTTTTAATTTCGAACAGTTTGAGTGGTGCTAGCCGTTCTGTGACTTCAGCAAATAGTTTTTTAGCGGGCTGCGTAAAACGAATGTTGTCTGGCAAAGCCATAACGCATTCTGCCCAGCGATGATCCAGTAGCGGCGCCCGCAGCTCCAGACCATGCGTCATGGTGCACAGATCAGCCTTGCGCAAAATGTATTCGGGCAGGTAGTTATCGGCATCTATGGCCAGCAACTGTTTAATCGGTGAGAGTTGGTTCAGTCGGTCTATTGACGGATAACGCCAATACGTCACGGCCGGATTTTTGAGCCCCGGTTGCAGGAAGGCACGTTGGCCCGGTGTCATGCCAGAGAAACGCAAACTATAAGCTTCCAGCCAATTGAGGCGCAACTCGGCCACCAGCTTGCGCCAGCCTTTGCCAACCATGTCGCTTAAGCGGGGAAGCGGCAATTTAAGCAGGCGACGCCAGGTGGTGCGCAGATGTTTGCCGATGCGTTTGTAGCCTGCAAGCAGTTCATCGCCCCCATCGCCCCCGAGCACTACCTTTACATGTTGCGTGGTGGCTTGCGAGAGATACCAGGTGGGAAAGCTTGATGGGTCAGCAAAGGGCTCATCTAGATCGGCAATGATCTGCTCGAAGTCTTTGGCAATGGTGAGCGGTACGGGGATTTCCTGGTTGGGCAGTGCCAGCGTTTGTGCAATCTGCCTGGCCACTGAGGATTCATCCAGCGTACTGCCAGGGAACGATGCTGAGAAAGTCTGAATCTGATTAAAGCCCTGATCTTTGAGTCGGCAGGCGATGGTGCTGGAATCAATGCCACCCGACAGAAACACGCCTAATGGCCGATCTGCCACGGTGCGGATGCGGATGGCAGTATCGAGTTCCTGTTTCCAGTCCGCGCTGTGCGGCGTTGCCGTCCAGTAGCAGTGCTTTGTTAGTTGCTGCGTGTCCAACCGATAATGCAGGTAGTGCGCGTTTTCCAGGCGATGGATATGCTTAAAGATGGTTCGGGGCGCTGGGATGTAACGGTGCGCCAAATAAGCATCGATGCTCTCTGGAGAGAAGTCTCGCTGATCTTTTGGCACTGCGGGCAATACGGCACGCACCAACGAGCCAAAGGCCAGACCGCCGTTAGCAGTGGTAAAGATTAAAGGCTTGAGGCCCATGCGGTCACGCACGACGAAGACTTCGCGCTTGTTCCAATCCAGGATGGCAAAAGCAAACATGCCGCGTAATTTGGGCAGTAGCGCTTCTAAGCCCCAGGCTTCGTAGCCCCGCAAAATAAATTCGGTATCGGCATGCGTTTTAAACTGCACACCCTGCACTCGCAGTTCATCGGCGTGCTGTTGCCAGTCGTAGACTTCGCCGTTGTAGCAAAGCCAGACGCTGCCGTCGTCGTTACTGAAAGGTTGGTCGGCTTCCGGGCGCGGATCCATAATGGCTAGGCGCGTATGGATTAAGGCAACTTCGGGATTGGCGTCGAGACGTTGGCCCTGGGCGTTCCAACCCACCACGTGCTCGGCATCCGGCCCACGCCGTCGCAGCGAAGCCATCATGGCCGCCAGCGTTTCTGGCGCTATTGCTTGCTGCCCGACTATGCCAGCGATGCCACACATGGTTAGCGCTTGCCCTCTGCTGCGATGGTATTACGGAAAACCTGCTCCATGCGATCTAGCATGATGTCGATACCGAAGTTGCCTTGGGCATAGGCTAACGATGCGTTGGCAAATTGTTCACGCAAGGCAGCGTCCTGCATCAGGCGACGCAGATTGTCGGTTAGTTTGGGCACATCTTTGGGTGGCGTCATCAAACCAGTTTGCCCATCTTGCAGGGCCTCACCAATGGCACCGATGGGGGTGCTGATGGCGGGTTTGCCACAAGCCATGGCCTGCATCAAGCCTTGCGGCACACCTTCTTCGCCATAGGATGGCAACGCAAAGAGATCAATACAGGCCAGCCACTCAGGTACGTTGTCCTGATTGCCGACGAGGTAAACCGAGTCACGCATGCCGAGTTCATCGACGCGCTGTTCAAGGTGGGCACGACGTGGGCCATCGCCGATGAACAAAATCTGCCATTCCGGGAATTCGTTCTTGAGCGTTACCCAGGCATCGAGCAGATGATCATGACCTTTCCAATCGCGCAGCGTGGCCAGAATGCCGATGGTTGGGCGATTCTGCACACCAAGCTTGGTGCGCATGGCTTGCTGGTCGAGTGGCTTGTAATAGCTTAGATCAATGCCCGTGCGAATCGATGTCATGCTGTCGAGCGTAAAGCTATTATCCTTGTGCAGCTGCTGACGCAATGCTTCGCCGGTGGTGACGATGTGCCGCGTGGCTTTCTGATACAGCCATTTGGTGGTGAGCTTGTTGTGAATGGTGGTCGATACATGACGCGTGCGCACCAACGGTGGTGTATTACGCAATGTGGCACACGCTGCAGCGACCAGCCAACTATCGGTAGAACTGTGCGTGTTGATGACGTCGAATTCGTGGCCGTGGGCTTTGAGGTAGGCCCGCATGGCGCGAAAGCCTTCAAGGTTTTTCCAGGCAACTGGCAGCGTTACCGTAGGGATGCCGCGCTTGATGGCAGCGGGTGCGATCTCTGCTTCCGGTGGCGTGAGCAGTACAACCTTGTGGCCGCGCGCGATCATGCCAGCAGCTTCTGTAAGAATACGAATTTCCTGCCCACCCCAACCTGTTGAGGATTCGGTATGCAGTATGGAAAGTGGTTTATTGGTCATTACAGTTTGAAGTCCGGTGCGTAGCGACGGAACCAGAGTTCCAGCACCATGAGTGTCCAGAGCCGGCCGCCATGCGGTCGTTTCGGCGAGGCCTGTTCGCGTTGCAGTTTGTCGAGGAAGCCGCTGCGGAAAATATTGCGCCCGGCGAGGCCACCCTCTCCCAACATGTCGCTGAGCGATGCGCTCAAGCCACCCGCCAGCCATTCGTGCAGTGGCATGACGAAGCCCTGTTTACCGCGATAGACGATGTCTTGCGGCAGATAACGCTCGGCAACCTTCTTAAGCAGGTATTTGGTGTCGCGACCATGCAGCTTCATATTAGCAGGCAGGCGCGCGGCGAATTCGACGAGCTTATGATCTAAATACGGCACACGCGCTTCCAGAGAATAAGCCATGGTGGCGCGATCGACTTTGGTGAGCAGATCGTCCGGCAACCAGAGCTTCTGGTCGATGGTAAGCAGCTTGTCGAGATAGCCGGTGGCCTGGCAATTAACATAGGCCTCTTCAGCCAGCATCTCCAATGGCACAGAGGTTTGCCGGGGGAGCGCCGGATTAAGAATGCCTTTGTGCAACTCCCGATCAAAGTGATTGGGGATAGTGGTGTAGCGGCGACTGAGCGGCCGAACAGCGGCTTTGATGAGCCGATCCTTGCGCAAGAACGCAGGAAGCAGCGGGTAGATCAGCGGCAGCGGTGATAGCGGATGGCCGAGCCGTGCGGCGGTTTTAGCTTCTCGTATGCCCTTACCGTAGTTGCTATACCCAGCAAA
>ERZ650301.504-NODE-504-length-10904-cov-9.357452_pt1 | contig 10904 bp, 8 predicted proteins | sample MGYA00376237_ERZ650301 | MGnify/ENA primary metagenome ERZ650301 (study PRJEB26733, sample SAMN07839255) | wastewater metagenome | biome: small river; feature: stream; material: water | place: USA: North Carolina | collected 2016-04-05 ...
TCGCGCACCGTGACCGACCACTTGGTCACCGGCTTGGCAATGCTCTCGATGTCCACCGCCTGAAAATCTTCCTTGTACAAACGCGCCCGGGGCGCTTGGCCCGTGATGCACAAAATTGGAATGCTGTCGGCCATGGCTGAATACAAGCCCGTAATCATGTCGGTGCCCGCAGGCCCCGAGGTGCCAATGCACACCCCAATCTGTCCCGCACGGGCACGGGTGTAGCCCTCAGCCATGTGCGAGGCGCCCTCAACGTGACGCGCCAGCACATGCGATATTTGCCCGCGCTTGCGCAGTGCGGCATACATCGGATTGATGGCGGCTCCCGGCACACCAAAGGCTTGGGTGATGCCTTCCTTTTCCATCACGCAAAGGGCGGCTTCTACAGCGGTCATGAGTGTCATTGGTTTTCCTATGGACAAGTTGAATCAAACGAAGGTTGATACTAAAGACCAATAAAAAGTTTGTGAATTGCACTATAGGTACTTTCATTCGATACTCTGTGTACCGAATCAACCAGAGACTCCGATGGACCGCTTCAAAGAAATCGACGCCTTTGTGCAAATAATGGCGCACGGCAGTCTGGCTGCGGCCGCCTTGGCCGTGGGCGTGACACCCGTCATGATGGGGCGGCGGCTGGACGCACTTGAGCAACGGCTGGGCACGCAGCTGGTGATCCGCAGCACCCGTCGTCTGACGCTGACCGACCAGGGTGCTAGCTACTTGGACGAATGTCGCCAACTGCTGGCCCGCTGGGATCAAGCCGAGCGGGCCGTGTCGTCACAACACCAGCGCGCCAGCGGCCACCTGATCTTGTCGGCACCGGCGGCGTTTGGGCGCTTGCATGTGGCGCCGCACGCCAGCGCCTTCCTCAAAGCCAACCCGCAGGTGCAGATTTCGTTCAACCTGACCGACCGCGTGGTGGATCTGGTGCGCGAAGGCTACGACCTGGGTCTGCGCATTGGCGGGCAAATTGACCCAAACTTTGTGACTATCCACCTGGCCAGCAACCAACGCGTGGTGTGCGGCACGCCGGCTTACTTCAAGAAACGCGGCAAACCGAAGACGCTGGACGATCTGCGCGAGCACAACTGCTTGGCCTTCAATTTACAAGGCGGCCAGCAGCGCGGTTGGTACTTTCAAAAAGACGGAAAAACCGTGACCGTGAAGGTGGAAGGCAACCTGGACTGCAACGACGGCGAACTGCTGCACCGTTGGGTCAGCGAAGGTTTGGGCCTGGGCTGGCGCTCCACCTGGGAGATTCAAAAGCAGCTGCAAAGTGGCGAACTGGTCACCGTGCTCAATCAATACGCACTGCCAGCTTACGACATCCTAGCGGTCTATCCGCAGCAAAAGCACTTGCCCGCCAAGGTGCGGTTTTTCATCGATCATCTCAAGAAGACATATGCCCGAGCGGGATACTGGTTGAATAACTGACGTTCTTCAAACTGTGGCGCACCATGTGCACCAAGCACAGCTGAAAATCTACACCGCCCAAGAAACCTTCAAAAACCGCGAGCCCATGTTCACCATGGGTATGTCAAAACTAACTTGATGAAATCGAAATGCGACAGTTAACCATGCAAAAAGTTGGTAACAACTAACGCATGGTGCCCTGTACCACTGTGTGTGCAATCAGACGGTCATCGCCCAACACGATCATGGCGAACAGCCATTCGGCCAGAGTTTCGGATCGTGCAGTGCGGCGTGCCAGCAACGGCGTGGCTGTGGGGTTGAGCACCACAAAATCGGCCTCACAACCAGGCAGCAAGTTGCCCACTTTGCCGCCCAAGTCCAGTGCGGCGGCAGCGCCTGCAGTGTGTTGCCACCACAGGTGTTCAGGCACTAGGCTGGTGCTGGGGCGGCGCACACCCTGTCTTTCCACACTCTGGCGGGCCACGGTGTAGGCCGCGTGCATGGTGTGAAACGGGCTGAAGCTGGTGCCTCCGCCCACATCGCTAGCCAGGCCGTAGCACAGACCAGCCGCGTCTGAAGCGGGGTAGTCAAAGAAGCCGCTGCCCAAAAATAGGTTGCTGGTGGGGCTGACGGCGGCTGTGGCGCCCACCTCGGCCATGCGGCGGCGGTCGGTCTCGTCCAAATGAATGCAGTGAGCGTATACCGAGCGCTGGCGCAAGAGCCCAGCGCGGTCGTACACATCCAGATAACTGCGCGCATCGGGGAAAAGTTCATGCACCCAGCGGATTTCGTCTAGATTTTCGGCCACATGCGACTGGATCCACACATCGGGGAACTGCTGCGCGATCTCGCCCGCGCCGTGCAGCTGCGCGGCAGTACTGGTGGGCGCAAAGCGGGGTGTGATGGCATAGCCCAAGCGGTCCACGCCATGCCAGCGGCGGATCAGGTCTTTGGTTTGGCGCAGGCTGAGTGCCGTGTCGGTGTCGCGCAGACCATCAGGGCTGTTGCGGTCTTGCAGCACCTTGCCGGTGATCATGCGCAGGCGCCGCCGTTGCGCCTCTGCCATGAAGATGTCCACCGATTCGGGGTGGGCCGTGGCAAAACACAGCGCGGTGGTCACGCCGTGGCGCATCAACTCGTCCAGAAAGAAGCTGGTCACCTCGTGTGCGTAAGCGGGCTCTGAAAACTGCTTTTCGTGTGGAAAGGTGTAATGCTCCAGCCAAGGCAGTAGACCGTCCGCGGGCGAGCCGATCACGTCGGTTTGCGGGTAGTGGATGTGCAGATCGACAAAGCCCGGCGCAATGCACAGGCCGGGCCAGTGGGTCACGGGCAGGTCGGGGTAGTCGCTTTGCAGCGTGGCCCAAGCCCCGATGGCCACCACGCGCACGATGCCGTCGGCACTTTGACCCGTGACCAGCAGACCATCGCTTTCATGTCGGACCTTGGGGCTTAGCGGGTCCGGGAACCACAGCAGGCCAGCGCGCCAGCCTTGTAAATTTGAATGTGAAGAAAAGGTCATCGGGCGCGGCATTTCATTGGGGGCATACCCCCAATCAAGTTTGTTTCTTGGGGCATGCATGAAATTTATTGAGATCTGACTCTAATTAAACCCGGTTCAGGACTGCGTTCAGTACGCGTTCGGCTGTGGCGGGGGTGTCGAGGCGGATCGGTGTGTTGCCGGGGCGGGTGGCACCGATCGCGTCGCGCAGCGCCTCGTACACGCTGATGGCCAGCATGAAGGGCGGCTCACCCACGGCTTTGCTGCCACCTACATTGGCTTCGCGGTTGGCTTCGTGCCAGAGCTCGATGTTGAGTTGCGTGGGCATGTCGGCGGCGGTGGGGATTTTGTAGGTGCTGGCACCCTTGGTCAGCAGTTCGCCCTTGGCGTTCCAGACCAGCTCTTCGGTGGTCAGCCAACCAAGACCCTGTGCGAAGCCGCCTTCGATCTGGCCGAGGTCGATTTCGGGGTGCAGTGAATGCCCGACGTCGTGCAGGATGTCGGTGCGCAGCACGCGGTATTCACCTGTGAGTGTGTCGATGGCAACCTCGCTGCAGGCCGCGCCGTAGGCGAAGTAATAAAACGGCCTGCCAGTCAGGGTGTTGCGGTCGTAATGGATTTTGGGTGTGGCATAAAAACCGTCGCTCCACAACTGCACTCGCTGTCCATAGGCGTATTGCACGGCATCGGTAAAGCTGCGCTGGCGTGTCGGGCTAATGACCTGACCGCGCTCAAAGCGTATGGCATCCGCATTGCAGCCATCGGCTTGGGCGATGCAGGCAGCGATGTTCTGACGCACCTGTAAGGCTGCATTTACTGCAGCGCGACCATTGAGGTCGGTGCTGCTGGAAGCAGCGGTGGCGCTGGCGTTGGCCACCTGGTCGGTGTCGCTTGCACTGGCTTGCACTTGGCCTGCGGGCAAGCCCAGCACGCGTGCCACCAGACCGCACACCTTGGTGTGAAGGCCTTGACCCATTTCGGTTCCACCGTGGTTCACGCGCACGCTGCCGTCGGTGTAAACAGAGACCACGGCACCTGCCTGGTTGAACTGCGTGGCGGTGAAGCTGATGCCGAATTTGACCGGCGTGAGGGCCAGTCCTTTTTTGAGCACGGTGTGCTGATTGTTCCATTCGCGCACGGCTTCGCGCCGAGCTCGGTAGTCACAGCGCTCGACCAGCTGCGTCATGAGTGGGTGCAGGATGTTGTCTTCGATCTTCATGCCGTAGGGCGTGGTGTCGCGCTGACCGACGCCGTACAGATTGGCCAGGCGTACATCGAGTGCATCCAGACCTAAGTGGCGGGCGATGTCGCCCATGACGGTCTCAATCAGCAGCACGCCCTGCGGCCCACCAAAACCGCGAAAGGCGGTGTGGCTCTGGGTGTGCGTCTTGCAGCGGTGCGAGGTGATGGTCAGGTCGCTCAGGTAATAAGCGTTGTCCGTGTGAAAAATGGCTCGGTCGGCCACCGGGCCACTCAGGTCGGCGCTGTGGCCGCAATGCACGAGCTGAACGGATTCGAAACCCAGCACGTGGCCTTGCGCGTCAAAACCCACTTGCCAGTCGTGGCTGAAGGGGTGGCGCTTGCCAGTGATCAGGATGTCGTCGCCTCGGTCCAGCCGCATCTTCACAGGTCGTCCGAATTTGTGTGCGGCGAGTGCGGCCCATACGGCCAAGTGTCCGGCTTGCGTCTCCTTGCCGCCAAAGCCGCCGCCCATGCGGCGGCACACCACGCGCACCTGAGACAAAGGTAAGTGCAACGCATGCGCAACCCAGTGCTGCACCTCGCCCGGATGCTGCGTACTGCTGTGGATCAGCCACTGGCCGTTCTCTTGTGGAATTGCATAGGCGATCTGACTTTCCAGGTAAAAATGTTCCTGCCCGCCGACTTCGAGCGTGCCTTGCAGAAGGTGTGGTGCATGTGCCAGCGCCTGCAGGGGGTTGCCACACTGCACCGTGACTTGGGGCAGCACAAAGCTGGCGGCCTGTAGTGCGTCGCGGGCGTGCAGCAAAGGGGGCTGTTGTTCGGTCTGTAGCCGCATCTGTCGGGCGGCGTGCCGCATCTGTGTGTGGCTGTGGCCTACCACCAGGCCCATGACCTGACCCACATGCATGAGCTGCGATCCCGAAAAGATGGATTCATCGTGCACAAAAGTGGCCAACAACGGGTCGCCAGGAATGTCCAGTGCAGTCACCACACCGGTCACGCCAGGTGCGGCCAATGTATCGCTCAGGTCAATGTCAAGCAGCCGGGCGTTGGCCACGGGGCTCATCAAAGGTGCGGCGTGTAACGTGCCTTCGACCAGCGGCAGGTCGTCGATGTAAGCGGCCCGGCCTTGCACATGGGCGGTGGCGCTTTCGTGAAAACGCAAGCGACTCGGTTTGGCGGTTTCGCCGTGGCAGGTGGTGGTTTTCAAGTTAATGTCTCCAATTGGACATTGTTGTGGCCAGTGCTCTCCAGCCACGCACGGCGCAGCAGCTGACCCATCAACTGGCGGCGGTAATCGGCACTGGCGCGCAAATCGCTCACGGGAGAAAACTCCTGCTGAATGGTTGCCTGTGCGCATTGCAAGGTGGCTTCGTTCCACGGTTGACCAATCAAAGCGGCTTCGGTCTCTATGGCACGCACAGGGGTTGCAGCGACGCCTCCCACACCCACGCGAGCAGCGGTGATGTGCCCATTCTGTAAGTGCAGTTGGATGCTCAAACTCACGGCCGAGATGTCGTCTTCCATTCGCTTAGAGATCTTGTAGGTACCCAACCATTCACCCGATTCGGGCTTTGGCACAACGATCCAGCACAGCACCTCGTCGGCGGCCAGCACGCTTTGGCGGTAGCCGGTGTAAAAGTGGTCCAGCGGAATATGGCGGTGCACGATGAGTCCTTTGCGCCAGGCTACCAACACCACCTGGGCACCCAGCGCCAATAGCAGCGGCATGCTGTCGCCAATCGGTGAGCCATTGGCGACGTTGCCGCCCAGCGTGCCTGACTGTCGCACCGGCCAGCCTGCAAAGCGCTCGCCAAAGGCAGCAATCGAAGGGCGATCAGCGCTCAGAGCTTCAAAAGCGTTTTGTAGGTTGACGGCGGCACCTATGGCAATGTGATTTGGGTATGTTTCCACACGGCGCAAAGAGTCCACGCGGCTCAAGTCAATGATTTGCGGCATGCGACGCAGGCCTTGCGTGAGCCACAGCCCCGCATCGGTGGCCCCAGCAATCAACTGCGCTTGGGGGTGCTGAGCACGCGCTTGCAGCAAGGCAGAAAGGTCAGTGGGCATCAGGTAGTTTGTGTTGCCCTCATTGGAGGCGGCCAGCGACTGCAGCTTTGCCAAAATGGGCGCTTCTATGACCTGGTGGTCCGATTGAGCCTGCATTTGACAAGCGGCTTGCACGATAGGGCGGTAGCCCGTGCAGCGGCACAAATTACCCGACAGGGCCTGGTGCGCTGTGTGGCTGTCCACGCTGAGTCCCTGCGCGACGGATCGCTGGTACAAAGCAAACAAACTCATGACAAATCCGGGTGTGCAAAAGCCGCATTGCGAGCCATGGCACTCAAGCATGGCTTGTTGTGCCGGATGCAATTCCCCATTGGGTGCGCTCAAATCGGCGGCGGTCCACAGCGCCAGACCATGAATGGCGTATGCAGGCTTGATGCAGCTGTTGATGGCGCGGTACTGCAAATTTCCGTCGATAAGTTCGCCCACAACTACGGTGCAAGCCCCACAGTCGCCCGCGCCACAACCCTCTTTGGTGGCCGTCAAACGAAGGTCTTCACGCAGCAGGTCAAGCAGCGTACGGTCTGGCGGCACATTATCCAGATTGATCACTTCTCCGCGATGCCAGAACCGCAAAAGGCTGGGTTGTCGCGGAGTAGATTTCAGAGGGGAGATGGGTGTTTCTAGCATGGGAATGTATCCTCAGAATCGAGTGATCCTAGTGCGAATTCTTGCCTCTTTCATGCGCTGGCGACCATGGCGCTTATCTGAAAATGAACATGAAACAAGCACATCTTTTTTGACAAAATAAGACTTTAGTTTATTCGGAGCCTACGCGCCATGTTGATCGAACGCAGTGTCTCCAAAACCACACTCCACGATGACAGATCAACAAAGGGTTGGGCTGCGGTGGCACAAATTTCAGAGAGGAATGAGTGTTTCTGGCGCGGCAAAGTATTCTCAGGGTCGATTGATCCCAAGGTAAACCACCGCCTCTTTCCTGTGTTGGTGGCTATAACGCTTATCTGGCAATGAATATGAAACAAGCGCATCTTTTAGACAAGATTGACCTTCAACTTATTCGGACCCTCCACACCTTGTTGATCGAGCGCAGTGTTTCAAAAACCGCCATGCGACTGGGTCAGCAGCAGCCTGCCGTGTCGGTAGCGCTCAAGCGTCTGCGCGAACTGACGGGTGACCCGATTCTGGTGCGCTCTGGCGCTGGCATGGTGCCCACCGATGTGGGCTTGCAGATGTTGGGGCCGGTCATGCAAATCCTGCAATCTGCTGAAAGCCTGTTTTCGCCAGCCCGTGCCTTTGATCCGGCGCAGGCGCGTGAAACCTTCCGCATCGCCGCCAGCGACACGCTCGACCCCTTGTTTTTGCCATCGGTCATGGCACGCATCAAGTCGCTGGCGCCCGGCTGCCGCGTCGAGGTGCATGCGCTGTCTGGGCAAGCCCAATACGCAGCCGATCTGGGTCAAGGCTTGATCGATGTGGTGATTGGCAACTGGGCTCAGCCCAGTGAAGAACTGCACTGCACCCAATTGTTTGAAGACGACGTGATGTGTCTGGTGAGCAGCAAGCACCCTGCAGTGCGCCGTGGCTGGACACAAGACGATTGGCTGGTCTGTGAGCACATTGCGCCCACGCCGGCTTACCTTGGCTGGCGCGGCGTGATCGACGAGCACCTAGACCGGTTGAACCTGTCGCGCCGCATCACGGCGCGATGCGCTTACTTTGGCCTGATGCCGCGCATGGTGGCCTCGAGCTTGCTCGTGCTGACCACGGGGCGCCACTATTGTCAGCGGTTTTTGGAGGGGGCAGATGCGCAACACGGCCTGGTCTTGTTGCCCTGTCCGGTGCCTTTTCCCAAGATGGTTTATTACCAGCTGTGGCACGAACGCAGCCACAGCTCAGCCGCTGCGAAATGGTTGCGTGAACAGGTGAAGGTCAGCGTATCTCTGTTGCCAAAACCCCAGACGTCTCATTAGTCTTATTAAATACCGAAAGGGACAGCCATGACCACACCCCTCTTGTCTTTGCAAAGTATTACCAAGCGCTACCCGGGCGTGGTGGCCAACCAAGGCGTGTCGCTGACCGTGATGCCCGGCCAAGCCCATGCCGTGCTGGGCGAAAACGGCGCGGGCAAGTCAACGCTGATGAAAATCATCTATGGCTCGGTCAAGCCGGACGAAGGTCTGGTGGTGTTCAACGGCCAGCTGGTCAGCATCCGCAACCCGCAAGAAGCGCGCAAGCTGGGCATCAGCATGGTGTTTCAGCACTTCAGCCTGTTTGACACGCTCACCGTGGCTGAAAATGTCTGGCTAGGATTGGACAAGTCCTTGAGCCTGGCCGAAGTGAGTGAGCGTATCGCGGGCAAGGCCAGTGAATATGGCCTGAGCCTGGAGCCCGAGCGTCCGGTGCACACCTTGAGCGTGGGTGAAATGCAGCGGGTAGAGATCATCCGCGCTTTGCTGACCGAGCCCAAGCTCTTGATCCTCGATGAGCCCACCTCAGTGCTGACGCCGCAAGCGGTTGAGAAGCTTTTTGTGGTGCTGCACAAGCTGGTCAGTCAGGGCGTTAGCATTTTGTATATTTCGCATAAGCTGCACGAAATTCGGACGCTGTGCAGCGCCTGCACCGTGTTGCGCGGCGGCAAGCTCACGGGCGTGTGCGACCCGCGTGAAGAGTCCAACGCTTCGCTCAGCCGTTTGATGATCGGGGCCGAGCCACCGGCGTTGCATCATGTGGCGCGCGAGCCGGGTGCGGTGGTGTTGTCGGTCAAGGGTCTGAGCCTCTCGCGCCAAGACCCGTTTGGGGTGGACCTGGATGCCATCGACCTGCAGGTTAGTGGGGGGGAGGTGGTGGGCCTAGCCGGGGTGTCGGGCAATGGCCAGAAAGAGCTGATGTGGGCTTTGTCGGGTGAAGACACCCGCGCAGGCACGCAGTGTGGTGCGGCCAGTGTGAGCTTGTCAGGCCAATCGGTAGCAGCCCTTGGGCCTGTGCCGCGTCGGCAAATGGGCTTGCATTTTGTGCCCGAAGAGCGGCTGGGCCGAGGCGCGGTGCCATCGCTCAGCCTGTCTCAAAACCTGCTACTCACCCGCAGCGAGGCGCTGGGCGCGGGCGGCTGGGTGCGCATGGGCGTGCTGGCTGATCAGGCCCGCAGCATCATCGAGCGCTTCAAGGTCAAGGCCGCCGGACCGCAGGCGCCCGCTCAGTCACTGTCGGGTGGTAATTTGCAAAAATTCATTGTGGGCCGCGAAATCAGCGCCAAGCCCAAGCTGCTCATCGTTTCGCAACCCACCTGGGGCGTAGACGTGGGCGCCGCAGCGCAGATTCGCGCCGAAATTTTGGCGCTGCGCGACGCGGGTTGTGCGGTGTTGGTGGTCAGTGAGGAGTTGGAAGAATTGTTCGAGTTGTCTGACCGATTGCATGTGATCGCCAAGGGCCGTTTGTCGCCCTCTGTGCCCCGGATCGAGGCCACGGTGGAACGCATTGGCGAATGGATGAGTGGCCTGTGGCCCGAGACGGCAGCGCTGACTGCACAAGAAGGGACGCAACATGCTGCGGCTTGAACTCCGTCCCCAAGCCTCGCGCTTGTGGACTTATGCCTCGCCCGTGCTGGCGCTGGTGCTCACCGTGCTGCTGGGCGTGGCGCTGTTCATGGCGCTGGGCAAAGACCCGGTGCGCGGTTTGCAGATGTTCTTTTGGGAGCCGGTCAAGACGGGCTATGCGCTGGGCGAGTTGATGGTCAAAGCCACGCCTTTGCTGATCATCGCGCTGGGCTTGTCGGTGTGCTTCAGGTCGAACGTCTGGAACATCGGTGCCGAAGGGCAGTTTGTCATCGGAGCGGTGTGTGCTGGGGGAATGGCCCTGCTTGCCGACAAAGACACGGGCCTTTGGATCGTGTTGGCGGTGCTGCTGGCGGGCGTTTTGGGCGGCATGCTGTGGGCGGGCATCACGGCGCTGCTGCGTGACCGGTTCAATGCGAGCGAAATTCTGGTCAGCCTGATGTTGGTGTACGTGGCCAACATGGTGCTGAGTTACTTGATATACGGTCCTTTGAAAGACCCGGCGGGTTTTAATTTCCCGCAGTCTAAAACCTTTGAGGCGGTCACGCAGATCCCGCGTTTGATGAGCGGTTCGCGCGTGAGTATGGGTTTGCTGTTGGGCCTGGCAGGGGTGGTTTTGTTGTGGGTGTTCTTGTTCCGCACGCGGGCGGGTTTTGCCCAGCAGGTGGGCGGTTTGGCACCCGACGCGGCGCGGTATGCGGGCTTTTCTTCTCGCAAGGCGCTGTGGGTGGCGTTGCTCACCTCGGGCGGCGCGGCGGGTTTGGCGGGCGCTTTAGAGGTGGCTGGGCCCATCGGGCAGCTCACGCCCTATGTGCCTGCGGGCTATGGCTTTGCCGCCATCATCGTGGCCTTTGTCGGGCGCTTGCACCCGGCAGGCATGGTGTTGTCGGCGGTGCTGATGAGCATGTTTTACATTGGCGGTGAGCTGGCGCAGTCGCGCCTGGGGCTGCCCAAGTCGATCACCGGCGTATTCCAGGGTTTGCTGCTGTTTTGCTTGCTGGCGTGTGACATGCTGGTGGCTTACCGCTTGCGCTGGGTGACCGCCAAGAAAGGGAGTGTGTGATGGAGTCTTATGCATTGTTGGTTGCCGCCACTTTGAACGCGGGCACTGTGTTGGCGCTGGCCGCTTTGGGTTTGCTGATCAATGAAAAAGCCGGGGTGGTGAACCTTGGGGCCGAAGGCATGATGCTGTGCGCGGCCATTGC
>ERZ650301.505-NODE-505-length-10898-cov-5.741400_pt1 | contig 10898 bp, 11 predicted proteins | sample MGYA00376237_ERZ650301 | MGnify/ENA primary metagenome ERZ650301 (study PRJEB26733, sample SAMN07839255) | wastewater metagenome | biome: small river; feature: stream; material: water | place: USA: North Carolina | collected 2016-04-05 ...
TGATTACACCGTGGAAACAGCGGGCGGTATTTTCAGCCCCGATCACATCGATGCTGGAACGGAACAGCTGCTTTATAGCGTCCCCACTCCGCCCAGCACTGGTCATTTCCTTGATGTGGGCTGCGGCTGGGGACCCATGGCTCTGACTTTGGCCTTGGAGGCTCCTGAAGCCTCGGTATATGCCGTTGACGTCAATGAGCGAGCCCTTGAGCTCACTCGCAGGAATGCCTCACGTTTAGGCCTAGCCAACATCACTGTTGGTCTCCCCGATTCACTAGATGCCGCACTGACTTTTGACCTGATCTGGTCTAACCCTCCTATTCGCGTGGGAAAGTCAGAACTCCACGAGATCATGAACACCTGGCTACCCAGGCTCAATGTTTCTGGTGAGGCCTATTTGGTTGTGGCGAAGCACTTGGGCGCTGACTCGTTCGAGAAGTGGTTAGGAACCCAGTTCGCTGACACTCACACGGTCACACGTGAGGACACCCGCAAGGGATTCCGCATCATCAAGGTAGTGCGAACTAACTAAGGAAGTTTGGGCAGTTCCAAGTTCACGGATGCGCCCAGAATGGCGCAACGAGCTGAGATCCCCACACCCGAGGCAATAAACCCCGCAACATCAGGTTGATTGCCATTAACCACTGATTGTGCGTTCTTCTTGAGTTCAGCAAGAGCTTCGGTGAGCTGTTTATCTGTTGTCTGACTCAACACAGACTCCAGCTGTCCAGGAACGGTGATGAAGGCCAGAGGCAATCCAGCAATATCTCCTGAGCTCAGTGCTGAGTTGAGTGTGTCCCAGGTTTTGCCCACAGCTTCACATGCTGCTTTATTGGCTGCCTGATCACTGGCATCAAGGCTGGGGATCTGGTCGCAGCCTGCAAGCGTCAACACGGCAATAGAAGCAACAGAGAGGCTCAGGATGGCCTTGTAAGAGGTTTTCATGGTGTTTTAGGCCAGTTCTACAGTTCCGGTGTAAACAAGCTCAGCGGGGCCCGAGAGAGCGACGTGCTCTCCCTCTTCTGTGGGGAACATGCGAACAGCCAACGTCCCACCTGGCACATCTACACGCCAGTTGTGGGGTGCACCTTCACCAGCCCAGTGACGGGTGGCCAGCGCAGCCGCCACGACACCCGTGCCACACGACAAGGTTTCCCCGGAGCCGCGCTCGTGCACACGCATACGGATGTGACCGACGCCATCTTTCACCAGTGGGTCGTGAGGAACAACGAGCTCCACATTCGCACCTTCAGGAAGTTCTGGTTCAAGTCGAGGTGCTGAACTGAGGTCAGCAGCATCAAGCTCAGCATCATCTGCAAAAGCAGCGATGACGTGAGGGTTCCCCACATTAATGCCGACACCAGGGCGGGCAACGGGAACACCCGCCACCTTCACGACAGGTTCCCCGCCGTCAAAGCTCCAGCGGCCCATATCGACCTGGAACTGTGTTCCTTGAGCAGTGAGGTCACGAACACCGGCACGTGTGCCAATGGCAAGGGTTTCACCACGATTGATGGAGGCAAGTCCGTTTTCCAGCAAATATTTGGCATACACACGAATACCGTTGCCACACATCTCAGAGAGTGAACCATCTGAGTTGTAGTAGTCCATAAACCACTCGGCAGCAGAATCTTCCGCGAGCGCGGCCGCCCCAGCAGGATCCACAACGATTTGTCCTGGTTCATGCTTGCGGTTGAGCTTGCTGCTCTTCACTGCTCGAATGACGCCGTCTGCACCAATACCGAAGTGGCGATCACAGAGCGCGGCAATTTGGCTTGGGGTTAGTGGGAGTTCACCCTCAGGGTCGCTATAAAGCACAAAATCGTTGCCGGTTCCGTGACCTTTGGTGAAGTGCAGCGAGATAGCCATGTCTCCAGCTTAAAGGCTTAGCTGGGAGATCACCTGAGAGACGTTGTCTCGATGTCCCGCAGGAAGCCAGGTGAGATCTGCATACCGCTTAAACCAGCTCACCTGACGCCGTGCATAGCGTCGAGTAATTGCCTGAGTTTCCTCAATTGCCTCGGCTTCAGTCATCTCACCTGAGAGCTCAGCCAATGCCTGCGCATAACCGATTGCTCTGCGGGCAGTGATGCCCTTTTCAATACCCTGAGGAATCAGGCCCTGAACTTCTTCAAGAAGCCCGTCGTGCCACATCTTTTCAACGCGGCGGTCTAGCCGCTCAACAAGCACCTCGCGCTCTTCAGCGAGGCCAACGATGACTGTGGGTTTCCAATACACAGCTTCTTCGGGCAATGTTCCCAGCCCCGCTGTGCTGCCGGTCACTTCAAGAACTTCCAAAGCTCGAACGACCCGCCTCGAGTTTTGCTGATCGATGCGTTCGGCAGCTTCGGGAGCGAGCTCCTTGAGGCGTTGAAAGAGAACGCCTGGTCCCAACTCTTCCATTTCCTTTTCAAGTCGCTCACGGATGACATCGTCATGACCAGGAAATTCAAAATCAAAGAGAACACTGCTGACATAGAGTCCAGATCCCCCCACCAGGATGGCGAGATGTCCACGATCATTGATTTCTGAAATCACAGCACGTGCCTGAGCCTGGTAGTCGGCTACAGCGGCTTCATCGGTGACGCCCAACACATCAAACATGTGGTGAGGTATTCCTCGACGCTCTGCAACAGGTAGCTTGGCGGTGCCAATATCCATCCCCGTGTAGAGCTGCATGGCGTCGGCATTGACGATTTCAACACCGTGGCCCTGAGCAATCAATGCTTCTGCAACATCTAAGGACAGGTCCGACTTTCCTGTTCCTGTCGCTCCCACGATCGCGAGGATCTGGGTTTTCTCGCTCACGCTAGCGCTGTCCGTCGTCGAGGTCGTAGATCGGTGCGGTCGAAACTCGCAAACTTGGCATACCCAGTCCCACAACAGGAATTGAGGTGGAGCCAAGGTTCTTCGCTCCCCCTGTACTAGGAACACCGCAGCTTTCAGCCTGTTCGTGATCCCAGGCATCTCCAGCAATGGTGCGGCGAATCTTCAGCGGTGCACCTGTGGGGTCATCTGCGAGCAGGTGGAACGGTGCAGCTTCCGTGATGGTTACCGTCACGATGTCACCAGGACGTGGTGTTTCACTTCCCGGAGTCACTTCAAAGTGAACCAGACGAGAATCTTCAGCACGGCCGCTCATGCGCTCAGTTGCGCTGTCCTTACGGCCTTCACCGTTGGCAACCAAGACATGAACCTCACGACCAATTTGTGCCTTGTTTTCCTGCCAAGCAATGTCGTTCTGGAATTTGAGGAGACGCTCGTAGCGCTCCTGAACAACAGCCTTGGGGATTTGGTTTTCCATCTCGGCCGCTGGGGTTCCAGGTCGCTTCGAGTACTGGAAAGTGAAAGCGGTTGCGAAGCGAGCTTCCGCAACTACCCGCATGGTTTCTTCGAAGTCTTCTTCAGTTTCGCCGGGGAATCCCACAATAATGTCGGTGCTGATTGCCGCGTGTGGCATTGCTTCACGAACACGCTGGAGAATTCCTAAGAACTTCTCGCTGCGGTAGCTGCGACGCATGGCTTTGAGTACGCTGTCTGAACCTGATTGCAGTGGCATGTGGAGCTGGGGCATGACGTTGTGCGTTTCTGCCATGGCAGCGATGACATCGTCGGTGAACGCAGCAGGGTGTGGGCTTGTGAAGCGCACACGCTCCAAGCCTTCGATCTCTCCACAAGCACGCAGAAGCTTGGCGAAAGCACCTTTGTCCCCAAACTCAACACCATAAGTGTTGACGTTCTGGCCCAGCAAAGTAACTTCGATGGCTCCCTGGTCAACGAGAGCCTTTACTTCGTTGAGCACTTCGCCAGGGCGACGATCGCGTTCTTTACCGCGCAGGCTGGGAACGATGCAGAACGTGCAGGTGTTGTTGCATCCCACCGAAATGGAAACCCAACCGGAATAGGTCGAATCACGCTTAGTGGGAAGAGTAGAAGGGAAAGTTTCCAAAGACTCGAGGATTTCAATCTCGGCCTTGTGGTTATGGCGAGAGCGCTCCAACAAGCTCGGCAAAGAACCCATGTTGTGGGTTCCAAACACCACATCAACCCAAGGAGCTTTCTTCAACAGAAGTGCTTGGTCTTTCTGAGCGAGACAGCCACCCACAGCAATCTGCAGATCCTTGTGCTTTTCTTTCACGCGGGCCAAGTGACCGAGGTTTCCGTAGAGCTTGTTATCGGCATTTTCACGAACAGCACAGGTGTTGATGACAACAACATCTGGTTGAGCAGAACTTGCACTGCGCTTCATGTCGGGATCTTGTTCCGCCTCAGCGGCGAACTCAAACTTCACATAGCCAGCGGCTTCCATGGCCCCAGCTAAACGTTCACTGTCGTGAACGTTCATTTGGCAGCCAAAAGTGCGCACTTCATAGGTGCGCTGACGCCCGGTTTCATCTACTGCCGCAGAGGATGCGGGGATGAGTGTGGGGGCTTCACTTGGGCTGGTCATAACCCCATAAGTTTACGCGCCGAAAGGCACCGATTATTTCGGTGCGTTGGGACCCATGTAGTGAGACCACAAACCAGCAAGTCCCCACAAAACGCCAATATAGCCAGCGGCATAACTCGCAAACATCCATGGCGTGGAGACGCCTGCTGGAAGTACTGCTGAAATAACGCCCAACACGAAACACAGGCTTGCACAAGTAATGACGGCAACGACATTCATTTTCTTCGTGCGAGCACGGGCAGCGATCTGCTTCTCTGTCAAAGGTTTGGCAGTTTTTTGCTCTTCTGCGGGTTCTACGTCAAACATGTTGAGTGCACTACTTTCTGCGGCGATAGCCCCATGTGATGTACGCAATGATCACCAGCAAAGCTGCAGCAATTGCATAGGGGCTGTTGAGGAAGTCGTTGAGCACGGACTTAGCCTAATTCCTCGAAGCAAGCGCCTCTCTGCACGCCTCGCGGACAGTTTGACCCGAATATCCACGACGAGAAAGAAAACCCACCAGACGGCGTTCTGCGGTCGCATCATCGAGCTTGCTGAACTGGCGCACGCGTTGCAGAGCAAGCTCTGTAGCTTTCGAAAGTTCATCGTCGTCGTCGATTGCCTCGAGCGCTTCATCCACAGCTGACGAGGAAATACCTCGTTGTCGAAGCTCTCTCGCAATGACGCTCTTACTCTTGCCCTTGCGCTCACTGAGTCGAGACACTAGTTCCCGAGCTAAGCGTTCATCATTGAGGTAATTCAGTCGCTCAAACTTGGCTACAAGTTCAGCAGCATCGCCTTCGGCTGCATCTTTGGAACGCAACCAGGTCATTACTTCGTGCACCGACATGTCGTGGGTGTGGAGCTTCCGAAGAAGTGTCTGCTCGAGTGCGTCAAGATCCAGCGCCGCTACAGATTCTTCGTCATCTTCAACAATGTCTTCCACCTCGGTGAACATGACACGGCTCAGTCGCTGGACTCCGGCAGGAACTTCTGCAGCATCCCCTACTGCCTCGCCTGATATTTCAGGCGAGGCAGCGATGGGACTGCTTTCTGGATCAACCCAGGGCAGAAAAGTGACGTTCGTCACGAAGCTCAGGCTCCCTTACGAACCTCTTCAACTGCCTCGAAGTCTGGTTCGACCTCTACAGCAGTTGCAGCAGCTTCAATGGCAGCAGCTTCAGCTGCTGCGGCACCCACACCGAGCTTGGCCAGAATCTTCTGCTCAATCTCGAGGGCAACAGCAGGGTTCTGGATGAGGAAGTTACGAGAGTTTTCCTTACCTTGACCAAGCTGATCTGCTTCGTAGGTGTACCAGGCACCCGACTTCTTCACGATGCCGTGATCAACACCGAAGTCAATCAGGCTACCTTCGCGAGAGATACCGGTTCCATAGAGGATGTCGAACTCTGCCTGCTTGAAAGGTGGAGCCATCTTGTTCTTGACAACCTTGACGCGGGTACGGTTACCTACTGCGTCAGTGCCATCCTTGAGGGTCTCAATGCGGCGAATATCCAAGCGAACTGACGCGTAGAACTTCAGTGCCTTACCACCAGCGGTGGTCTCGGGGCTTCCGAAGAAGACACCAATCTTCTCGCGCAGCTGGTTGATGAAGATCATGGTGGTGTTAGTGGAGTTCAAGCCACCGGTGAGCTTACGCAGCGCCTGAGACATCAGGCGTGCCTGGAGACCCACGTGAGTGTCTCCCATTTCACCTTCGATTTCAGCGCGGGGAACAAGAGCGGCAACCGAGTCAATGACAACGAGGTCGATAGATCCGGAACGAACGAGCATGTCGGCAATTTCGAGGGCTTGCTCACCAGTGTCAGGCTGTGACACCAGCAGTGCGTCAATGTCGACACCGAGCTTCTTGGCGTAGTCGGGGTCAAGTGCGTGCTCAGCGTCGATGAAGGCAGCAATGCCGCCCTGCTTCTGGACGTTAGCAATCGCGTGAAGAGTGAGTGTGGTCTTACCCGAGGACTCAGGACCGTAGATCTCTACGATGCGGCCACGAGGAAGTCCGCCAATGCCGAGAGCAACATCCAATGCGATGGAGCCTGTCGGAATCACCTCGACGGGAGCGCGCTCGTCGCTTCCCAGGCGCATGACGGAACCCTTACCGAACTGGCGGTCGATCTGGGCTAGTGCTGTTTCTAGTGCTTTTTCGCGGTCAGCGGCAGATGCCATGGCCGTCTCCTTTACTTATCGAGGGTGATTCGCCTATCGGCTGCCGTGCTACTCCTCCGCTACCGACCGGCCGGTGAAGGCGGGACGGGCGCTGCGGGGCGCTTACGACAAGGCGCATGCTCCTATATGGACGTGTTTCACCGTAAGAGAAGCCACTGACATTGAGTGCCAGAGGTGATTCTCCGTGGATAACACGTGCAAACAAGTGCATGTGTAGGAGACTAGCCGTTTTCGAATACATATTCGAACAAATGTCGGCGTGTTGAAAATTACTTCTTGGGCTCCGGCAGACCCACGCCATACCAGCGGGACTCGGGAACATCCACAGCTTTGACCAGTGCCAGCCACACGTTTCGCGCCGGAATACCCTTACGCAGGGCTTCCGCGGAGGTAACTGAACCTAATTCGGACAGCACTAAATCATTGACCAGAACACGGCCATAAGCCTCACCGAACTCATCCGAGACGGCACGCCAAAATTCGCTGAGGCGCACGAACGCGACTAGCGGGTAGCGGCGAAGTCGTTGACGAACTCGTCAGGAACAGTGTCGGGAATCGCACGAATAGGTTCGATTCCTTCAATCACAGCAAGACGGTCCCCTACTTCACGCATGATCTGCGAGATGGGGGTGTCCAGAGCATCTGCTACAGCAGCAAGAATTTCTGAGCTTGCTTCCTTTTGGCCACGTTCAACCTCGCTCAAGTAACCGAGTGCCACGCTGGCCTTGCTTGCAACCTGTCGCAACGTGCGACCTTTCTGCAGGCGGTAGTCGCGCAGAACATCGCCGATTTCCTGTCGAACAAGAATCATGGTGCCTCCCTACGCTTGTGAACTATAAAAGTTCCTCTACATCTATAACCCCATGCTAGCTCCAGAAACCTGAAAACCAGATGTGAGTCTGCTTGTATCAACTTAGGTTACGACAGTTTTATTCCCAGAATGTTTCAGAAGACTCAAGAAACTGCAGATGCCAGCATCCGCAAGGCGGCATGGACGGTCAAAGAACGGATTTCATTGCGCGTTCCGGACAAGGAAAGCTCCTCAACGACGCGCTTCTCGCCCCATACGCAGGCAATAAAGACTGTTCCTACAGCTTTTCCATCCTGCGGTTCTGGCCCCGCTACACCCGTGGTCGAAATACCAATATCGGCGCCTAGCTTGGAGGCGGCACCAGCAGCCATCTCCAGAGCAACATCAGCGTCTACTGCCCCTACGGTGTCAAGCAGTTCATGTGGAACACCCAACATCGATGCCTTGAGATCCGTCGCATAAGCCACTATTCCCCCGCGAATCACTGCTGATGCACCAGGAACCTCAGTCAGTGCAGCACAGAGCAGGCCGCCCGTGAGTGATTCAGCAACAGCAACGGTCAGTTCACGGTGCGTTAACCGTTCAATGAGCTCAACAGTCACGGGGCGCCTCTTAGGCCTTCGATGTGTGTTTCTTGTTTTGACGCCAGGCATCAACTAAGTAATCTACGCCCGTCCAGACGGTAATGATGGTGGCGGCAGACATCAGCACAATGTTGATGATGTTGGCGCTGTCACCCATGACGGCCTGCATAGGCAGCAAAGCAAAGGTGATGGCAACGAACTGAGTAATGGTCTTGAGTTTTCCACCACGAGAGGCCGGAATGACACGATCGCTCAACACTGCAAAGCGGAATACGGTAATTCCCACTTCACGGAGCAAGATCACAGCTGTGACCCACCAGGGCAGCTCCCCCAGGATGGACAAAGTGATCAACGCGCCACCGGTGAGAACCTTGTCCGCGATGGGGTCAAGCAGTTTTCCAAAGTCACTGACCACGTTGTATTTACGGGCAAGGTAGCCATCGATGCCATCTGTGGCCATGCCGAAAACGAACAGTCCAGCACCCCACCAGCGAAGTGGTGATGTGAGGTCATCGCCTGCGGTCAAGAGCATCCAGATAAAGACTGGAGCAAAGAAGATCCGGACGATCGTAATGGTGTTGGGGACGTGCTTCATAACACTCACGTTAGTCGCGATCAGTGAGGTTCCAGGCGTCTTCACTACCTTCGTCACCGTCAACTTCTTCTAATCCAGCAGACATTTCCGCAACGGGATCGTTGGCGTAGGGGTCCCCAGTTGGGATTACAGAAGCAGTTGGGGGTGCAGGTGAAGCAACAACATCACCCTTGAGCTTGGCGAGGACCTCAGGGAGTTGTTCCTGGGAAACCAGAACATCTCGAGCCTTGGAACCTTCGGAAGGGCCCACAATTTCGCGGCTTTCCATCAGGTCCATCAAGCGTCCTGCCTTAGCAAAGCCCACACGGAGCTTGCGCTGCAGCATCGAGGTCGAACCAAACTGAGTCGAGACAACAAGCTCTACGGCCTGCAGGAGAACTTCGAGGTCGTCTCCGATGTCTGCGTCAATCTCTTTGCGTTCCGCTGCGGCTGCAACGTCCTGACGGTATTCAGGACGAGCTTGACGGGTGACGTGGGTAACAACCTTGTGAATCTCTTCTTCAGAAACCCAGGCGCCCTGGACTCGGATGGGCTTGTTTGCGCCCATAGGCAGGAACAATGCGTCACCTTGACCAATGAGCTTGTCAGCTCCTGGCTGGTCCAAGATCACGCGGGAATCCGTCACGCTGGTCACAGCGAATGCCAGTCGAGATGGCACGTTGGCCTTGATCAAACCAGTCACGACATCAACAGAAGGTCGCTGCGTGGCGAGGACCAGGTGAATACCCGAGGCACGGGCTAGCTGGGTGATGCGCACGACAGAGTCTTCCACATCACGCGGGGCAACCATCATGAGGTCTGCAAGCTCGTCCACGACGACGAGGAGATAGGGGTAAGGGCGAAGCTCGCGCTTACTGTCTGGTGGCAAGGTGATTTCGTTGTTCACCACAGCACGGTTGAAGTCATCAATGTGACGGAAACCAAAGCTGGCCAAGTCGTCGTAACGCATGTCCATCTCTTTAACAACCCACTGCAGTGCTTCAGCTGCCTTCTTGGGGTTGGTAATGATGGGCGTAATGAGGTGTGGAACACCCGCATAGGGAGCAAGCTCCACACGCTTGGGGTCAACCAAAACCATGCGAACTTCTGCGGGAGTAGAGCGCATCAGGATGCTCGTGATCATGGAGTTCACAAAGCTGGACTTACCAGAACCGGTAGAACCAGCCACCAGCAAGTGAGGCATCTTGGCGAGGTTGGCAACAACGAAGCCACCCTCAACATCTTTACCCACACCAATAGTCATGGGGTGTTCGCTGGAAGTAGATGCGTTCGAACGCAGCACATCTCCCAGAGTCACAATTTCACGATCGGTGTTGGGAATTTCAATACCGATAGCGCTCTTGCCGGGGATGGGTGACAGGATGCGAACTTCGTTCGATGCCACGGCATACGAAAGGTTTTTGGAAAGTGCAGTGACGCGCTCAACCTTGACACCAGGACCAAGCTCAATCTCGTACCGCGTCACGGTGGGACCACGACTGAAACCGGTCACAGTGGCATCAACAGCGAACTGCTTGAGAACTTCAGTGATGGCACGAACTGCTTCGTCATTAGCTGCCGAGCGAGTCTTTGCAGGAGCACCCTGAGCCAGTGCATTGGCTGGCGGAAGGCGATAAATAGCTGCTGGACCCTTGGGCGCAGGCGGTGCGGCGACAACTGCTTCGTCCACACCCGCAGCTTCGGCGGTCGGTGCGACGATGTTCACCGGAGCGGTGGAGACATTGTCCTGTGCCGCCACGGCCGAGGAGTCTGTAACGACCTCGCCGGTGTGGAATACCCGCACTGCTTCTTCTGCGTTTACCAGTTCCTCGATGATGTCGAGGTCTGTCATTTCGCGCGTAGCTGCGAGATCGACAGCATGCGCTGCAGGGTCGGTGATGACCGGTGAATCGAAAGCGGCCTCGGTCTCACGGCGACTACTGTTCCGGCGCCACCAGGGCAGAGAAGAAGCTTCAACAGGGTCAAGATCAAGAATCTCGATCTTGCCTGTCTGGTTTGCCTCTGTGTCAGTGTGAGCACCGAAAAGGTAGGCGTAAAGCTCGCGGAAACGTGCACCAATACGGTTGGGTGGAGTCTTGGTAATGATCAAGAGCGAGAGCAAAATCAGGGCAATCATCACGATGACTGCACCCACTGGTGAGATCACTGTCGAAAGCGGACTGGCAAGAATCCAGCCCATCAAGCCACCCGCGTCTGCCAGTGCAGCGGGACCAGAAGAAGGATCAGGCTGTCCACCAAAGACTTGAGCAAGACCAGCAGCCGCCATCAATAGCAGCGTGAGGCCAACAC
>ERZ650301.506-NODE-506-length-10895-cov-5.386070_pt1 | contig 10895 bp, 5 predicted proteins | sample MGYA00376237_ERZ650301 | MGnify/ENA primary metagenome ERZ650301 (study PRJEB26733, sample SAMN07839255) | wastewater metagenome | biome: small river; feature: stream; material: water | place: USA: North Carolina | collected 2016-04-05 ...
CGCGTGGTGGTGCGCAAGGGTGAGATTGCAACGGTGGACATGGGGCCGTTGATTGAGAGGCATAACCAGCTGGCTTTGCAGTTGGCGTTGGGGGCGCATAACAATTGATCAGTGTCCATGGTTCTGAATATTGGCCGTGAAGGCATAGCCGAGCCGATGGACAGTTTCCAAGGGTAATTCGATGTCCCAAGTGTCCTTAGCTTTCTTACGCAAGCGACGGACCAAAATCTCTAGACGTCTGAAATCGTAGTGCTCGGGGTTGTGCCCTAGGCTGGTCGCGAGCTCTTCTTTGGTGACCGCCTCGCCAATCGATTGAGCCAATCGTCGAATCAATACATATTCGGAATGCGTCAGCTTCAGTGGTCGACCGTCTGGGGCTAGCAAACGCCAACCCGTGTCATCGAAGGTCCACATCGATGGGAGTTGCCCACGCAATCGGCGCATCAAATTGTGCACAAGCGAGACAATTTCCTCTGGCAACACAGGCTTAACTAAGTACACATCAGCGCCTGCACGAATGCCGCTCACACGGCTCAAGGCATCGCCTCGGGCCGTAGCAATGATCACACCTTTGTCACGTAAATCTTGCTGCTGTTTTAACCAACTTAGGCCGTTACCATCGGGCAAGCCCAAGTCGAGCAACAAGATATCAAACTCATTGACTGCCATCCAGTTCTGAGCATCCCCCAAACTGCTGACGCCGTGAGCACGCATACCCTCCATATCCAAATAACTGACCAACGCTTCTCGTAAGTCGGGTTCATCTTCGACGACCAATATACGTGCAAAAACATCGGGAAATACGAAACTCATTTCTTATCCTTGACGTGACGGCTCGGCAACCAAATACAGAAGGTGGCGCCATGTCCTGGCATGCTGGACAACTCCATATGCCCGCCATGCGCAATGGTGATGCGATGAACAATCGACAGCCCTAAGCCGACACCTCGAATGTTGTTTTCTGGCGAAATTCTGAAGAATTCTGCAAATACCTTATCTTGAATAGCAAGAGGAATTCCGGGACCTTCATCGGTGACGGAAATACCAACATGGCCTTGCTTGCGTAAGGTCTCAATGATGATCGTCGTATTTTCTGGAGAGTACTTAGCAGCGTTATCAATCAAGTTGCTCAACGCCACCCCCAAGTGATATTCGTCAGCCTCAATAAGGTCAACCTCTTGATGCAAATGTAGTTCCACAGCATGGTTCAACAACAAATGTGGATTACCTGCGATCAACCGACGCAGCCAGGGTCCTAGCGCCATCGTCTTAGGTTCCAAAACTTCTAGCGTTTGGGAGATCGCGTCGCTATGAAGCCACTTGTCAAACATCACTGTCAACCGTTGCGTTGCGCTGCTGATAGCCTCAAGCCGCTTCGTGACTTGATCGAGTCCTCGCTCGTATTCTTTGCGCATCAAACTGGCCTGGCTTTGAATGATGCTCAGCGGCGTTCGAAACTCATGCGAAATCATCGAACCAAAACGGACGTATTGCTCACGCAGCATTTTCTCCAGTTTCAGAGACTTCTCCAACTGTTTCGTTCGTTCTTCAACGGCTCTCTTCAAGTTCCCCTCAGATGCCTGCGTCAGCTCCAACAAGGCGCGGTTAGCAATCAGCGCCTGGGCTTGGGCATCTCCATATGCCTCGTGCTCGATACGAAGAAGGTCACCGAGCGCTAACGCCATCAAAACCATCTCAATCACGGTGGACAACTGAACTGCGTAAGACGTAAATCCATTCGAAGGAATCAAGCCCAACATCCGTAAAGATGCAATACAAATGCCCAACCAAAGCACCACCCAACCCATTAAAAAAAACCGGACACCGGGACGTTTTTGCAAATAGGCCCGCACACTCGCCACGCTAACCAAAAAGCCCATGATTAAGGAATTGATCATCAACAGTTGATTGACTGAACGTAAAAAAATGGGAAGTCCCATGTGTAGCAATGCCAATACGCTGGTTACAAAAAATAGCCACTGGCTCAGTTGCATGCCACGCGTGAGCCATGATCGCTCTGTGTTGAAAAGCAAAATTTTTCGAGCAAAAAATATGACGAAAAAAACGGCCATACTGAGGAAGGCGCTTTGAGAAACTTCATCAAAAGAAATGGCATCAGGCCAAATCATTTGTCGTCCATAGCCATTGCTGGCGAACACGCCAAGACCTGCCATAACAATGTAGGCGCCATAGATCAAAAATCGCCGATCGCGAAGTGCCAAATAAATCACCAATCCGTATAAGGTGAGCACAACCAAGCCACCGTAATACATAAATTGCAACGACTGAAATCGCTGCTGTTGCTCTCGATAGGCTTCAGGCTGCCACACCACCAAGGGAATAGTCAGCGAATACCGTGACGTAGCACGCAGATAAATATAGTCTGGCTGCGTTGTCACCTCCAAGGGAAATACAAAAAAACGGTCGAAATATGGGCGTGTCTCAAAAGCTCTGCTGCTGCCTGAACGAATGTTTGGCCCATCTGGCGGATAAAAGTCCAACTCATGAAGTTTGGCGTAATGCAATTCAAGCAACCAACTCTTAGGAGCCGCCTCTGTGCGCTGCAAAGGCACGCGCACCCAGTAAGCAGATGTGGTGAGGCCGAAATTTAATTCAGTGCCGTCATGTGTCCATGGACGAAACCGTTGCGCAATGCCACGCACCTCATCCAAGCTCATCGTTCCCGAAGGGTCTTCTAAGAATTGCACGCTGTGCAACAGATTTACTTGCTTGGCCTCTGCCGACAGCACTTCGGCATGAGAGGTAACGGCCATGAGAAACAGCCAGACTGCAACAAAACAATTTTTCATACTTTTACTTGTCGGAATTATGAGTCCGACCCAACGCCATCACGTCACAAAACTAAAAATGTCGGAATTTGTCGGATTGATGTCGCAACTTGATGTTTTTGTAGATTTTCTTGTCGTGATTTGTCGGCGCCTATGTCTAGATCAAAACACAAATTAACAGAAAAATCACAAACTAATTTAAATATCAAAATTTACAAAAATGACAAGCCACAAGTGCCATTCGGAGTGCTGTTCGTGAGGTGTTTAGGAATTGCTGCTTTTCTTGTATTTGCAACAAGCACATGGGCACAAAGCGTGGTTGACAGCCCGTTTTTACAAGTAGTTCGAGAGGCTGCTTACGCCTACCCACAAACCCAATCTGCAGCCCAAGGTTTAGAAGCAGCTCGACAAGACCAAACCGCGGCCACTTGGCAGCGCATCGCCTCACCTAGCTTTCAACGCATTTCGCCACAAGGCAACAATACATCTGGCCAGATCAACCGTCTGGCACTGGAGCAACCTATCTATGCGGGAGGACGCATCACCGCAGGAATTGATGCGGCTGAACATCGCTACTACGCGGCTTACCAGCAGCATCAATACACGGCTCAAGAAACAGCCATCAAAGTGATCAACGCCTGGTATGAGTGGCAACGCCAAAATGACCGCGTCATCACACTGCAAGACGGCGTACGGGCACATCGACAACTGCGCGATCAGATCCAACGACGCGCACAAGAGTCAGTCAGTCCTGAAATCGATCTATCGCTCGCGATTGCACGATTGAGTCAAATGCAAAGCGAATTGGCACAAGCCCAATCAGCGGCCAGCACGGGCTGGGCCTTGCTCATGCAATTGGCCGCGGATCAATTACCCACACTCAACGACACGGCTTCTGTTTTAAATTCTTCGTTGTTGCCACGCCCTGTCAACGAATGGGTGACTTTAAGTTTGGAGCGCGATCCCTTGCTCGCCAAGCTCAGCGCAGAACAAGCGGCAGCAGAAGCCGATATCCGGGTCAAAAAAGCACAATGGTTGCCGAGCGTGAGTGTCGTGGTTGAGCGCAACTACGGCTCAGACTTGGTGCCTCACCAACGGACTTGGCTGCAAGTCAGCGCACAACCCGGCGCTGGCTTATCAAGCCTTGCCAACGTACGCGCAGCAATCGCGCGTCAAGAATCAGCCGCCGAAATGCGCCGAAATGCCGAGCGCGAATTAAAACAGTCAATGACTGCTGATTTAGCGAATTACGTAGCCGCGACCGAACAAATGAGCGTCGCACATCTGTTGCGTAAATCCACACAAGATGTAGCGGATTCATACGCCCGCCAATTTGTAGCAGGTCGAAAAAGTTGGCTCGACGTACTGAACGCGGTACGCGAAACAGTCCAAGCGCGACTGTCGGTGTTAGACGCTCGGTCGCTGCAAGGCCAAACCGCCTGGCGCTTACACATTCGCGCTTATGGTCTAGAGCAAGCGACTTCAGCAGGCGGTTTGTCATGAACCCCTTCTTGCCCGCTTTTTTACATTACTGCAGACTCAATCGCCAAGGCATCAACCATCACAGCGTGAGGTTCGCTCTAGAGGACATGGGTGACCACGACCTGCCCCCGCTTGAATGGCTGACCCAGCTATGGCTACACCTTGGACGCTCTGGTCAACCCGAGATCGTTAATGAACTGACACCCGACCTATTGCCGCTGATGGTCTTTCATGCAGAAAAAGGCTGGGGCGTAGCGGAGGTTGTTGATGCGCGTGGCAGTTTGGTCGTGAGCAATGGACAGGGGCAGCAAGCGCTGTGGCCATTGAACGAGCGGTCTGAGATGACATCGTTTTATTTGCCTGCTGCGGTATTGACACAAGCCAATTCCACTTGGGCGTTGATTCGAGGTGCCTTGATCCGTCACCGAAAAACAATGGTGCACGCTGGATTGGCGACAGCCCTGGTAAACGCTATCTCGCTCGTGGTATCGCTTTACAGCATGCAAATTTATGACCGCGTCATTCCCACATCGGGAATATCCACTTTGATCGTGCTGACCGTGGGCGCGGTGCTGGCCTCATTCTTTGAGTTTGGACTGAAGTTGTTGCGCGGGCATGCCATTGACCAAGCCAGTGCATTGGTAGACGCAGAGGTGTCGCGCCATTTAGTCAGTCGACTGTTAGGCACACGCCTAGATGTACGCCCGGCACAAGTAGGTACGCTGGCGGCTCAGATCAAAGGCTTTGACTACGTGCGCAACCTCATGACATCTGGCACCTTGTTCTTTGCGGTTGACCTGCCATTTGGTTTGCTTTTTCTGGCAGTGATTGCCATGTTGGGCGGATGGACTGTCTTGCCCTCGCTGGTGGTGGCAACGCTGAGTGTCGTGTTAGGTCTGCATGCCTCACGCAAGGTGCAGCAGTTGAGTGAGAAAAGCGTGATCGACAGTAACCGTAAAAACGGTGTACTTGTTGAGGCCATCGAAAGCGGCGAAACACTCAAAGCAAGCCGCGGTGAATGGCGCTTGCTGCGCCGATGGAACGACTTGGTTGAAGACGTGGCAATCACTGATTTGGCGCTACGCAACCACAACGCCACCACCAACTACACCGTCAATTTGCTACAAGGTCTGGGCTACGTCGCCATGATTGCGACTGGCGCCATTTTGGCCATGCAAGGTCAACTCACCACAGGCGCGCTGATGGCTTGCTCAATTCTTAATGGCCGCGCCATCAGTCCATTGCTGCAATTTCCTTCCTTACTGGTTCAGTGGAATCAGGCCCAAGCCTCGGTAAAGATGTTAGACCGCTTGTTGGCTCTGCCTGCCGATGTCCATCCTCACAGTGAACAAATCACACCAGAACACACCTACGGCGAACTGCGTGCAGATCAACTGCGCTTTGGTTATGCAGACGCGCCTGCTCCCAGTTTGCAACTGAGCAACCCATTGCACATTCGCCCTGGCGAACGGGTCGGAGTTTTGGGGGAGATTGGCTCAGGTAAATCCACGCTGCTCAAGCTACTGGCAGGCCTCTATCAACCTCAAGGCGGCATTGCCCAGCTCGATGGGATAGACCTTAAACATATCAACCCTGACTATCTACGCCACGCGCTTGGCTACTTAGCCCAAGACTATCGCTTGGTCGGTGGTAGCTTGCGCGACAACCTAACGCTGGGCCTCGCAGACCCAGGCGATGCTGCCTTGATCGCGGCATGCCAAGCGACAGGACTGATTCAGCTTGTCAACCGTCACCCGAAAGGATTGGCACTACCCATCAGTGAAGGCGGTCGCGGTGTATCCGGTGGGCAGCGCCAGCTCATTGGATTAACGCGTCTGCTGCTAGCAGATGCCCCAGTTTGGCTGCTGGACGAACCTACCGCCTCGTTAGACATCGGTACTGAATCCTTGGTACTCAAAACACTACAACAACGCGGTGAGGGTCGCACCTTGGTGATCGTCACGCACAAACAGAGTTTGCTGCCGTTGTTCGATCGACTGATCGTGGTCACGCAAGGTCGCGTGGTCTTGGACGGTCCACGCGACGCGGTATTGGCTCGCCTTCAAGCCACCAAGACCGACACCGCTTCGACACACGTCAAAAAGGTCAGCGGATGAATGCCTCACACATTCTAAAAACGGGCACACGCCTTTCTGCACCTTCACCTTACACAGGCCGGTTGGTGGGCGCCGCCGCCGCCGTGGTGCTGACCCTGATTGTCTGGGCCTCTTGGGCAGAGCTGGATCAAATCACCCGTGGCAGTGGGCAGCTTGTTGCAAGCAGTTACACCCAAGTGGTGCAAGCTGTAGACGGTGGTGCGCTACACGAGCTCAACGTGCGTGAGGGCGATGATGTCAAACGGGGTCAACTACTGGCGATGCTTGACGACGTGAAAGCAAAGTCCAGCTACCAAGAAACAGCGGCCCGCGCTGCGGCTTTGCGGGCCAACATCGCTCGCTTGCGTGCCGAAGTGTTTGGCGGCACACCTCGCTTTGGGCCAGAACTTGCGAACTACGCTGACTTCATCAGCAATCAGAATACCTTGTTCAACAAACGTCAATCAGCCATTCACCAAGAAATTGCGGCTTTGCAAATGGCACTGGATCTGGCTCGCAAAGAATTAGACATGAACCTGCCCCTGCTCAAAGACGGGGATGTCAGCAAAGCCGATGTGCTGCGACTTGAGCGTCAAGTTGCGGATCTGCAGGGCCAAATCACCAATCGCAGCAACAAGTACCAACAAGACAGCCAAGCCGAGTTGGCAAAAACAGAAGAAGACCTCGCGGGTGCGCTGCAAGTACTGGCACAACGCAAAGACGTGTTGGACAACACGCGCTTAGTTGCGCCAGTGGACGGAATTGTCAAAAACGTACGTGTGACTACGTTGGGGGCGGTGCTCAAACCAGGCGAAGAGTTACTCGCCATCGTGCCTGGCGGCGATGAGTTGGTGGTTGAAGTCAAGATCAAACCTGCAGACATTGCCTACCTCAAGCCTGGCCTACCAGCCACTGTGAAATTTGATGCGTGGGATTACGCCATCCACGGCAGCTTTGAAGGGCGTGTGGACTACATCAGCGCCGACACCCTGCGTGAAGACACCAAACAAGGCGAGCAAACCTACTACCGCGTCAAGATCAGCATGCGCAAGAACGCACTGGTCAGCCACAAAGGCAACACCATCGCTCTGCAGCCAGGCATGACCGCACAAGTCGACATCCGAACTGGCACACAAACCGTGCTGAGCTACCTCACCAAACCCATTACTAAAACTTTGTCCGAATCAATGGGCGAACGGTAATTTTTACTTTATTTATCTAAGGAGCTAACCATGAGCAAAACCTCTGCCACCCCCAACAAACAGACGTCGACCAAAGTAATCAATTTGCCTGAGAAACGTCTAAGCGCCAAGCAAAGCAAGCACCTAGCGCAAGAAGACGACAACGCGGTCATGAGCGACTCAACGCCCCAAATCGGCGAGAGCAATATTGCAGCTACCACGACTCCTCTCGTCAGCGAGACGACCGTGATAATCGCACAAGCGAACACGGTCGCACCCACACAAAATGCGTCGACCAATTCAAACGTTTTAGACACAACAACATCGACCTCTGGTGCATTGAATAGCACGTGGGTCATAGGGCTTGCAGCCGTAGGTAGCGCGGCTCTGGTGGCGCACGATTACAACAAATCTAACAGCACTGCAGGCACTGTAGAAGGCATAGCTATCGATGGCTATTTACAAAATGCAAACGTCTACACAGTCAACGGCACAACAAAAACCAAAGTTGGCACCACCGACAGCAACGGAAAGTTTTCGATTAAAAATCCAAATGGCGACCTCATCCAAATTGAAGGGGGCACCAACAAGGACACAGGCCTAGCGAATACCGTGGTGCTCAAAGCACCAGGCACAGCGACCGGCAATATCGTCGTCACACCGTTGACAACAACCATCGCCGCCATGATGACCAACGACAGTCATCTGACAGCCAGCCAAGCAGCGGAAAAGCTCAAAACATCATTGGGCATTACCGGTGATGTGAACCTGCTCACCCTAGACTCGATCGCTAGCAACAACACGACCGTTCAAAAAGCAAACGTTCAAATTGCAACGGCCTTGTCGTTGGTGACACAAGCTGGTGAAGCTGATGCCGTTTTGAACGATTTGGCTTCAACGGTCAACCATGCAAGCATCGCCCTCAACCTCAATACAACGCTGACAAACAGTCTAACGAGCCAAACGACCCTCGACACGACAACACTGAGTGCCATCAGCGAAAAACTGACAACGTTGGCAGCAGCAAGCAACATCGCATCCTTGGGTGATGTGCAAAAAGCCGCGATGGCCAACGATGCTCCAACGTTGATCGATATACCCGCATCAGCACAAACCGTGACGGTGGGACAAGCAACTGTCCTCACAGACTTCAAAGTGGCAGACAAAAACGGCGACACACTGACCGTCACCTTGACCGCCTCCCACGGTACCGTCAACGGCTTGACCGATGCTGACGCCAACACGGCTGGCATCCAACTCACAGGCACTGCAAGCGCCATCAACACACAACTTGCTGCCGCCACATTTACGGCAGACACCGCCGGCGATGCCAGCATTGGCATCAGCGTCACCGATGGCAAAGCCACTGCCGTCACCGGCTCCTATGCCATCACAGCGGCTGCTGTTGACACGCCTGATCCTGTGCCAACTACTCCTGTTGTCACCAACGATGCGCCTACCCTCACAGGCCTCCCTTCACAGGCTGAAACCGTCACCGTCGGTCAAGCTGCCGCTTTGGCTGACTTCACCGTGGCTGACGCCAACAACGACACACTGACCGTCACCTTGACCGCCTCCCACGGTACCGTCAACGGCTTGACCGATGCTGACGCCAACACGGCTGGCATCCAACTCACAGGCACTGCAAGCGCCATCAACACACAACTTGCTGCCGCCACATTTACGGCAGACACCGCCGGCGATGCCAGCATTGGCATCAGCGTCACCGATGGCAAAGCCACTGCCATCACCGGCAGCTATGCCATCTCTGCGAGCTCAATCGTCAGTGGCAGCATCGTTGCGGGCCCTGTACTCAGCATTAACGATTTAGTCGTAAATCTGTACGCAGCCGATGGCACCACACAAATCGGCACAGCAAACGTCGATGCAAACGGCCAATACTCAGCCCAAATCGGTAGCTACACCGGCGTAGTCATCGCCAAGGTCTCAAGCGCTGGAACCGGCATTGCAGACTACCTCGACGAAGCAACGGGCCAACAACTCGACCTGACCACCGTACTCACTGCAGTAGGCGTGGCTAGCAACACAGGTCTGAACTTGAACGTCAATCCGCTGACCACCATTGCCGCCCAATTGGCGGGTTTGGACACCGACGGATCGGGCGTCATCGACAGCGAAGCCACCGTCGACTCAGCCAACGCAACAGTCGCTACCGCTTTCGGTATCCAAGATTCGTTGATCGCACCATCTACGCTAGAAGCCATCGTCGATGTCAACGGTGGTACCAATGCAGAGGCGAATGATTACGGAAAAGTTTTAGCCGTTCTGTCGAGTTTGGATCAGATCAACCACGGCGATCTGCAAACGGCGATCAGCGGTTTCGCTACGGAATTATTTAACACTGGCCATCTATCATCCGTTAGTAAATTCAAACTCGTCGTTGCTGCGCAAGATGCGGATCTGATGCAAGCGTCTTCGGAACTTGCCTCCACCATGGGCTTATTGGTGCAGATTGACGCACACGACGTTCAAGAAGCAATATCTTCAGGTCGCGGTAACTTCAGCAATGAAGAACTCGCGTCGGCACTGTCGATCGCACTAAACACCACTGAACCCGTGCGTGTCGACGACATTGACGCAGTGATTGCATCCATCACATCGTCTAATAGCAACGATCTTACGTCGCTGTCCCGAGCCGCAGATCAGTATGTGGTCATAAGCTCTGGTTCGGTATTAAATCTTCAAGAAGCGCAAGATGGCGTAACGTTGTACTTGCATGGACTGGGTCTTGCCGCAGGAGACAGAATCAGCGTATCGATTCAAGATCCCAATGCTATTTTTGACAATGGAGTAGTGGAATTAGCAGACCTAGAAGTTAGAAACGACGGACACACCGTAATGTTGCCTGACCTCTCAAGATATCTGTGGACGTCTGATACAGCAACTGAAACAGATAGTGGTGCCCCGTTGTCATTCAACATCACACATAACGGCATCTCTCTGACCGGGTCGTTTGGTGTTGATATGTACGTCCCCGGCCAAATGACCACAAGCAGTCTGACCGCTCAAACGACAGGCCCTTGGTCGGGATATACCAACGGTTCGAATAGTTCAATCACAGTCTGGGAGCCTCAAAACAACTGGAATCAAGGTGATCATTGGCAATACAAAATTGGAAACGATGGCCAATGGCTTAACGGTAGTGATTTTTTGAATGGCAAAGCGACTATCTCCTTACAGAATGAGGGCGCCTACGGAACCAACTCAGACAACAAGATCCACCTACGTTCCTACGACGATGCAGGTAACGTGAGCACAGAGGTAATCAGCCGCGCACAATTCACCTACGACGCAACAGATCGGAAGAGCACACGTCTGAACTCCAG
>ERZ650301.508-NODE-508-length-10886-cov-5.595790_pt1 | contig 10886 bp, 8 predicted proteins | sample MGYA00376237_ERZ650301 | MGnify/ENA primary metagenome ERZ650301 (study PRJEB26733, sample SAMN07839255) | wastewater metagenome | biome: small river; feature: stream; material: water | place: USA: North Carolina | collected 2016-04-05 ...
TGTCTTCGGGGTTAATCATTTGCTCACCCACCAGCCGGTCTTTGAGCCAGTCTATGAGGCCGGCCCAAAACGATGAACCCACCAGAATGACCGGAAACTGCCGGCTTTTACGGGTCTGAATTAGCGTTAACGCCTCCATCAGCTCATCGAGCGTACCAAACCCACCTGGCATGACCACATACGCCACGGCAAATCGAACGAACATGTACTTACGGGCAAAGAAATGGCGAAAACCCAGTGAAATATCCTGATAAGGGTTGCTCCGCTGTTCGTGTGGCAATTGGATATTCAGGCCGATAGACGGGCCATGCCCCCCAAAAGCGCCTTTGTTAGCAGCCTCCATGGCGCCAGGACCACCGCCTGAAATAACGCCCAGGCCCGCATCTGACAGCTTATGTGCAATGGTCTCGGTCAACTGATAATAGGGGCTTTCGGGCGGCACGCGCGCGCTACCGAAAATAGAGACAGCGGGGCGAACCTCCGCCAGTCGATCCGTTGCTTCAACGAACTCTGACATAATTCCGAACAGTCGCCAGGCTTCACGCTCGGCAAGCGTTTCGGCGTCATGACCATCGGCGGCACTCGATGGTTGGAATCTGAATCGTTTCGTATGATTTTCCACGCTGTCTGTCCTCGGTTCTCTATGCCCACTCTACTGCTCGTCGACGGTTCATCCTACCTGTACCGTGCCTTTCATGCACTGCCTGACTTGCGCAACCAGTCGGGCGACCCTACCGGTGCACTGTACGGCATGATCTCGATGCTGCGCCGACTGACCAGCGATATCGATGCAGAATACCGCGCCTGTATTTTTGACGCTAGCGGACCCACCTTTCGCGACACGCTCTACAGTGACTACAAAGCGCATCGTCCGCCCATGCCAGAAGATCTGGCCAAGCAGATTGAACCCATTCATACCGTGGTCCGTGCGCTTGGCTGGCCGCTACTGATGGAAAGCGGTGTCGAAGCCGATGACGTGATCGCCACACTGGCCAAACAAGCGGCCGCCGCAGGCTTTTCAGTGGTTGTCTCTACGGGCGACAAAGATCTGGCCCAGTTGGTGACACCGCAGGTGACGCTGGTCAACACCATGAGCAACGAGCGGCTCGACGTCGCTGGTGTAGAAGCTAAGTTCGGGGTTGCGCCTGATCGCATCACCGATTATCTGGCGCTGGTTGGCGATACCGCCGACAACATTCCGGGCGTACCCAAGGTGGGGCCAAAAACCGCGGCCAAATGGATACAGACCTACGGGGACCTCGATGGCGTCATCGCCCACGCCGCGGATATCAAAGGGGTTGTCGGCGAGAACCTGCGCAGCCACCTCGATTTTCTGCCACTCGGTCGCACGCTGACGACCGTTAAAACCGACGTCAGCCTACCCGTGGCCATCACGGATCTCCTCGCCACCGCAGAAGATCAGAATATTCTGCGTGACGTGTTTCGCCATAACGGCTTTAAAACCTGGCTCAAGGCCATTGATGAACCAGGCGCTGGCACAAAGACTGCAGCCAAAACGGAGGCCGAAGCACCGTTGGCGCTCTTGCCTGATGATGGGGCGCACCGTGTCCATTACGAAACTATATTGGACGAGGCCGCACTCAACCGCTGGCTAGAAAAAATCCAGACTGCGGAACGCGTTGCCCTGGATACCGAAACCACCAGCCTCGACGAACAGCAGGCGCGCCTGGTCGGCATTTCCTTTGCCGTCGCACCTGGCGAAGCCGTCTATCTGCCGCTGGCGCATGACGGCCCGGACACGCCCGCTCAACTCCCTTTCACGGATACTTTGGCTCGCCTGAAGCCCTGGCTCGAAGACAGCACGCCCAGAAAGATTTTGCAGCACGCCAAATATGATCAGCACGTCTTTGCCAATCACGGCATTCGTCTATCCGGCATTGTTGATGACACCTTACTGGCCGCCTATGTACTGGAGGCTGGCCAAGTTAGCCCCGGTGCCCTTGAATTAGGCACGCTAGCGCGCCGACACTTGGGCCTGCCCACGATTCCTTATGAAGCCATCTGCGGCAAAGGGGCCAACCAGATCGGCTTTAATCAAGTCGCTGTTGCCGATGCAGCGGCATATGCCGCCGAAGATGCCGACATTACACTACGCATTGCCGAACGACTCTTGCCCCGACTGGCCTGCGAACCTGGGCTGGAAAGCACCTACCGCAATCTGGAACTCCCTACCGCGCAAGTGCTTTTCACCATGGAACAAAACGGCGTTCTGATCGATAACCAGCAATTGGCCGATCAAAGCCACGCACTCGGCGAGCGCATGCTGGCACTGGAAACGGAAGCACATACGCTGGCCGGCCAAAGTTTTAATCTGAACTCACCCAAACAACTGGCCGAGATTCTGTTTACGCAACAGGGCCTGCCCGTCAAAAAGAAAACCGCCTCCGGCACACCATCGACTGACGAAGAAGTGCTCTCCGAGTTGGCGCTGGACTTCCCGCTGCCGCGCGTACTGCTGGAATACCGCAGCATCGCCAAGTTAAAAAACACCTACTGCGATAAGTTGCCCCAGCGCATCAACCCGGCCACTGGTCGTGTCCATACGCATTATTCGCAAACCACCGCGGTAACCGGTCGCCTAGCCAGTTCCGACCCGAATCTGCAGAACATTCCGGTACGCACACCAGAAGGTCGCCGCATTCGCGCCGCCTTCATCGCCCGCCCCGGTCACAGCATCTTCTCGGCGGACTACTCGCAGATCGAACTGCGCATCATGGCGCACCTATCGGCTGACAAGGGCCTACTCAGCGCCTTTGCGCAAGGTGAAGACATTCACCGCGCCACCGCCGCCGAAGTGTTTGGTGTGATGCCTATCGAGGTCGATGACAACCAGCGGCGTGCCGCCAAAGCCATCAACTTCGGGCTCATTTACGGCATGAGTGCCTTTGGCCTGGCCAAGCAACTGGGTATCGAACGGGGTGCGGCTCAAACCTACATTGATCGCTACTTCGATCGCTATCCCGGCGTTGCCCGTTACATGGAAGAGACGCGACAGTCAGCGCATCAGCATGGCTATGTTGAAACGGTATTCGGCCGCCGCTTGTGGCTGCCTGATCTCAAGGCGGGTCAGCAAGGACGGCGCCAAGGTGCCGAACGCGCCGCCATCAACGCCCCCATGCAAGGCACCGCAGCCGATCTGATCAAGCTGGCCATGATTGCTGTGCAGGATTGGCTAACGAGAGAGCAGCTGCAGAGCTTACTCATCATGCAGGTGCACGATGAACTGGTGCTGGAAGTGCCGGATCACGAGCGTGCCCGCGTCAGCGAGGCACTCGGCCCGCTGATGACCAACGTGGCCAAACTGAAGGTGCCGCTGGTGGTTGACATCGGCATCGGCCCAAATTGGGACGATGCCCACTAACCATTAATTAGCGGCAAACTCGAACGAGTCAGCAAAGAACGCATCTTCCGGCAAATTGCCCTTGCCCAGATAGTCCGCCCGAGCAGCCGCGATCATGCCGGGCGCACCACAGGCATACACTTCATGGCCCGATAGATCCGGGAAGTCTGCCAAGACGGCTTCATGAACCAGCCCGGTACGACCCGACCAACCCGGCGTTAACTCCGGCTCGGACAGCACGGGAATAAACTGGATATGCGGGTACTGCGCGGCCCAGGCTTCTGCCACTTCATACTGATACAGGCCGGCACGATCGCGGGCACCCCAGTAGATATGCATGGGGCGTTGCAGTTCCAGGTGCAGGGTTTCCAGCACAATCGATTTGATCGGCGCAAAGCCCGTACCACCGGCCAGCAGAATCATCGGCTTGTCTGACTCACGCAAATAGAAGCTGCCATGCGGGCCATTGAAACGCAGAATGTCGCGCACTTTCATCGTACTGAATACCTGATCGGTAAACAGGCCGCCCGGCACATGGCGCACATGCAGTTCAATCGTTGCTGCATCATGCGGCGGGTTGGCGATCGAGAAACTACGGCGCTTACCGTCCTTCAGCAGAATATCGACATACTGCCCCGCGTGAAACTGGAACATCTCTGTCGCAGGCAAACGCAGCGTCAACACCGCCACATCGGCCGCTGGCTTTTCCAGCCCTTCAATGCGGCTCGGCAAAGTCTTCACCGGAATATCCGTCGCGCGGCGCACGTCTTTCACTTCAACCACGACATCGGTCTGTGGTACGGCGCAGCAGAGCAGCGCAAAACCTGCCTCACGGTCGGCCGGCGTCAGCGTCGTTTCGCTGGCCTTGCCGTGATCGACCGTACCGGCGGTAATTTTGGCGCGGCAGGCACCACAGCCGCCCGTACGGCAACCATAGGGCACCAGCAGATCGTGGCGCAGCGAAGCTTCCAGTACGGTCTCATGGCCGTCTGCGCGAAACGTGGCATTAATGGGATTAAGCGTCACCTGATGCGTCATGTTAAATCCTGTAAGAACCAAAACCTTGCAAAACCGTACAATGGCGAGATGCCGAAAGACATGCAGCTGCCGCCGCGCGCACTTCCCCGCCGTTTTCGCCAACCACGCCTACTGCTGGCCGGTTGCGGCGACGTTGCGGCAAGAATTGCCGCTCAGGTTGGTACGCGTTACCGACTGCTGGCGCTACTGCGCCACGAACCGGACAGCGCGGCCTGGCAAACCTGGCGCAGCCTCGGGGCAACCCCGATTGCTGCAGACCTGGACCAACCACGCAGCCTGAAACGTCTGCGCGGGTTGGCAACGCACGTTATTTACCTGGCGCCACCGGCCGATAGTAAGCCAACCGAATTTTACACGGATGCACGGCTCAACGGCTTTCTGGCAGCCATGCAGAGTGGCGGCAGTCTTCCACGGCGGCTGGTCTACATCGGCACCAGTGGGGTCTACGGCGACTGCCAAGGTGCCCTGGTTCGGGAGTCTCGGCCATGCCAACCCAAAACAGCCCGTGGTCAACGTCGTGCTGCTGCCGAAGCAACCTTGCGGCGCTGGGCTCGAACGCGAATTGGCGCGGCCCGTACAACAGATCTAGCCAACCCGGCCAGAAAGACTGCCAACGCAGGCAGCATCCTGCGCGTGCCCGGCATCTATGCCGGCGATCGACTGCCGGTTGAACGTCTGCGCGCTGGCACGCCCGCCTTGCGTACCGAAGAAGACACCTGGACAAACCACATTCATGCGGATGATCTGGCACGCATCAGTTGGCTATCGCTTAGCCGCAGCCGCTCACTCCGCGCTTACAACGCCAGTGATAGCAGCACGCTTAAAATGGGCGACTGGTTTGATGCCGTGGCCGATGCCTGTGGCTTGCCAAAGCCAGAACGCTTAGCCCGCAACGACCTCAAAGAACGCGTTTCCCCCATGCTTTACTCATTCATGTCAGAATCGCGCCGACTCGACAATCAACGCCTGCTCAAAGAGCTGCGCATCCAGCTCCGTTACCCGACGGTACACGATTTTCTCGCTACGCTTAAGGTGCCTCCATGCTAACAATCAAAGCCTTTCACATCATCCTGGTGGTGAGCTGGTTCGCCGGACTTTTTTACCTGCCACGCATCTACGTGAATCTGGCAGCGATTACCGATACGCAATCGGCCGAATACCAGCGTCTGCTGGGCATGTCGCGCCGACTCTACAGATTTGTTACCCCCATTGGCTTAGGCGCTGTTATCCTCGGCCTCTGGCTCTGGTTCGGTTATGGCTTTGCCGGTGGCTGGCTGCATGCCAAAACCCTGTTGGTCGTATTTCTACTGGGATATCACTTTTACTGCGGCCGGCTCTATCGCCAATTTGCCGCGGGTCAAAACACCCACAGCCATGTCTGGTACCGCTGGTTCAATGAAATCCCGGTACTCATGCTTACCGTCATCACCCTTCTCGTCGTACTCAAGCCGTTTTAACGAAAGCACCTCATGCACATTTTTGCCCCCTGCCCGCGTGGCCTAGAAGAACTCCTGGTCAACGAGTTCAACCACTGCGGCATGACCCAGGTGGAACAGGTTGGCGGCGGCGTTCGTGCCCGTGCGACGCAAGAAAGCCTCTACCGCGCCAACCTGCACTCGCGTTATGCGTCACGTATTCTGGTGCGCTTGGCTGTGGGCGCTTATCAAAAGGAAGAAGATCTCTACCAGATGGCGCGCAAGATCGCTTGGCATCAATGGTTTGATGTCAGCCAGAGCTTCAAGGTCAGCACCACGGCGGTGAAGTCCCCATTACGTAGCCTGGACTTCGCAACGCTGCGTATTAAAGATGCGGTATGTGATCGCTTCCGTGCAGACCGTGGCGGTCGCCCGAACGTCAACACCGATCAACCGGATCAGCGTATCCAGCTATTCCTCACCGAAACTTCTGCCACACTGTATATCGATAGCTCAGGCAACCCACTGTGGCAACGCGGCTACCGTGGTGCGGCTGGCGCAGCTCCGCTCAAAGAAAACCTCGCCGCAGGCCTACTGGCACTGGCCGGTTGGAACGATACCGATGAGGCCGGCAAACCGGTTTACGACACCTTCCTCGACCCCATGTGCGGTAGCGGCACCATCGTTATCGAAGCCGCCTGGATGCGTGCCAACTTGGCTCCTGGTCTCAACCGCCGCTTCTCCTGTGAGCGTTGGCTAGATGCCGACCGTGCACTCTGGACCAAACTACGCGCCGAAGCCCGTGTGCAAATCCGTCCGATGGCACCGCAAACCATTTTTGCCAGCGACATGCACCCGGGCGCTATTGCCGCTACACGCCGTCATCTGGAACAAGTAGGTTTATCGGATGCCGTCACGCTGGATCAAGCCGACTTTATTGGTCGTGGCGCACCGGCCAGCAGCGGCTTATTAGTTAGCAACCCACCTTACGGTGTACGTCTCTCCGAACAAGAAGAACTGCAAGCCGAGTACCCGGAATGGGGTCGCACACTCAAACAACAATTCAGTGGCTGGACAGCGGCGCTCTTTACCGCGGACTTAGAGATACCCAAAGGCATCGGCCTGAAACCACGTCGCCGCTTCCCGTTAAAGAACGGTGCGCTGGAATGCCGGTTGTTCGTGATTGATCTGGTGTCCGGGTTCCATCGGAAGCAGAAGCCTACGGACGCTTAATCCACACATCCACAATTAGGCTCACAGGAGCATCGCCAGACCCAAAGCAAACCTCAAATGAGGTTTGCTTTTACTTGTAGTTCACAGATGATCCCACCAAGTTCCCAGTAGTTGAGTAATAGTACGTTGTATTGGTTGGCCAAGTCATTGCTAATGGCTGATTGTTGTAACGACCTATACCGCATCCGGTCAAAACAACCACAACCATCAAATACGAAGCCCGCCAAAGAACTCGATTCTTCAAAATGTTCATCGTTACCTCTCTTCCAAACATTAGGTAACGATGATGCTTGTGTGCGACAGGTGGCGTCGCTTTAAAACACAAATCTAATTTAATGCTCAGCTATTGCACCAAGACATTATTTTTAGTCAGAGTTAATATCGACCCATGCATTTGGGAAAGCGACACCACCTGTCGCCTAGGTTATCTACATTTGCTATCTCACAGATAGGCGCCAACCATGACAGATAGCAACCACGAAACCCTCGTTTACCGGCTTTCCCAGATACTGATCAAGCTCAACCAGGGTCTGAAACTCGACCCCAAGACTCTGGCTGAAGAGTTCAAGGTCAACCTTCGAACCATCCAGCGGGATTTGAACGAGCGTTTCGCATATCTGCCTCTGGAGAGGCTAGATGGTTATTACCGACTCGACCCGACCTTTCTCGGCAAACTGAGCACCAAAGACATCGAACGGTTTGCCGGGCTGGCCGGTGTACGCGGACTCTTTCCTTCGTTGTCTGATGACTTCCTGCGGGATATCTTTGACGACAGTATGCAGTGTGCGCTATTAGTTAAAGGCCATAATTACGAAGACCTGCGTGGCAGGGAAAAGCTATTTAGCACTCTCGAAAAGTCCATCAATGATCGCAAACAGATCCGCTTTGAATATGCCAAGGAAGGGACGCTCAAGACCTATGCAGGTGTAGCCCCCTACAAACTGATCAATCACAAAGGCATCTGGTATCTAACCGCTTTGGATGTCAATAAACTGAAATCGTTCAGCTTCAGCAAGATTCAAGATTTGAAGGTGTTGGACGAAGGTTTTACTTGGGACCCCAGTCTAGATAGTAAGATTTCTACTGATGATGGCATTTGGCACTCCGCGACCCAGCGAGAGGTCATTCTCAAGGCCAGCCCTGAGGTAGCGGGTTACTTTAAACGCCGAAAGCTCATCGGCAATCAGGTCATTGAAAAAGAACTGTCGGATGGCAGTCTGATCATCTCTGCCAAAGTCAGCCATGACAATCAGATCCTACCGATTGTGCGGTATTGGATACCCAATCTGACCATCATCAGCCCTGACTCTCTTCAAGCCGAACTGGAACAGGGTTTGAAGGCGTATTTGGAACGCTAGGCACCCATGACAGCTATCGACATTCAGATCATCGCCTACAGCCTATTGGGGCTAACTCTGATCTTTTGGGCCAAGAAGCGCCGCTTTGAACGCACAACGATGTATGGAACAGAGCAGTTCCATTCCTACAGACAAAAAGCTGGAGCCAAACGCATTGATGCCATTCTCTGGGGCCTAGGGCTGGGTGGACTAGCCAGTGCGAGCCTGCTGATCTTTATGGAACATGCTCCCGTCTGGGGCTTCTTAATGCTGCTGCTGGCCTTAGCGTTCTCATTTGAACGCGACTACTTTTCTAGAAACTACCGCAAATAAACCTAACGGAGTCGCATATGGCATTCAAAAAAATTCTTCAGATCTGTTCGTGTGTTGCAATCACTCTAATACTCATTACTGGCTGTACAACTACACACACAACACTAAGCGCTACTGAGGGCGTTGAAGCGGTGGCCCCCACGGAAATGTACCCGTTAACGGCTGAACAAGCAGACAAAGTACTAATTAAATCGATGACAGATCAATTTGGTGATGCCGCATTAATTCGCGTTGACGCTCCTTATAAAGGTTACACAATTCACACATACTTTCTTCTGGACTCCCATCGATTTACTGCAAGAATGATCCCGGCCAAAGGCCAGGGAGCCAAGGGCAAAATTGTTGATGGTTACATCTTCGATGTAATCGATTCTGGCACTATGCTTATAAGTGGCCAGATTCGTGCAAAGAGCTTGCTGAAAAGCGTACTCGACAATGCGGCCGAAATCTCTAAGCCCATCCATATCGTTACCGACCCGAAGGCAACACGATAATTGGGGAAACAAAGGAAATTCGTTCCGGCTTAAAATCAAGCGTGCGCAAAGAATGTTATTCAGAATGGTTTGTTTACTAGCCATTCGTACAAGCATTGGAGAATGAGTTGCTGAAGAAGATTGCTACTTGGTTGTTACATAAGTGGGTTTGGTTTTTGCTGATTCTAATTGGGCTAGTAGCTGCGTGCTTGATAAGAAACTATGGGAAGGAAATCAACCCATACTTCACAAGCAAAAATGAAGCTGAAAAGCTTGTTGCTGCAATAGGGGGAAGTCTGCCGTCTTTTGAAAAAGAATTAACTGCCCTGGTGAGGAGCAGCAACTTAGACGTTGAAGAGGCTAGGGTCGCAAGCAAACGACAACAACTAATATCTGCAGACAATAAACAGCTTTTAGAACTACAAGAAGCTAAAACTGAAATTCAAACTTCAGTGGCCACTTATCTGGATCAGAAGTTACTTGATGAACGGATCAAACTAGTGAAATGGCGGCTTGAGATATATGCATGGATGCAAAAGGGTAGCGAAAGAAGAGCGGACCTTCTTGGAAAGCGAAATCAACTGGCAAATCAGTACAGAGACACGTTGGGTTTCGAGCAAGGCACGATGCCTGCACAGGTAGTGTCTAAAATCGCAGGTAGCCTAAAAACAGTTTCGTTCGGTGCAATTCAATTACCTGATTCAGATACCCTTTATGGCCAGATAGAACAAATTGACAATGAATTAAGAAAACAAGATTCTCTTGGACCTCCACCCTACAGTGCCAACATCGTTCTACGCAACATTGAGGCAGACCGTATAAGCGCAGAGAAAAAACTTAAAGAAGATTGGATTTATGAGAATCTCTGGAAACCAGCTCAAGAGCTTGCTCCGATAGCACTTGCATGCGTCGTGATTGGTGTGATCGCAAGCAACTTGATCCGATTTGTCTGCTTCTTTGTTCTAGCCCCCATTGCGGTAAGACAAAGTCCGATTCTGTTGGTGGCGGGAACTGAAAAACCAAAGGATCAAATGACGATTGGCTCTGATTCGGTTGTAGCTTTGCCTATCCAACTGATGCCCGGACAAGCACTGTTAGCTCACCATGATTACGTCAAGACAGTTCCTAGCGAATGTAAAACCAGCACCCAATTTCTGGTCAGTGCATTAATGCCATTTACATCGCTAGCAGCAGGACTTTATAACCTGGTGCGTGTTGAGCCAGACAAGACAGAGACAGTTGTGCTTTCATCTGGTCATGATGGGTTAAATGAGCTGGTACAGATTGATTTGCCATCAAACGTCTCTCTTGCTGTAGAGCCAAGAAATCTAGTGGGATTTGTCGTTGATCAGAACGGTGGTGTCAAATTACGCCGCAAATGGGTGTTGTTAAAAATGCAGTCCTGGCTAAAGCTCCAGTTCAGGCATATCCTTGTCGAAGGCCCGGTTAAGCTCATTATGAAAGGCGGCAGAGGCGCTGTTGTGACGCCCGTTCAAGATGAACTGCTGATATCGCCTGAATATGTTTTGGCATTCAGTGCCAACTTGGGTTACGGCACCTTCAGAACAGAAACCTTTGGTGGGTATTTCAGCAGAAAGAAGTCACTATTAAAAGACAGGTTTACTGGCAAGAGTGGGTTCGTTGTGCACCAAGAGGCAACTAGTGAATCCAGTTCAAAACTGGCCAAGAAAAGCGG
>ERZ650301.509-NODE-509-length-10878-cov-5.027811_pt1 | contig 10878 bp, 6 predicted proteins | sample MGYA00376237_ERZ650301 | MGnify/ENA primary metagenome ERZ650301 (study PRJEB26733, sample SAMN07839255) | wastewater metagenome | biome: small river; feature: stream; material: water | place: USA: North Carolina | collected 2016-04-05 ...
CCGTCAGAAGCAGGATGCCGAAAAACCATTGGTCGAAGACATTCGACTGCTCGGTCGTATTCTGGGGGATGTGATCCGGATTCATGAAGGTGATGCGGTCTATGACCGTGTCGAGGCTATTCGCAAACTATCCGTTGCCTTTCGGCGCGATGCCAACCAGTTGGCGGGTCGCAATCTGAAGAAAGCCTTGAATGGGTTGACCGACGAACTATCGGTCAGTGTGATTCGTGCCTTTACCTATTTCAGCCACCTGGCTAATTTGGCAGAAGACCGCCATTACATTCGTCGGCGTGCGGTGTATGAACGTGCCGGACAGTTGCAGCCCGGCAGCATTGGCGCCGCGATGCAACGCCTGCGTGCCGGTGGCAAAACACCGCGCCAGATTGCGCAAGTGCTGGGTGCCGCTTACGTGTCACCCGTTCTGACGGCGCACCCTACCGAGGTTCAGCGTAAGAGCATTCTGGATGTGGAACGTGACATTGCACAGCTGCTGACGGAGCGCGATGCGATCCGTGAAGCGTTAGGTAGTGCCAAGAGCAGGAAGGCGTTGCTGGATCGTCGGTTGCATGAGAATGAGCAGCAACTGCGGGCGCGAGTAACGCTGCTCTGGCAAACGCGCCTGCTGCGCTTTAGCAAGCTGACGGTGATCGACGAGATCGAAAACGCGCTCAGCTATTACGACGCCACCTTTCTGGATCAGATTCCCAAGCTGTACGCCACGCTGGAAGATGATCTGGCTGGTTGGCAAGTGCCCAGTTTCTTCCGCATGGGGCACTGGATCGGCGGGGATCGCGATGGCAATCCGAACGTAACCGCGCAGACGCTGGATTACGCAACGCGTCGGCAAAGTGAAGTGGCCTTGCGCCACTATCTGAAGGAAGTGCGTGCCTTGGGGCGAGAGTTATCTCAATCAGCCATGCTCACAGAATTTACCCCTGAGCTAACGGCGCTGGCCGAGGCATCGGGTGACCAGAGTGAGCACCGGCGTGATGAGTTTTATCGCCGGGCGCTCATTGGTATACAGGCGCGGCTTTCAGCGACACTTCAGAGATTGGGTGCAGGCGTGCTGGATGGCGGCGTGCCATCGACGGCGCACATGAGTTACGAGAGCGCAGAAGCCTTCATTGAAGATCTGCGCGTTGTCGAGGCGTGTTTGCACAGCCAGGGGGTTGGGGGTTTAGCTGCGCAGCGATTGCAACCGCTGATTCGCGCAGCAGCCGTATTCGGATTCCATCTGGCAACGATCGACTTGCGCCAAAGTTCGGATCAGCATGAGGCTGTAGTGGCCGAGTTGCTGTCGGCAGCGGGGATGTGCTCCCACTACGGCACACTTGAAGAATCGGCACGCCGTGAGCTTTTACTGCGGGCGCTGAATGATGTGCGACCGTTGCGCGTACCAGCTTACGATTATTCTCAGCACACGCGTGATGAACTGGCGATTTTTGAAACAGCCTATCGTGTTGTCAGACAGTACGGCGCCATGGCGATCCGTCATTACATCATCAGCCATACCGAAAGCGTCAGTGACCTGCTGGAAGTGCTGCTGTTGCTCAAAGAAGTCGGATTAATGCGTGGCACGCTGACGCATGATGGCGTGACAGACCTGATTGTTGTGCCCTTGTTTGAAACGATCGGCGATCTGCGTAATGCGGCACCCATCATGCGTGAGTTTTATGCGCTGGAAGGGGTCGCGGCCTTGGTGGCTCGTTCGGGTGCAGAGCAGGACGTCATGCTTGGTTACAGCGATAGCAATAAAGACGGCGGCATTTTCACCAGCAACTGGGAGCTCTACCAGGCAGAGATAGAATTGGCGCAATGCTTCGATAGGCTTGAAGAGACACGCGGCATTCGCTTGCGCATGTTCCACGGGCGCGGTGGTACCGTAGGTCGTGGAGGCGGCCCGAGCTATGAAGCGATTCTGGCGCAACCACCGGGTACGGTGCGTGGACAGATTCGCCTGACCGAACAGGGCGAGGTGATTGCCTCCAAGTACGCCAATCCGGAAATCGGTCGTCGTAATCTGGAAACGCTGGTCGCGGCAACATTGGAAGCCACCATGCTGCAGCCAACCAAGCCAGCGCCCCGCACATTTCTTGAGGTAGCCGCCGCATTGTCAGAAACAAGTACAGCGGCCTACCGAACACTGGTTTATGAGACGCCAGGCTTTAGCGATTATTTCTTCGCCGCAACGCCGCTCAAGGAACTGGCGCAACTGAACATTGGCTCTCGCCCTGCATCGCGCAAAGCGCTGCAGCAGATCGAAGATTTGCGCGCTATTCCCTGGAGCTTTAGTTGGGGTCAATGCCGACTGACGCTGCCAGGTTGGTACGGGTTTGGTTCCGCCGTTCGTGCATTCCTAAAAGATCAGTCTGCCGCAGAACGAAAAAACAGGCTGTCCATGTTGCAGCGCATGTACAAGGAATGGCCGTTTTTCCGCACGTTGTTATCCAACATGGATATGGTGCTGGCCAAGAGTGATTTGGTATTGGGGTCGCGGTACGCGGAACTGGTGGAGGATCGTCGGCTGCGTAAAAAAATCTTTGGCGTCATCGAATCGGAGTGGCATCTCACGGCGGAAGCCCTGCACCAGATCACGGGCGAGAAGTCACGCCTGGCGGCTAACCCGGGGTTGGCGCGTTCGATGCGGCATCGCTTCCCATATATCGATCCGTTGCATCATTTACAGCTGGAATTGATCCGCCGTTATCGCCTTGGCCAAGCCGGTGAGCGTGTGCAGCGCGGCATCCATCTCAGTATTAATGGTATTTCAGCGGCGCTCAGAAACACGGGCTAAGTTTGAGACAAGCTTTTTACTAAATTGTTCTGACCGTTGAAGCGGCATTGTTGTGATGCATCACGAACGTGAATAATCCTCACGCTTCAGCGTAAAAGTTTTCACGTAATAATTCCTTAAGTTTTCCTATAATCGCCGGGCGAATTCACTATTCTGAGTGAACTTCACTAATAGAGAAAAAGGAACATCATGGTTTGGCAACAAATCTACGATCCAATGGGGAATATGGTGTTCTCCACATTGCTGGCGGCCATTCCGGTGGCTGTCATGCTAATTGGCCTGGGCTTCATGCATATGAAGGCCCACACTGCTGCCGCAGCGGGTTTGATTAGCGCCTTGGTCATTGCTATTTTCATCTACGGCATGCCCATGGAAATGGCCAGCAAAGCAGCCTTGATGGGGGCAATGGTCGGCCTTCTGCCGATTGGCTGGATTGTGCTCAACATCATTTTTCTGCAGCAGCTGACCGAGCAAAACGGTTCGTTCAAGATTCTGCAGGATTCGATTGCAGGCATTACCGAAGACCGTCGTCTGCAACTGTTGCTGATTGCTTTCGCCTTCGGTGCCTTCTTTGAAGGCGCATCGGGCTTTGGTACACCGGTGGCTGTAACGGCGGCTATTCTGATTGGTCTTGGCTTCTCGCCACTGGCCGCTTCGGGGCTGTCGCTGATCGCCAATACGGCGCCAGTGGCATACGGTGCACTCGGTACGCCAATCATTACGCTGGCCAAAGTGCATGGTTATGACGTGATGGCTATCTCGGCCATGGTGGGTCGTCAGCTGCCGTTCTTCTCGCTGATCGTACCGTTCTGGTTGATCTGGGCATTTGCCGGTAGAAAAGCCATGATGGAAATCTGGCCAGCCATTCTGGTTACCGGCGTCAGCTTTGCTGTGCCGCAGTTCCTGGTGTCGAACTATATTGGACCAGAGCTGGTGGACGTGATTGCCGCATTGGTCTCCATGAGCTGCCTGGTGCTGTTCATGAAGGTATGGAAGCCAAAGACCATCTGGACTTCGGTCAAGCTGCGTGGACACGATAAAGACTGTGGCGAAGCCAAAGAGCCGGTTGCGTTGACCAAGCACCCACGGAGTGCTGTGATTCGTGCCTGGATGCCGTGGGTGATTCTGACGGTGATGGTCTTTATCTGGGGCCAACCCGCCATGAAGACCTGGCTCAACAGCCTGTACATGCCGCAATTTCCAATTGACGGGTTGCACAAACTGGTTGAAAAGATTCCACCGGTTGTTGCGAAGCCAACGACGGAAGGTGCGGTCTATGTCTTCAATCTGCTTTCGGCAACCGGTACCGGCATACTGATCGCTTCGATCATCGGTGGACTGGTGATGAAGTACAACCCGCTACAGCTTGTGAAGTCGTATGTGAAGACTTTCTGGTTGGTGCGTTACTCGCTGTTCACCATTGCGCTGATGCTGGCACTGGGCACCCTGACTCGTTACTCGGGTCTGGACACGACCCTGGGTCTGGCCTTTGCGGCAACCGGTGTGCTCTATCCGTTCTTCGGTACGCTGATGGGCTGGTTAGGCGTTGCATTGACCGGTTCTGACACCGCTTCGAACGTGCTGTTTGGTGGTATGCAGAAGGTGGCGGCCGAGCAGGTGGGCGTAAGTGCCAACCTGATGGGTGCCGCCAACAGCTCCGGTGGTGTGATGGGTAAGATGATTGATGCCCAATCCATCGTGGTGGCTTCGACGGCAACTCGCTGGTTCAACCACGAAGGTGACATCCTGCGTTATGTGTTCTTCCACTCAATCGCTCTGGCTTGTCTGGTGGGTGGTTTTGTCATGCTGCAGGCCTATGTCTGGCCGTTTAACCTCATGGTTCTGTAATCATAATGAGCGCACATCGTTCGCGCCTGATCGAGGCGCTCAGTGGTTCTCTTCCTTCTGCAAACCTGCTTTGGCAGAAGGAAGACACCGCCCCCTACGAGTGTGATGGCCTCGCGGCTTATCGCACCCTGCCGTTGGCGGTGGCTTTGCCTGAAAACGAAGCACAGGTTCAGGCTGTACTAAAGATATGTAGTGAATTCGGCGTGCCGGTGGTCCCGCGTGGTGCGGGCACCGGCCTCTCCGGCGGCGCGATGCCCATACAAGAAGGCATTGTGTTGTCGACCGCCAAAATGAATCAGATTCTGAATATTGACCCGCTGAGTCGCAGAGCGACCTTGCAGCCAGGTGTGCGGAACCTCGCCATCTCCGACGCAGCGGCACCCTACGGGCTTTATTACGCCCCTGACCCTTCCAGCCAGATCGCCTGTTCGATCGGCGGTAATGTGGCTGAAAACTCGGGCGGCGTGCATTGCCTGAAATACGGCCTCACCGTGAACAACGTCATTCAGGTGCGTGCCGTACTCATGGATGGGCAAGTGGTGGAATTCGGTACCGAGGCGCTGGATGCGCCAGGGCTGGATCTCCTCGCCGTAATGATTGGTAGCGAAGGCATGTTGGCGGTGGTGACTGAAGTCACCGTGCGCCTCGTGCCGCGCCCACCGGTAGCGCGCGTCATCATGGCCAGCTTTGACGATATGACCAAGGCCGGTAATGCCGTGGCCGATGTCATCGCCGCCGGATTAATTCCTGCTGGCCTGGAGATGATGGATAAGGCCGCCACGCGTGCGGTCGAAGAATTCGTCCATGCGGGCTACGACCTCGACGCTGAAGCCATTCTGCTTTGCGAGTCGGACGGTACGGAAGAAGAAGTCGCTGAAGAAATCGAGCGCATGAGCGCTGTGCTGCGCCAATCGGGCGCCATTCGTATCCAGGTATCGCAGAGCGAAGCCGAGCGTATGGTGTTCTGGAGTGGCCGCAAGAATGCCTTCCCGGCAGCGGGCCGTATTTCGCCCGACTACTACTGCATGGATGGCACGATCCCCAAGAAAGCCATTGCTACGTTGTTGAACCAGATCAAGGAAATGGAAGAGCGATACGGCCTGCGCTGTATGAATGTTTTCCATGCCGGCGATGGCAATATGCACCCGCTGATTCTGTTTGATGGTTCGGACCAAGATCAGTGGCATCGCGCAGAAAACTTTGGTAATGAAATTCTCGAAGCCTGTGTGGCACTAGGTGGCACGATTACGGGTGAGCATGGTGTGGGGATCGAAAAAATCAACACCATGTGCGTGCAGTTTGATGAAAAAGAACGTGATGCGTTCTTTGGCGTTAAAGCCGCCTTTGATCCGTCAAAACTGCTGAATCCCGACAAGGCCATACCGACCCTGCACCGTTGTGCCGAATATGGTCGTATGCATGTGCATCGCGGCCAATTGCCGCACGCCGATCTGCCCCGCTTCTAGAGAATGACATGGCTGATTTAACACACGAGTTTGTTGCGCAGATCCGGGAAGCAGCGGCACAAAAGAGCCCGCTGATCATCGAAGGTTCCGGTAGTAAGCGTTGGTACGGTAATGCCGTTGTAGGGCAGCGCCAGCTATCTACGGTGGATCACACCGGCATCCTGGATTACGACCCGGCGGAGCTGGTGCTCACAGCGCGTGCCGGCACCACCATTGCCGAACTGGAAAAAGCACTGGCTGAGCGTGGCCAGATGCTGCCATTCGAGCCGCCGCGTTACGCTTCGGCATCGACGCTGGGTGGCGTTATTGCGGCGGGTCTATCCGGCCCGGCGCGCCCTTATGCCGGTGGCGCGCGCGATTTTGTACTCGGGTTACACATCATTGACGGCAAAGGCGATTTGTTGAAGTTTGGCGGCCAGGTCATGAAAAATGTGGCCGGCTATGACGTATCGCGTCTGATGACAGGCTCGCTGGGCGTACTGGGTTTGATCACGCAGGTATCGCTGAAAGTATTACCCATACCGCCAGCGCAAAGCACGCTGTGTTTCGAACTGTCGGAAGCAGCGGCAATTCATCAGGTGAATGAATGGTCAACCAAACCGTTGCCCATTACCGGTAGCGTTTGGCACCAGGGCATGCTGTGCGTACGTCTGGCTGGTGCGCGTGCAGCGGTTGCTTCTGCCGAGCAGCAATTAGGCGGCAGCAAGCTTGCACCAGAAGCAGCGGCAAAGCTCTGGATCGAATTTCAGGATCAGACGCATGCCTTCTTTGGCGGTGCCAGCGACATGGTGGGCCAGCGCTCGTTGTGGCGTCTATCCCTACCTGCTATTGCTCCGGCCATTGATGCCGCGATCATTTCTGGTGCCGATGCACAATTGATTGAGTGGGGCGGCGCCCAACGTTGGTTGTGGAGCGATGCCGCGCCTGAGAGCATCCGCAAGGTTGCCCGTAGCCTCGGTGGCCATGCGATTCTGTTTAATAATCAGCATGCCGTTGGCGATGTGTTTGATGCCTTGCCACCGGCGTTGATGGCGATTCATCAACGTTTAAAAAACACCTTTGATCCGCACGGGATATTTAACCCGGGCCGACTCTATCAGGGCTTGTAAGATGCAGATCAATATAACGCCCGAGTTTCGTAACGACCGCGACATTGGCGCGGTAAAGGACATCGTCAACAAGTGTGTCCATTGCGGATTTTGCACAGCTACCTGCCCTACCTATCAGGTATTGGGCGATGAGCTCGATGGACCGCGCGGCCGTATCTATCTGATGAAACAAATGGTTGAGGGTGCGCCGGTGACGGCTAAAACCCAAAGCCATCTGGATCGCTGCCTCACCTGCCGTAACTGCGAATCCACTTGCCCATCAGGTGTGCGCTATGGCCGCCTCGTAGACGTCGGCCGTCGTTATGTCGATGAACGGGTGATGCGTCCGCTGTCAGAGCGCGTTCAGCGCTGGTTGATGCGCGAAACGCTCAGCCGTCGGCAGATCTTTTCGTTCCTACTCGACGTCGGTCGCACGCTGCGTCCGTTGCTACCCGCAACGCTGAAGAAAAAGATCCAGCATGCGCAAGCCGCCGGCCAATGGCCCGCAGCAGCTCATAAAACCAAAATGCTCCTGCATGTGGGTTGTGTACAACCGGCCTTGATGCCGAATGTCGATGCAGCAACTGCCCGTGTATTCGATAAGCTGGGCATTGAACTGGTAATCGCATCGGATGCCGAGTGCTGTGGCGCGATTCGCCAGCACTTGAGCGATCACCATGGCGCAGAAGCGCAGATGAAGCGCAACATTGATGCCTGGTGGCCGCATGTAGAGAATGGCCTGGATACTATTGTTATTAACGCCTCTGGTTGTGGCGTGATGATCAAGGACTACGCAGAAATTCTGGCGAACGACTCGGTCTATGCCGATAAAGCAAAACGCATTTCGGCCATGGCCAAAGATGTCAGCGAAATTCTGCCGGCGCATCAGGCAGAGCTGCTTACGCTGGCAATGGCTAAGCGTGCGGGCGGCATTCCTGAGCGTGTGACTTACCATCCGCCTTGTACCCTGCAGCATGGTCAGAAGATTCGTGGGCCGGTTGAAGGGCTGCTCGGCGCGTTGGGGGTTACCGTACGCCTTTGCCAGGACAGCCACCTGTGCTGCGGTTCAGCTGGTACGTACTCGATCTTGCAACCAGAACTTTCTCAGGAACTATTGGGCCGCAAGCTGACTAATCTGCTGAAGACTGAGCCGCAGGAAATTGTTTCCGGTAACGTGGGCTGTATTAATCATCTACAGTCTGGCACCGACGTGCCGGTGCGTCACTGGATTGAACTGATCGACCGAATGATCTGATTTTACAAAATTAAAATGGCCCGGAAGTCGTTAACGTTTGTCCGGGTCGGTCCGGTCATCAGCGATTGATCGAGCTTACCGAAGAAGGTGTGTGCGTCGTGATTCGCCAGCGCATCACGTGCCGATAAGCCCAGCTGCCAGGCGCGATCCAGTGTATCGGGCGTGAGTACTGCCCCAGCAATTTCTTCTAGCCCATCAACCCCATCGGTATCTGCCGCCAGCGCATATACGCCTGGCAACCCTTGCAGTGCGACGCCGAGTGCCAGCAGAAACTCTACATTACGCCCGCCTTTGCCCGAGCAGTCTCCGCTAATGGTGACGGTTGTTTCGCCACCAGAGAGCAGAATGCAGGGCTTCTGAAACGGTGTGTTGTGTTTGGCAACCTGTAAGGTCAAACCGGCAAAGGTTGTGCCGACATCTCTGGCTTCGCCTTCGATTGCGTCCCCCAGAATGTAAGTCGCGATGCCTGCCTTGAGGCCAAGTTCAGCGGCTGCCTGCAAGGCCATATGCGGTGTGGCAATCATGTGTGTGCTCACTCGGCTGAGGCGTGCATCGTTAAGTTTGATCGATTCCAGCACGCCCGTTTCCAACTGGGTACGCACAGCAGCTGGAATATCGATCTGGTAGCGATTAATGATTTGCAGCGCATCGGCACACGTGGACGGGTCGCCGACAGTGGGGCCAGAGGCAATGTCTGCCGGATCATCACCCGGTACATCAGAAATCAACAGATTGATCACGCGTGCCGGATAACAGGCTGCCGCCAATTGGCCACCTTTAATCTGGGAGAGATGTCGCCGCACACAATTCATCTCGCGAATCGTTGCGCCTGAACGGAGCAGTGCCTTGTTGATGCCTTGCTTGTCTTCCAGTGTCAGTCCATTGATCGGCAACGGGAGCAGGGCCGAACCACCACCGGAAATGAGGCAAAGCACCACATCGTCTTCAGAAAGGTTGCTGACCGTTTCCAGAATGCGTTTTGCAGCCGCATGCCCTGACGCATCGGGCACCGGGTGTGCAGCAGAAAGGATTTCGATGTGCTTGCAGGGCTCTTCGTATCCATAGCGGGTTACGACAACACCGCTGAGTGGGCCGGACCAGTTGGCTTCAACAGCTCGGGCCATGGCAGCAGAGGCTTTCCCAGCGCCAATCACTACCAGCTTGCCTTTACAGGTTGTGCGCGCCTCATCCAGAAACTCGGGAATGCGTACATCCGGCTGCGCACTGGCCACGGCAGCCAGAAACATATCCGTGAGCAGTTGCTTAATAGCTTGGGCGTTTTTGAAATCGATTGCCATGGTCTGTCAGAAGTTATTCGTTAAACGATCCGATCTTGAGATAATGCACGAAATTCCACCGCGTTAACTGAAAGATTTTCATGAGCACACTCAGCCAGGACTTTATCCAATTCTCCCTTGATCAAGCGGTGCTTCGCTTTGGTGAATTCAAAACCAAAGCCGGTCGTTTATCCCCGTATTTCTTTAATTCGGGTCTCTTTCAGGATGGCGCAGCTCTGGCAAAACTTTCAGAGTTCTATGCCGCGCGCGCGTTAAACTCTGGTGTGCAGTTCGACATGCTGTTTGGACCTGCCTACAAAGGTATTCCTCTCGTAGCGGCAATTGCAGTGGTCCTGGCGCAGCAAGGCCATAACTTTCCTTATGCCTTTAACCGCAAGGAAGCCAAGGATCACGGCGAAGGCGGCACGATTGTGGGCGCACCACTTAAAGGCCGTGTACTGATTGTTGACGATGTTATTTCGGCGGGTACCTCGGTGCGTGAATCGGTTGAGCTGATTCGTGCACAGGGTGCTACGCCGGCCGGCGTGCTGATCGCGCTGGATCGCATGGAGCGCGGTACGGGCGAACTGTCTGCTGTGCAGGAAGTGTCTGCTTCTTACGGTATCCCGGTGATTGCTATTGCAAACCTTGCCGATCTGCTTGATTTCCTCAAAGACAACACAGAGCTGGCAAGCCATCGTCCGGCCGTGGCCGCCTATCGCGAGCAGTACGGGGTTTAATTGCCTAAGTTGCCCATTAAAAAAAGCCGCTCGAAAGTGAGCGGCTTTTTTGTGGCTAAGTGCTATTAACCCAGCTTCTTCTTCAATAGATCATTCACCTGCTGCGGGTTAGCTTTGCCCTTGGCAGCCTTCATGATCTGGCCGACCAGTGCGTTGAGTGCTTTCTCTTTGCCCGCCTTGAACTCGGCTACGTTGCCCGGATTGGCGGCAAGCACTTCATCGACCAGCGCTTCAATCGCACCGGTGTCTGTGATTTGCTTGAGGCCTTGGGCTTCGATGATTTCATCGGCCGTTTTGCCTTGGCCTTGCCACAGTGCGTCGAATACTTTTTTGGCAATGGCGTTGGAGATGGTCTGATCAGCGATGCGGGCGATGAGGCCACCGAGTTGCTCGGCGTTAACCGGTGCGGC
>ERZ650301.511-NODE-511-length-10869-cov-11.680044_pt1 | contig 10869 bp, 11 predicted proteins | sample MGYA00376237_ERZ650301 | MGnify/ENA primary metagenome ERZ650301 (study PRJEB26733, sample SAMN07839255) | wastewater metagenome | biome: small river; feature: stream; material: water | place: USA: North Carolina | collected 2016-04-05 ...
ATCAAATCCATTTTTTATTTCTCCCGGCTCAACCAGTGATGAAGGTGGGCCACACGGGCATCTGCAATTTCAGCAGCACGATGAAAGCCAAGTAGCTACCGACTGACAAGATGGTGGCCAAGATGAGCACGTCTCTCAAGACAAACGAATCACCAGCTTTGCTAGCAATGATGACCAAGGCGTAGATCGCCGCGATCAAGCCCATGGCTGGGATACCAAGGCTGGGCAAGCCAGCCAACAAGATACCGAACACCACGTTGGCACCCAACACGAAGACGATAGGTTTCCAAGCAAACTTGCCGACAGGCTCGCCATCTTCAGTGTGCTCGACCAACGAATAAAACGTGATGAAGGCGCCTAGCACGGCCAAGAAGATGCCCAGCAGCATGGGGAAGTAGCCAGGGCCCATGCGAGCACCCGTACCAATCGTGTAATTGGTTGCGCCCCAAGCGAAACCGCCGCCGACCAATGTGAACATCAGGCCGGAGAAAAAGTCTTTTTGACTTTTGATCATTTGTTCTCCTCTATCCAAAAGCAAATATGCGCTGAATTATGGAGGTGGGGTGGGGCCTTTCCCGATGTGGGTTACACCTATTTTTTGCGACCCAAAAATCAGGGGTAAACCCTGATCTTATAAGGCTTGCAACGGTTTAAAAACACGCATCCATTTGGTCGCTGGCAAGGGCCAACGCGCTTGAATGGCCTCAGCACGCGCCATCAATTCGGCACGCTTTGGATGGCTAGGCGTGCGCTGTGCCAGCACCACCGTGTTGCCCTCGCGGGTGGGCTTGAAAGCCCACAGGGCATCTTCGCCAAAAGCCTTGGCCATCTTTTCGACGCTTTGCGCAAAGCTGGAACTGCGGCCAAACAAATTGACTGTCATGCAGCCCTCGTCGGTCAAGAGCTGACGGCAGTCGGCATAAAACTCGGCGCTGTCGAGCACGGGTGACGCCGCTTCGTGGTCGTACAGGTCTACTTGCAAGGCATCAATCTGGCCCCGCCAGTGGTCGTGCTTGGCCACCTCTGCAGCGTCGCCCAACACCACTTGCAGCTTGGCGCTGTCGGCGGGCAACTTGAACCAAAGACGACACGCGGCCACCACTTGCGGGTTGAGTTCAATGGCCGTGGTTTTCATGCGCAAGTGTTTAAACGAAAACTTGGTGAGCGAGGCAGCGCCTAGTCCCAACTGCATGGCGTGCAGCTTGCCCACTTTGTCGATGTCTACAAACAAGAGCCAAGCCATCATGCGCTGGACGTATTCCAGGTCGATGTCAAAAGGTTTGTCGATGTTCATCGAGCCTTGCACCCAAGGCGTACCGAGGTGCAGGTAGCGGGTATCACCATAGTCGGAGAAATTGACTTCTGGGAGTTCGAGTTTTTTTTTGGTTGCCATGGTGTTGCTTGTGATTTTTAGTCCGCCATACCTTCGACCACAAAGCGCACGCGCTTGTTGCCTTGCCATTCATCCGCCTCTAGGCGAAACGCCAGATGCGCGATGGCGGGAAGTGGGTCCACGCGGCCAAACCAAATGCCATCCACGGGCTCACCGTGGTGGCGCAGTTTGAGAGCCAAATGTTTTTCGCCCACCAAACGCTGGCCCAGCACCTCGATCTTTTCGCTGAAGGTAGGTGGCGCAAAGCCTTGACCCCACACCTCCCGCGCCAAGGTATCGGCCAACTCGGGGCGGCGGTATTCGGGCAGCAAAGGGCCATCGGTTTCTAAGCGGCGTTGTAAGGTGGCTTCGTCCAACCACTCTTGCGCCACTTGCTGCAAGGCTTCTTCAAAGGTGGCAAGGTTGTCTTCTTCCAAGGTACAACCTGCTGCCATGGCGTGACCACCAAAACGCAGCAACACACCGGGGTGACGCTTGGCCACGAGGTCGAGTGCATCGCGCAAATGAAACCCAGGAATGGAGCGTCCCGAACCTTTGAGCTCGTGTCCCTTGCCTGCCGCTTGACTGGGCGCAAACACAAAGGTCGGGCGGTGGTGCAAGTCTTTGAGCTTGGCCGCCACGATGCCCACCACGCCTTCGTGAAAGTCGGGGTCGAACACGCACAGGGCCGAAGGCGGTTCTTCTTCAGGGTCAAACATTTCTTGCGCCAGCTCTAAGGCTTGTTCGCGCATGTCGCCTTCAATCTCGCGGCGTTCGCGGTTGATGCGATCAAGCTGCGTGGCCAGCTCGGTGGCGCGGCCCGCGTCGTCCGTCGTCAAACATTCAATGCCCAGCGTCATGTCAGACAAACGACCAGCCGCGTTGATACGCGGGCCCACTGCAAAACCGAAATCTTGCGAGGTGCATTTCTCGCTGGTGCGGGCGGCTGCTGCAAACAAAGCGGTCATGCCCGCAGGCATTTGGCCCTTGCGCACACGCGCCAAACCTTGGGCCACTAAGCGGCGGTTGTTGGCGTCGAGCTTGACCACATCTGCCACTGTGCCCAACGCGACGAGTGGCAACAAGGTGTCAAGCTTGGGCTGCTGTTCAGCCGTGAAAACCCCCCGCTTGCGCAGCTCCGCACGCAAGACCAGCAACACATAAAACATCACGCCGACCCCCGCAAGCGATTTGCTCTCAAAGGTGCAGCCGGGTTGGTTGGGGTTCACGATGGCATCCGCTTCGGGCAACACAGCCGCAGGCAAATGGTGATCGGTGACGAGCACTTGCAAGCCCAGCTTGCGAGCCGTGGCCACGCCTTCCACGCTGGCAATACCGTTATCCACCGTGATCAACACATCAGCGCCACTGGCTTTGACGCGCTCGGCAATCGGCGGTGTGAGGCCATAGCCATCGACCACACGGTCGGGCACGATGTAACTCACCTGCTTGGCACCCAGCAAGCGCAGGCCACGCAGGGCTACGGCGCAGGCGGTAGCGCCATCGCAGTCATAGTCGGCCACGATGCAGAGTTTTTTGTTGGCCGCCATGGCGTCGGCCAACAACACGGCAGCGGTTTCAATGCCCTTCAGTCCGTTCGGGCCTGTGGGCGGCAGCAGTTGCGCCAGCGAGGCATCGAGCGTGGCGGCCTCTTGAATACCGCGTGCGGCATACAGGCGTGCCAACAGCGGATGCACCCCCGCTTGCTCAAGCGCCCAAATGCTGCGCGGTGGCATGTCGCGTGCGATGAATTGCATGGGCTTAGTCTTTCAGCGGCGCAACGGCCAACACGGTGTCTAAAGAAGTCGGGGCCAAGTGTGTGCGCAGGCGTTGCCACAAAGATGGCTTGGCGCTGTCGTACACATGAAACTCATGCTCACCGCACAACACCAAGCGTTGCGGCGTGCCTGCGGCCACGCGCGCCAACATGGGCGCAATGACCTGCGCATCCACCTGCTGCCACGCGTCAAGCCAACCGATGAGATCTTGCTGCAAAGCGCTTTGGCGCAGGGTGTGAACCACGACAGGCTCTTGGCGTGTGGGCTGTGCCTCAGGCAAAGCGCCCGTGCCGTGGATCCAAAACGAATTGATGGTCAGGCTGCGCCCCTCGTTGACGGGGTGGGTGTAGAGCAACATTTGCATTTCGTTTTGCAAGCGGCGCAGCAATTTTGCGGCGGGGCTGAGTTGCTCAGAAGTACCTTGGCTGCCCACCAACCACGGGTCGATGTTGCGGCCAATCACACGGTCTAGCGACGCAGTGGGCAAGGCCGCCAACAGCGGCGATTGCGCCAGCCACTGGCCTGGTTTGTAGGGGTGCAAAACAATGCCGTCTTCTGCAAAAAAACTTTGCATCGCTTGGAACAGTGTTGCGTCTGTGGCGTCGTCGAGTTGCAAATAGGCGGGGTCGCCCAGCGTCACTTGGCCGTTGCTCACATGCCAATTGCAGAGGGTGATGAAGGCCCAAGCACTTGGCTGCGCAGGGGTTGGATGCGCATCGTCTATTTGGGCAGGCGTCACGGTCAGGCCATGCTCGGCCGCCGCACGCACCGCCCAAGGCAAGCAGCCATCGGTCACAGGCCAACCCACCGCTTGCGCCCATGCACGCTCGTGCGGGGGTGAAAGTGTGGCCAGCAAAGGTGCTTGCACGGCATCCACCTGCACATCCACCCGACGGGCTTGCGACAGCCATGCGCGCAAATGGGGCAACTCGGCTTTGGCCAACACCGATTCCTCTTGGCCGTGGGTGGTCCACAGCGAAAAGGGAATCAAGCTTGTGTCACGCACAAGATCGAACGGCACAGAGGTCAGCACAGAAGTCATAGCCCTGATTGTCCGTGATGCCGCACGAGGCATTGAGAAGGGGGTCATGTCCCTACGAGATAATCCAGCCCACATGCAACCGACCTCCTCCAAACTCCCCTACGAACTGCTCATTGGCTGGCGTTACACGCGCGCAGGCCGTGTGGCGGGCCGCAACGGTTTCATTTCGTTCATCTCGGGCGTGTCCATGTTGGGCATTGCGCTAGGTGTGGCCGCACTCATCATTGTGTTGAGCGTGATGAACGGGTTTCAAAAGGAAGTGCGCGACCGCATGTTGGCCGTGGTGTCACACATCGAACTGCTCGCCCCCGGCGGCGAAGGCTTTGCCGATGTGAATGCCCTGATGGCTCAAGCCAAACAAAACACCGAAGTGTTAGCTGCTGCGCCCTTCGTGGCACAACAAGCCCTGATGGCGCGTGGCGAAGACATGCGCGGCGCGATGGTGCGCGGCATTGACCCGGAACCAGAAACGCAGGTCAGCGACTTCACCTTGCAAATCCCGCCTGACGTGCGCGCGACCTTGCAGCCGGGCAGTTTCAATGTGGTCTTGGGCAGCGAGCTGGCCATGGCCATGGGCGTGCGTGTGGGCGACCTCATCACCCTCATCGCGCCTGGCGGACAAGTCACGCCAGCAGGGGTCATGCCACGCCTGAAGCAACTGCATGTGTCTGGCGTGTTTGACTCAGGCCATTACGAATACGACGCCTCGCTCGCGCTGTTGCACATGGAAGACGCACAACGCATCTTCCGCCTCGAAGCCCCCACCGGCGTGCGTCTGAAAATCAAAGACAGCCAGCAAGCGCGCAGCGTGGCTTATGACTTAGCCGTCAAGCTTGGCCCCGAGGTCATCGTGCGTGACTGGACGCGCCAAAACCGCACCTGGTTTGCCGCCGTGCAAGTGGAAAAGCGCATGATGTTCATCATCCTCACCCTCATCGTGGCGGTGGCGGCGTTCAACCTGGTGACCACGCTGGTCATGACCGTGACCGACAAACGCGCCGACATTGCCATTTTGCGCACGCTGGGTGCGAGCCCCAAAAGCATCATGGCGATCTTTGTGGTGCAAGGCGCCACGGTGGGCGTGCTGGGCACGCTGGGTGGTTTGCTGCTGGGTCTTTCGGTGGCGTTCAACATTGACGTCATCGTGCCCGCCATTGAACATTTGTTGGGCGCGAGCTTTTTGCCCCGCGATATTTACCTCATCAGCCGCATGCCCAGCGACCCACAAGCGGCGGACATTTGGCCCATCGCCCTCATCTCGTTGGTGCTGGCTTTCTTGGCCACCATTTACCCCAGTTGGCGCGCCAGCCGCGTCAACCCTGCTCAAGCCTTGCGCTACGAATGAGGCTTGTTATGTCACTCACCCCCGTTCTCACCGCTCATCACATCAGCCGCCGCTTCACCGAAGGGTCGCTGGATGTGACCGTGCTGCAAAACGTCGATCTGTCAGTGAATGCTGGCGAAACACTGGCCATCGTTGGCTCCTCGGGCTCGGGCAAAAGCACCTTGCTGCATGTGCTGGGGGGCTTGGATACACCGAGCGCTGGCAACGTGTCGTTGATGGGCCAGCCACTGGCGGGCTTAAGTGCCGAGGCTTTGGGCGATTTGCGTAACCAACACCTGGGCTTTGTTTATCAGTTCCATCACCTGTTACCAGAGTTCAGCGCACTCGACAACGTCGCCATGCCCCTGTGGATTCGCCGCATGGACCGTGCCGCTGCTAGCGCCCAAGCGAAAGCCATGCTCGAAGCGGTTGGTTTGGGGCCTCGCATGCACCACCGCCCTGCCGAGCTTTCGGGTGGGGAACGCCAACGCGTGGCCATTGCCCGAGCTTTGGTGACGCGCCCAGCCTGCGTACTGGCCGACGAGCCAACGGGCAACCTAGACCGCCATACCGCAGACAACGTGTTCGCCCTCATGTTGCAATTGGCACACGAGCACAACACCGCATTTGTGTTGGTCACCCACGACAACACGTTGGCTGCACGCTGTGATCGCCAACTGCACCTGAACGCAGGTGTGCTGCAAACGCTTGAATAAGTAGGCCCTGTCAGGTCAAGCCGCCCTTCTTCGAATGACCCGTTGAATCAACCGTTGAATAAACGGCCACGAGCGTTTTGAGTAATGGCCGCTACACAGGGGTGCGAAATGCGGCGCTCCACCGACACTGCAAAAAACTCCTCAACCAGGTCATCACTGCGGCCGATGACTTCGACGCCGTATTGCGCCACCGTTTCTTTTTCTAAGATGCCGGGCGACATAAACACACCGCGTCCTTCGCGACCAAACGCCGTCATCAGTGCGCCGTCATCAAACTCACCCACCACCCGTGGCTGAATTTTGTGGCGCACCAACCAGCCTTCTAACTGCTGACGTACCGACGACGACGAGCCTTGAATCAACATGGGCGCATCATGCAAGCACTGTGGAAATGACCCTTTTAACGAAGCCCGCAGTTCAGGCGCGCAAAAAAAGCTCATCGGTGTCGTACCCAAGGCGTGGTTAAAGGCCTTCACACTGATGCGCTTAGAAAGGGGTTCGTCCGCAATCACCAAATCCAAGCGGTGCAAAGCCAACTGCGCCAGCAAGTCAGGAAATTTACCCTCACTGCCAATTAAGCGGACGGGTTCAGCAATCGACAAGGCCGGCTCGAGCAAGCGGTAAGCCACCGACTTGGCCACCGAATCTGCCACCCCCACCCGAAACTCCAAAGTACGCACGCCGGCCTCTGTGTTGGCCATAGCAGCTTGCAGCTCTGAGCCCAAAGCAAAAATGTCGTCGGCATAGCTCAGCGCCTTGCGTCCGTCTTCAGTCAATTCCAGCTGACGACCGCTCTTGCGAAACAGCCGCCGCCCTAGGCTTTCTTCTAGCAATTTGATTTGTCCAGACAGCGTTTGCGGCGTTGTGTGTAACTGCTCGCCTGCGCGCATCACGCCACCGGCGCGGGCTGTGACCCAGAAGTAGTACAAGTGTTTGAAATTCATCCGGCTATTAAACTTCGTTTTTTTCGAATAAATAAAACAATAAATACGAATTTACACGAAGTAATTTTCTGCTTAAAGTTCGCTTTGTGTTGGCACGCAGCCAGCCACAAAACCGAGAGGAGCCTTCTATGCGTTTGAGTACCAAAAGTCGTTTTGCTGTCACCGCCATGATCGACATGGGGTTGCGCCAGCACCAAGGTCCTGTGTCGTTGGCGGCCATCAGCCAACGTCAACACATCTCCATTTCCTACCTCGAACAGCTGTTTAGCAAAATGCGCCAACACGGATTGGTCGACAGCACACGCGGTCCTGGTGGCGGCTACACCCTGAACCGCGATGCCAACCACATCAGCGTGGCCGACATCATCAATGCGGTCAACAGCCCGGACAGCAAAGAACAAATTTCCACGGATGCCGAACAAAACGGCTACGTATCCACCGAAGAGCTGTGGTCAAGCCTGAACCAAAAAATGGAAGACCACATGCAGTCCATCAGCTTGCACAGCTTGATTGCAGACCAACTCTCAAAAGGCATGAACTTGCCCACAAACAACTCCCCCAGACGTGGCGTGTTTACCCAAAAGCCAACGTCTTCGGTGACAACGAAGGCCCCTAATTCTGTGTTTGCATTGGGAAAACACTTGATCAATAGCCATTGACGATGTGGCTGGACACACATTGCCATCTGGACGCGGCCGAGTTTGAAGCCGACCGCGCCGCCGTGCACTTACGTGCCCGTGCCGCAGGTGTGATGTGCTGTGTGATTCCCGCCGTAGAAGCCACCAACTTTGAGACGGTACGTCTGCTGGCCCACACCCAGCAAGACGCCTATGCCTTGGGCATTCACCCCCTCTATACCCCGCAAGCTAGCGCCACAGACTTGGCGCAACTCGATGCGGCACTTCACGCCCACCGCCATGACCCACGCTTGGTAGCGGTCGGGGAAATAGGCCTCGATGGCTTTGTAGCCAAGCTCAACACGCCCGAAGCCTTGGCCAAACAACAGCAGTTTTACAAAGCCCAGCTCAAACTCGCGCAACAACACGAACTGCCCGTCATCTTGCATGTGCGTCGCAGCGCTGACTTGCTGCTCAAAGGCTTGCGTGACACACCCGTGGTGGGCGGCATTGCCCATGCGTTCAATGGCAGCCTGCAACAAGCGCAAGCGTTCATCGCACTGGGCTTCAAGCTCGGTTTTGGCGGTGCACTCACTTACGACCGTGCCTTGCAGTTGCGCCGCTTGGCCACAGAGCTACCGCTCTCGGCCCTCGTGCTGGAAACCGATGCGCCTGACATACCGCCGCATTGGCTGTACACCACCGCCGACCAACGCACCGCTGGCCAACCCCAAGGCCGCAACGAACCTGCCGAGCTGCCACGCATCGCCCAAGTGCTGGCTGATTTGCGCGGCATCCCTCTAGACGCGCTGGCCCAAGCCACCAGCGCCAATGCACGCCAAGCCTTGCCACGCCTACAATGAAGGCGTGACTTCATCCATCCTCAACGCTGACCTGCACTGCCACTCCGTGGTCTCGGATGGCACGCTCACACCTGAGCAATTGGCCGCTCGCGCCAAAGCCAACGGTGTCGAGCTGTGGGCCTTGACTGACCACGACGAAGTGGGCGGCCAAGACCGCGCACTCGCCGCAGCGCACGCCAATGGCATGAAATACCTCACAGGCGTGGAAATCTCCATCACCTTCGCCAATAAAACCGTGCACATCGTGGGCTTAGGTTTTGATGCGCACAACGAACAGCTCAAACAAGGGCTGCGCCAAACACGCGGCGGCCGAGGCGAGCGTGCCCAAGAAATGTCTGAAGGCCTCGCGAAAGTGGGCATCCACGGTGCCTACGAAGGCGCCCTCAAATACGCGGGCAACCACGAGCTGATTTCGCGCACCCACTTCGCCCGCTTTCTCGTCGAAACGGGTGTGTGCCAAGACACCAACGAGGTCTTTCGCCGCTTCTTGACCGAAGGCAACCCCGGCTTTGTGCCGCACCGCTGGGCCTCGCTCAAAGATGCGGTGCAATGGATCGTGCAAGCCAACGGAATGGCCGTCATTGCACACCCCGCGCGCTATGGCTTCACCCCCAACGAAGAATTTGCACTCTTCACCGAATTCAAAAACCACGGCGGCCAAGGCGTGGAAGTGGTCACGGGCAGCCACACACCCGCTGAGTATGTGACCTATGCCGATATGGCCCAAGAGTTTGGCCTCTTCGCCTCACGCGGCAGCGATTTCCATAGCCCCGATGAAAGCCGCATCGACCTAGGCACCCTGCCTTGGCTGTCTGGTCAACTCACCCCTGTGTGGGAAGCGCTCGCGCATCGCATTCAATAATGGCTCAGTTTCTTCAAGTTCACCCCGACAACCCCCAACCCCGTTTGCTCAAACAAGCCGCACAACTGCTTGCGCGCGGCGGCATCGTGGCTGTGCCCACCGACTCCAGCTACGCCCTGGTCTGCCACTTGGACGACAAAGCCGCAGTCGAGCACATGCGCCGCATTCGCCAAGTGGATGACAAGCACCACCTCACCTTGATGTGCCGCGACTTGTCTGAGCTGGCCAACTACGCCCGCGTGGACAACCGCCAATACCGCTTGCTCAAAGCCGCCACACCCGGGGCCTACACCTTCATTTTGGAAGCCACCAAAGAAGTGCCGCGTCGCGTCAGTCACCCGCAACGCAAAACCATTGGCTTGCGCGTGCCGCTGAACAAAACCCTGCTCGACCTGCTGGCGCTGCATGGTGCACCCCTGCTGGCCACCACGCTCATCGCCCCCGGCGAGACCAACCCGATGAACGACGCCGAAGACATTCGCGACCGTTTTGAGCACGAGCTCGCAGCCGTGATTGACGCCGGTGCTTGCCCACTCGAACCCACCACCGTGGTGGACCTCACGCCGATGGACGGCGGGGGCGACCCCGAGGTCATCCGTGAAGGACGTGGCCCGCTGAGCACTTTGGGCCTGTGAACGGCTCCAGCACTAGCCCCAAAGTGTTGAATGCGACAATGACGCTGTGAATTTCCCTGACCTGATTCAAACCATTCTGATTTACGGCTTGCCCGTGGTGTTTGCCATCACGCTGCACGAAGCCGCGCATGGCTATGTGGCACACCTACGTGGCGACAACACCGCTTGGATGATGGGCCGCGTGACGCTCAACCCCATGCCACACATCGACCCCATGGGCACGCTGGTCATGCCCATCGTGTTGTTCTTGGCCACCGGCGGTAACTTCTTATTTGGTTATGCACGGCCTGTGCCTGTGAACTTTAGTCGCCTGAACCACCCCAAGCGCGACATGATTTGGGTGGCGCTCGCTGGCCCGGCTGTCAACTTTGTCCAAGCCTTTGTATGGGCCTTTGCCATGTACGGCTTGATTGCGGCAGGCGTGGAAGAGCGCTATTTCATTGAAGTCTGCAAAGCCGGTGTCAAAGTGAATGCGGTGATGTTTGCCTTCAACCTGTTCCCACTCCCACCGCTCGATGGCGGTCGAATCTTGGTGGGTTTGCTGCCTTGGAAGCAAGCCGTGTGGCTGTCTCGCATCGAGCCTTATGGTTTTTACATCGTGATGGCCTTGGTCCTCCTCAAAGTCGTTGACACCTTGTGGATGATGCCCATCATGAGCCTGACCTTTGAGTTGCTGAGCCTCATGCTCAGTCCGTTTGAATTTTTACTGAAGCCTT
>ERZ650301.513-NODE-513-length-10827-cov-5.338006_pt1 | contig 10827 bp, 10 predicted proteins | sample MGYA00376237_ERZ650301 | MGnify/ENA primary metagenome ERZ650301 (study PRJEB26733, sample SAMN07839255) | wastewater metagenome | biome: small river; feature: stream; material: water | place: USA: North Carolina | collected 2016-04-05 ...
TTGACGGCTGCAATTTCGAGCTTGACCTGCTGGTTTCCGAAGATCTGTGGGCCGTTGCCCTCGCTGAGTACCTTGGTTTCAACGGTTTTCGAGGTGATGCCGGTTGAGAAGTCAACTTCTGGAACCTTGTGGAAATCGCCAGTGACCTTAATCTGGTCGACATTTGAGTGCTCGGTGCCGGCCTTGCAAACAGAGACCGCTCCCTGAGCCACAGCGTCTGCTGGGTTCTGGGCCGCACAGCCGGTTAGTGCTGCAAGGGTCGCTACGGTGGCCGCTAGGGCAAGAAGTTTACGCACGGGTCTCAATCTCTCAAAGTCTTCGTTATTACTTAGTTTATCTAGCGATTTACTCTTGTTCGCTGCGTGCAGCTGCGGCCGCTTCTGCACTGCGAATGGTCTTACGCAGTTTCTTATCACTGACCTTGCGCTCCCCCATGTGTTCAGGGTTCCAAACGGCGATGTCTTCATCAGCGAAGTCAGGCTTCTGACGGGTCTTGAAGTTCGGAACGATTGTGCCTGGGGCCAAGCGTCGAGCAGTAACTAAGAAGCCGGTGTGGCCGATCATGCGGTGCTCGGGGCGAACTGCGAGACCCTGTAGGTGCCAGCCTCGAACCATCGACTCCCAGGCCTCAGGCTCTGCGAAGTGGCCGCTGTCGCGCAAACCTTCGGTGAAACGTGACAACTGAGTGACCGTGGCAACGTAGCCGACAATCAAACCACCTGGCACGAGTGCAGTCGCGCACTCCTCGATGCACTCCCAAGGGGCGAGCATGTCTAGAACGATTCGATCCACCGATGCTGCTTCTTTTTGAATCGGAAGCTGGTCTTGAAGGTCACCAATGTGAATATCCCAAGTGTCTGGAACTACACCGAGGTTAGTGGCCACATTGGCACGGGCGATATCTGCAAATTCTTGGCGACGCTCGAATGAGTCAAGCTTGCCCTCTGGGCCGATGGCGCGAAGGAGGTACATGCTCAGGCCTCCAGAGCCGACGCCGGCTTCTACGACGCGTGCGCCGGGGAAGATATCGCCCATGGTGACGATCTGAGCCGAATCCTTTGGGTAGATGATTGCCGCGCCGCGTGGCATTGACAGGACGAAGTCGCTTAGCAGCGGTCGGAAGGCTAGGTATTCGACGCCGAACTGGTTGAGGATGACAGAACCCTCCGGCTTACCGATGATGTCATCGTGCATGAGGTCACCACGGTGAGTTCCATAGCGCTGACCAGGCTCGAGGGTAATCGTGTTTAGGCGCCCCTTAGGTCCGGTTAGCTGCACGCGGTCGCCGGCGCGAAATGGGCCGGTTGGCAACTTGATCTGCTGGCCAGTGGTTTTCTTTGTCATTGCGTCTCTCTTTAGAAAAGCTTTCGAAGTTCTCTTAGGCGCACGCCTTCGAGGGTCGGCCAAATGATTCGGCCGGGTAGTTCGGGTAGTGGAACGATGTTTGTGATGCCGATGGCCTTGGTTCCGGCCGCCTCGGCAGAGGTAAGCCCGGTGTGTGAGTCTTCGAAAGCCACGCAGTCTGCAGGTGAAACACCGAGCAGCTGTGCTGCCAAAAGATAAGGTTCAGGGTCGGGTTTTCCCTTAGAAACCATGTCTCCCGCGACAATCACGTCAAATGCCTTGAATGGAATCTGATTTACAACCGACTCGGCCATGCGTTTCATCGACATCGTGACGAGGGCGGTCTTGACCCCGCGTTTTTTGAGTTCGCGAAGTAGTTCTTGGGCACCTGGACGCCAGGGAATTGAAATCTCAAGCTGAGCAACCACATCGTCGGTGAGACGTTCGATAATCTCTTCGGGCTCGAGCTCAAGCCCCATCTTGGCCTTCATGACCTTGGTTGAGTCATAGAGGCTCATGCCAATGAGTCCCAACCCATCCTGGGCATCCCAGTTTCCATTGAATTCCTGGGCCAAGCTTTGTTCACTTGCCAGCCAGTATTCTTCGGAGTCGACCAGCGTCCCATCCATGTCCCACAAGACCGCAGCGGGGAGCTTTTTTCCAAACATTATGAATCGATTTTACCCGCGCACTTTGCCCTAGAGTTTTATAGACGGGTAATCATTTCATGAAAGGCAACAGTGAGCGCGCAGATATTTTCAGGTCGCACCCTGATTGTTGCCTTTGAGGGTTGGAACGACGCTGCCGAGTCTGCCAGCGGAGTCGTGAAATTCATTTGTGAGCAGATCAAAGCCGAAGTAGTTGCCTCGGTAGACCCCGAAGACTATTACGACTTTCAATTCACCCGACCAACCGTCTCTTATGACGGAGAAGGCGGTCGCGTTTTGGATTGGCCTGGTACCGAGATGTGCATTCCTTCGGCAGAGGCGATCGCCGAAAACCCAGGCATCGCGAAACTGTGTGTATTGGTGGGCACCGAACCTGCTCGTCGCTGGAAATCTTTTGCAGCCGAGGTCATGGAGATGGTCGAAGATCGCGACATCCAAGCGGTCTTGTTCTTAGGAGCAATGCTGGCCGATGTGCCGCACACGCGACCAATCGGTGTCATGGCCACCAGCCAAAATGAGCACGCAAGAAGTGAACTTGAAATTGAAATGAGCCAGTATGAAGGCCCGGTTGGCATTCTCAGCGTGCTCGGAATTGAGTTAGAAAAAGCGGGTATTCCTGCGGTTGCTCTTTGGGCGTCAGTTCCGCACTATGTGCACAACACTCCATCGCCAAAGGCGACCCTCTCGCTCCTCATCGAGGTTGAGAAGCTGGTCGGAGTTCAGTTTGAACACGGCAAACTCGGCGAAGAAGCATTTGCCTGGGAACGCGGAATCGATGAAATCGCCGAGGGCGACGACGAAATGTCTAGCTACATTAGCCAACTTGAGAAAACCCGTGACGAGGTCGAATCCTCAGCGGCTACTGGCGAATCGATTGCCAAAGAGTTTGAAAAGTTTTTGCGGGCCGAAACCAAGGTTGACCCAGACGCAGAGGATGAGACCGAGGTCTAATCACTTCGCTAAGCGATTAGTTGACCGCTAACTAGGCCACCAAGAACGGCCAAGCCGAGGATGATTCTCCAGGCCACAAAAGGCATGAATGAACCGCGGCTGAGGTAGCGAAGCAAGACGACGATTACCGAGAATCCAACTCCGAAAGCAACGACTGTAGATACTCCGGTTGCAACCAGAAGATCGTTTGGTAGGTCTTTGTAGCTCTTGGCAAACTCATACAATCCGCTGGCTAGAACGGCCGGGATGGCCAGCAAGAAGCTGTAGCGAGCGGCCGCCTGGCGGCTGTAGCCGAGGGCTAGGCCTACCGAAATTGTTCCGCCAGAACGAGATACTCCGGGAACCACGGCTAGTGCCTGACCAAGCCCAAACAGCAGACCGTGCTTGGTAGTCAGCGATTCGATACCGCGGTTGCGCTTTCCGATTCGGTCGGTGATCGCAAGGATGACACCAAAAATAATCAGGTTCAGGGCGATGACCAATAGGTTGCGCAGCTGGTTCTCGATCAAATCCTTGAAGACCAAACCGATTACGACGACCGGAATGCTGCCGATGATGATGAGCCATCCGAGTTTTGAATCTGAAGTTTTCTTGCCTTTGAAGATGCTTCCGAAAAATGCCTTGGCGATTCTGGTGATGTCTTTCCAGAAGTAAATCAACACTGCAGCCTCGGTGCCGAGCTGGATGGTTGCGATGAATGCAGTCAACTGCGGCTTTGGCATTGCCGAAAGTCCGAGCAGTTGCTGAACGATTTGAACGTGAGCGCTCGAGGAAATTGGAAGGAATTCGGTAAGGCCCTGAACGATGCCAAGAATTACGGCGTCAAACAGGTTCATTAGTTGTCTTCTTCAGCTAACGAGATTGGCAGGTACTCTTCGAACTGATCGCCAAGAGCTTCTTCATAGTTGAGAAAGGCATCTTCAAGCTGATAGTAGGCCTGCTCTACGGCAGGATCGTCTTCGCCTCGTCGCGCCGATACTGCCTCGAAGTGACGCTCCAATGAAGCGATGAACTGTTGTAGCGCGAAGCGCGGATCTTGTGCCATGTAGCAAAACTACCCCGAATTATTGATTCTGCGAAGCATTTGACTAGTTAGTCTGGCAGTCAGTTCTCTGGTAATGTTGAACCTCGTTGCCCAAGGCTCTTTGAGACTTGGAATCCACTCGTCCGGGTGGCGGAATGGCAGACGCGCTAGCTTGAGGTGCTAGTCCTCTTATGAGGGTAGGGGTTCAAGTCCCCTTTCGGACACTAGACCCCAGCCCTCCACGGCTGGGGTTTTTCACTTAAGGCTGTTGACCATTCTTTTGACGGTTGCCTTTTCGCCCGCAATCACGACGTGCTCGATGTTTCGCTTTGCGCCTGGGATGCCGACCTTTTCGCCGGCCTTGTTGAACACGCCGATTTGCGAGCCCACATAGCGTTTGAAATCGAAGTCAAGAATCTCGACGTGACCTCGGGTCGCGGCCAAATCCAAAAGATCAGCGCGAGACAACCATGACTCGTTGTTGTAACTGAGCATCATGGTGTCGCAGTTCAAATCCCCCACCAATTTGGTGAGCGCCTTGGCCATGGTCTTCTTCGAGTTGAATGGGCTCTTCATCTCGGCATCGCGCGCATCGAGACGTTTATTGGCGATTCCGTAGGTCTCTGGCTTATCCCAGCGAACCAGTGATTCCCAGATGTGATAGTTGCTGAAATAGCGATGCTGGTTATAAGGCGGGTCTAGGTAGGCGAGATCTACCGCCGGCAAATCCTTGGCAATTTCGAGTGCGTCTCCCCTGACCGAAAATCCTGCCCCTGGCAATAGTTCTGGGTCCCTGAGTTCGAGGTTGTTGGCCGAACGGCTCGCCCAGCCCTTCAGAAATGCCATCTGAATGCCGGTGGTGCTGTCTACTCGGTCGGCGGCCAGGATGAGGCTCGTCAGCAGAGGGTAATAAAGCCAGCTGTCTTTGTATTCGAGCTCGATGTGCTTGCGCATGGCATCGACCTTTTCGCCGTTCTTCGGCTGAAAGTAACGCGCCTCTATGCAGAACTTCTCGGTGAAATAACCGGCCTCGCCCGGCAAGGCGTTTAGTTTCGCAATGGCCGCGTCCAGCTCGGCCTGGTTTACCTGGGTTGAATCAAGTTCAATCCAGGTCTTGCCGAAACATTCGGCGTAAGACGCAACATCCGAGGCGGTAACTGTCATGCCAAGCTTCTTGAACGCTTGGGCTACTCGGGTGGTGCCGGTGAAGAGGTCGAGAGCGGTTTTGGCTCCGGATGCTTTGCCTAACTGAGTCAGGTCCGGAATCAGGGTGCGCTTAGACCCGAGGTACTTGATCATCGGGCCTCCTTACGCTCAATCACTTATCTTGCCACGGCTCGGCTCGTCAACCCGCGCAAAGTTAGACTTGTAGCAATGGAAAACATCGAGCCGCTTGGCGCCGCAGCGCTTTACAGCATCGACTATGCCCGAGAAAAACTGGTTGGCAAGTCGATTGTTGCGCTCACTGGCGCTGGAATTAGCACCGATTCGGGCATTCCCGACTATCGCGGTCAAGGTCGAGTGGCTCGACACCCAATGACTTTCGATACCTTCATGGGTTCCCAGGCCGCCCAGGTACGTTACTGGGCTCGTAGCTACGTTGGCTGGAGTCGGATCGCCGACGCCAAGCCGAACGCCGGTCACTTCGCCCTCGCCTCGGCCGAACGCCTCGGTCAGGTTCAGCAAGTAATCACCCAGAACGTTGACGCTCTTCACCAAGCCGCCGGGTCAAAAAACGTTATCGATCTTCATGGCCGACTAGACACGGTGCGTTGCATGAAGTGTGGCGCCCCTATGACTCGCGTCCACATGGATGAGTTACTTCAGGAACTAAACCCGCACATCGAAAAAGATGCCAACCACGAATTCACCCCGGATGGCGATGCCGAGATCGAGGCCGCAGCGGATTTCAGAATTCCAGCCTGTCCGATTTGCTCGGGCGTGCTCAAGCCGGACGTGGTTTTCTTTGGCGAATCGGTGCCGCAGTCACGCGTCGAATACGCAATGTCTCGCCTCGATGAGGCCGAGGCGCTCGTTGTGGCCGGCACATCCCTGACCGTTAATTCGGGGCTGAGATTTGCACGCCGCGCAGCCAGAGCGGGAAAGCCAATCATCATCGTAAACATCGGCGAAACCAAAGCCGACGAACTTGCCACCGCAAAAATTGAGGCAAATACCTCTTTGGTGCTCGAAAGGCTTTTCATTGACTAAAACCGTTATCGGTCTGCTGCGTCACGGTCAAACAAACTGGAACATCGATTTTCGCCTGCAAGGCGTGACCGACATTCCCTTGAACGAGACCGGTATCTCCCAGGCAAAATCAGCCGGAGCGGCAATTGCAGAGTTGGCAGCTGCTGGTGAATCGTGGGAGCTGATCCTCAGTTCTCCCCTGTCTCGCGCTCGCGACACTGCCGTAATAGTTGGCGAGGCGATTGGCATCGAAGGTGTCGAAATCGAAGAGCTATTGCTTGAGCGTTCCTTTGGCGTAGCCGAGGGCTTGTCGCACGAAGAGTGGAAGGCGCAGTACAGCGACACCAACCACGTTCCTGGCGGTGAGTCTCTCGATGCTTTAGAGGCTCGTGCTTGGGCCCTGTTGCAAAGACTTCGCGATCAGCATGAGGGCAAACGGGTGCTCACTGTCTCGCACGGAGCACTTATTCGTACCCTGTTGCGCCTGGTGAGTGAGGGCGAGTTTCCGCGCGATGGCGAACGCTTAGGCAATGCTTGCTTGAGTGTCTTCGAACACACGGATGAGGCCGGCTGGCGCGTCTTGCGCTACGAGCCAAAAACGCTCGCCTAGAGGCGCGAGATCATCTCGATCAAATCGCCGGCAGAGCGCTCCCAGTTGAACTGTTCGGCATGCGCTCGAGAATCGATGCTTCGCTGAGTCCACTGTGGATTTGATTCGAGTTTGCGGACCTGCCGAGCGAAGTCTTCTGGTGACTCCTGGTCAAAGAACAGCGCGACATCGCCACCAATCTCTTTGAAGATTTCGATGTCTGAAACCACTACCGGAACGCCACGGGACATTGATTCGATCAGCGGGATACCAAAGCCCTCATCGCGAGAACCGGTGACTAGGGCAACTGCTTGGTCAAGTTCGCGGTGGTATTCGTCTTCTGAAACGCCGTTGTGAAACACGATCTTGCCGAAACCGTCATGAACGCGAGCCTCAAGTTCGGCCAGACGTTCTGGTTTGATTCGACTGAGCAAGTGAAGTTCATACTCAGGCAAGAATTTCATTCCGTCGATAAGCACCTCGACGTTCTTGTAATCCATGAACGAGCCCATGTAGACCAGACGCTGTGCGCCTCGTGGGCGGACGTTCGGTGCCTTGTTGGCTTGGTCTTCGGTAAAGGTTCCCGCGGCGTTGTAGATGACCGAAATTGGGCGTTTTGTGAGTCGATGTTCGAGCATCAGGCGCTTTGAGGTGTTCGAAACGGTGGCCACTGCATCGGCGCGATTGAGAAATACTCGCTGCGGCCAGTAAACCTTGTGGAATAGGCGCCAGCCGGTTCGAATCCACCAGTTGAATTCCGGCGGCGGTGCCGGGTGGCGGTAATAGATCAAATCGTGCAGCGTCAAGATCAATTTGTAGCGACGGAACCAAGATCCCATGGTCTGCATCGGTGAGAAGACCACCTTCGCGCCGGCGCGATTCAGGACGCGGGCCACGAAGAGTTCCTTGAGCGAGGTCGGGTCGTTCGCCATCACGTAGTCGCAACCGCGCGGCAGTTTGAGAAGCTGTCGGTGATCGCTAATGATCGCGGTTACCTTGGTTCGACGGTTGAGCGCTGCGAATAGGCCGGCCGAGAAGCGGCTTATGCCGTCGTGATGGTCATAACGAATGAATCGTGCGTCAAAGAAAATGTGGTCGGTTTTCAATCTTCCACCTCGACGCCTAGGTCAAGACGAATCGCCATCGCCACTTGGGCAGGCTTCTCGTAGTGTGTCAGGTGCCCGACTCCTTGAAGATTCGTCAGAGTCCAGTCCACCGGGATGCTGGCCGCCATCGCCTCTTGTTGCTTGACCGAGGTGATGTCATCCTTGGCGCCGATGATGAGCGTCGTTGGAACCTTGAAGTTTGGTGCGTACTCGCCGACATTGTGAGAGATAGAAGCGTTGTACCCTTCGATGGCAACGCGGCGGTTTGCAAAGTCGTTGAAGTTAGCGTCGTGTTGTGCGTGCACCCAGCCGCGTAACGCACGCTTATGACTCTTCGTCATCACAATGCTCATACCACGAACCATTGGCCAGCTCTTGAGCATGGCCAAACCGGCCTTCAGTGGCAATGCGCCACTGAGCCAGAACATGAGCTTTACCAATTGGGTTAGGGCCGCCTTGGGCCCTTCAAGGGCCGGAGCCGATACCGGGTTGATCAGCACTAGGTGTGAGATGGCTTCACTTTGGACAGCAAAGGCCGCTGAGATAATGCTGCCGAAGCTGTGACCAACCACTACGGGCTTATCTGCGAGCTGTTGTTCGGCGGCAACATGGGCGACAAGTGCATTGAGCCAACCGACATAAGCCTCAACCGAGTGTTCTCCAGCGAACGGCGCCGAAGCGCCGAACCCAGGTAGGTCTGGAATCACAATGTTGAAATCGGGCAGGGCGCCGGCGATAGCCTCGAGCCCGTGGTGATTACCCCGGTAGCCATGGATGAAAATCAGCGTCTGGGCTTCGGCCGCGCTCGCCGGATAGAACCAGTAGCGCGTAGCAACCTCGGCCACGATTGCCTCGCGAGCCTCAGACCGCGCCAAGGCGGTCTTGGCCAGTTCATCCGAGTAGAGAGCCATGTTTAGACCGAGAAGTACTTGGCTTCTGGGTGGTGAAGGACCATCGCGTCGGTGGATTGTTCAGGGTGCAGCTGAAGTTCTTCAGACAGGGTCACACCGATTGCTTCAGGCTTTAGTAGTTCAACCAGCTTGACGCGGTCTTCGAGCTCTGGGCAGGCCGGGTAACCGAATGAATAGCGGGCGCCACGGTAGTCAAGCTTGAACAAGCCTTCAACCTCGTTAGGGTCTTCGGCGCCGAAGCCGAGCTCTTCTCGAACTCGAGCGTGCCAGAACTCCGCCAACGCTTCGGTTAGCTGAACCGATAGACCGTGCAGTTCTAGGTAGTCGCGGTATTCGTTCTTTGCGTAGATCTCGTTTGCAACCTCTGAGACGCGGTTGCCCATGGTCACCAACTGGAACGGAACGACGTCGATCTTGCCGCTTTCCTTCGAGGCAACAAAGTCACTCAAGCAAAGGTGGCGATCGCGAGCCTGGCGTGGGAAGGTGAAGCGCATGCGCTCGGTGCCCGGCACTCCCCCTGAGCCGCCGTCGGTCGCGCCCTCTGGTCCGTGGTGCAAAATGACTAGATCGTCACCATCAGAAACTGCTGGGAAGTATCCGTAAACCACTGCTGCTTCGAGCAGGCCCTCGGTCTGAATTCGATCCATCCAGGCGCGTAGGCGAGGTCGACCCTCGGTCTCAACTAGTTCTTCATAGCTCGCGCCATCGTCGGCACGTGACGGCTTGAGGCCCCACTGGCCCATGAAGGTCGCGCGCTCATCCAAGAACGATGCGTAATCGCGCAGCGGAATGCCCTTGATGATTCGCGAACCCCAGAATGGTGGGGTTGGAATGCTGTTTTCGCTCGAGACGTCAGAACGCGAAGGCATCATGTCAGGAACAGTGTGCACGAGTTTGCTAACCGGCTTCACCACACGCTTCTTGAGCGGCGGAAGGGTTACCGAGGTGTCACCGCGCTTGATCTTGACCAGCGCATCCATGAGGCGAAGGCCCTCGAAAGCATCGCGTGCGTAGCGAACCTCGCCCTCGTAAATCTCGGCGAGGTCTTGCTCAACGAAACTGCGGGTCAACGCAGCACCACCAAGGATTACTGGCCAGCGCTGGGCTACGCCGCGCAGGTTCATCTCCTCGAGGTTTTCTTTCATGATCTGGGTCGACTTGACCAGCAAACCGCTCAAACCGATGACGTCGACGTTGTGCTCTTCGGCAGCTTCAAGGATGGCGTTAATCGGCTGCTTGATGCCGATATTGACGGTCTCGAATCCGTTGTTGCTCAGAATGATGTCAACTAGGTTCTTGCCGATGTCGTGCACGTCACCGCGAACGGTGGCGAGCAGGATGCGGCCCTTGCCCTGGTCTTCGGTCTTCTCGATGAAAGGCTCTAGGTGAGCAACCGCGGTCTTCATAACCTCGGCCGACTGCAGCACGAATGGCAACTGCATCTCGCCCTTTCCGAATAGTTCGCCAACAACCTTCATGCCCTCGAGCAGGTGATCGTTGATGATCTCCAAGGCCTTCATTCCGCCGGCCAAGGCCTCGTCAAGGTCAGGCTCTAGGCCCTTCTTCTCACCGTCGATGATGCGACGCTGAAGACGCTCGTTTAGCGGCATTTCGGCGAGTTCATCGGCTCGTGACTGACGTGCGGCCTTCGAGTCAACGCCCGAGAAAACATCCAAGAAGTGGGTCAGTGGGTCATAGCTGACGTTGCCATCCGCGTCATACTCGCGCTTGTCGTAAATCAGCCCCATAGCGGCTTCGAGCTGCTCTTGAGGAATCTGGTTCAGCGGCATGATGCGGGCGGCATGAACGATGGCGCTGGTGAGGCCGGCCTGAACGCATTCGTGCAGGAAGACCGAGTTCAAAACGTGGCGGGCGGCCGGGCTTAGACCGAACGAGATGTTTGAGATGCCAAGGGTGCTCTGCACGCCAGGATAGGCCTCATTGAGTCGGCGAATCGCTTCGATGGTTTCGATGCCATCGCGACGTGTTTCATCCTGGCCGGTGGCAATCGGGAAGGTCAAAGTGTCGACGGTGATGTCGACCA
>ERZ650301.514-NODE-514-length-10823-cov-4.418741_pt1 | contig 10823 bp, 10 predicted proteins | sample MGYA00376237_ERZ650301 | MGnify/ENA primary metagenome ERZ650301 (study PRJEB26733, sample SAMN07839255) | wastewater metagenome | biome: small river; feature: stream; material: water | place: USA: North Carolina | collected 2016-04-05 ...
GACCTCCGCCGAGCGCTTTGCCGAAGGAACTGTGAAATGAGCACGGATAATAAAACGCCCCTAATTGGCATCGTTATGGGGTCGGATTCCGACTGGCCGACCATGCAGGCAGCCGCCGTGATGCTCAAGGAATTTGGCGTATCGTTTGAAGCGCGAGTAGTTTCCGCGCACCGTACGCCGGATCTGTTGTTTGAATACGCCGAAACGGCGGGTCCTCGTGGCCTGCAGGCCATTATTGCCGGCGCTGGCGGTGCGGCGCATCTGCCGGGCATGCTGGCGGCCAAAACCACAGTGCCCGTGCTCGGTGTGCCTGTGCAATCAAAAGCCTTATCGGGTGTCGATTCGCTACATTCAATCGTGCAGATGCCCAAGGGTATTCCTGTGGCGACCTTTGCCATTGGCGAAGCAGGTGCGGCAAATGCGGCACTTTTTGCTGTGGCCATGCTGGCGAATCATGACGCAACATTGAATGAACGTCTGCAAAAATTCCGTCAGCAGCAATCTGCCAAAGTGCTGGCCATGCAATTGCCGGAAGTCTGATGAAGAACTCTTTTATTCCAGCACCAGCGGTGCTGGGCATGCTCGGTGGCGGCCAGCTTGGCCGCTATTTCGTTATGGCCGCTCATGAACTGGGCTATCAGGTCTGGGTGCTGGATCCGGATACAGATAGCCCGGCTGGTCGTATTGCGGATCGTCATCTGTGTGCTGATTATGATGACAGCGCTGCGCTGGCCGAATTGGCCAAGGGTTGCGCGGCCGTTACCACAGAATTTGAAAATGTCCCCGCTGAGACCTTGGCCATCCTCGCTGAAAGCGTTCCGGTGCACCCATCGGCGGCAGCGGTGTCGGTGTGCCAGGATCGGATTGCCGAAAAGACGTTTTTGAAAACCCATGGACTGCCCCATGGGCCTTTTACCGAAATCACCTCACTGGAAGATTTGCGAGATCCACATAAAGCGCCTGCGCATCTATTTCCCGGCATTCTAAAAGCCGCGCGTCTTGGCTATGACGGCAAGGGGCAGGCAGTGGTTGAAGATCGTGCCGCCGCTGAAGCAGCTTGGCTCGAGCTGGGCAGTGTGCGTTGTATTCTCGAAGCCAAGCTCCCGCTGGATTACGAAATCTCCGTGGTGCTGGCGCGTGGTCAGGATGGCCAGGTGCGTGCGTTCCCTTCGGCTGAAAATCGTCATCGCAATGGCATTCTGGATGTGAGCATCGTGCCAGCATGGGGGTCAGCCTGTCTGGCAGATACGGCATGTGAAGTGGCCGAGAAGCTGGCCGGCTGTCTGGGCTATGTGGGTACGCTGGGCGTGGAATTCTTTGTTAGCCGTGGTCAGTTGGTGGTTAATGAAATGGCACCACGTCCACACAATAGTGGGCATTACACGATTGATGCTTGTGGCACGAATCAGTTTGAGCAACAGGTGCGAGCACTGTGTGGGTTGCCATTGGGTGATGCGCGTGCGCATTCTGCCGCTGTCATGGTGAATCTGCTGGGCGATCTTTGGTTTGAAAACGGCCAGGAACGAGAGCCCGATTGGCAGAGCTTGCTAGCGGTACCCGGGCTGTCATTGCACCTTTACGGCAAACAGTCTCCGCGTGCTGGCCGCAAGATGGGGCACTTCACCATCATCGGTGCAGACTCAAAACAGGTGTACGAGCATGCCTTGAAGGCGCGTGTCATTTTGGGCTTGCCTGATGCCTGAGATTGTTTCGCCGGATCTCACATCGGCGGTCATAGAACGGGCCGTTGCATTACTTAAAGCCGGCCAGCTGATTGGGCTGCCCACGGAAACAGTGTATGGGCTAGCGGCGGATGCCAATAATCCGGAGGCAGTCGCAAAAATATTTGCCGCCAAAGGGCGGCCAGCAGATCATCCGCTGATTGTGCATCTGGGTGCGGATGAGTTGCTGAGCCATTACGCCAGAGAGATTCCTGAAGCTGCGTGGACGCTGGCCGAAGCATTCTGGCCAGGCCCTTTGACACTCATTCTGAAAAAAGCGCCGGGTGTGCCTGATCTTGTGACGGGTGGGCAGGATACCGTGGGCGTGCGTATTCCCGGGCATCCGATTGCGTTGGCGTTACTGCGAGCGTTTGCCGAAGCGAATCCGGCTGGCGGTGGCCTGGCGGCACCCTCCGCCAATAAATTCGGACGAATCAGCCCGACCACCGCCGAACATGTGGCGATGGAGTTGGGTGATGCCGTTTCGCTCATATTGGACGGTGGCGATTGCCAGGTGGGTATCGAGTCCACCATCGTTGATCTTTCCCGCGGTACCCCAGTGATTCTGCGACCAGGGGCAATCACGGCGGAACAGATTGAACTGGTGCTGGGGCAAAAGCTGATGGCGACATCGGGCATTGCTGCAAAGGCCGAGGATGCGACGCCTAGAGTATCTGGAAGCCTGGCTTCGCACTACGCACCGTTAACCCCCTTAACGGTGTTAGCACTCTCAGACATTAAACAACAATTAGCTGCCGGTGGTTGTGCGGCCATCGTGCGCGATGGCTCTGAGCTGGCTGCTGGATTAATGCAGCATGTGGATGTGGTTGTGCTGGCCGATCAGCCGTCTCGTTACGCCCACGATTTTTATCGCGTGTTGCGCGAGCTTGATGCCAAAGGCTACCATCATATCTACGTGCAAGAGCTGCCGGATACCCCGGCCTGGCTGGCAGTGCGCGACCGTTTAGGTCGTGCGGCTTACCGCGAGGTTAGTTAAGCCCCTGCTGACTCAGTGCTTTTAAGGCGTTGACTTGATCAATAATCGGCTGCGGTATGCGCTGTGGTTCAACGAGTAACTGTTGAATCAGTTGCACATTTTCATCCAGGTCAGCGCTCTCTGGCCAGCCACTGATCGGCGGGGTGCCGCCTTCTTCTGCCGGAAATAAAACCTCAGCAACGCCGTTGTTAAAACCCATCAACTCAGGGCGACGGCGCGGGTTGGCAAAGGGTTCGCCTTCAGTGCCGCGTAACAACATGGCACGGCTCCCTTGCGCACTGAGTAATGCGGTCATACGGATTAGATATTCCGGGTGCGTTACATTCACGACCCGAATCGATTGTCCGGGGCAGGGGTCAAGTAATTTACACAGTGTATGCGCTGAGTTACGTACACCCAAGCGGCCGCGTAGGCTGAGCAGCCGATTCAGACCTGGATTAAGCTGTTCGATATCCAGAAGTGCAATGCCGCCATCGTTAAGTTGTTCTTCAGCGTGCTGGATCGATACGGCTTGTTCAATGCCCAAGGACTTGAAAAGCGGAAAAGGGTTTTCCCGGTTATCAAAATCATGGCGTCCGTGAATCAGGACGTTGAGTCCGGCATCTTTGAGTAGTAAGGCGAGCAAGGGCAGCAAATTCGGCTGACGTCGTACCCCGTTGTAGGTGGGTAAGACGACGAGAGATGCGTCCTGAGCGATTTGCAGCACCTGCGTGGCACGCTGCATCGCCCGACAGAAGCCGATTAATTCTTCATCCGACTCACTCTTGATGCGTAGCGCTAAAAGAATCGCGCCCAGTTCCAGATCGGGTACGCCCCCTTCAAGCATGGCGCTAAAGAGCGCCGCAGCTTCATCTTCTGGCAGGGAGCGCGCGCCTTTGGCCCCGCGGCCAATTTCTTTGATGAGTTCGGGCAGCGTCATGGATTAGTGAACCAGATTGTATTGCAGCATGTAGATGCCTGCGCCGGCGAGATAACCAACAAGTGCCAGACCGCTAATGTTGCGTACGTACCAACCGAAACTGATTTTTTCCATGCCCATGGCAGCCACACCCGCGGCAGAGCCAATGATCAAAATCGAGCCACCCGTGCCCGCACAATAGGCCAAGAACTCCCACAGGAAACTATCGGTAGGGTAAGTTTGCAGACTGTACATGCCCATAGAAGCAGCAACGAGTGGTACGTTATCAACGATAGCGCTGACGAGGCCAATCACCAGGACGATGATGTCTAATCGCCCAATGCTCTGATCAAGCCAGCCAGCAAGGGCCGAAAGAATATGCGTGTGCTCTAGTGTAGCGACGGCAAGCAGGATGCCTACGAAGAACACGATAGAGCTCATATCAATTTTGCTCAGTGCACGAACGAGTGTGTATCGATATTTGGATTCATCTGGTTTGTGTTTATGTAGCAGATCGCCCACTAGCCAGAGGATGCCAAGACCAAAAAGAATGCCGATGAACGGTGGAAGATGGGTGATGGTTTTGAACGCAGGAACCGCAACCAATATGCCCAATCCGAGATAGAACATCAGATTGCGTTCGAAGGGAGAGGTGTTGGCCAGATGATCTTCAGAGGTGAGAACAGGTGCATCGACTGATCGGCCGCGGAGAATAAACGCGGTAATTGTCAGCGGGATGACCATGCTGACGATGGAAGGCAAAAAGACGCTTTGCATGATTGCCAGGGTTGTAATCTGTCCGCCGATCCACAGCATCGTGGTGGTGACATCCCCAATGGGCGTCCATGCGCCACCAGCGTTGGCGGCGATAACGATAATGCCGGCGAAGAACAGGCGGTCCTCTGCTTTTGCCAAAAGCTTCCGCATCAACGAAACCATGACGATGGTCGTCGTTAGATTGTCGAGAATGGCGCTGAGGAAAAATGTCACAAAACCAACAATCCACATCAGCGTGGACAGCTTTGTTGTTTTAATCTTGTTGGTGATGACTTCAAAACCGTTGTGTGCATCGACGACTTCCACAATCGTCATGGCACCCATCAGGAAGAAGACGATCTGAGCTGTGGCCATCACCGACTCACCCAGTTGCTCACTGACGAGGTGATGGTCATTGATGCCCAGTGCATAAATGGTCCACAGTAGTCCTGCACCAATCAGTGCAGAGGCCGACTTGTTGATATGAAGCGGATGCTCAAGCGCGATAGCGGCGTAAGCAGCCACGAAAACAATGACGAGTGCTGTCAGCATAGTCGACCCTGGCCAGGTAGTAATTAACGGACATAAATCAGGGGGTGATCATACCCCATAAGGACTCATTGCCTCCGTTAAGGCGTCTTGAATTTGATCGGTTTAGAAAGCTTTAAAAAATCCAAATCAGTATTTAGGGGGCTTTGCTCAGAGTGAGCTGGGTAAAATAAGCAAATTGGGTTTTAGCCCGCTTGCTTATGGACTCTCATGCCAACTCCTAGACTCTCGAAGATGTTCAAAATATTTTTTGAATCAGAGAAATCCAGCGGTCTTCTTTTGATGTTGTGCACGGTGATTAGTATTGCGCTGACTAATTCAGTGATTGGCCATCAGTACTTGGTTTTTTGGCAGGTAGAGCTATTAGGGTTGACGCTGGAACATTGGATTAATGATGGGCTGATGGCCATCTTTTTTCTGTTGATCGGTTTAGAGCTTGAACGCGAGCTGTATGTGGGAGAGTTGTCGACAGTTAAAAGGGCGTTGTTGCCTATTTTTGCTGCGTTAGGCGGCATGCTTGCGCCTGCACTATTTCATTTTTTATTGAACCAGAGGACGCCAACGCAACCCGGCATTGGCATTCCGATGGCGACAGACATTGCGTTTGCATTGGGAGCGCTGTCGCTCTTGGGGCAGCGGGTTCCCGCTTCCCTTAAGGTATTCGTTGTTGCATTTGCCGTTATAGATGATTTGGGCGCGATCATCATGATTGCCCTGTTTTATACGACAAAACTGGATATGGGTTTTCTACTGAGTGGCTTGGCACTCTGGTTAAGCTTGTTGGCGCTTAATCGTATCGGCCGGGTTTCTGCGCTGCCTGTGTATCTTATCGGTGGCGCGATACTATGGGTACTTATTCTTAAGTCAGGTGTTCATGCCACTGTTGCAGGTGTCATGCTGGCATTCGCAATTCCTTTTTGGTCGACTGCGCCTGGTCGTCATTCGCCCTCTTACGGTCTTTTGCACAAGCTCCACAAACCGTCGGCATTCTTGATCCTGCCCCTATTTGCATTGGCCAACACGGGGATTGTTCTCAGCCAGGACTGGATGTCTGTACTGAGCACCCCGAATGGCTTGGGTATTCTTGGGGGACTGTTATTGGGCAAGCCTTTCGGCGTGTTGCTGATGACATTGCTGGCCGTTTTTCTGGGCGTCTGCCAGTTGCCTGCTGATTTGAAGTGGCGCCATGTGTTCGGTGCGGGTTTGTTGGGCGGTATCGGTTTTACGATGTCGATTTTTATTACCAACTTAGCGTTTGCCGCAGACCCAGTCGTTATCAATGCCAGCAAAATCACCATTCTTTGCGCCTCGATTCTTGCAGGGGCTGTAGGTTATTTCTGGTTACGAGGTGCCAGCGCTGTTACTTTGCGCTGATTAGGCTAAATGCGGGTTGGAGAAATGGTAAATTTTTCCAGGCCCTCAAGCTGCTGAAGTGCCAAAGCTAGATTTGCCATATCGGGTTTGATGCGAGGGAGCGTGGTCGCTGTATATGACCAGAACTGTCGATTTTTACCAAGGCTGATTGAGATGCTATCGGTGCCGATCGTGAATCCATTCATTTCTGCCAGTGCTTGTAGTCTCTCGGCACTTGGATGTCCGTGGAGGTTGAAAGAGAGTTCAAAAAGATAGCGTTTGCGTCTGGGTAGCCAACGTTCCAGCTGCAGCACAATCGACATGCTGAACGCACAAAGCAGCGCCAATGCGATGCCTGCGCCGTAGAAACCGAGACCGATCAGTATCCCGATGGCAGCAGCCGTCCAGATCGAAGCGGCAGTTGATAAACCAGAGATCGAGTGGCCTTCGCGAATAATCACGCCAGCACCGAGAAAGCCGATGCCGGTAACAATGCCTTGAATCACCCGGGCCGGCCCATCGGCAGTAATCGTGTTGACATGTTGGCCGCCAAACCACAATTCGGGGTAGCCAAAAATGGCAACGATGCCGGTTGATGCCATGCAGACCAGTGAAAAAGTTCGCATGCCTGCTGCGCGTCCATGGTACGAGCGTTCATAGCCCACCAGCATGCCCAAGACCATGGACCCCACCAGGTGCAAGAGCAGCACAAGGTTGACCTCTATCGCTTTAGGAGACCAGTAGCTCAGTAGCAATTCAGGTGCGGGGAAGATCATGGTTGTTTAGGGGGCGTAATTGACAAGAACGTTAATGAGCGCAGGTGTAATAAAAATGCTGCAGTGATGAAATATAATTAATAGGTTGTTGATTATACGACTGCCAATTGGTTGGCCTGCTCCTTGGGCTGAGTGTTTTCGATTTTTTATGTTGTCGCCAACGGTAACCGGAAACCGGTCTGCCAGGGGAGAAAGTTTTGGATTTATCGGCTTTGGACATTTCGCGAATTCAGTTCGCGTTTGTAGTGACATTCCACATTATCTTTCCGTCCTTCACGATTGGTCTGGCGGCATGGCTGGCGGTACTGGAGTGGCGACATCAGGCTACCGGTAACCCGGTCTATCGCAAGCTCTTTGATTTCTGGGTCAAGATATTTGGCGTTTCTTTTGGCATGGGGGTCGTTTCAGGCATTGTGATGGCTTTTCAGTTCGGCACCAACTGGAGTGTCCTCAGCGAAAGAACCGGACCGATTCAGGGGCCGCTCCTGGGTTATGAGTCTTTTACGGCCTTTATTCTGGAAGCGACGTTTCTCGGGGTTGTGTTGCTAGGTCGCCACAAGGTATCGCCAAGGGCTTTTCTTACATCCTGCGTGCTGGTTGCCCTGGGGACGACTTTGTCCTCTTTTTGGATTATGGCCAATAACAGTTGGATGCAGGTACCCGTGGGTTATGCCATTGAGGCTTCCGGCCGCATCGTGCCGACCGATTGGCAGGCGATTGTTGGTGGTCACGTGTTCCTGACCCGCTGGATACATATGCTGCTGGCTGCGTATCTCACGACCGCCACTGTGGTAGCGGCCACCGGCGCCTGGTACACCTTAAAGGGCATTCATAAGGCCACTGCACGCGCCATGCTGATTTGGGGTATGGGATTGATGGCGGTGTTTACGCCCATTCAAATGGGCTTTGGCCATCTGGCCGGAGAGATTATTCGAGAGTATCAGCCCGGCAAATTCGCGGCAGTGGAGGGGCGCTGGGAAAGTGGAACCCGAGCCCCCTTAATTGTTGCTGCGTGGCCAGATAATACCGCTGAAAAAAACAGCTTCGAGATCAGCATTCCGGTCCTGGGTAGTGTGGTGGATTCTGGAAATGCAGATTCGTATCAACGGGGTATCAAAGATGTGCCGGCCGATGAGCGTGCGCCCTTTTTGGTGCCATTCTACGGTTTCCGCATTATGGTGGGACTGTCGGTACTCATGCTCTTTATTGGTTGGTACGGTAGTTGGCACAATTACCGCAAGAGCATTGAGCAGTCACGTTGGTTCCTGCATGTGGCGGCTATCTCCTTCCCGATTGGCTGGATTGGCGTACTGGCGGGTTGGTATACGGCCGAAGTCGGCCGACAGCCCTGGGTAGTGACGGGGCTGCTGAGAACATCGGATGCGGTTACACCATCCCTCACGCTGAATCATGCACTGACCAGCCTGACGCTTTACGTGGTGGTTTACCTCGTTATTTATAGCTTTGGTCTGCGCTATCTCTGGAACCTTTTCAAGAAGGGGCCATCCAATGATGGCCCGAATACCTCGGAGGCCGTATGACTCTAGAATCCATGAGCCCCTGGCTGCCATACTTCTGGGCCGCATTAATTGCGTTCTCCATTCTCGTTTACATCATTGTGGATGGTTACGATTTAGGTGCAGCGCTGTTGTTTGCAACGGCTAAAACGGATGCAGAACGCAACACCGTCATCGGCGCCATTGCGCCATTCTGGGATGGCAATGAAACCTGGTTAATCATTGTGGGGGCCTGTCTGTTTGGCGCTTTCCCGGCAATTTACGCGATCTTTCTATCCGCCTTTTATCTGCCAGTCGTGCTGCTGCTTGTTGGCCTTATCTTCCGGGGGGTGGCTTTCGAGTTTCGTGAGCAGGCGCTCAAAGCGCGTGGTCTTTGGGAGTGGGGGTTTGTGATCGGTTCCGCTGTTGCCACCATCGTTCAGGGGGCCGCTATTGGCACGATGATCCTGGGTTTACCGATTCAAGGTACGACCTACGTTGGCAATGGTTGGGACTGGCTGGCGCCGTTTCCTGTGCTGTGCGGCATCGGCCTGATGGTTGGCTATGGCATGCTGGGTGCCGGTTGGCTAATCCTCAAGACAGAAGGGGTGGTTGCCAAGCGTGCTCGCGCCCAACTACGCGGCCTGTCGATCGCTTTCTGTGTTTTTGTGCTGGTGGCTTTTCTGGTAACGCAGGATATCGACTTGCCCGTACGCCATGCCTGGGAAAATTCGCCGCTGTGGCACTGGATCGTGCCAGCGTTGGGTTTTGTCGGTCTGCTAGGAGCATTTAAGACCACCCGTCACGATTGCCCGCATGAGCGTGCGCCGTTTGCCTGGTGCATGTTGATTATGGCTTCGGCCTTCGGTTCGCTGGCGTTGTCTTTCTGGCCTTACATGATGCCCTATTCGCTGACGATTGAGCAGGCTGCCGCCCCTGCGGTATCGCTACAGTTTATGTTTTGGGGTGCCATCGTGATGTTCCCGCTGGTCGTGTTTTATTTCCTGCGGGTCTATCATATGTTTTCCGGCAAGACGGATCCTGTTGGCTACGGCACTCACGATTGATTAAGTCTCGACAATAAGAAAAGGCCACCTTTATGGTGGCCTTTGTCTGTGTGAAGCGCGTGAGCGTCAGGCTTTTTTGACGAAGCAGGCCTTGAGCATAATGCTGCCAAAGTCCGATTTGCAATCGAGTTCGTGATCACCCTCAACAATGCGGATGCTTTTAATCTTGGTGCCCACCTTCATGGTGCTGGATGAGCCTTTGAGCTTGAGGTCTTTGATCAGCACAACGCTGTCACCATCACTTAAGACGTTACCATTGGCATCTTTAATGATACGTGGGCCGTCTTCTTCAACAGCCTCAGCAACAGCAGGCCACTCAAAGCCACAATCTGCACAGACGTAGTTATCGCCATCCGGGTAAGTGTTTTCAAGCGTACATTGTGGGCAGGCAGGAATGGCGGACATGGTCGTGACTCTCAGTAGGTGGCAAAACGCTATTGTACCGCCTGCTCGAAACGGTATCCGTCCATGGCGATTACATAGTCATCAACACCTGCGAAGAAACGCTCGGCCTTGGCTTTGGCACCCGCTGCACCAAGCGCCACGAAAAAAGGCATGAAGTGGTCTTCAGACGGGTGGGCGCGTGTTGCGTCGGGCGCAGTTTGCCGATAATCCAGCAGGCTTTGAAGGTTTTTATGGGCGAGTTGGGTATTCACCCAGTCGGCAAAATGTCGCACATAGTCCGGTGTCGGGGCATTCATCTGGGCGCACATCATGTAGTCACGCAGATTATGCGTCATGCTGCCAGTGCCGATGATGAGAAAGCCTTCGGCGGCCAGTGGCGCTAGTGCCTGACCCAGTGCGTAGTGATAGGCGGCGCCGGCATAGGGTTTGATCGATAGCGGTATGACTGGGATATCTGCAGTCGGGTACATCATGCGCAGCGGCACCCAGGCACCGTGATCCAGACCACGGTGTGGGTCGATTCGAGCCGGGTAGCCGGCATCTTCTAAACAGCTTGCGACGCGTTGAGCCAGTGTGGCGTCGCCGTGTGCAGGGTAGGTCAGTGTGTACAGTTCACCTGGAAAACCGGCGAAATCGTAGATGGTTTCCAGGTGAGCCGCACTGCCGACACAAGGTTCGCGCGTTTCCCAATGTGGGCTGATCACTAAAATAGCGCGCGGTCGTTCCAGTGTTTGCCCCAGATTGACGAGCGATGCCCCGGCGGCGCCCGGCTTGAGCGCGAAAGTCGGGGCACCATGCGGCACGA
>ERZ650301.515-NODE-515-length-10806-cov-12.295600_pt1 | contig 10806 bp, 10 predicted proteins | sample MGYA00376237_ERZ650301 | MGnify/ENA primary metagenome ERZ650301 (study PRJEB26733, sample SAMN07839255) | wastewater metagenome | biome: small river; feature: stream; material: water | place: USA: North Carolina | collected 2016-04-05 ...
AAGTCGAGCACTTCGCCAATCAAGATGTCGTGGTCACCCGCTGACACCACTTGTGCGATGCGGCAGTCAAACCATGCAATGACACCTTCCAAACGTGGATGCTGGTTCACACCACGCACCAAGTGTTCATCTGCAAAACGTTCGGCTTGTGTGCCTTGCGCAAATTTCAATGCCACCTCTTTTTGCTGAGCGCCCAACACGTTGACCATGTAGCCGCCTGCATTCACAAACGCTTCATGGCTGGCCGAGGTTTTGCGCACACTCCACAAGACCATGGCAGGGTCGAGCGACACGGTGTTGAAAGAGTTGCAGGTCATGCCCCAGTCAAGGCCTTGGGTGTGAGCAGTCACCACGGTCACGCCGGTGGTGAAGCAGCTCATTGCGTCTTTGATGTTCACGCCGTGCTTTCAGAATTGTTTTTATAAAAACGCCAATGCGTCTTGTGCGGCCACACGGCCTTCGTCGGTGGGGATGACCCACACCTCGATGGCGCTATTGTCGGCGTGAATCGAAGCCACGCTGTCGCCAGTGGCCTTTGCATTGCGTGCGGCATCCACCTGCACGCCGAGGTAAGCCAAAGCATCGCCCACTTGTTGGCGCAGCACGGCATCGTGCTCGCCAATGCCGCCGGTGAAGGCCAACACATCCAAGCCACCAATGCAGGCGCTGAGTGCGCCCACTTCACGCACCACGCGGTGGGCAAACAAGTCGGTGGCGAAGCGCGCGGCGTCAGTTTTAGAGGCTCGCAAAGTGCGCATGTCCGCACTCTCACCCGACACACCCAACAAACCACTTTGCTTGTAAAGCAGCTTTTGAATTTTGTCGTGGTCCCAGCCCTGCTCCATCAAGTACAGCAGCACACCGGGGTCCAACGCACCGCTGCGCGTGCCCATCATCAACCCATCCAGCGCCGAGAAGCCCATGGTGGTGGCGCGACTTTGGTGATCGGTGGTGGCGCACACGCTGGCACCGTTACCCAAGTGAGCCATGACAGTTCGGCCAGCTGAACGCGGCACTTCGCGCTGCAGCACTTGGCTGACATATTGATATGACAGACCATGAAAGCCGTATCGACGAACGCCTTGGGCTGTGAGCTTTTGATCAATGGCAAAGGTGGTTTCAAGCGGCGAAAGCGTGCGATGAAACGCGGTGTCAAAACACGCCACTTGAGGCACATCAGGGAACGACTCAGCAAATGCGCTGATGCCAGCCAAGTTGTGCGGCTGGTGCAAAGGTGCGAGCGCGTTGAGCGTGGCCAGCTGCGCCATCACCTCGGGCGTGACAAGCACGCTGCTGTTGTAGAACGCGCCGCCATGCACCACACGGTGGGCAATGGCTTGCACTTGCAAATGCGCAAACCGCGAGGCCAACAAAGCCTTGAGGGTGTTGAGCGCGGCATCAAACACGTCTTGCGCGGGTTGCACCTCTACAGCTGCAGCCTCTTTGCTGAGGCCTGTGGCGCAAAAGCTGATGCGGGGTTGGCCAGAGGGCTCTAAGCCTTCGATGTTGCCCACCACTTCAGCCTCGCCAATGCCTTCGCCCTGAATGGGATACAGCGCGAACTTGAGGCTAGACGAGCCTGCATTGACTGAAAGGATGCTCATGCGGGATGCGTGCGGTAGTGATGCGCAATGAGCTTGGCCAACAAGGCCGAAGCGCTGCGCGTGGTAGCGGTGTCAGCACGGCTGGTCAGCGCGATGGGCACACGTGCGCCCAACACCACCCCCGAGCCCGACGCGCCAGCCAAATATTCCAACTGCTTGGCCATCATGTTGCCCGACTCTAAATCAGGGGCTACCAAGATATCAGCTTGGCCTGCCACGGCTGAGGCAATATGTTTGATCTCAGCGGCGTGGCTAGACACGGCGTTGTCAAACGCGAGCGGGCCATCCAGCAAGCCGCCTTTGATTTGTCCGCGGTCAGCCATCTTGCATAAAGCAGCCGCATCAATCGTGGAAGGGATATTGGGGTTAACGGTTTCGACGGCCGAAAGAATGGCCACCTTGGGCGTGGCCACACCCATGATCTGCGCAAACAAAATGGCGTTTTGCACGATGTCGGCTTTTTCGCTCAAAGTGGGGGCGATGTTGAGTGCGGCATCGGTGATGTACAACGGCTTGGGGTACATGGGCGCTTCAAAGCGAAACACATGTGACATGCGTCGCCCCGTGCGCAAACCTTTTTGCGACACCACAGCGTGAATCAGCTCATCCGTGTGCAAGCTGCCTTTCATCAACGCTTCTAGCTTTTTGTCGGCGGCCATTTGAGCGGCCACCTCGGCGGCGTCATGGCTATGCGCTACATCAATCACTTCGATGCCCGTCAAATCGATGCCAGCCTCAGCCGCCACAGCGCGCAGCTTTTTCTCAGGTGCAATCAGCACCGCTTGAATCAAGCCTGCATGGTGCGCGTCCATCGCGCCTTGCAAAGAGTCTGCATCACACGGGTGCACCACACCACAACGCACGGGATCGAGGTGTGCGCCCAGCGCCAGCAAATTGGCATGGCGTTGCTCGGGGTCAAACAGGCTGATGTGCGGCGCGTGAATGCGCGGCATGCGCAGCTTCTCGGTGGGGGCCATCACTTTGGCCACACCGTAGAGCACACGATCGCCTTTTTGGTTCACCAGCAAGCAATCCAGCTCCACTGTTTTTTTATCGTCTTGTTTGGCGATACAGGTGACCGTCACATTCAGCGTGTCGCCAATTCGCACAGGACGGCTGAAGTGCAAATTTTGCTCAAGGTAAATCGTGCCGGGGCCCGGGAAAACCGTGCCTAACAAACTGCTGATGAGCGAACCACCCCACATGCCGTGGCCAATGACACCATGAAACAAAGTGGCACTGGCATATTCGGCATCTAAGTGCGCAGGATTGATGTCGCCTGACACCGCTGCAAAAGCTTGGATATCCGCCACGGTCAGCGTACGCACCAATCGGGCGGCCTGCCCGACCATGATGCTGTCGTAAGGATAGTTTTCTAGCCACTCATTCGTGGGGTCGTTGGTGAGGTCAGTGATGTCGTTCATGGTGCTCTTCAGTTCACGGCGTGGCTGCCGGCATCTACATAAATGGTTTGCCCCGTCATGCCGCTGGCGGCATCGGTGCACAAGAAGGTGCTGAGGTTGGCAATTTCTTCCAGCGTCACCAAGCGGCCCAACGGCGCTTTGGCGATGTTGTTTTGCATGAGCGCATCAAAGGCTTCAATGCCCGACGCGGCACGCGTCAGGATAGGCCCGGGCGATACCGCATACACGCGCACACCCTGCGGACCTAGCTCCACAGCCATGTAGCGCACCAACGATTCAAGCGCGGCCTTCACAGGCCCCATCAAACCATAGTGTGGCACCGCTTCGTCAGCGCCCAAATAAGACATGGTGACCATGCTGCCGCCTAGGCTCATGTGCGGCGCACAGAGTTTGGCAAGTGTGGCAAACGAGTGGCACGACACTTCCATGGCGCGAGCAAAGCCAACGCTTGAACTGTCAATCACGCGGCCATGCAAGTCGGCCAAGGGGGCCCATGCGATCGAATGGATCACAAAGTCCAAGCGGCCCAGTTTGGCCGCGGCGTAGGCGACCAATTTCTCTAAATCTTCAGGCGTTTCGATGTTGCAAGTTTGCAAGTCCATGCCTATCGGCTGGGTGAGGGGTTCGACAAACGCGCGGGCTTTGTCGTTCAGGCATGACGCCACCACTTCAGCGCCCATGGCTTGCGCTTGACGTGCGCAACCCCAAGCAATGCTGTGCTCATTGGCCAGCCCCAAGACCAAGCCTTTTTTTCCTTGCAAATCGAAAGCAGACATCGTCTTCATAAAAATTCCTCAAAGCCACCAGCAGGCTCAAAACGGCCCGCGACAAAACGCAAACGCGTCGGCCCACGCATGGCGCGCTGCTGCACCGAATGGCGGGGGTCTCCGGGGTAGCACAGCGTGCGCACCCCCTCGTCATCAAACGGCTCGGGCAAGATCACTGGCGGTGTTTGTTGTTTGGCATAGTTCAACACACTTGTTGTACTGGCGTGTGACAGCAACGAAACCAAGGTCATGATTTGAGGCGGCACGAGCGGCAACCGCCCTGCCCAATACCGCGCCAACGCCTCGCGCGGGCTTAGCCACACGCTGTCGATGGCTTCAATGTTGTCGTGGATGGGGTGCTGCCCTTGGGGCAATGCGGCAACAAAAAAACGGGTGTCAAAACGTTTGTTGGTCACCGAAGGTTGCATCGGTGTAATCCAGCGTGACCATGGCGCTAGGTACTGCGTGTCTACGCGCAAGCCTGCGGCTTGCAACACATCACCAAAGGCCTGTCCACCATGAAGGGCTTGTTGCCACTGCTGACGTTGCTCCGCCACGTGTGACAACACTTGGCTGTCATTCAAGCGGGCATACAACACACCACACTCTTCCAGCACTTCCCTGACAGCCGCCACATACAAACCGGCAGCGGTGTGCACAGGTAACTCGGGCTCGCCCAAGGCGCTATGCAGCGCGTGCGGCGACACATCGAGATGGGCATGTAAACCAGGCAAGCAATCTGCCTCGTCCAATTTGCCACCCGGAAAAACATAAGCGCCACCCAACACAGCCGAGGCCATGTGGCGGCGCAACAAAAAGACTTCAAGCCCTTTTTGGGGGTCATCACGTAACAACACCACCGTGGCCGAAGCTCGCGGTGGTGTTGTGATGACTTCGCTGTTGAGTTGCATTAACCGCAGCGATGAATCAGAAGATTACTTGGCTGTATAGGCCACATCCGCACGGCGGTTTTTTGCCCAAGCAGCTTCGTCATGACCTGTGGCCACAGGCTTTTCGCTACCAAAGCTCACTGGCTCAGCTTGGCCGTCTTTGACGCCATAAGCCTTCAAGCCACGCACCACAGCTTCAGCACGCTTTTGGCCCAAAGCCAAGTTGTATTCGCGGCCACCGCGCTCGTCGGCGTTGCCTTCAACGCGCACTTTCAATGCAGCGTTAGAAGCCAAGTATTTGCCTTGACGCTCAACCACAGCGGCTTGGTCTGCCTTGATGTCGAACTTGTCGAAGTCAAAGTAAACGCTGCGCTCTTTTGAAATGGCACTGTTGGGGTTCAAGTGATCAGCCACCACAGAAGCGACAGAAGATTTGGCATCCGACACGTTATCCAGCTTGGTGGAGCTGCAAGCAGACAACAAAGCAACAGCAACGATAGAAAGAAGAGCAAAAATACGATTGGACATGAGAGCTTTCATTTTTAAAATTAACCTGAGAATTTTAACGGATGACTTTTTCAGATCGAAGTGTTGTTTTTTTTGACACTCCTTAAAATTCTTTTATTAATCAACAACATAGGCAATATTCTTAATATTGATTCTTTTAAATATATCTATACGGATAAAAGTATTCAATTTAAAGCATAAAACCAATTTAGACCACCGTTTGCTAGCCACTGGGCGCATTGACTGCCATAGCGAGGCCCATGTAAATTCCGTTCCCCGCTAGCAATTTCGGGTGTTTTTAAAAATGCAGCACGCTCTCGGTGCGAAGGATAAAAAGATGTCAACTTTCAAAATTTTGGTCACCAGTCAAAAAGGTGGCGTAGGCAAAAGCACTGTTTCAGCCAACTTGGCCGCCTACTTACGCCGACAAGGCCAAACGGTCACGATGATTGACTTTGACACACACGGCTCCTCCAGCACTTGGTTGACACGCGCACCCAACATTGGCGTAGTCGTGCAACACCACATCCTTCCCCTCGACCAAGGGGGCAACCGCCCCATCTTGGATGCACGTTTGCACTTGCGTCGTGCCGCCAGCAGCACTGAAGTGGTCATTTGCGACCTGACTTGGACCGACTCCATCGCTGGCGAGCTGATGTTTGAATTCGACTTGGTCATTGTCCCCACCTCAGTCTCTGAAATTGAATTGGCTGCAACGGCGGGCTTCCTGAGCCGTCACCGCTGGGTCTTTGACTCGGCCATCCACACCCCGCCTACTCTGTTGGTTTGTCCTACCCGCGTGCAACCCGATCAACTCAAGAGCGATGTGTTCTCAAAACAGCGCTTCCCCGTCAGCTTCATGCTTGCACCTCCGATTTTGGAAGCGCAGACAGCACGTGAGATGTTTGAACGTGGCTATTTGATGGACTTGCAAGATGCCTGCGGCACATCATTCAATGAATTTGGCCAATCCGTTTGCGCAGCCCGAGAAATGCGCAAATCAGCGCAAGGCATCCGTCAAACCACAAGCAGCACACGGGTCACGCAGCCATACATGCGCGGCGCGGCAGCCTCAACGCTCAACAGCCCTACAGCGGGTGTGAAGCGCAACAATTTGCTGGCCACATCGAGTACGCTCTCAAGCCAATACTCCATCCTTGGCCGCCACCGCATGCAAAAAGTTCGCCCCGATGAAATGCCTTCGAAGCAGACCCCACTCACGGGCAACTCACAACCCACACAAATTGCGTCCATGGGTATTCCACAATTTCTCAAACGCATGTCCATGGGCGTGATGACCAAATGAGCACCGAACCACAATTCTTGTCCTTCAAGGGGCTCAAGCAGTACACGCCTGAAGACGGGTGGGGGCAAGTCAATGCAATTTTGCAGTCCCACACGCAACAGGCACAAGCGCCTGCACACCCCTCGCATCCTCGTGCAACACAGCAAGCAGCGGTGCCTGAAAACGTCCCCACGTTGACCGAAACCCCTGAAATGGGTGAAAGCACATCGCCCATGTTTGACCCACTCATCAATGAGTTGTTTGAACAGCTGCGCGTGCCACCCAGCGATGACCTGACACAAACGTGGCGCACCATTGCAGCTGAAGTGAACCTGCTGACCGAGCGCATGGCCTTGCAACGCGAATTGCAAGAACGTTTGCACAAGCTCGACCAAGAGTTGCTTAACTTGCGCGGAACGATTCTGGCGCATCTCTCCGATGTGCAGCACGCTGCGGACCAACAACTCACCTCAGCTCGCCTGCGCGCTGAAGTGTCTGCCTTGGCCCAAACCAAACTCTCGGCCAAGCTCAAGACGTAATCATTCACCACTGTTGACAAGGAGCGTCACGCATGCTGGACAAACTCAATCAGATTTATCCGGTGCGCTATACGGCGTTCATTGCATCGGTTTTTTTACTGATCATCTCCTTGCTCGGGGCGGGTGTGCTTGGGCTGAGCACGTGGTGGCCCCTGTTTTTTTTGGCTTTGTGCGCTGTCGGTATCTACGATTTGCAGCAGTCACATCATGCAATTTTGCGCAACTACCCCATCATTGGGCACGTGCGTTTCATGTTGGAAGCCATTCGCCCTGAAATTCGTCAGTACTTTTTAGAGTCTGAAACCGAAGCCTCCCCTTTTTCACGCGCGCAAAGAACCTTGGTCTACTCACGCGCCAAGGGCCAGTCTGACAAACGTCCTTTTGGCACACAGCTCGATGTACGCGCCATAGGCTACGAGTGGATCAACCACTCCATCACACCGACCCAACTGACGGGGCATGACTTTCGCGTCCAAGTAGGGGGCAAAGATTGCACCCAGCCTTACAACATCAGTTTGTTCAATATCTCGGCCATGAGCTTTGGCGCACTCAGCGCCAATGCCGTACAAGCTTTGAACTTAGGCGCCAAATTAGGCGGCTTTGCACACGACACAGGCGAAGGCTCTATCTCGGTCCACCACCGAGCCCACGGCGGCGATTTGATTTGGGAGATTGGCTCTGGCTACTTTGGTTGCCGCGACGAGCACGGCCACTTCAGCCCCAAGCACTTTGTGGAAAACGTGCGCTCCCCTCAGGTGAAGATGGTCGAGATCAAACTCAGCCAAGGCGCCAAGCCAGGCCACGGCGGCGTGCTGCCAGGCCCCAAAGTGACAGAAGAAATTGCCGAGGCACGTGGTGTGATGGTGGGTCAAGACTGCGTATCACCCGCTACCCACAGCAGCTTTGGCACACCGTTGGAAATGATGGCCTTCATCCAGCAGCTGCGCACCCTGAGCGAAGGCAAGCCCGTGGGCTTCAAGCTGTGTATTGGCCACCCTTGGGAATGGTTTGCCATTGTCAAAGCCATGCTGGAGACTGGCATTCAGCCCGACTTCATCGTGGTCGATGGTGCCGAAGGCGGCACGGGCGCTGCGCCATTGGAGTTCTCTGACCACATGGGCATGCCCTTGCAAGAAGCTTTGCGATTGGTGCACAACACGTTGGTGGGCGCAGGTTTGCGCGACAGCATTCGCGTAGGCGCCAGCGGCAAAATTGTGAGCGCTTTTGACATGGCACGTGCCTTGGCGCTAGGCGCTGACTGGTGCAACAGCGCACGCGGCTTTATGTTTGCGCTGGGGTGCATCCAAGCCCAAACCTGCCACAGCGGCAATTGCCCCACCGGCGTGACCACACAAGACCCAACTCGCCAAATGGCACTGGTGGTACCTAGCAAAGCCGAGCGCGTGCAAAACTTCCATGAACACACCCTAGAAGCTTTGCAAGAACTCATGGAAGCCTCTGGACTCAAAACCCCGCACGATTTCACACCGCGCCACATCATGCGCCGTGTGAGCGAAACACAAACCTTGCCATTGTCTAGCTTGGTGGACACCGTCGCCACAGGTGCTCTGCTCAAAGACGATGTCAGTGCCCTGCCTTCGGTGTTCAGCGACTGGCCACTGACCAGCGCTCAACGCTTTGACATTCAACCAAGCTAAAAGACGCGTCGTACGCCAACACGTCTCCAGCATGAAAAAGGCGACCCGAGGGTCGCCTTTTTTATGACACAGAAATACCGCGATGCGTTTGAATTAGTCAGGCACGCGCGGGTATTGAATTGGCTTTTCACGCACGAGGACCGGTTGAGGTGCTGCTGCGGCGGCCGCTGAGGCGGCTCGGGCTTTCTCAGCCGCGCGCTCGGCAGCAGCCGCCTTCTCTGCTGCGGCCTTCTCGGCAGCTGCTTTAGCAGCACGGGCTGCAGCAGCTTTTTCGGCGGCGGCACGCTCAGCAGCAATTTGGTCAGCAGATTTCTCTGGCTTCTCAGGTTGCATGCGCATGGCAACGGCACGCTCGGCAGCAGCTTTTTGCTGAGCCAAACGCTCGGCAGCAGACGCCCTTTCAGAGGCGGCAGCAGCTTTTTGAGCCTCTGCTGCTGCGCGTTGTGCATCCGCCGCCGTCTTGGCAGACTGAGCCGCTTTATCCGCAGCTTTTTGAGCTTCGCCTGCAGCAGCTGCTGCTTTGTCGACGGTTTTCTCAATACTCTTGAGTGCGGCCGCCTCTGCCGCCGTTTGCGTGCGTTCACGCACTTGCACAGCGGCATTCAGATCGGCTTTGATTTTTTGAATTTCAGTCAGCAACACCTGTGTGCTGGGGCCTTGCGGCGCAGCAGGCGCTGGAGGCTGGACACGGGCCGAGGCTTTTTCAGCCACGGTTTGCAACTTGCCGTCAAACGATTGCAGCTTGCTCTCGAGTGTGGTGAGCTGCTTTTGCATGTCTTTGAACTTAAGGTCGCTGGACTTGTTGGCTTCGGTGGCCACCACCGCAGGCATGGCAGCCATGCTCTTGCCGAGTTCATCCAAACGTTTGGCCACTTGCGTTTGGGTGGTGATGACTTCGTCTTGCTTTTCAGTAATTTCAGAAAAGTCAGAGTTGGTTTTGCCAATAGCGGTCAGGCTGGCATCCACCTCAATCACACGTTTGGCCATGGCATAGACCATGGTGTCGAGCTCTTTGATGGACTTGGTCATCTTCAGCGTGATCGCAAAGAAAATCCCCATCGCAATCAACAAGCACGCACAAAAAGCGCCCAACATGATGCGCGAGTGCATCACATTGCGGCGGTTGTTTTCTTGAATTTTTGACACCACGGCACGCATGGTGGCGCTGACATCGGCCGCAATCGAAGCAGAACGCGTGGAGACTTCGGCGGAGTCAAGCACCACCGAGGTCAGCTCTTCAATCTGGCGCGCTACCTCGTTGGTGTCGAGCGACTGAGAGGCAATTTCTGCCAAACGGTCCGCAGTTGCATCGACATCAACCATAGCTTCTTCGGGCGTTGCCGCCTCTTGTGGAGTTTTTTGTTCTTCAGCCATGTTCAAACCTTTGTCTTGTTTCTTGCATCAAGCCGGTCTAGACGGGCGTTGAGTGTGTGTATGTCGTCCGTGAGCTTGCCCATGCGGACATGAAGCTCTTCAACCCATGTATCGGCTTGAGCTGGCGTGTCTTGAATGGCTTGTATGGGTTGAGCCAGTTCGGTGGTATCGGGCTCCACGGCCACCTGTGCCGTGGGGGCTGGCTCTGCAACGGGTTCGGTAGACACCAGCTCGGTCAGTGTTGGCACTTGCAACAACGCTTCGGCTGTCAGACCTTGGGCATCTGGGGGCAAATCGGGCACCGAAATTTGCGGCAATGACTCAGGTTGGTAACCAGGCTCAAACGGGGGCGGCTCGGTATGAATACCTTCATACGCAGGCGCATCGACCGGGCTGGATTTTTCGTGTTCTTGGCTCATAAGGCGCGTTCCTAGCTATGCGTCAGGACTTCGTAAATTGGGTTTTCATCGACTTGGTGCTACGCAACCAGCCTTTGGACAGCAATGGGCTGGACTGCATGAAGGCATCGGCTTGAGTCTTGGTTTCAAAAGGCCCCGCCACCAAAATGAAATAGCGCTTGCCTGTGTCTTTGTGACGCGCACGCAGGATGCGGGCCTTGGCATAAACCACGTTGCTGCGCTGGAAGCTACGCATCTCGTCTTGCGTGTCCATGGCTGCCAGTTGAACCACGTAGCCGCTGGCGGGCAGTTGGCTCACCCAAGCCTCGTCTGAATTCGCGTCTGGTTTGGCTTCAGCTT
>ERZ650301.517-NODE-517-length-10770-cov-4.603453_pt1 | contig 10770 bp, 9 predicted proteins | sample MGYA00376237_ERZ650301 | MGnify/ENA primary metagenome ERZ650301 (study PRJEB26733, sample SAMN07839255) | wastewater metagenome | biome: small river; feature: stream; material: water | place: USA: North Carolina | collected 2016-04-05 ...
TGTATGCGTATTGGATCGTGGTCAACTACCGCGAAGCCTATGGCATGTATGCCTGTAACGGCATCTTGTTCAACCACGAAAGCCCGCGCCGTGGCGAAACCTTCGTCACCCGCAAAATCACGCGTGGCCTAGCCAACATCGCCCAAGGCCTAGAGCAATGCCTGTACATGGGTAACCTAGATGCCCTGCGTGACTGGGGACACGCCAAAGACTACGTACGCATGCAATGGCTGATGTTGCAGCAGCCTCAGGCTGAGGACTTTGTCATTGCCACCGGCGTGCAATACAGCGTTCGCCAGTTCATCGCATGGAGCGCCGAAGAGCTGGGCATCACGTTGAAGTTTGAAGGCAAAGGCGTTGAAGAGACTGCCACAGTAGCCGCCATCAAAGGTGACAAAGCCCCAGGCCTCAAAGTGGGCGACGTGGTGGTGCGAATTGACCCCCGCTATTTCCGCCCTACCGAGGTGGAAACCTTGCTGGGCGACCCATCTAAAGCCAAAGCCAAGCTGGGTTGGACGCCAGAAATTACCGTGCAACAAATGTGCGCCGAGATGGTAGCTACCGATTTGGAAGAAGCTCAAAAGCATGCTTTGCTCAAGAAGCATGGTTACCAGTTCAATGTGAGCGTGGAGTGAGTGGGCGAAGAGCCAAAAATGATTGAATTTATTGTCTAGGTCAAAAATAAGCCGATACCAAAGGTGCATTTTTGTCATTTTCACCAGATAATCAAAGGCTTTGCTATTGAGCGAAACGGCGGTAGCGTGCCTAAACGCTTTTTGCAGTCAAAACTTGGCTCCAACTTAGTGCCAGCAGACCCAATTTCAGCCGTTCCAAACCACATTGCCATCATCATGGATGGCAATGGCCGCTGGGCCCAGCAGCGCCACATGCCACGCACGGTGGGGCATGCCAAAGGTGCTGCGGGTGTGCGTGCGTTGGTTGAGCAATGTGCTTCCAAAGGCGTCAAGTACCTTACATTGTTTGCCTTCAGCACTGAAAACTGGCGGCGCCCTGCAGATGAAGTCAGCACCCTCATGGGCCTGTTTGTGCAGTATCTTGAAAAAGAAATGGGCGCCTTGGCTGATGCGGGTGTACGCCTAAAGGTCATTGGCGATGTGGCTGGATTCGCGCCCGAGCTGCAAACCCGCATCCGCGCTGCCGAGGCTGCCACGCAGCACAACCAAGCCATCACTTTAGTGGTGGCTGCCAACTACGGTGGCCAGTGGGACGTGGTGCAAGCCTTTAAAAACTGGCAAGCCGCCAACCCAGCTGCAAAAGCAGATCAGATTACACAAGAGCAGCTTGCGCAACACCTCAGCACCGCTGGCATGCCCAACCCGGACTTGCTCATCCGCACGGGCGGCGAGCAGCGCATCAGCAACTTTTTGCTATGGCAAGCCGCCTATGCTGAGTTGTACTTTACCGACACTCTTTGGCCTGAGTTTGACGAAGCTGAACTAAGCAAAGCCTTGTATTGGTATGCCACCCGCGAGCGCCGTTTTGGCAAAGTAACCCATTCACCCCTAGAAAAAGCCGCATGACAGAACAAACCGTAAGCCACTACGAAGACGACGAAATAAGCCTGCTAGACATCTTGGTCACCTTGGCTGAGTCATGGAAGCTGTTGGTGTTTGGGCCGCTCATCGCGGGCGTGTTGGCTGGCGCTTTGAGCTTTTTGTGGCCTAAAACGTTCGAGTCAACCGCCATTGTTCGATTGACCGAGGCTGAGGTGGCACTGGTGGGGGCCGCTCCAGTGTTAGACCCGCTCATTGAGAAGTTTGGTTTACTGCCTCAGTTTGATGGCAACCAAGAAGATGCCCGCGCTTATTTAGCCAAAAAAATGGCTGGCAAGTTTGATAAGAAAACAGGTTTATCCACCATTACCGTCATTGCCGCTACTCCCGAGCGCGCGCAAGCCATGGGTGCGGCTGCCATTGATGTCTTGCTACTAGAGCTATTACCCAAGGGTAAAAACAAAGACCAAGTAGAGCAAACCATTCGCAGCAACGAAGTCGTCATTGCCAACATTGCCGATGCAGTTGAGCAGCTCAAAAAGCAAATGGGTAAGTCAGGGCAAAACGACGCGGGGCTAGAGGTGGTTATGAAGCACTATGCCTCTTTGACTGCTGATATGGCTCGCAAAGAGCTAGAAAACATTGAGCTAAGAAAAAACTTGACTATTAAAGGCTCTGAGGTGTTTCTGCTGCAGCCTAGCTTGCCGCAACGTGAATCATCGCCTAATCGAGTTTTGGTTGTATTAATGGCCTCGTTTGCTGTACTTTTTGTGCTTTTGTTGTTTGTTTCTATTCGAAAAGCGTACCGTGTCGCTGCGCGAGATGAGGGTGCAACGTTGAAAATTGCTCTGATCAGGCGGCACTTGGGATTCAAGGCTGAGTAACCATGTGTAAAAATTTGCAGATTTAGAGCTAGAAATGAAACATCCTAAATTACGGTTGCTTTTCATCACAAAGAATATTGAAATTGCATTGTTTGTAATTGAAAATGGCGTCGATAGAATTTTTGTTGATTTGGAGTTATTGGGAAAGGTAGAGCGCCAAGGGCATTTGAATACTGTCATCAGTCGCCATTCGCCTGAAGACATCAGTTTGCTTCGTCCGTTTCTGCCTCATGGATCCTTGTTAGTTCGGCTTAACCCAGTTAATTCCAACACAGAAACTGAGGTGAATGATGCAATTCAGCGCGGGGCTGATGTGTTGATGCTTCCCATGTTTCGTGGTGTAGACGAGGTTCGAAGGTTTTGCAAGGCTGTCAATTCGAGGGTAAAGGTCTGCTTGTTGGTTGAGACTGTAGATTCCATGGAAAATCTGGCTGAATGTGTTGAGGTGCCTGGTGTTGATGAAGTCCATATTGGTCTAAACGACCTTCATCTTGAGATGGGGTGCCACTTCATGTTCGAACCGCTGGTGTCAGGACACGTTGAGCGAATGACCGAGACACTCAAAAAAACAGGCGTTCCATTTGGAATTGGCGGTTTAGCGCGTGTGGGTGAGGGCATGCTTCCGGCGGAAATGCTTTTGTCGGAACACGCCCGTCTTGGATCGACCTGCGCCATTCTTTCTCGGACATTCCATCGGCAAGCTGGCAGTGTCGAAGAAATTCAGGCTCAAATGAACTTTGCAGATGAAGTGCAAAAGTTGCGTATGGCATATGAAGCGAGCTGCAGCAGCACAATGGAAGAGCTCAATTTGCAACATGAAACGGTGAAAGCGGTTGTCGCTGACATCGCCGCGAAACAGCCAAATCGTAAACAACAGGAACTGCGTGTCCTCTGAAGGTGGGGCTCGCATAGGTCGGTGGGCTATCGGTGCAGCCACCCTCGTTGGTGCTACTTTGTTGGCTGGCAGGGTCAGCGGACTTTTCCGAGAAATTCAACTGGCTACAGCTTTTGGTGTGTCGGTTGCAGCTGACGTTGCCGTACTCTTACTGACGCTTCCGGACTTGCTGGTTAATTTGGTCTTATCCGGTGGATTGAGTGCCGCTCTTATTCCTCGTTTGCGCGCACTACCTCTTCAGTCTGCGCAAGCTCTCAATCGTCAGACGTTGCTCTTCGTTTCTATCTTGTTTGGCTTGGTCGCTTTAATTTTTGTCTTTGCGCCTGGTGTGTGGTTCTCGCTATTAGCCCCTGGGCTTGCAGTAAGTGCCATGCCGTCAACTTCCGCCATCATGACGACCGCGATTGCTATTCCGCTAGCTGCTGCTACCGGTGTTACAAGTGCCAGCTTGAACTCGCAGCAGAAATTCTTGGTTGCAGGTTGTGGTACCGTAATTTTTAATATGGTCGTTGTCACTGCGCTTGCATTTGGGCAGTATGTAAGCCATGACCCATTGTTTATTTTGGGGGGCGGAATCGCCATTGGGGCAGCCCTGCGTCTATTGAGTCAATTGAGCACTCTGCCTCGCGCTTGGCTCTGGGGCCCAATCGCACCATCTGCGGTGGATTCAATATTTATTCGAGGGTTCTTGACCGCAGCTGCTACAGCCTCTTTGATGCTTTTGGTCCCTGTTGTTGTGCGGTCATTTGCATCAACCGTCAGTCCAGGTGCCATAGCGGCATTGAATTACGCTACTAAACTGGTTGAGCTTCCAGCTGGGGTATTGGTCACTTCGCTGGCAACTGTGGCATTGGTTCAATTAAGTGCACACCATGCAAGTGGAGATATGCAGGCAGCCAAGCAAACCTTTTACAACGGCCTGAAGCGCGCACTGACCAACGCAGTTGGTGCGGGTGTCTTGATTGCTTACTTTGCCGGTCCGCTGGTGGAGTTGGCCATTGGCAGGGGCGCAATGGACTCAGCTGCTATCAACAGAGTAGTCAGCCTGACACAGTTGCTGATGGTCGGCTTGCCATTCCTTGCTTTGTCCAGCATGGCCATGGCAGATCTAAATGCCAAAGAGCAACCATGGGTGGTTTTCAAAGTAACGCTCATATGTTTGTTTTTACTTCCAGTATTGGCTCTGCCAGGCATTTGGCTTCAGTCGGAGGGTCTGTTGGTTACTTCGATTGTCGGGTTCCAAGTGATTCACGCTTTGTGGTTAACTATGAAATGCGGTTTATTTTCAAAAAATTTAATGAGCTGGCTAGATAAAAGATTATTTTTTAGTATGTTGGTCATTGCCTGTATGGCTTATGCAGCCATTCTTATAGATCGCCTGTTGAAACCTGTTTTTGAGAGCCAAATCCTTTTGCATGGCCTATTCGCATGTTGCTGCGTAGCTGCAATCATTGTTATGTCACAAAAGGTCTTGATACATAAAAATCAATCGAAAGTGAAAATTGATTAAGCGACTTATTGATATTGTGTTGTCAATGACGGCAATTCTTATTTTGATGCCATTACTTTTGATAATTGCCGCGATCATTCGCTTGCAAGATGGTGGCCCCAGTTTGTTTAGCCAGCAGCGTGTAGGCAAAGATGGCCGAATATTTCGGATGTTGAAATTCAGAAGTATGGTCATCAACGCAGAAAGTCTTGGCGGCTTTTCGACCGCTGATCGAGATCCACGGATTACCCCAGTCGGCAGATTCATTCGTCGAACTAGTTTGGATGAAGTGCCACAATTATTGAATGTGCTTGTTGGTGACATGAGCATCGTTGGGCCAAGGCCAGACGTGCCCGCACAACGCGGACTCTATACCGAAGATGAGTGGATGCTTAGGCATAGCGTTCATCCGGGTATTACTGGGCTTGCGCAAGCTACCATGCGTTCTGAGGCGACAAAAGAACAAAGAAAAGCGATGGACTTGGAGTATGCAAAGAATGTTTCATTTGCGCTCGATGTTCGAATCATCCTGATGACAATTAAACAAGTCATCTTCAAAGGCGGTAACTGATATGTGTGGAATTTTTGGTTATTACCACCGCGATGGGCGTTCTTTAGAGGCTGACGTGCTCGCTGTAATGGGGGACGCTATTCGTCACCGAGGCCCAGACGATAGAGGTGTTTACGCCACAAAAGGTATGGCGATTGGTAACCAGCGTTTGTCGATCATTGACTTGCAAGGGGGCCATCAACCTTTCGTATCTGACGATGGGGAAATCATCGTTGTTCAAAACGGTGAAATTTTTAACCACATTGAACTTGCACAGGACCTGGCACGAGTCGGTCATCCGTGTCGCACGCACTCGGATACAGAAGTACTTTTGCGCTTATATGAATCTGAAGGAATTGGATTTCTTCACAAACTTAATGGTATGTTTGCGTTTGCTATCATCGACAAGCGTGAACAGGTCATGTACATCGTGCGTGATCGTATCGGTGTGAAACCACTATATGTGCATGACGATGGTCGTCAGCTGACCTTCGCATCTGAGATTAAGTCCATCTTGAAGGCTGGCATACCAAAGCCTGCTATGGATAAAGAAGCTCTGCACCATTACCTGAGCTTCAACTATGTGCCAGCGCCATACACCATGTATGAAGGCATCAAGCATTTGATGCCAGGTCATGCTATGAAAGTCACGCAAGACGGCTCGAAGACTTGGCGCTGGTGGAACTTGGCGGATGTGCAACCTGTGCACGGACGCAGCGAGGCTGACTGGATTGATGAATTCAACGCAATCATCGATGACGCCGTTCGGCTGCGTTTACGCTGCGATGTGCCTTTTGGCGCATTTTTGTCAGGAGGGGTCGATTCCAGCACGGTCGTTGGGCTGATGGCTCGGCACATGACAGAACCTGTCAAGACATTCTGTATAGGCTTCCATGATCCAAGGTATGACGAGTCAGGTTTTGCTCAAGCCGCCGCAAATCGCTTTGGTACCGAACATACTATGAAACGCGTGGAGCCCGACATGCTAGATTTGTGGCCCATGGCCACTTATCACTGTGACCAGCCACATGGTGATGTTTCATTCTTACCCACATATCATGTGTCACAACTTGCTGCGCGTGATGTCAAAGTTGTTTTGACTGGAGACGGTGCAGATGAGCTTTTCGCAGGGTATGACAAGTACAAAGACTTTTTTGCCCAGCCTTATATTGCGGATCTAGATGACGCTGCATTTCAGCGGCGTTACTTTGATAGCATTTCACTCTTTAACAAAGAGGGGAAACGAAAGCTTTATGCAGCGGAAATGCAAGCTGGGGTCGGTCAGCTAGATTCTTATGAGGTAGCTAAACCTTGGTTTGATGCTGTCCCACACCAAGATCGAATCAACCAAGCCTTATTTCTTGACATGCAACTTCTGCTGTCAGGTAACAACCTTATTAAGCCAGACCGTATGGGAATGGCTGTATCTTTAGAGGCACGCACTCCATTCCTTGACTACCGCATGATGGAATTTGCATTTCGCATGCCTGGTGAGTTGAAACTTAAACGTGGTGAGACAAAATACCTTTACAAAAAAGCAGTTTCAAGTTTAATAGGTGTTGAGTTAGCTTATCGTAAGAAACAAATGTTTACAGTTCCAGTTGGAGATTGGTTCCGGCTAGAAAAATCAAAGTATTGTGAGCAAAGACTGAGTAAATTAAATAATTCAAATAAATTGTGTGAAAGCGAAAATCTTAAATCTTTGCTCAAAGAGCATATTGTAGGAGTAAATAATAATACAAGAGAAATTCGAGCATTAGTAGCATTGTCGCATTGGTTGGATGTTTTTGAAGCATGAATAAAATTTATTTTAAAGTTATTATGCTTATATTCTTGTCAGGTTGTTTGCCAAGGAGTAACTTGGATTATTACGGCTTAGAAACCAACACTTTCCTTTCTGGAGAAACTCAACTATGGGGACGAGCTTGGAGTAGTGAAATAAAATATGATGATGTTGATGACACTTACATACCTGAGTGTGACAACATACTCGCTGCAAACAAGTCCTCTGCGTGCATACAGAAGTTAAATATAAAAAATAGAGGGGTTTTATACCCGGCGGCAGATATTTATGCATATCAAAAATTTATCCCAAATGATGAACGCAAGATTGATTATGCTTTGATTCAGGTTAAGTTGAAGGCGTGGGCCATGGAGCATAAATCTTACTGTCAGATTACCGCTAAATTTGCCCAAGAAGAAAATCTTTTGGATGACGCGAATTATCTAAATCATGCGGAAGTTTTTGGCGGTGAAAATTGGAAACTTGCAGGTCGCGATATTAGTTATATTGTTATCCCTGTGCCTGTTAAAAAAGACTATATTTATCTCAAGGTAAATAGGGAAGTTGTGGGGAAGTGTGAGGTATCTATCGCAATCAATGTATTGGGGTATTATTTTGGTCGCTAAATAAGCAGTTATTTAACATATTATAGAAATAACTACAGGAGTATTTATAGAGTAAGCTGTTGCACGACAAATTAAAATGAAAATAAAAATTTATTAGATGTAATCAATTTAGTAATGTCATTAATTTATTGGTACAGAAGTGGTGATTATTAATATGAACATGTATTCAAAAAAAATAACCTTGCTGAAAATTGAGCTTATGGTGCCTATTTTTTTTCTTCTTTCCATCATGGTAGGTATGATGACTGGGTATAAATTTTTGCCGGATCACAAGATTGATGGATTTGCTTCGCAATTACAAGATGTTAAATATTTGATAGATAATGATTTGGTTGCCGACTGGTATGATAATAATCTTCTATTTATTATTCATGTAATAAGATACATATCAGTGATTCCATTTCTATACATGGAAGAGAGAATTTGGGATGGTGGTGCTTTGTTTCTTATTCTTTTTTTGATATTACCAATTTTAAAGACGGAAATATCAGGTGGAAAATGTTTCATAAATGGGCTTCCATTGTTCATGCCTTTGCTTGTTAGTGGACGCAGTGCGTTGGTTGCAATAGGAATCGCTTATGTGTTCATTTTTCTATTTTTTGGCGGATCTTCGGTTTTAATGTTACTAGGTTTCTTTTTTATAAATTTAAGCTCGGCATCAAGTATTGCTGGTTTGATGTTAATGATTTCACTAGGCACTAAAAATATCTTAAGCTCTGAAAGACGAATGTTTTATTGGATTATTATTTTTATTCTTATTGGTTTAACGAGCTTGTCAGCATACGATAAATACTACGGTGTGCTTAACAACTTACCAGGATATGAGTCAAACACCGCAAGCGGTAATTTTTTAATAGATTTGATGTCTAGAAATAATATTGTTCAGAATTTTATAGATGGGCAATATTTTAAGTCTTTTATATATTTTTCTATGAGTACAGTATACATGCTTTTATTATTTCTGTTTATGATTGTCGGAGATTTTCTGAAGTTAAAAATTTTATTGGCAATTTTTCCATGTGTAATTTTCGAGGGGGTTGGATTGATCTCAACATTTTTTCTAATGTATTGGCTATTTTTTAATTTTAAATTCAAAAAAGTAACGATTAAATAGAAAATGTAAAATGGCAAAAATATTATTTGTAACATATGGCGGGGGGCATGTAAATGCTGTTGTGCCATTAATACAGAAACTACAAAAAGAGCATGATGTCCACGTGATGGGTTTGACAATAGCAGTTGATGTGTTAAATCAGTACGGAATACAATTTTTTGGCTATAAAGAATTTCAAGAAATTTGGCATCCCGGTGCGTATGACCTGGGATTGAATATCGTCGATGAAATTGGTCCGGGGATAATTAATCGATCTGAGTCGATTGCATATTTAGGCAATAACGTTGCTGAATTACAAATTAAATATGGACGAGAGGAAGGTTTACTGGTTTTCAAAAAAGAAGGTCGATCAGCGTTTTATCCTTTAATATTTTTTGAACGTTTGATTAAAAATATTTCACCAGATCTAGTCGTTGCTACAAATTCTCCAAGATCTGAGCGAGCAGCGATTCAAGCCTCTAGAAATCTGGGGGTAAAAGCTGTGTGCATTGGTGATTTGTTCTTAATGCTAGAGTCTGAATGGATTGCTAAAAATGATTTTAGTGATTGTGTTTGCGTTTTAAATGAAGAGGTAAAAAATTTCTTAATTTCTAAAGGTCGAAAAGACTCCCATATTAAAGTCACTGGAAATCCGGCATTTGATTACCTTTCTGTTTATAAAAATAATGCGAGGAGATTGGAAATAAGGAAAAAGAGGGGGTGGTTAGATAAGAAAGTAATATTGTGGGCAGTGCAGTATGAGTCACTTTTAATGCGAGGATCTGAAGGTGATAATATTGTAGAGCTCGTGACGGTTGTTAGTGCGATATTGAATGATATCCTGAGATGCAATTCTGAATATCATCTTGTTGTGAGATATCATCCTGCGCATACTGGCCCAAAGTCAAAGTTGGTGGACGGCTGTGAAATTGATGATACTTCAAGAGATGTTGCGGACTCAATTGTTGCATCGGATTTGGTTCTTGTAAGTAATTCCACTGTTGGCTTGCAAGCGTCTATACTTGGGATACCCGTTATTAGCTTTGATTTTTCTAAATATTCAGTTACGGACCCGTATTCGAAGATGGGTATTTCAATTGGGTGCCCGGATTTGAGTGATCTTAAATATAAAATATTTAAAGTATTTAATGGGGATTTGAAATTAAACAAGTTCTGTGTTGAAACAGGATCAGCGACAGAAGCTTGTCTGAGTGAAATCAAAAGTATTTTGGGAGAATAATATGTCAGTCAAAGCAAATGCACTAATGTATCACCATTTTCATGATGGCTTGGTTCATCCTAAGGTGCAAGGATCAATTTCTAGTGGTGATTTTGAAGAAGGAATAATTTACCTTGTCAAAAAAGGTTATAAATTTCTAAATGCAAATGAGTGGTATGAGAAATCGCTACAGTCAAAATTGAATGATAATGAGTTATGTATTACATTCGATGATGGATTGCGTTGCCAGTTTGATGTCGCTCTTCCAATTCTTGATGATTATAAGATCAAAGCCTTTTGGTTTATCTATTCTTCAGGTGTTAGCGACAGGGAGGATGATTTAGAAGTATTCAGGCGTTATAGAACTTGTAATTTCTACTCAATCGAAGAATTCTATTCAAGTTTTGATCGTGAAGTTGAAATTGGACCATTTGCGGCGCAGGTGGCTAGTGGATTAAAATTTTTTGATTCATCGGAGTATTTAAAAAATTTCCCCTTTTACACAGTTGAAGACAAAAAATTCAGGTTTATAAGGGATGAAATTTTAGGTGGCGAGAATTACAATCTGACAATGCGCACTATGATAGCTAAGTCAAATTTTAATGTTGAAGCAGAATCATATAATTTATGGATGACTGATTCAAATTTGAAATACTTGAGTACGAGTGGGCATATGATTGGCTTACATTCTTACTCTCATCCAACAAGAGATCGGAA
>ERZ650301.519-NODE-519-length-10766-cov-11.260200_pt1 | contig 10766 bp, 9 predicted proteins | sample MGYA00376237_ERZ650301 | MGnify/ENA primary metagenome ERZ650301 (study PRJEB26733, sample SAMN07839255) | wastewater metagenome | biome: small river; feature: stream; material: water | place: USA: North Carolina | collected 2016-04-05 ...
GGTTGAAGTCTTTGCGAGCAAGCAATGCCCAGGGTGAATACTATTTAACTGATGTCATCGCGATGGCGGTTAAAGATGGTGTGCCCATTCGTACTGCGCAAGCTGATGCTGAATATGAGACTGTTGGTGTTAACAGTCGTGATCAGTTGGCTGCATTGGAGCGTGTGCATCAACTCAATCAAGCACATGTATTAATGGATGCCGGCGTTTCTTTAGCTGACCCTGCACGCATCGATATCCGAGGGACTCTGGAGTGTGGCACTGATGTCTTTATTGATGTGGGTTGCGTATTCGAAGGTTGCGTAACTTTAGCTGCTGGCACAAGAGTCGGCCCCTACTGCATTATTCGCAATAGCGTAATTGGTAAGAATGTCACGATTCACCCATACAGCCATTTGGATGGTGCAAAAGTTGGTGCAAGTTCGCTGATCGGGCCTTATGCCCGTTTGCGTCCTGGCGCAGACTTGGCAAATGATGTGCATATTGGCAACTTTGTAGAAGTGAAGAACAGTAAGATTGCCGCCAATAGCAAAGCCAATCACTTGGCTTACGTAGGTGATTCGATCGTTGGATCAAGAGTGAATATCGGTGCAGGTACGATTACCTGTAACTACGACGGTGTAAATAAACATCAGACCATTATTGAAGACGACGTCTTCATTGGTTCAGATACTCAGTTGGTCGCCCCAGTACGCGTTGGCCGTGGCGCCACATTAGGTGCTGGCACAACCCTGACTAAAGATGCACCTCCTAATCAACTTACTGTGTCGCGTGCGAAGCAAATATCTTTACAGTGGCAACGCCCGGTAAAGCAAGAGAAAAAGCCGCAAGAGAAAAAGCCAGCGACGAGGAAAGTTGTTACTAAGAAAACGCCTTCAAAGAAGATGACCACCAAAAAATCCGTTAAGGCTAAAAAATAATGTGCGGAATTGTTGGCGCTGCATCGCGCAAGAATATTGTTGAAGTCTTGATTGAAGGCTTACGTCGCCTTGAGTATCGTGGATATGATTCTTGTGGTTTTGCTGTTATCAATGGTGAAGATGCCAAGCATCCCATTGAGCGTGCCCGTACTACCGCGCGTGTTTCTGAGTTAGCCGAACAGGGTAAAGATTTTCATGGCACTTTAGGGATTGCACATACTCGCTGGGCAACACATGGCAAACCAGACACACAAAATGCACATCCTCATATTTCCAATGGATTAATTGCAGTTGTTCATAACGGCATTATTGAAAATTACGAATCACTACGTACAGAACTGAAGTCTGCGGGCTATGTATTTGCATCTGAAACCGATACTGAAGTGATTGCGCATTTAATTCATCAAGCTTATGTATCTAGTGAACAAGCAGATTTAGTTGCCTCTGTTCGCTCTGTATTGCCGCGTCTTCATGGAGCTTATGCGATTGGCGTAATTGCACAAGATTCCCCCGATGTTTTGGTAGGCGCACGGGTTGGTTCTCCACTGGTCGTTGCTCTTGGTGACAATGAAAATTTCCTCGCCTCTGATGCTTTAGCTTTAGCTGGGCGTGCTCATTCGATGATGTATCTCGAAGAAGGGGATGTAGCTATCCTGAAAGCTGAGAGCATTGAAATCTTGGATCAAACTGGCAAATCTGTACAGAGAGAGCGCAAAGCCATGCCTGCTCAGGCTGATTCGGTAGATTTAGGCCCTTATCAACACTACATGCAAAAAGAGATTTTTGAGCAGCCAAGAGCAATTGGCGATACGCTTGCCAATATTGCCAGTTTTGGCCCAGAACTCTTTAATGCTGATCCTGAGCAATGGAAAAAGTTTGACCAAATTTTGATCTTGGCTTGTGGCACTAGTTACTACTCTGCCTGTGTCGCTAAATACTGGTTAGAAGATTTGGCCGGCATTCCGACGCAAGTGGAGATTGCCAGTGAATACCGTTATCGCACCACTGTTCCTAATCCGAATACATTAATTGTGGTGGTATCGCAATCCGGAGAGACTGCAGATACTTTGGCGGCTTTGCGCCATGCGCAGTCTTTGGGTCATCAATACACCCTGGCGATTTGTAACGTGGCTAGTAGCGCCATGGTTCGTGAAACCAATTGGAATTTTTTAACCAAGGCTGGTACCGAGATTGGTGTGGCCTCTACTAAAGCCTTCACCACTCAATTGGTTGCACTCTATCTCTTGGCTGTTTCATTGGCCAAGCGCGCAGGTAAGGTGAGCCCTGAACGAGAAAAAGAGCTCTTGCGTGATTTGCGCCATTTGCCAAAAGCTTTGCACGCAGTGTTAGCACTTGAGCCACAAATTATGGCTTGGAGCGCAGCATTTGCTAAATGTGAAAACGCTTTATTTTTAGGTCGTGGTTTGCACTACCCAATAGCACTTGAAGGCGCCCTCAAGCTCAAAGAGATTTCCTACATTCATGCTGAGGCCTACCCAGCGGGTGAGTTGAAGCACGGCCCGCTTGCACTCGTTACAGAGAAGATGCCAGTAGTCACTGTGGCGCCTAAGGACGATCTGCTGGAGAAGCTCAAGTCCAATATGCAGGAAGTCAAAGCCCGCGGCGGCAAGTTATATGTCTTTGCTGATCAAGACACCGATATCACCAGCAGCGAAGGTATTAACGTGATTCGCCTGCCTGAGCACTATGGAAATCTTTCCCCAATTCTGCATGTAGTTCCATTGCAACTCCTGGCGTATCACACCGCTTGTGCTCTAGGCACCGATGTCGATAAGCCACGCAACCTCGCAAAGAGCGTTACGGTCGAGTAATTTCTCTGGGGTGGGTTCACCCCAGTATTCCCGGTAGATCTGATACCCCAGGTGGATGCCAATCCACGGGGTTAATTCCCTTAAATTTTGTAAGGCCTTGCAATTAGTACGAGTTAGTACTAAACTAGTACGCATACAGACTAAATTGAGGTAATTTAATGAATCACTTATCGCTCGTTAAGGAATTGGTTCAGGCGTATCAAGCCTTTGAAGCTTACTCTGGAGCGCATATCAAAGAGATGGGATTAACAACCACTCAGTTCGATATTGTCGCGACACTAGGCAATCAGCCCCCAATGACTTGCAAGGAGTTGGGCGATAAGACACTGGTGTCCAAAGGCACCATGACCGGCGTCCTCGAGCGACTAGAAGCTAAGGGGTTGATTGAAAAGTTTATGAATGCTGACGATGGACGCAGTTACAAGATCGGTTTATCCAAGAGTGGCGATAAATTATTTAAGAAGGTATTTCCAGAGCATGTGGAATACCTTGGCAAAGCTTTCGGCAAACTCAGTAAAAAAGAAATTGAACAAGCGGTAATAGTTTTAAAAGAAGTTAAAGCAATCTTTAATTAATCAACATATTAGAAAACAACCTAAAGGAATATCAAATGAACACATATCAAAACGTACTGAATCTTATCGGCCGATTGCTGATTGTTGCCTTATTTTTACCGGCAGGCCTGGGAAAAATTTCTGGCTTTGAGGGAACGCTAGGCTATTTCGCCTCATTGGGAATTCCTGCCCCAGTTTTTGCATTGGTAGTAACTATCGTGATTGAGGTGATTGGTAGCATTGCTTTGCTCGTAGGATTTCACACAAGATTGGTTGCCATCGTCATGGCAATCTTTACTTTACTGGCAGCAGTGACGGGCCATGCGTATTGGGCAGCCCCTGCAGATGCAGCCTTCATCGCGCAATTGTTGTTCTTTAAAAATATCGCCGTTATGGGTGGTTTGTTAGTTCTGGCTTCTGCTGGTGCCGGCAGCCTCAGTATTGATGGTCGTAAAGCAGCAAAGTAACTAAATTTATCCAAGGAGATGATGATGACTAAAGTAGCCGTTGTATTTCATAGTGGTTATGGCCACACTGTTAAACAAGCTGAAGCACTGGCTAAGGGTGCAAATGGCACCTTGGTAGCAATTGATGCTGAAGGCAATATCACCGATGCTCAGTGGGAAACTCTCAACACAGCAGATGCCATCGTATTTGGCTCACCAACCTATATGGGCACAGTAAGTTGGCAGTTTAAGAAGTTTGCTGATGCCAGCTCTAAGCAATGGTTTTCACAACAGTGGAAAGATAAAGTATTCGGTGGATTTACAAACTCTGCCACCATGAATGGTGACAAGCATTCCACTTTGCACTACTTCTTCACACTAGCAATGCAGCATTCAGGTATTTGGGTTGGTACTGGTTTGATGCCTTCCAATTCCAAAGCTGCGAAGCGTGATGATGTGAACTACGTTGGTTCTTTTGCTGGTGCAATGATGCAGACACCTTCAGATGCAAGTGCTGACGAGGTAAATGCTGGTGATTTAGAGACGGCACGTTTATATGGCGAGCGGATCGCTAAGATTGCTGGCGAACTAAAAGCGAAGTAAGTATTTTTATTTAAAAGACATTGGGGGAATCATGAAAAAACTCATTGGTTTACAAGGTAATGATCGAGGTCACTGGGTAGGCGACGGTTTCCCTGTGCGCACCTTGTTCTTCTATCAAGACCTGGGAAAACAAATGAGCCCATTCCTGATGTTGGACTACGCCGGGCCGGCAGAGTTTCCCCCAACAACTGGGCGTAAGGGCGTGGGCTCACACCCGCATCGTGGTTTTGAGACAGTCACGATTGTTTATGAAGGTGAAGTGGCGCACAAAGATTCAACAGGTCAGGGCGGTGTGATTGGTCCTGGTGATGTGCAATGGATGACTGCGGGATCTGGCATCTTGCATGAAGAGTTTCATTCTGAAGGCTTTGCCAAAAATGGCGGTACTCTGAATATGGTGCAGTTATGGGTGAATTTGCCGGCAAAATTCAAAATGACCAAACCGGGATATCAAGCGATTCTGGATAAACAGATTCCTGCGATTGATTTGGAGAATGGCGCAGGACAAGCGCGCATTATTGCTGGAGAGTTTGATGGTCACACAGGGCCAGCCAATACCTTTACTCCTCTCAATGTGATTGACCTGAAGTTGAAGAAGGGATCAACAAGCATCCCCGTGCCAGAGGGCTGGAATACTTCCCTAGTTGTGCTGAAGGGCGCCGTTGAGGCTGGTGAGGGGGTAGTTGCTAAAGACGCCCAGATGCTGATGTTTAGTAATCAGGGGCAGGATATTCAAGTGAATGTTTTAGAAGACTCTATTGCTTTGCTGCTGAGCGGCGAACCGATTAATGAGCCTATTGTGGGTTACGGCCCATTCGTCATGAACACTAAAGAAGAGATTGCGCAGGCAATGCAGGATTTCAATAGCGGAACTTTTGGCAGTATTCCTCGCTAATCCAGCTTAGTTACATTGCTGGTATTTATTTTTCTTGGCATCTTCCAGATAGCCATCAAATACTAGCAAGGGATCAAACTGCTTCTCACCTAGGATTGCAAACTTAAATCCTTTTGGAGTTACTTGGTTTGAGCCAAACCAAGAGTAAGCAGTCATATAGCGTGAAGTCTTTCCATTGACCGTCAGATCAACATCCGAAGCGGTGCCATTCTTTTCTGGATTAATTAATCGGTACTCCACAACAGTCTTGCCGTGGCAATAGACAACGCCCTCAGGCTTTTCAATGGCGTAGATTGCATTTGAGAGGATAGCTATTGTTATCAATAGAAACTTCTTCATCATTTTTCTTCCTTAGTGCTTGAGACAAATTCGTAAACTTGGCTTGATGCCCTCTAGGCATTCAGATGCATCAGCGTTGTTCATTACGGCGTTTCGATAGCCAACATAGTACAAAGACCAAATTGCGTAGCACCTTGCTTCAATCTCATCATATTTAAAGTGCATCAAGCAATCAGCAATCGGCTTGAGAATCTGCATAAGTTGAGAAATGATTAATGCCTCATATTTTCCGGACCATTTCCAACCAAAGGCAGCGCCTTCCTTGCGAATACTTTTGATGCTGATATCTTGCTTGTAGAGGTCTAAGAGGTAGTCTTCTACAAAGACTGAGGCTGTTTTAGATTTGCTGGGAGAGAAGGGCTTGATCAGATTGATCATCTCTTGGTTAACTATCAAAATAACTTCGGCAAGTAGATCTTGTTTATCAAGACCTAGTCGGTAGACTTGCATTGGGCTAATACCAGCTTCTTTGGCGATTTCTCGAACGCCAACATCCTCATATCCGCGGGCCTCGAATAACTTGCGGGCGATTTTGATTACCGCGGCGGTGCGCTGCTGAGATTTGAGGGTTGGAATCGGCGTGACTGTGCTCATTTTCGGAGGTTGGGGGCTATACGCATGTAATAATTATGGCTAATTAGATAACATGTTAACAAAATGAATTTGAAATCACTCATTCTTATAGTTTTGGCGGTAATTGGCCTAAGCTCATGCACTACCTATCGATATGAGTACATTGCTCCTGTAACAGAAACAGGTAGAACCTGCGTCATGCAGTGCTTGAATACCAAGAACGTTTGCTATAACGCTATGCAGGGGCAAGCGCAGAGCAACGCAAACATGTGCCAACAAAATAATCATTACAGTTATCAGGCTTGCGTTAACAGAGCGCAAAGTCATGACGATGTGAAGAAGTGCAACCCTAATCCTCAATACTGCCCAGTCAACCCAAATTATTGGCAGTGCGATGAATCATATAGGCAATGCTTTGCTGCTTGCGGTGGAACAGTCAATGTATATAAGAATGAATGATGATTAATTCGAAACCGATTGGAATACTAAGGGTAGGTGCATTAATAGCATATATAGTCGTAGGTGATGTGTGGGCTTTCACATGTCCTGACAATACAAATCCTGAAGTTGTATCCGCAAGTTGTACGCAGATGGTGATACAAGCCGATAAATCTAGTGTGACAATCGACAGTGGAGTCACTGTTTCCGATGGTGGTACTTCATCAGCTTATGGGCCAGTCAGAATCACTGGTACAAGTGCAGGCGCGCTTGTGGGAATATTTACTAATAATGGAAATATTGAGAATGCTAATGGCGGCAATGTAACTGCAATTGAGATAGCAAATGGTAGTGGTATTACCAACCTAGTGAACAACGGATCGATTTCAACAATGGCTTCATCAGTCTATTCGGGCTTGAAAGTTTTTGGATCAATTGGCACCCTTACAAATAGCGGGACAATTGCAGGCAATACTGGAGCAAGTGGAATTTTAGTTGTAGAGGGTGGAAGTATTGGATCGATTGTGAACGCAAAATCGGGGAATATAAATGGAACCAGTGGTAGCGCCGCACTTTCAATTAATGGGGGTACTTTTTCGACCACAACCAATGTGGGCAACATTACCAATCTTGGAGTAATACAGGGAATAGCGGTTGTAAATGGTGGCTCGGTAGGCACTCTAAATAATTTGCAAAGTGGATTGAACTACGCCGGTAATTTACCCTCGAGTTATAACGTCATTATTAGTAGTGCCAGTGATTACGGTAAAACTACATTCTCAAGTATTAGTGGTGGCCCAATGACTTTTGGGATTTCCTCTTTATCTACGTTGCCAGCTGGAACCACTAACTATGCAAATGTTATATCTGGGCCGTCAGTTTCAAATTTGACTAGTACTACTGGAATATTTGGTGGCGGTATTGTTTCAACTCCTTGGACGTTGAGTAATGGCGGTGCTGGAACGAACTGGAGCCTTACAACAACTGTAGGCAATCCAGTAAAACCAATAATTTCTGGCACTATTGCTGCAACTAACTTGGTTGGTAGCATTGCTTCAGCATATAACTCCGCAATAAATGCAGGCCCAAATCCAACACTCGCTAATGGCACAACTTTTTCATACGCAGTTCAGGGTCTCACTACCCCACAGGTGAATCAATTTATCAATGTACATGCTGAGGGCTATTCCTCCAATATGACAATTGGGCTTGAGCAGATGGCACACATTACCAATACGGTAATGGACCGCATTCATGCTCCTATGAGTACTTCGCCAACAACCAAGGTTTATCAAGATGATGAAGGTCGTTATCTTTGGGCTGATGCAGCAGCAGTAAAGGGAACGGTAAATAATTACAACAATCTAGCAGGTTTTGGTTACAACCTATATGACATCATTTTTGGTGGAGACCTTAAAAGAACTAAAGATGGTGGGTATGGTGTATTTGCTGGAACTGGCACAACATCAATGACAGAGAGTCAACAGGTAACTCAAAATTTCAATACAACTAATTTTTATGCAGGTATGTATGGAGCACTTAATTTTGCAGAACAGGTAAAGCTTTCAGGAGCATTGGGTTATATGTACGGCAATACCAATGCCAATCGAAATACACCAAGTGTTGGTCAATTTACAGGGGGTAATGCAACTAGCTCTTATAAAACCAATGGTGTTTACGGTGCTGCAAAATTAGCAAAGGCATATCAGTTTAGTGATATGACAATTTCTCCGTTTGTTGGTGCTTCATATTCACAGCTATGGATGGGCGGTGCATCTGAGCAGGGTGGTAACGACTTTAACTTTGGGATTAACTCTGCCACCGCATATGCAGCAGTAACGTTTGCAGGAGCTGATTTTGTTTATCCCTTGCTCAAGGGCGCTAACAACCCGCTCTCAATAATTGGGTTCTATAAATTTGGCTATGACTGGTATGCCAATAGTAATTCGGCGCATTCCATTACAGCAACAAGTCCCACTTATGGCTCATTTACTCAGGTGGGTGCGAATATGGGTCCGACATCTAATATGTTTGGCTTGGGCATTCAAGGTGGAATCGCTAAAGATGTTTCGGCTCGTATTGGCGCTGTTGCTTCATTTAACACCTATGGTTATGAGTATGGCGGCGGCGCTGAATTGAGATTTAAATTTTAGAAATTTTGTTTGACTATTTTTTAAAGTTGTGAACAAAATTCATTAGTTAAATCAAGGTGTTACGACACCTGATTTGCAAAAGTGTGTTCAAATATCTGTTGTAGATAAGGATATTTGTCACAGTTCATGATCGGCTCCAAAGTTTTCACTAGTTTGCGTTTGCTCTCGCTACTTTCCGCGGGACTTCTCTCTGCCTGTGCGGTTGGTCCAGACTTTAAGCAGCCTGATGCACCCAATACCTCTTCCTATACTGAGACTACTCTTTCTAAGAAGCTAGCTACTGCTCCAGGTGTACCTGGTGGGACCGATCAAGAATTCATTGAGGGCGCTGATATTGAGGCGCAGTGGTGGGAATTATTTAAATCTCCAGAGCTTGATCTATTGATTAAAAAAGCTTTGCAGCAAAATCCAAATCTGGGTGCAGCTGATGCCGCCCTGCGTGCTAGCCAAGAAAATGTGAATGCACAAATTGGTGGCCAGTATTTCCCGGCAATTGGTTTGAATGGTGGCGTAGCGCGTCAGCTCCAACCTTCCGCTATTTATGGCTTGCCTTATGGCTCCGATACCTACAACCTCTATAACGCCTCTGTAAACGTTACCTATAAGCTTGATGTCTTCGGTGGTGCGCGCCGTGCGGTTGAGGGTGCTAAAGCACAAGCGGAGATCGCACAGTTTCAGCTGGAGGGTGCATACCTTTCTTTAACGGCCAATATTGTGACTAGTGCAGTACGTGAAGCAGCTCTGCGTGCACAAATGCAAGCCACTGAAGAAATTCTGAAGGCGCAAACCAATTTAGCTGAAGTTACCGAAAAGCAATTAGTCATTGGCACCGTCTCTAAGGTGGACGTGACATCACAAAGGACGTTGGTGTCCAACTCACAAGTAGATTTATTCACTTACGAACGCAACCTTTCGTTTGCGCGTAATCAGTTAGCAGTGTTGGTAGGCGAGTTGCCTAGCAATGCCAATATCACCAAATTTGATTTGAAGTCCTTGCATTTACCAGAGAAGTTGCCATTGTCAGTGCCTTCAAGTCTTGTGCGACAAAGGCCAGATGTTCGTGCTGCAGAAGCTCAGCTTAAGGCAACGAATGCTTTAGTAGGCGTAGCCACCGCTAATTTATTGCCACAATTTAATATCACTGGTGCTATTGGATCTGCGGCACTCACTAGTGCGGCTTTATTCGGGCCGAATGCTACTTTATGGTCTATTGCTGGTGGTATCTTCCAGCCACTATTTCAGGGCGGTCAGTTATTGGCACAACGCCGTGGCGCTATTGCCAATTACGAACAAGCGGTTTACCAATATCAAGCAACTGTACTTAAGGCTTTTCAAGAGGTTGCGGATTCCTTACGTGCTTTAGAGACTGGTGCTCAAGCATTGAAATCTGCATCCGATGCAGAGCGTTACGCCTATGAAACTTTAGAGTTAGTGCAGCAGCAATATAAGTTGGGCACTGCAAGTTACTTGGCTGTTCTCTACTATCAAAATCAATATCAAATTGCCAAAGTCAAATCGGTTTCTGCGCAAGCAACTCGATTCTCGGACACGGCAGCATTATTTGCAGCACTAGGCGGCGGCTGGTGGAATCGTACCGGCCCAGCCTTTCAACCAAAAGCCATAGCGAACAAAGATCAAAATGAAACTTCTGGAAACAATTAAAACCAAAGTGACTGCAGCAGCAGTTGCCTTGTGGGCTTGGATGCTTGCGAAGGCGGTTGAGTGGAAACTTCGTGAGAGACTCATTGCCCTATGGGAAAAAGCAAAAGGTGTGTGGGCGCGTTTGCGCGAACGCTTCTTGCGTAGTAAAGCTAATGCCAAGCTGCAGTCCATGACTCCTTTGGGTCGACGCATGACCATTATGTTGTGCAGTGTATTTTTGTTACTAGGTTTGATCTTTGGCTTCAATCAACTGAAGACATTCATGATCAAGCATTTCATTGCTGGCATGGGTTTGCCACCAGCAACAGTTTCTACGATGGTCGTAGAAGCGACAGCATGGCAGCCTAAGCT
>ERZ650301.521-NODE-521-length-10760-cov-4.772910_pt1 | contig 10760 bp, 9 predicted proteins | sample MGYA00376237_ERZ650301 | MGnify/ENA primary metagenome ERZ650301 (study PRJEB26733, sample SAMN07839255) | wastewater metagenome | biome: small river; feature: stream; material: water | place: USA: North Carolina | collected 2016-04-05 ...
GGCGGCGCGGTCATGCCGAACTTAAGCAACGTGGATCTTGGAAATCTCCCCATTGATATCCCACCATTAGAAATGCAAAAGTTCATATTGGGTAAGATAGCAAGTTTTGCAGAAGAAACTCAACGCCTTGAATCCATATATCAGCAAAAGCTGGCCGCTCTCGATGAACTGAAAAAATCCCTGTTGCATCAGGCGTTTTCGGGGCAAATCTAAGGAGCAAGATCGTGTCTGTTCAATCTCCGATGTTTGAGAACCATGCGATCCGTCACGTCTATGATGAGGAAACCGAAACTTGGTGGTTTTCGGTGGTGGATATTGTTCAGGCGTTGACGCAGCAACCAGATTATCAAGCGGCACGGAACTACTGGAAGGTATTGAAGAATCGTTTAGTCAAGGAAGGAAGTCAGTCGGTTACAACTTGTAACCGACTGAAATTACCCGCTGCAGATGGCAAGAATTATCTGACGGATGTGGCGACGGCTGAAACGCTGCTGCGTCTTATCCAATCTGTGCCCAGTCCCAAAGCCGAACCGATCAAAATGTGGCTGGCCAAGGTGGGTTACGAGCGTATGCAGGAAATGGCTGATCCGGCACGGTCGCTGGATCGAGCCCGTGCAACGTGGCAACAACACGGGCGCAGCGAGAAGTGGATTCAGCAGCGGATGACGGGCCAGGAAACCCGTAACAAGCTCACCGACTATTGGTCTAATCATGACGTGAAGCAAGGTGAGGAATACGCGATTCTGACGAATCTGATTCATCAGGAATGGTCAGGGGTGAGCGTTAAGACACACAAGACAATGAAAGGCCTGAATGATCAGAACTTGCGCGACCACATGAGCGAGGCAGAGTTAATCTTTACGGCTCTAGCTGAACTGTCGACCCGGCAGATTGCTGAGTCGGTTGAAGCAACCGGTATGGCAGAAAACAGTGAAGCCGCTAAAAAGGGTGGTCGAATTGCCAAGCAGGCTCGGAAGGCGCTCGAAGATAAAACAGGTAAGTCTGTGGTGACGGGCGATAGCTTCTTGCCGCAGTCATCCGTAAAGCCAAAAGGTGTCACAAGGGAATAAATCGGCGGTATTGATTGGTTGCAATGCACGATATTTGACGCTATATTAAGCATCAAATATCACATCAAAGGCGTATTGTGGATACTATACTCGCAACCATGAGCGTGAGCGTTACCGAATTAAAGCGTAACTACGCCAGCATTCTTAAAGAGGCAGATGACAGCCCCGTGGCGGTGTTGAACCATAATCGACCGGAAGCCTATCTGCTGCCAGCGGAGCATTACGAACGGCTGATGAGCTATCTTGAAGATCTGGAAGACGCCAAGTTGGTGCGCGAACGTGCGAATGGTCCATTTGTCGAGGTAGATCTTGCCGATCTATAAGCTACGTTTTCACGAGCTTGCACTGGTCGAGTGGCAAAAGCTTGATAAGACGATACGCGATCCGCTTCTAAAAAAACTGACGGAAAGGCTGCAGAATCCGCGGGTGCCATCGGCTTCGTTGGCGGGGTTGCAAGACTGTTACAAAATCAAACTCCGCACACTGGGTTATCGTCTGGTTTATCGGGTTGAAGACGACGTGGTTTTCGTCACGGTGATTGCTGTCGGAAAGCGGGAAAGAAATGACGTCTATAAACAGGCTCTGAAACGTCAGGGCTAGCCGAAGGCGGGATTCCCATCGGGTCGGTGCTGGTGCATAACGGCCAGATTATCGGGCGAGGTCATAACCGACGTGTGCAGCAGGGCAGTGCGATATTGCATGGCGAGATGGATGCACTGGAAAACGCTGGTCGTTTACCGGCACAGGTGTATCGCGAATCCGTGCTTTATACGACGCTCTCGCCGTGTGCTATGTGTACGGGTGCCATGCTGCTTTATGGCATTCCCAAGGTGGTGATCGGAGAAAACCAGACCTTTATGGGCGAGGAAGAATGGCTTCGGTCACGCGGTGTGGCCGTTGAGGTAGTTCAGGATGCAAACTGTACCGCCATGATGCAGGACTTTATAGCCGCTAAACCGACACTCTGGAGCGAAGATATTGGCGTGTGATTTGATATAGACTTCGGCTAAAGGACCTATGCATTGTGAACGAAGCCGAAACCCGTGCTGAATATATTGACCCCGCCCTAGTAGAGGCGGGGTGGGGTGTTGTCGCAGGTAGCCGGGTACGGCGCGAATATCCCATTACCTTAGGCCGCCTTGAAGGTACCGGTGTGCGCGGCAAGGCCTTGTCTGCCGATTACGTGCTGGAATATAGGAATACCAAGCTGGCAGTGGTGGAAGCCAAGGCTTTCGATAAGCCGCTAACCGAGGGCGTGGGCCAAGCGAAGGATTACGCGGACAAGCTGGGTATCCGTTTTACCTATGCCAGCAACGGGCGGGGCATTTACGGCATCGATATGCAGACGGGCAAGGAGGGAGACCTCCCGCGTTTTCCGTCGCCACAGGATTTGTGGGATGTCACCTTTACCGAAGCCAATGCCTGGCGCGACCGTTTTGCCCAAGTGCCGTTTGAGGACAAGGGCGGTACGTTTCAGGGGCGTTACTATCAGGAGTTGGCCGTTGGCCGGGTGCTTGATGCGCTTGCTCATGACAAGAACCGTTTGTTGCTAACGCTGGCCACGGGCACAGGTAAGACGTTTATTGCATTCCAGATTGCCTGGAAGCTGTTTCAAAGCCGTTGGAATCTGACCGATTGGCATTCGGGAGGCGAGGCAACGCGTAGGCCACGTATTCTGTTTCTGGCCGACCGCAATACGTTAGCGGACCAGGCATTTAATTCGTTCTCCGCCTTCCCGGAAGATGCGTTGGTGCGTATTGATCCGGCGGATATTCGTAAAAAGGGGCAGGTGCCCAAGAATGGCAGCATCTTTTTCACGATTTTTCAGACGTTTATGTCTGGAGCCGAAAAGGACGGGCAGCCATCGCCGTATTTTGGTGAATACCCGGCAGACTTTTTTGATCTGATCATTATTGACGAGTGCCACCGTGGTGGTGCCAATGATGAGAGTAACTGGCGCGGCATTCTGGAGTACTTTAGCCCGGCGGTGCAGTTGGGTCTGACCGCAACGCCCAAACGCAAAGAAAATGCGGATACCTATGCCTATTTCGGTGAGCCGTTGTTTGTGTATTCCCTTAAGGAAGGTATTAACGACGGGTATCTGACGCCATTCCGCGTCAAGCAGATTACGACGTCACTTGATGACTATGTGTACACGCCGGACGATACCTTGGTAGAAGGGGAGCTCGAAGCCGGTCGGCGCTACACCGAACCTGATTTCAATAAGATTATCGAAATCAAGGAACGTGAGAAAGCCCGGGTCAAGATCTTTATGGAGGAGATGGATCAACGTGAAAAGACGTTGGTGTTTTGTGCCACACAAGATCATGCGTTAGCAATCCGCGATTTGATCAATCAGATGAAAGACAGTGCAAACCCCAATTATTGCCAGCGTGTTACTGCGGCCGATGGGGCCTTGGGCGATCAACATCTGCGGGATTTTCAGGATAACGAAAAGACGATCCCGACAATCCTGACGACCTCGCAGAAGCTATCGACCGGGGTCGATGCGCGCAATGTGCGCAATATCGTGTTGCTGCGTCCGGTGAATTCGATGATCGAGTTCAAACAGATCGTAGGCCGTGGCACGCGGCTTTATGATGGCAAGGATTACTTCACGATTTACGACTTCGTGAAGGCGCATCATCACTTTAGCGATCCGGAGTGGGATGGAGAGCCGTTAGAGTCTGAGCCGAAAGCTACCGCTAAGCCGAACGCGACGCTCAAGGCCAAGCAGCCACCAGCACCTGAATACGAAAAGCGGACCAAAGCACAGGTGACCTTGGCCGATGGTAAAGCACGCACAATCCAGCATATGGTCGTAACCAGCTTCTGGCATCCGGATGGTACGCCGATGTCGGCACAGCAGTTTATGACGTCGTTGTTTGGCAGATTGCCGGAGTTCTTTGCCGATGAAACCGAGCTGCGGACATTGTGGAGCGCACCAGATACGCGGCGCAAGTTACTTGCTGGGCTGGCGGAAAAAGGCTTTGGCAAAGATCAGCTGGCTGAAATGCAGAAAATTATTGAGGCAGAGAAGAGTGATCTCTTTGATGTGCTTGCTTATGTGGCCTATGCGCTGGCACCACTGACGCGGGAGGAACGGGCGCATCAGGCGATGGCTTTGGTAAGCCACCATTTTAATAGTCCGCAGCAGGTCTTCCTGGATTTCGTGCTGGCCCATTATGTGGCCGAAGGCGTGGAAGAGCTGGATCAATCTAAACTTGCACCCCTGCTTCGGCTGAAGTACCACGACTCCATTGCCGATGCAGTGAACGACTTAGGTGCCCCTGAACAGATCGGGCTGATCTTTTCAGGGTTTCAAAAGTATTTGTATGAGAGACACGAATAAATCCGGTGTCTCGCCTTAGTTATCTTTCATACCGGCTGCAACCCGAACCGCCACGGTGACCCAGTCGATGGCCAGTTTCTGAAAGGCTTCTGGTGTGCTGGATTCCATGCGGAAGGTTTCGCCAGACATGACATACACGCCTTCGCCCCAGATTTTGCCGGTGACGCTGTCACGCATCTTTGCCTCGATGACGAGGGAAGGTGTTTTGGAATCAATACCCGCAGCCTTTTGCGCGGCAAACAACACAGCGGAAACAGGGACCACGTTCCAGGGTTTGAAGCTGTCACCTTCAACTTCTGCGCCAGTAATCGCAATGCTCAGGCGGCCGATGCCGGGACCCGGTTTGTCAACCAGATTGCCGCGACGAGCAACTTTATCTTTCAGTTCTTTATCGATGATCATGCGCGTCTGGTAGATCGTTTCATCGGTCAGACCCTTCTGGCCTTCTTTTTTGAGCGCCGTCTGGTACAGGATCACAGGATCAATCATGACGCCTTTAACGCTACTGCGATCAAAGTCGGGGCTGATGTAACGATAGAGCTTGACGCCGGGTGCCGGACTCTGGATTTCTTGCAGTCGGTTGTATTCGGCAGAGGTGAGGAATCCGGATTTTTCCGATTGCGTCAGCCCGCCACCGCCGCAGGCGGCCAGTAGTAGCGCTGATGCAGTCAGGACGGTTGCAGCGCCGAGACGGCGAAACATCGGTTTTTTGTGTGTGGGCGAGTTCAAGGGGCTGCTCCGTTTAAGGTTGGAAGACTATCTTGAGGAGACTAAAGCGAAGTGAATCGCCTGTCTAGCAGTTTCAAGGTTTTTTTCATATTTCGGTTAAAGCCTGTCATCCAGTGTTGGGATGAGGCGTTAACGGCATCAGGCGTTGTTGCTTTTTGAAAAGGAGTGCGCCATGAAAAAGTTACTTGTTGCAGCCACTATTGCGTTGGTTTCAGTTGCCAGTCAACCTGTCTTTGCCGGGGGTGGGTATCACCACGGTGGTGGTCGAGGAGGCAATGGTTGGTGGCCGTTTGCCGTAGGAGCGGTCGTGGGTGGGGTGGCGATTGGAGCGATGATGCAGCCGCAACCAGTCTATGCGCAGCCAGTCTATATACAACCACCGCCACGCGTATATGTACCGCGTCCCTATTATGTGCAGCCCCCGATCTATGCCGTGCCATCGCCACCACCCATTTATTACTATGAGCGCGATTAAGCACGCCTAGGGTTGTACCTGCTGTTGCAGCGTTTGGTAATCGATCTTGCCTGTGCGCAACACAGGGAGCTCGGTCATGTGCACCAGCTCTCGCGGTAGGTGGGTGTTCGGGATGCCCGCGACACTGAAATGGGCGCGAATCTGTTCTAGCTGAAGTGCCGGATCGTCGGTGTACAGACGAATGCGCGTTTTGCTCAGCGCATCGGATTCGATCGCAATGGCGGCATGCAGATGATCGGGCGAGATTTGGGCGATGGTTTCTTCAATGTAACCGAGTGAGATCATTTCGCCGGCGATTTTGGTGAAGCGCTTCTTACGGCCTTTGATGGTGAGATAGCCTTCGATATCCAGGGTCACGATGTCACCGGTGTCATACCAGCCTTCAGTCAGAGAGCTGCGGTTATCAAGCAAGTCGTGTAGATATGACTTCATGAGGCTAGGGCCGCGCACATGCAGAACGCCGCCCTCTTCAATGCCTTCGTGCGGATCAATCCGGTATTCGATATGCGACAGAATGCGGCCGACGGTGCCATGTTTGCTAGCGCCAGGGACGTTCACGGCAATCACCGGGCTGGCTTCGGTTGCGCCATAACCCTCCAGCAAACTAATACCGAGTGCCTCGTAAAGCTCTTTAGTGCGTGGTTTGACACGTTCGGCACCGGCGACGATATAGCGCAGACTCGATAGGTCGGTCGGCTTGGCAGCCTTGTACAGCTGCGCAAGAAAGGTATCCGTCGAAAGCATGACGGTGGGTTTTTCCTTGCGGATTAACGCGATATTTTCTTTATGTCGGAGTGGTGAGAGGCCGATGACAGTGCGCATACCGTTGAGTAGCGGGAGCAGAACGCCGGCGGTTAATCCGAACGCATGAAAGTGCGGCAACGCACTGAACATCACTTCATGCTGGCTGATAGGAAACGCATCCAGAATCTGCGCGCAGTTGGTTAGCAGATTGCGGTGGGTAAGGACAACGGCTTTCGGTTCCGCCTCGCTGCCGGAGGTAAAAAGGATCACGGCGGCATCATCTGGCGCGCTCCGTTCGGTCTGCAAGCGCTTAAGTTTGACGCGTAAGGCCCCGCCTAGTTTGGCAAGATGGCCGATGCGGGTAGCCACATCTTCGAGAAACACCGTGCGGATACCATGCGCCGTGAGTTGTTCAGGCAAATCGGTTAAGTCGCACTTTTCCAGAAATAGTTTCGAGGTGAGGAGCACATCGATATGCGCGCGTTCGCAGCAACGCAATAGCGTGGGCATCGGAAACGTATAGTTGAGAATAACGGCGGTTTTATGCGCAAAGTTACAACCGAACGTAGCCACCACACCCGTCACGCTATTCGGCAGTAAACAGCCCACATGATGCCGGTGCGTGAGTCGTTCGATCTGGCGGGAAAGAATGGCGCAGCCAATGATAAGTCGATTGAAAGACAGCGCACGTCCAAGCTCATCAGAGAGTATAGGTTGCCGACTGCGATGAACCGCAGCCGCCATGAGCAGGCGTTTCGGGATCGTATGGTTAGCAGGCATGATGGTCGGCTCGTTAGACTTCTATCAGTTTGCCATGGGCAGGGAAAAATATCGCCGTGCGGATTTCACGGCCTTCATCGCGGTATAGGGCAGCGTAACGCTGTAGCTGCGGCTTATAGCTGTCTGCTTTAGACTGCAGGATGGCTTCGAGAGTTTGCGTTTGCGATGTCGAAATGCGGAGCGTTTTGTAATCAATAACCCAGCGAATGCCCTGATCGATAAACGTACGGTCAATCACCAGGCGTTGATAGTCATCATCGTTGTCATGGCTATCTTCGTTGAGCGTCGTCAGAGGCACTTCGCATCCCGCAGATTCATGCGGTCCGAGAACCCACTGGCCAATTTCATGGCTCAGTGCGTGACAGAGCGTGTCCTGCACGATGCCGACAGCTGCTGTGATGTCATCCGGATCGTGTCCCTGCTCGCGGAAAAAGCGTTCGAACTGCGGTGCTAGGCTCTGGATGCGTGCGGCATGCCAGTGGTTTAGACCATCAACGGCAAAGGCTTCCAGATAGCGGTGGATGAGGGTGCCGGTATCCATATCGATGGTCGCCGGAAAAATGTGAGCAGGTTGTTCGGAGGGTACCGAGATTTCGCTGTCTGAGGGAACGGCAAGGGCAGCGGGCGTGGCAACACGGATCAGCTTAGGAATAAAACTGGCGGGGTCAACGCGATGGGTGGCGGGTAGGGTTGGTGCGGGTAAAGTGGCCGCAGCCAGGAAATCGCCGCACAGAGCCGGCCAGAGCGGCAATAGCAACGAGCCAGCAGCCGGTTCGCGCAGGGCAGAGGGATCGTCTGTCTGTTTGGTGTCCCGCTGGGCAACGGCCAGCAAGTGCAGGTGACGCACTGTGCGCGTCACGGCGACATAGAGCACCCGTTGATCTTCGTTACGCCCGCGAAGCTTTTCCAGGCTTTGTAGCAGGTCATAAGCCGTTGGGGTGTTGCCTTTTTGGGTGCCAGGTGCCGGGGCTGGGGCAACGACCAGATGCTCCTGCTGATCATCCAGAATCAGGTTATCCCAGAGCACCAGTGGCGTGTTATCGGGTGGTGGTGTTTTATGCAGTCCCGGAAGGATCACGGTGTCGAACTGCAGACCTTTGGACTTGTGAATGGTCATCAGTTGCACATGCTGGCTGGCTGGCTCGGCATCGGGGGCGGCAAACAGTTTGGTGAGCGCACTATCCAGACGGGATAGGTCTGGCTGGCCACGATCTTCCAGTGTGTCGAGTAAGTCAAAGTAAGCCTGAACATCGCGGGTGTCGGCGGTAGCTGTCAGACATCGTGGGCCGCCCAAGCCACGCCAGACGCCTTCGACCCAGCGCCGAGGGCGTTGCAGTCCCTGGTTAAGATAGGCATCGGCAAGAACCTGGCGCAATGGTAAGAGCCGAGTTCGGCCGTCTTCGCTGAGTCGATTGATGCGGGCATCGTCCTGCATCAATGACCAGAGTGTTTGCTGGTGATCATCGGCGGCTAATGCATGCAGATCCTCTAGCTTTAATCCGCACCAGGGGGCGCGCAGAATGGCGAGCCAGTGCACCCGATCGGCTCGGTGGTACAGGGCGCGCGTTAGCGAGACGAGATCCTGCACCGATTGGCGTGCGGCAAGGGCGTCTATTTCGACCGCTTGAAAAGCGACTCGCGGCTCACTGGCCTGGAGCTGTTTGACGAGCGCATCCAGATGGCTGCGGGCGCGCACCAGCACGGCGATACTGCCTTCCGGGTGTTGCTGTTGCGCTTCGTGAATGATGCGCACCATAGTTTCTGCTTCTCGTGTATCCGCCTGTGCTCTAGGGGTTTCTTCACCGCTGTCGTCGTCGCGTTCGCCACTGATAATAGGGTGAATAGTGACACCCGCTTGCGGATGTAATGGGTTACGGGCAACGGCGGGCGCATAAGTGACGGCACCGCGCATGGGGTCATCGTGCTCAGAAAATACTTTGGGAAAAACGTCGTTGAACCAGGCGACGACGTTGGCATAGGAACGATTGTTGAGATAGAGCTGTAAACGATCGGGTTTTAAGTAGCCAAGACCTTGTTGGCGTACGGTCAGAAACAGCCCGACATCCGCTTTACGGAAGCGGTAAATCGATTGCATGGGGTCGCCCACGAGAAACAGGGTGCGGGATGCGTCATGCGACCAGCCAGCCGTGAGCCGTTTGAGCAGATCCAGTTGCTGCGGGCTGGTATCCTGAAATTCATCGATCAATAGATGGCTGATCCGGTAATCCAGGTGCTCGCTGAGCTCGGTCGGATCGTCGGAATCACCTAGCGCAAGCAGCGCGCGCGCCGCGATCTCACTAAAATCTACGGCTTTTTCACGAATAAAAACAAGCCACAGTTGCGCATAGGCCAGGCGTAAAAGCGCAGCCAGATGGGTAACAACCTGGGTGTCGTCCGTAGATAGTTGCGGGTCCGGTAATTTGCGGATGGCGGCCAGTGATGCACCATCACCCGTGATCGCAAAATCGGCAATGGCATCCATGAGCACCTGCTTCTGCTCTGCATTGGCTTTGCCTGCCAAGTTGATCGGTGCCCGGTAGGCTTTACGCAGTTCACCCTCTTTGGTTAAAAAGAGTTCGCCTAATGCGCGCCATTGCGGTAATAGATCCGGGTTGTCATCAAGGGGTGTGTGCCAGTCTGCCAGCAAACTGATCGACGATTCGGGGCTCTGGCTCGCTGCGTGACGTGCTGCAGCCATGAAGCTAAGCTGGCGCGAGGCTGAAATGTTTGTTGCGATCAACGATAGTTCGTTGTGCACCATGGCGCGTAGAGTCTGGCTGACGTCCGCCTGCAGATTCGTCAGGTCGCTACTGAATGCATATTTCGACCACTGGTCCCGCCGTGCCAGCATGCTAACTAGCATGCGTTGCAGGCGGCCTGCATCGTTATCAAAATAGGCAAGTGCTTCGGCAATGGTGTCGCTATCGCTGGTCCCATCTTCCAGTTGATCAAGCGTATTCTGGGCAGCCTGTTCATACAGGCGTGTGCTTTCTGTGGCGATGGCCGGTTGCGTGCCAAAGCGCGATAGCAAGGGCATCTGGCGGGCGAGTCTGGCCGACAGCGAATCCAGCGTCATCACGCGCAAACGGCCCGGCTGGCTGAGCAGTTGCCAGTTGCGTTCGGCATTGCGTTCCAATACGGCACAGGCCAGCTGATAAGTGACAACTTTGTGTGGCGGTGCGGTGCTGGATAGCGGTCGAGTGGCGCTACGCAGACTGGACATGATGCGCTCTTGCATCTCGGCTGCGGCTTTGTTGGTAAAAGTCAGCGCAATAATTTCTTCTGGCTCATCGACGCGAGAGAGAAGTACCAGAAAGCGTTGCGTTAATAGTTCGGTTTTCCCTGCGCCGGCCGGTGCATCGATAATGAAAGAACGTGTTGGATCCAGCGCCGCTTGGCGGGCCTCGGTGTCAGCGGCAAGTAACTGTTCCGGCGTCATGGCGTTACTCACGAGGCGTCTCCGGTATTGGCCGCATTCATTTGCTGATCCCGTTCGGCAAGCCGCAGCAAGGGCTGGACATCGCAGTATCGGATATCAGTTTCTCGTGTAATGCGAATGCTGGCAAGATCGGAAGAGCGTCGTGTAGGGAAAGAGTGTCTTCGCCTGTGT
>ERZ650301.522-NODE-522-length-10757-cov-5.594468_pt1 | contig 10757 bp, 8 predicted proteins | sample MGYA00376237_ERZ650301 | MGnify/ENA primary metagenome ERZ650301 (study PRJEB26733, sample SAMN07839255) | wastewater metagenome | biome: small river; feature: stream; material: water | place: USA: North Carolina | collected 2016-04-05 ...
CGGTTAAGTCCGCTTCTGAGCGTTTGGCTAGCTACCCACCCCTCGTCTTCGCCGGAGAGGTAGACACCCTGCGTGATCGCCTCGCTCAGGCAGCACAGGGCAAGGCGTTCTTGCTCCAGGGTGGTGACTGTGCTGAGACGTTCGCCGGTGCAACTGCAGACAAGATTCGCAACCGCATCAAGACTGTTCTGCAGATGGCAGTCGTACTGACCTACGCCGCAGAGATGCCCGTCATCAAGATGGGCCGCATGGCTGGGCAGTTTGCTAAGCCACGCTCAAGTGACACAGAAACCCGCGGAGACGTCACTCTTCCTGCCTACCGCGGTGACATTGTCAACGGGTACGACTTCACCCCAGAAAGCCGTGAAGCAAACCCTGAGCGTCTCGTGCAGGGTTACAACACTGCTGTCTCTACCCTGAACCTCATCCGCGCCTTCACCACCGGTGGTTTCGCTGATCTGCGTGAAGTGCACCGTTGGAACCAGGGTTTTGCAAAGAACCCTGCCAACGCACAGTACGAAGCCCTGGCCAACGAGATTGACCGTGCCATCAAGTTCATGGCTGCCTGTGGTGCTGACTTTGATGCACTCAAGACCACTGAGTTCTTTGTTTCTCACGAAGCACTGCTCATGGACTACGAGCGCCCCATGACGCGCATCGATTCACGAACCGGAACTCCGTACAACACCAGTGCACACTTCGTGTGGATCGGTGAGCGCACCCGTGAGCTTGATGGTGCACACGTTGACTTCCTCTCCCGCGTTCGCAACCCGATCGGTGTGAAGCTTGGTCCCACTACTGACGTGGACACCGTAAAGCAGCTCATTGAGAAGCTCGACCCCAACCGTGAACCTGGTCGCCTGACCTTCATCACGCGTATGGGTGCGGGCAAGATTCGTGAAGCTTTGCCACCACTGCTGGAAGCAGTAAAGGCGAGCGACGCTAACCCACTGTGGATCACTGACCCCATGCACGGTAATGGCATCACCACCCCCAACGGCTACAAGTCACGTCGTTTCGACGACGTTGTCGATGAGGTCAAGGGCTTCTTTGAAGCACACCGTGCTGTAGGAACCTTCCCTGGTGGTGTTCACGTTGAGCTCACTGGTGACGACGTGACGGAGTGCCTGGGTGGATCTGAACAGATTGATGAGAACGACCTCGCAACCCGTTACGAGTCACTGTGTGACCCACGTCTGAACCACATGCAGTCGTTGGAGCTGAGCTTCCTCATCGCTGAAGAGCTCAAGAAGTCCTAAGCATCATTCAATTGAGAACCTGAACAAATGTGGCCCCCACCAATGAACTGCTCCCCAGAAGTTGGACTGAATAATCAGTTTCCAATTTCTGGGGAGTTTTTCTTTGCAACCAAATAGTTCACTCACAACACTTCAACGAGAACAGCTTGTAGAGCTTTTCGAATCTGGCTTGGGATATCGAGCCGCTTCCTATCGATTAGGCGTGAGCCTGACTTCCGTGAGGGATTTCCGTCTTCGATGGACGCTTCATGGCAGGCTTTGTCTTGTGGAGAGTAAAACCAAAAGAAGTTTCTCTTTCGAGATCAAAAAAGAAGTTGTTGACCGCTTCCTTGCAGGTGCAACGAAGATGGAATTGGCGTCCGAGTTTGGCCTAAATTCTGTCAAAGACATCACAAGATGGGTGCGCGCTTGGCAAGCCGGCGGCGATGAAGCGTTGATGCCCAAAACCAAAGGGAGACCCACCGGTTCTTCCAAGAGCCCAGCAACAGCCGGCGAGGCTGACCAGCTGCGTCAACAAGTCAAACGTCTCGAAGCAGAGAACGCGTATCTAAAAAAATTGCGGGACTTGAGGAACCAAGGACACGCCTAAAGGTCCAGGCGATTTCCTCCCTCAAGTCCGACCATGACCTTGCCGACCTGTTGAATGCGGCAGGGCTGGCAAGGTCGACCTATTACTATCACCAAGCCCAACTCGATGCGCCAGATCGTCATGGCGAGCTCAAAATGGCCATCAGCGCAATATTCATCGCCAGTAAGCAACGTTATGGTCATCGCCGAATCTGGCTGCGACTGCGGCAAGACGGCTGGCAAGTGAGCAAGAAGCTGGTTCATAAACTCATGAACCAGCTAGGCCTGCGCTCGAAAGTGCGCGTCAGGCGCAAATACAACTCTTATCAAGGCGGGGCTTCTCGCGTTGCTAACAACGTCCTTGCCCGAGAGTTTGAAGCTGCAACGCCCAACCAGAAATGGGTCAGTGACGTGACCGAGTTCCGGGTGGGAAACCAGAAGGTGTATCTTTCACCGATTTATGACCTGTTTGATCACTCCATTGTGAGTTTTCAAACAAGCACCTCACCCAGCACTGCACTGACTGCTCAAAGTTTGAAAACAGCATTGGAGCGTGAACAACCAAAAGCTGGGGTGCTTGTTCACACAGATCAAGGATTCCAATACCAACACGTCTCCTGGCGTGCCCTGTTGGAAGAACATGACGCTGTGCAATCCATGTCACGCAAAGCGAACTGTTATGACAACGCCCTGATCGAGAACTTCTTCGGACACCTCAAAACAGAAATGTTCCATGGTGAAAGATTCAACACCGTCAACGAACTCATCGAAGAAATTGAGGAATACATCGATTGGTATAACAACGAACGTATCCAGGAACGACTGAAGGGCATGACCCCGATGCAATATCGGAACCATGCCCTTCAATTAGAAGCCGCCTAGGATTTAACCTGTCCAACTTTCGGGGGACAGTTCAATCACTGCGGGGGTGAGCTAGTGGTTTATCTTGACTACTTCGCGTCAACATCCTTTGCCAGGGTGCCGAGGTAGAGCTCGATGACCTTAGGGTCATCGGCCAGCTCGCGGCCGGTGCCGGTGTAGGCATCGCGTCCCTGGTCGAGAACATATCCACGGTCAGCAATCTGGAGGCAACGACGAGCGTTCTGCTCCACCATGATGACCGAGACGCCAGCCTTGTTGATGCGGCGTGTGCGAATGAAGGTCTCATCCTGACGAACAGGAGACAGACCAGCAGATGGCTCGTCCAGAAGAAGGACCTTAGGGTCCATCATCAGGGCGCGAGCCATAGCGACGGACTGACGCTCACCACCGGACAGCGAACCTGCGCTCTGCTGACGACGGTCAGCAAGCACGGGGAAGATGTCAAAGATGGCGTCGAGACGCTCGTTCAGACGCTTGGGCTGCAGGAACAGACCCATCTGGAGGTTCTCCTGGATGGTCAGGCTGGGGAAGACGTTGTTGGTCTGAGGCACGAAGCCCACACCCATCTGAACCAGCTTGTTGGTCTTGAAGCCAGTGATGTCTTCACCGTTGAGGGTGACAGAACCTTCACGGATCTTGACCAGACCGAAGAGTGCCTTGAGGAGGGTCGACTTACCGGCACCGTTAGGGCCGATGATGCCGATGAGCTCACCAGGGTAAGCCTCGATGGTGCATCCGTTGAGGATGTTCACACCGGGGAGGTAACCAGCAACAAGGTTGTCGGCGCGCAGTACTGGCTCAACACCAGGCTTGATTGCTTCAGCCATTACTTCTTCTCCTTCTTGGGAGCGTCCATTGCGCCTTCTTCGAGCAATGAGTCATCGCCGAGGTCGGTGTCGTGGTGAGCTCCGAGGTAAGCATCGATAACAGCCTGGTCGCTCATCACGGTGTCCGCAGGACCTTCCGCAACAACGCGACCTTCAGCCATGACGACAACCCAGTCTGAGATGTGGCGAACCATGTGCATGTCGTGCTCAACGAAGAGAACGGTGGTTCCTTCGTCGCGCAGCGACTGGATGTGGCCAAGCAGTGACTGAGTCAGTGCAGGGTTCACACCAGCCATGGGCTCATCGAGCATGATCATGACGGGGTCGCTCATGAGAGCGCGTGCCATTTCGAGGAGCTTCTTCTGACCACCAGAGAGGCTACCGGCAAGGTCTTCCTTCTTCTCATAGAGCTTGAAGCGCTTGAGAAGATCTTCGGCCTTGGCGATGTTTGCCTTCTCTTGTGCTGCCCAGAGAGGCTTCACAAAAGCAGCAAGGAAGGATTCACCACGCTGATCCTTGGCACCGAGAAGCATGTTCTGCATCACGGTGAGGCGCGAGAGCGCCTTGGTCAGCTGGAAGGTGCGAACCATTCCGCTCTTGGCAACGGAAGCAGCTGCGGTGTTACCGAGCAGCTTGCCGTTGAAGGACCACTTTGCAGCCTTGTCAGCGGAGGGACCACCAAACATCTTCTTTGCAGAGGATGGCTGGTCGAATCCGGTGATGAGGTTGAAGAAGGTTGTCTTACCGGCACCGTTAGGGCCGATCAGTGCGGTGATAACACCGCGCTGGACTTCCAAGTGATCCACGTCAACAGCACGGTTACCACCGAAGTCACGGACGACGTTGTCGACCACGAGGATGGCATCGGGCTTAGGAGCACCAGGAGTCTGTGCGACAGTCTTCAGCTCTGCACGAGCTTCAGCAGCAGTCTTCTGTGTTGCATTAGACATTGAAGTTCAGCTCCTTCTTGTCGCCCAAGATTCCTTGAGGTCTGAAGATCACCAGCAGCATCAGTGCGACACCAACCATGATCCATGAGAACTGCTCGGTCTGCTGCGTGTTCAAGATGGCGTCGGGGACAAGGATGTCCACGGTGCCCTGGATGAAGATACGCAGTGCGAAGAACAGGATGGAACCCAGTACGGGACCCCAAATGGTGGCAGCGCCACCGAGGAGCATCGCGGTCCAGATGAGGAAGGTCATGTTACGACCCATGGCATCTGCCTGGAGTGAGGTGGGCAGGACGTAGAACATACCGCCGATAGCACCGAGCACACCACCGATGATGAGCGACTGCATCTTGAATGCGAAGACGTTCTTGCCGAGGCTGCGAACGGCGTCTTCGTCTTCACGGATGCCCTTGATAACGCGACCCCAAGGGGAGCGCATGAGCAGCCAGACGAGGACAGCGAAGATAACAACCAGGCTCCATGCGACGATGCGGATGAACCACCCGTTCACACCGGTGTTGTCGAAGGTGAACCACAGGATGGTGGTCTGACCGTCAGGCATCGGTGAGAGAACAGCGAAGGTGTTGCGGAAGCGCTCACCAGCAAGACCGTTAGATCCACCGGTGATGTCGTTGAGGACCGAAGCACGGCCCACCATGCGGACGATTTCCGCCGCGGCGATGGTCACGATGGCCAGATAGTCGCCTCGCAGTTTCAGTGTGGGAATACCCAACAGAACGGCGAAGAAGACGCCACAACCGATGGTGACCAAGGTGGCTGCCCAGAAGGGGAAGCCTGCAATGGTGGAGATGGCGAAGCCATACGCACCAATAAGCATGAAGCCCGCTTGACCCATGTTCAACAGACCGGTGAAACCGAAGTGAACGTTCAGACCAATTGCTGCGATAGCAAAGGCAGCGGTGGTCGGCAGAATCATGTTCGCCGACATGTCATAGAGAACTTTAATCCACATATCCATGACTGTCCTCCTTAACCGATCCGCTCTTTGCGACCGAAGATACCCTGCGGACGAACCAGCAGGATGATGATCAGAAGCACAAGGGCTGTTGCGTACTTGAAGTCACCAGGTACGACGAAGTTAGCGAGCTCAACGGTCATACCGATGATGAGCGAACCAACCAGTGCACCGAAGGCGGTACCGAGACCACCGAGGGTAACTGCGGCAAACATGAGCAGCAGCAGCTGCATACCTGTCTGCCAGTTGATGCCGTTGAGGACCAGACCGAGCATGACACCGGAAAGACCAGCGAGTGCAGTGGCGATGACCCAGACCAGACGGATGATGCGGTCGACGTCGATACCGGAAGCCGCAGCAAGTGCTGGGTTGTCCGATACGGCGCGGGTTGCGCGTCCCGTGCGGGTCTTGAGGAGGAAGAGACCAACCAAGATGAGAACGATGACCGAGAGGCCCATTGCCCAGAGTGACTCGAAGGTCAGGGTAACGGGGCCAATGGTGAAGGTATCAGGGTTGTTCTTCAAGATACGAATGGTCTTCGCACCCCAGAACATCTGGAAGGTGTACTGCAGGGCGAGTGCCAGACCGATGGTCACAATGATCATCTGAGTCAGGGACAGACCCTTCTTACGCAGCGGCTTCCAGATCACCGCATCTTGGATGTAACCGGTGGCACCGGTCAGGATTACCACGATGATGATGGTGAGGAAGATGTTCAAGCCCAGTACGTTCGCGAAGGTGTAACCCAACAGACCACCAAGGGTCACCTGCTCTGCGTGAGAGAAGCTGGAGAGACCAGTGGTTCCGTAGATGAGCGAAAGACCGATGGAAGCCAGTGCGAGGAGGAGACCCAGGCGAAGACCGGAGACGACCTGCTGTGCAAGACGATCCCAGTTGAATCCCTCTGCAGCGATTTCATCCTGTGTGGGGCCGTTGTCGGCTCCTTCACCGGTTGCACCGTCTACAGCAAAGATTGTTGCCTTCACAAAGCCGAGCGTGATCTCACGTTCCTGCACAGCATCGCCCTTGAGGGTGACGCCCTTAGGCAGAGTGTTCACGTCGAGGGTTATGGTGTAGGTACCAGCGGCTGTAACCGCTGCGTTCCACTTACCGTCTTTGTTGGTCTCGGCGACAACGTTTTGACCGTTACCGTCGATGGTTAGTTTGACACCAGCACCAACACCCTTGATGGTTCCCGTAAAACATCCAGTGGTTGCATCAGCGACACAAGTTTCGCTGGTTGCAGCGTGAGCAGCGGGAGCACCCGTACCCAGCGTGAATGAGAGAACCAACAGACCCAGGAGTACACCGAAGATTACTCGCAGGCTGACGGGGCTGGAGCGGCGCGCTAAAGCTGTGTTTACCACTGCACCTCCATAGGGAGAGCAACCGAACTGTTGGTCACGCGTTACCCTCCATTTACTTACATCGCATGTCGACTTTGACAGACGATACGTGTCGATTATGTCGCACTTGTTAACCATGCGCGATATTGACGACCGCCTAAGACTTTAGTAGGGGAATGACACCTCGCGCCAACACGTTAAGCTTGTAGACAGTTGCATTACTGTAACGGCGCGGAAAATTGCCCGGAATTTCAGACATAAAGATTAAGAAACTAGAGGGATCCATGGCCCAGAACGATCCATTCGGATTTGTTGGACTTACCTACGACGACGTGCTGCTGCTTCCAGGCCACACGGACGTTATTCCGAGCGAGGCAAACACTGCCAGCCGCTTCACTCGCCGCATTACGTTAAACAAGCCTTTAATCTCCTCTGCCATGGACACCGTGACCGAAGCTCGCATGGCTATCGCCATGGCCCGCCAGGGCGGTATTGGCATCCTGCACCGCAACCTTTCTATTGAGGACCAGGCTGACCAGGTAGATAAGGTCAAGCGTTCTGAGTCCGGCATGATCACCAACCCCGTCACCACCAGTGCAGATGCCACTGTTGCTGAGGTTGACCGTATGTGTGGTCAGTTCCGTGTCAGCGGTCTTCCTGTCGTGGACGCCGACGGCGTTCTGGTGGGCATTATTACCAACCGCGATATGCGCTTTGTCTCTGAAGCAGACAAGCAGAAGCTCACCGTGCGCGAGGTCATGACCCCCATGCCTCTGGTTACTGCACCTGTGGGTGTCTCGGCTGATGACGCTATTGCGCTGCTGGGTAAGCACAAGATTGAGAAGCTGCCCATCGTGGATGGTGTAGGCAAGCTCACCGGTTTGATCACCACCAAAGACTTTGACAAGTCCGAGAAGTATCCCGACGCCACCAAGGACGAAGCAGGACGCTTGCGCGTCGGTGCCGCTATTGGTTTCTTCGGTGACGCCTGGCAGCGTGCGGAGGCACTCCGCGATGCCGGCGTCGACGTTCTTGTTGTCGACACCGCCAACGGTGACTCCGCTGGTGTGCTGGAGATCATTAAGAAGCTCAAGTCTGACCCTTCCTTTGCACACATCGATGTGATCGGTGGCAACGTGGCAACACGTTCCGGTGCACAGGCACTGGTGGACGCGGGTGCTGACGGTATCAAGGTCGGTGTGGGTCCCGGTTCTATCTGCACCACCCGTGTGGTTGCTGGTGTTGGTGTTCCTCAGGTCACCGCCATCTGGGAGGCCTACCAAGCAGCTGGTCCTGCTGGCGTTCCTGTTATTGCTGATGGTGGTCTGCAGTACTCCGGTGACATTGCCAAGGCACTTGTTGCAGGTGCTGAGTCTGTGATGCTTGGGTCATTGTTTGCTGGCTGTGACGAAAGCCCCGGCGACCTCGTCTTCGACAACGGCAAGCAGTACAAGAGCTACCGCGGTATGGGTTCCTTGGGTGCCCTGCAGACCCGCGGCGAGCGCACCTCCTATTCCAAGGACCGCTACTTCCAGTCCGACGTCCCCAGCGATGACAAGCTCATTGCTGAAGGTATTGAAGGTCGCGTGGCCTACCGCGGTCCTCTCTCTGCTGTGGCACACCAACTTGTTGGTGGTCTGCGCCAGTCCATGTTCTATGTGGGTGCCCGCACTATTGCGGAGCTACGCTCGAACGGCAAGTTCGTGCGCATTACCGCTGCTGGTTTGAAAGAGTCCCACCCACACGACATCCAGATGGTTGTCGAAGCACCGAACTACCGTAAGTAATACAGAAAGAACGTCTGGGGAACCACAGTGACTGAAATTGAGATCGGGCGCTCAAAGCGTGCTCGCCGCGCCTTTGCCTTCGATGACATCGCTGTTGTCCCCAGCCGTCGCACCCGTGACCCTCAGGATGTCTCGGTCAGCTGGGGTATTGATGCCTACCAGTTCGAGATTCCTATCCTCGCTGCCCCCATGGACTCCGTGGTCTCCCCCGAGACCGCTATTGCCATGGGCAAGCTCGGTGGTGTGGGTGTTCTGAACCTCGAGGGTCTGTGGACTCGCTACGAGAACCCGCTTCCTGTTCTTTCTGAGATACGTTCTCTCCCTGCAGCAACCGCAACCAAGCGCATGCAGGAGCTCTATGCCGAGCCCATCAAGGCTGAGCTCATCACAGCGCGTCTGGCCGAGGTTCGCGCCTCTGGCGTGACCGTGGCCGCTGCGCTGTCTCCTCAGCGCACCCAGGAGTTCTACCAGACCGTGGTCAACGCAGGTGTGGACCTGTTTGTGATCCGTGGCACCACCGTTTCTGCTGAGCACGTCTCTAAGGAGACCGAGGCTCTGAACTTGAAGAAGTTCATCTATGAACTCGATGTTCCTGTCATTGTTGGTGGCGCAGCCACCTACACCGCAGCCCTGCACTTGATGCGTACCGGTGCTGCCGGTGTTCTGGTCGGCTTCGGTGGCGGTGCTGCCTCGACCACGCGTGCTTCTCTGGGTATTCACGCACCGATGGCGACCGCCATTGCGGATATTGCCGGTGCTCGTCGCGACTACATGGATGAGTCCGGTGGACGCTACGTCCACGTCATCGCAGATGGTGGCCTCGGCACCTCTGGCGACGTGGTGAAGGCTATTGCCTGTGGTGCTGATGCCGTCATGCTCGGTTCTGCGCTTGCTCGTGCTACCGACGCTCCTGGTGGTGGCTGGCACTGGGGCCACGAAGCACACCACGGTGAGCTTCCTCGCGGTAACCGCGTGCACGTGGGCCAGGTTGCCCCTCTCGAACAGCTTCTCTACGGTCCTGCTGCTGTGGCAGATGGCACCGCCAACATTGTCGGCGCCCTGCGCCGCTCGATGGCGACCACTGGTTACTCCGATCTCAAGGAGTTCCAGCGCGTTGAGGTTGTTGTTGCTCCCTACAGCGCAGCTTCCAGCTCCGCTGCCACCGCTCCTTCTGCTGACGTGACGCTCTAGTCATGGCTGACACCGCTTCATCGCAGGCCGCAGGCCAGGGAGTGCTCAATGCGCAGTCCCGTGCTGAAGCGCTGGCTGCCATGGCAGCCGAAGAACTCGACATTCTTGTCATTGGTGGCGGCATTGTGGGCGCAGGATGTGCTCTGGATGCGGCAACTCGTGGACTGAACGTCGGTGTGGTCGAAGCACAGGACTGGGCTGCGGGAACCTCGAGCCGCTCCTCCAAGCTCGTGCACGGTGGTATTCGCTACCTGGAACAGCTCGACTTCCACCTGGTGCAGGAAGCCCTCACGGAGCGTGGTCTGCTGTTGCAGCAGTTGGCTCCCCACTTGGTCAAGCCCATTCGTTTTCTCTACCCCGTGGAGCACCCCATCTGGGAACGTGCCTATGTGGGTGCAGGCATGCTGCTCTATGACATCTTTTCTTATGCCGGTGGCCGTCGCCCCGGCGTCGGACACCACCGTCACCTGAGCAAGAGCCAGATTGGCTTGGCTGCACCGAGCCTGAAGTCCTCCGGGATCATCGGTGGCATGAGCTACTACGACGGTCGCGTCGATGACGCTCGCTATGTGGTGAACCTGGTTCGCACGGCGGTCGCCAACGGCGCTCACGCGGCGAACCGCACCGAGGTCATTGGCTTCCTGCAGAAGAAGGGTCAGGTCGTCGGGGTTACCGTGCGCGATCTGGAGACTGGCGCCGAATTCCCTATCCGCGCCAAACAGGTCATTAACTCCACCGGCGTGTGGACCGGAACCACCCAAGAGCTTGTCCACGATGGTGGCACGCTGCGCGTGCGGGCATCGAAGGGAATCCACATTGTGGTTCCGCGTGATCGCTTTAAGTCGGTCATGGGTCTGTTGCTGCGCACCGAGAAGTCTGTGCTCTTTGTTATTCCCTGGGGACGCCACTGGATCATTGGCACCACCGACACCGACTGGAACTACGACAAGGCGCACCCCTCTGCCACGGCAA
>ERZ650301.523-NODE-523-length-10750-cov-6.129967_pt1 | contig 10750 bp, 11 predicted proteins | sample MGYA00376237_ERZ650301 | MGnify/ENA primary metagenome ERZ650301 (study PRJEB26733, sample SAMN07839255) | wastewater metagenome | biome: small river; feature: stream; material: water | place: USA: North Carolina | collected 2016-04-05 ...
CGATCTACTTTGTCGTTGCGTTGCGACAGTCCTTGCGAGATCGTTCAACTCTGAGGGCAACTGCGCGGTGAAATCTTTCTCCAACTTTGCAAGAGACTCATCTTTTTGAAATATCAGTTGGAGTGACTGCAAACCCGTCACCACGGGGCGCAACACAACCCAGCCGATCAACAACAGCAAGATCAGCCAAGTTGCCAGCAAGCCTCCAAGCCAAGCACCGGTTGTACTTTGGATCAATTCGATCGGAAGCCGTGACAGGATTGCCCCGCCAATGCACGCGCTCAACAAGGCGCAGACAACGACAAAAAATACAAGTCGTCTTTGGATGGAATGCAGCACAAAAGCTCCGCAATAGGTTCGAAGTTCTAGGGGTCTGAATGAACAGACAATCTATAAATTATCAATCATCGCCATCGAATTCTCAGTTTTCGCGGCGTCTTCAGTTCAAGCTGTTTTTTCAATTGTCAAGATAACAATGTATGAACTTTTTCGTATTCAAGCTTTAAGTTATTTGCTCATCATCTTGTTCGCCGTGTGCAGGCCAGTGAACCTGCATGCTGCCAGCTTATTTGGCGAACACACTTGCGAAACGTGGCTTGCACTGCCAGCGGCTGATCAAAAAACTTGGGCCAACGCATTTATTGCGCCCTTGAGCTTGACTTACAAAGGCCTTAGAAAAACCAGTGTCGACAAATACAACGACAACCCGAATGCCCATGTGCCAGCCATCGCAAGTATCAACGCCTATTGCCAAGCGCACCCTGATCAAAACGCAGCGCAAGGGGCAGCAGCTTATTTGCACACCTTGATGAACGATTAAGTGGTCTTGCTGGAGGACGGTGCTTGCTGCGTGCCCATCGATGGGGCAAGGGCGCAACTATAAAATTGCTTGCATGCAACCTCCTGATTCCACAAAGCCGTCCCGACATTTTTCAAACCGACGGGCTGCTTTTGCCACTGGTTTCAAAGACGCGTTGGGGGCGCCCGTGTTGGTGTTGTTCGCGGGCATGATTGGCTTCGGTGCGATGGGGCAAACCCACGGGTTCAATGCTTGGATGACGGGCCTGACGAGTTTGTTGATGTTTGCGCTGCCGGGCCAAGTGGTCTTGTTGGAGATGTTGATCTCGGGCTCCTCCGTGCTGGCCATTGCGTTTGCGGTGACGCTGACATCGGCGCGTTTCGTGACGATGGTGGTGACCTTGTTTCCGCAACTGCACCGCCAAGATCGCAACCGTGGTTTGTATGCGTGGGTGCATTTGCTGGCGATGACAGCGTGGGCGGTGTCCATGCGCGAGTTCCCGAACATGTCCCCCAAGTACCGCTTGAGTTATTTCATAGGCATTGGCTTGCCATGCTGGCTGATTGCGTTGCCTGGCACGGTGTTGGGTTATCTGGCGGCGGGCTGGGTGCCCGCCGCGGTGACTTTGGGTTTGGTGTTCATCAACCCGTTGTTTTTCTTGTTGACGTTCACCGAGGTCAAGCCGTGGGCCAATCGCATCGCGATTGTGTTGGGCTGTCTGATCGGGCCGGGGTTTTATGTGTTGGATGCCAATAGCAGTTTGCTGACCACCGGTTTGGTGGCCGGAACTTTGGCTTATGCGCTGGACCGCAAGTGGCTGCGCCCAGCACCCGTGGAGGTGACGGCATGAGTGCGGCGGTGCAGGGTTGGGAGACGTGGCTGGCACTCAGCGCGGCATGCTTGGGCACGTACCTGTGCCGTGCTTTGGGCGTCAAGTTGTCGGGGCATATTCACGCTGAGAGCGAGTTTTTTAAGTGGATTTCTGCGGTGACTTACGCGATGGTGGCAGCGCTCACGATTCGCATGATTTTGATGCCCTTGGGCTTGTTGTCGACGGTCCCCATGGCGTTGCGCGTGTTGATTTGCGCGCTGAGCCTTGGTGTGATGGTGTCAAGCCCTAAGCGCCGCTTGGTGCCCGCCTTGTTAACGGGCACCTTACTGATGTTGGCATATGGCGTGACGCGCTGACTTTGCCGCACCGTCCGTCACGAGGCGGTATCGGTATTGAACTGCAGCGCTGCCAAGCTGGCGTATAAACCGCCTTGTGCCAGCAAGCTCGTGTGGGTGCCGCGTTCGATCAAGGCCCCGTGGTCCATCACCCAAATTTCGTCGGCTTTTTGCACGGTGGCCAAGCGATGGGCAATGACCAAGGTGGTGCGCCCTTGCATGGCGGTGTTCAGCGCGGCTTGCACCATGCGCTCGCTGTGCGCGTCTAAGGCGCTGGTGGCTTCGTCGAGCAACAAGAGCGGCGGGTTTTTGAGCATGGCGCGTGCAATGGCGATGCGTTGACGTTGACCGCCCGACAAGCGCACACCGCGTTCACCCAAAAACGTGTCGTAGCCTTGGGGCAGGGCGGTGATGAACTCATCGGCAAAGGCCGCTTGGGCCGCTGCCATCACTTGTGCCTGTGTGGCGTTGGGGCTGCCGTAGCGAATGTTGTCAAACGCGGTGCCCGAAAAAATGACGGCCTCTTGCGGCACGATGCCAATGCGTTGGCGCAGATCCACCAAATCGAGTTGGGTCAGGTCCACGCCGTCAAGAATGATGTGGCCCGCATCGGGATCATGAAAGCGCAACAGCAGGCCAAACAAGGTGCTTTTGCCCGCGCCGCTGGGGCCAACGATGGCCACCGTTTGACCGGCGTTCACTTGGGCCGTCAGCTGGTCCACCGCAGGCTGTTGTGGTCGTGAGGGATAGCGAAATGCCACGTGGTTGAGCTGCAGGCTTGAGCCGTGTTGAGGCCATGCGGCGTGCTGGGGGTGTTCAGGGGAACGCACATCTGAGCGGGTATGGAGCAACTCCATCAAGCGTTCTGTCGCACCGGCTGCACGCAGCAAGTCGCCGTACACCTCGCCCAAAACGGCGAAGGCGCTGGCCAGCAAGATGACATACACCACGGTTTGCCCCAATTCGCCCGCGGTGGTGGTGCCTTGTTGAACCGAGACCGTGCCTTGGTAGAGCCCCCACAGCAACGCCGCGCTAGACGCCAAGATGATGAAGCCCACCAGCATCGAGCGGGCTTTGGCGCGCTTTAAGGCGGTGCCCACAGCCGAGTCGGTGGCGTGGATGAAGCGCGTGGTTTCTTGTGCTTCTGCGGTGTAGCTTTGCACCACGGGAATGGCGTTGAGCACTTCGGCTGCCATGGCGCTGGCATCGGCCACACGATCTTGACTGGCGCGCGAGAGACGACGCACGCGACGACCTAACAGCACGCTGGGCCAGACCACCAGCACCAGCACACCCACGACTTGCAGCATGAGCAACGGGTTGGTCCAAATCAGCATCAACAAGGCACCCACGCCCATGATGACGTTGCGCAAGCCCATCGACAGGGATGAACCGACGACGGTTTGAATCAGTGTGGTGTCATTGGTCAGGCGCGACAGCACTTCGCCCGTTTGCGTGGTTTCAAAAAACGAGGGGCTTTGGCGCAGCACGTGCCCGTAGACGGCGTTGCGTACATCGGCGGTGATGCGCTCACCCAGCCAAGTGACCAAGTAAAAGCGCACCGCCGAAAACACCGCCAAGGCTCCCGCGACCGCGAACAAAGCCAGAAAGTGGCCAACCAATTGCTGGCCATCGGTGGGGTTGTGCAAGCCTTGGTCGATCAATTGGCGCAGCGCCCACGGAAAGCTCAGCGTGGTGCCCGCCGCCAGCAGCAAGAACACACCGGCTAAAACAATGCGGCTCTTGTAGGGGCGCACGAAAGGCAGCAAGCCTTTGAGTGCGCCGGGGGCTTGGGGTGTGGTGCTCAATTGACCATGACCAATTTACCCATCACACCGCGTGAGCCCATGTCGGCGTACGCCTGCTTGAGTTGCGCCATGGGCAAGGTGTTGTGAATGACGGGTTTGATTTTTCCAGCGCCATACCACTGGGCCAGCTCTTGCATCATGACGGCATTGGCTGCGGGTTCGCGGCGAGCAAAGTCGCCCCAGAACACCCCAACGATGGAGGCGCCTTTGAGCAAGGCCAAGTTCCAAGGCAGCGCGGGGATGGGGCCTGCGGCAAAGCCGACCACCAAGTAACGGCCGCGCCAAGCGATGGAGCGAAACGCGGGCTCGGCAAATTCGCCACCAACGGGGTCATAAATGACGTCTGGGCCTTTGCCATCGGTGAGGGCTTTGAGGGCGTCGCGCAAGTTCTCTGTGCTGTAGTTGATGGTGGCGTCGGCACCGATGGACGTGCAGAGCGCACATTTTTCCGCATTCGATGCAGCGGCGATGACGCGTGCGCCTGCCGCTTTGGCAATTTGAATGGCGGCTGTGCCCACGCCGCCCGCAGCGCCGAGCACCAACACCGTTTCACCCGCTTTGAGTTGGCCACGGTCCATCAGCGCGTGGTGCGAGGTGGCGTAAGTCATGATGAAGGCGGCGGCATCGACCGCCGGAAACCCTGCTGGCAAAGGCATGCACAGCTTGGCGGGGGCCAAGGTGTGGGTGCCAAAGCCACCGGTGCCGCTGAGGCAGGCCACGGCTTGGCCGACCTTGAGGTGCGTGACGCCTTCGCCCACAGCCTCGATGGTGCCGGCGTATTCAGAGCCCGGCACGAAGGGCAGGGGCGGCTTCATTTGGTATTTGTTTTGCACGATCAACAGATCGGGGAAGTTCAAGCTGGCCGCTTCGATGCGAATCAGAACTTCGCCTGCACCGGGTTGGGGCGTGGGCAGTTCTTGCCAAGTCAGGGCGTCAACGCCGATGGGGTTTTCACAAAGCCAAGCATGCACAGGAGTCTCCTTTGAGTGTTTGCTGAATGATAGGCGTGCGGGGGCGCTGGGCTTGTCTCAAACTCTACAATTGAAAAGCAATTAAAGGCTCGCATGAACATTTTGATTTCCAATGACGATGGCTATCAGGCCCCAGGCATCGTCGCTTTGTACGAAGCGCTCAAAGATTTGGGCCGTGTTGAAGTGGTGGCCCCCGAGCACAACAACAGCGCCAAGTCGAATGCCTTGACCCTGCATTCGCCGCTGTATGTGCACACTGCAGCGAATGGCTTTCGTTATGTGAACGGCACGCCCGCCGACTGTGTGCACATTGCGCTGACGGGCTTGTTGGACTACACCCCCGATTTGGTGGTCTCCGGCATCAACAACGGCGCAAACATGGGTGACGACACGATTTACTCAGGCACCGTGGGTGCTGCGATGGAGGGCTATCTGTTTGGCATCCCCGCCATTGCGTTTTCTCAAGTAGACAAGGGCTGGGCGCACATTGACGATGCGGCCGCAGCCGCTCGCGCCTTGGTGTTGCAAATGCAGCAGCAAGGGCAAATCAAGGGCGAGCCTTGGTTGCTGAATGTGAATATTCCCAATCAGCCATTGGCTCAACTCAAACCGTTTCGCGTGACACGCTTGGGCCGTCGCCACTCGGCGGAGCGGGTGATCACCCAAATGAGCCCACGCGGCGAGACCATGTATTGGATTGGCAGCGCGGGCGCGGCCAAAGACGACAGCGATGGCACCGACTTTCATGCCACGTTTGAAGGCCACCTCTCGATCACGCCCTTGCATGTGGACCTCACGGAGCACGCCACCTTGCCTTTGTGGGCTCAGCGTTTGAGCGAGAGTAAGACGGCATGAAACCTAGGCCCAGTTTCCCAGCACGTTTAGACACCTCGAATGACCAAGCCAAGCCTAAGGCCTTGCTGGGTGCCACGCGTGTGGTGACCCCGCAAACGGCGATGCGCGTGGCAGCGCCTACGCCGCTGGCCAGCCCAACGGGGGTGGGCCTTGATTCTTCGGCGGTGCGCAAACGCATGGTGCAAAAGTTGGCTGAGCAGGGCGTGCAAGACAACGTGGTGCTCGACGCGATGGGGCGCATTGAGCGCCACCGCTTTGTCGATTCAGCCCTAGTCAACCAAGCCTACGAAGACACCAGCTTGCCGATTGGGCTGGGGCAAACGATTTCAAAGCCCAATGTGGTGGCCCGCATGATTGCTTTGCTGCGCGAGGCGCCAGGTCTGCAGGCAGCGCCTATGGGGCGCGTGCTTGAAATTGGCACGGGGTGCGGCTACCAAGCGGCCGTGCTGTCGTTGGTGGCGCGCGAGGTCTACAGCATGGAGCGCTTGCGGGGCTTGCACGACAAAGCCAAAGAGAACTTGCGGCCCATGCGCTTGCCCAATCTGCATTTGATGTTTGGCGATGGCATGTTGGGTTATCCCAAGGGTGCGCCCTACAGCGCCATCATCGCAGCAGCGGGCGGCGAGGCGGTGCCGCAAGCTTGGATTGACCAATTGGCCATGGGCGGGCGCATCGTGGCGCCCATGCAAACCACTGCGGGTCAACAGGCCTTGGTGGTGATTGACAAGACGCCACAGGGCTTGCAGCAAAGTTTGCTCGAAGCGGTGCACTTCGTACCTCTAAAATCAGGCATTGCTTGACGACGGAGAAAAACGCATGTTACGTGCAGGAAAATGGGGTGCTGTTGCCCTGATGACAGCGTGTGTGCTGTCGGGGTGCGCCAATAAAACACGCCAAGCGCCTGTGGATGAACGCTCTCCTCAGACATCGCGATCTGCAACCAAGCCACTGCCAGGTGCTGAAAATACGGGCAAGGCGGGTTACTACACCGTCAAACCGGGCGACACCTTGATTCGCATTGGCATGGACAACGGCCAAACTTGGCGCGACTTGGTGCGCTGGAATAACTTAGAAAACCCCAATTTGATTGAGACGGGCCAAGTGCTGCGCATTGCACCGCCTGCTCCCGAGGTGGTGGCGACCAAGCCTGGGACGACCCCAGCCGCTGTCGCCAACTTGCCTGCAGCCTCCGCGGGTGCGACACCTGCGATGCCAGCGGCCAGTGCGGCGTCTGCGGCGGCAGGGGCCAAGCCTGCTGCGCCTGTGGCTGCAGAAGCTGAAGAGGCTGTCAATTTTCAGTGGCCCACCCGTGGCAATTTGATTGCTGGGTTTGACGAAGCCAAAAATAAAGGCTTGGACATTGCAGGCAAAGCCGGTGATCCCGTGCTCGCAGCCGCCGACGGTCGCGTGGTGTATGCCGGCGCGGGCTTGCGTGGCTATGGCAACTTGATCATCGTCAAGCACAACAACACGTATTTGACGGCTTACGCGCACAACCAAGCCTTGCTGGTGAAAGAAGACCAAGCCATCAAGCGGGGTCAAAAAATTGCCGAAATGGGCAACAGCGACGCCGATCAAGTGAAGCTGCATTTTGAAATTCGCCGTCAAGGCAAACCGGTGGATCCCGCCAAATATTTGCCTGCGAACTGATGACCGATACAACGACGACAGAAAAGAAATGGCCAGACAACGCGCTGACCATTGAATCGATGGACCTTGAAGCCCAAGGCGTGGCACACCGCGCCGACGGCAAAGTGGTGTTTGTGGAAGGCGCCTTGCCCTTTGAGGTGGTGCGCGCCAACATCCATCGCAAGAAAAACAATTGGGAAATGGGCTCGTTGCTTGAAGTCATGCAAGAGTCGTCACAGCGTGTGACGCCCGGCTGTGTGAACTTCGGGCTGCATGCGGGTGCCTGTGGTGGCTGCAAGATGCAGCACCTCGATGCCACGGCGCAAGTCGCCATCAAACAACGCGCGATGGAAGACAACTTGTGGCATTTGGGCAAAGTCAAACCCGAAACCATGCTGCGCCCGATTCAAGGCCCCGCTTGGGGCTACCGCTACCGCGCCCGTTTGTCGGTGCGTTATGTCATCAAAAAGGGCGAGGTTTTGGTGGGCTTTCACGAGCGCAAGAGCCGCTATGTGGCCGACATGCGCAGCTGCCGCATCTTGCCGCCCCATGTGGATGCCATGTTGCTGCCCCTGCGTGCCTTGATTGGCAGCATGGAGGCGCGTGAGACCTTGCCTCAAATTGAATTGGCCTGTGGCGATCACGTCACAGCCTTGGTGTTGCGTCACATGGAGCCGTTGAGCAATGGCGACATGACGCTGCTGCGCCAATTTGCCGCGCAACACAACGTGCAGTGGTGGTTGCAATCCAAAGGCCCTGACACGGTGAAGTTGATGGACGAAGAGGGCGCGGTGCCGCTGTCTTACGCTTTGCCTGAGTTCGGCATCACCATGCCGTTCAAGCCCACAGATTTCACGCAAGTCAACCCACACATCAACCGCGTGTTGGTCACCCGTGCCTTGCGTTTGTTGGATGTGAAGCCGAATGAACGTGTGATTGATTGGTTCTGTGGCTTGGGCAACTTCACCTTGCCTTTGGCGACGATGGCACGCGAGGTGCTCGGCATTGAGGGCAGCGAGGCTTTGGTGACACGTTCGCGCGAAAACTTGGTGGCCAACCAAGCGGGGCGTCACACGCCTTTGGCGCCTACGCAGTTTGTGGCGCGCAATTTGTTTGAAATGACGCCTGAGTTGTTGATTCAAGACGGCACGGCTGACAAGTGGTTGGTGGACCCACCGCGCGAAGGTGCGTTTGCCTTGGCCCAAACCTTGGCGACGTTGCATGAACAACCCGAGTTGCGTCAAGGCTGGACGCCGCCCAAGCGCATCGTCTACGTGAGCTGTAACCCCGCCACGCTGGCGCGAGATGCGGGGGTGCTGGTCAATTCAGCGGGTTACCGCATCTCATCGGCGGGCGCTGTGAATATGTTTCCGCACACGGCGCATGTGGAAAGCATGGCGGTGTTTGACTTGGCGTGAGGCCGATCAGGCCGCGTTCAACACAAACAAGGCTGTTTGGATCGACGTAAAAAAGGCTGCTCATTGAGCAGCCTTTTTTGTGTGCGCTGAACGCCTAGGGCGTTCGTTGGCGTATGGTTGTGTTTACTCGCGTTCGCCGCCAAAGATGCCCAGCAAGGCCAGCAGGCTTTGGAACACGTTGATCACGTCCAGATACAGCGTTAAGGTGGCGCTGATGTAGTTGGTTTCGCCGCCGTCCACGATTTGCTTCAGGTCATACAGCATGAAGGCGCTGAAGATGCCGATGGACAAGACAGAAATGACCATCATGCCCGCTGACGAGGCGACAAACATGTTGATGATGCTGCCCACCACCAGCACCATGGCGCCGATCGTCAGCCATTTGCCCATGCTGGACAGGTCACGTTTGATGACCGTAGACAAACTGGCCATCAAGAAAAACACGCCAGCCGTGCCACCAAACGCGGTCATCACCAATTCGGCGCCGTTTTTGAAGCCCAGCACCATGGCGATCATGCGAGAGAGCATCAGGCCCATGAAGAAGGTGAAGCCCAACAGCACATACACGCCTGTGACGCTGTGTTTGGTTTTTTCGATGGCGTAGATGAAGCCAAAAGCACCGGCAAGCATCAAGATCATGCCCAAGCCGCCGGAGAACACACGGCTGATGCCGGTTTCAACGCCAATCCATGCCCCGAGCACGGTGGGCAGCATGCTCAGAGCGAGCAAGACGTAAGTGTTGCGCATGACGCGGTTGCGCTGTTGTTCGTCTAAAACGTAATGGTCAGCAGTTTGGAATTGGTTGTACATACCAAGGTCTCCGAAAAACACCTGCACATGCAGATGTGGCGAATTCTAATGTGTCTGTTCCTTTTGATTTACTTCCTACTTTTCTTGAGGTTTCTTTTGCTTTCAGCGGCTTAATCCACCCTCTCTCTGTCGGTATGCTTAGCGTCTTTCAAACTGACCTCTCGTATTGCTATGAAGACCAAATACTTTCTTGAATCTGCTGATATCAAAGCCATCGCCGCCGCCGCTGAAGCGGAAGCGTTGAAGAACAACTGGGCGGTGACCATTGCCATCGTGGACGATGGTGGCCATTTGCTGTCTTTGCAGCGCTTGGACGGTGCACCTCCTATTTCTGCACACATTGCGCCCTCTAAAGCCAACACAGCCGCGTTGGGTCGCCGTGAAAGCAAAATTTACGAAGACGTGATCAACGGCGGTCGCGTTTCTTTCCTGAGCGCACCCGATCTCAAAGGCTTGCTCGAAGGCGGCGTGCCGATCATGAAAGACGGTCAGTGCATCGGCGCGGTCGGCGTGAGCGGTGTGAAGTCCAACGAAGATGCGCAAATTGCCAAGGCTGGCATCGCGGCCATCGGCTTGTAAATCAGCGCTGAAAGGCGCTGGGTTTCACCGTTAAGTTGACGTTGCGCCCAAACAAAAGCCCCACAGTGCGTTTGCGCTGTGGGGCTTTTGTGCATGTGGGAGGTTGGCTTTAATAAATCAAGCGCTCAGGGCTGATCTCTTGCAGGATGGTGGTGGCAATTTCTTCAATGCTCTTGTGCGTGGTGGACAACCAGCGAATGCCCGCGCGACGCATCATGGCTTCGGCTTCGGCCACTTCGTTTCTGCAGTTGAGCAGGCTGGCGTACTTGGAGTTGGGGCGGCGCTCGTTGCGGATTTCGCTCAAACGCTCGGGCTGAATGGTCAGTCCAAAGATTTTCTTTTTGTGTGGCGTCAGGGCAGGGGGGAGTTGGCGGCGGTCGAAGTCTTCGGGAATCAGCGGGTAGTTGGCGGCCTTGAGGCCATATTGCATCGCTAAATAGAGGCTGGTTGGCGTTTTGCCGCTGCGGCTCACGCCCACCAAAATCACGTCGGAAGACTCTAAGTCGCGGTTGAGCTGACCGTCGTCGTGGGCCAAACTGAAATTGATGGCTTCAATGCGGTCGTGGTATTCCTTGCTTTTGCTCACGTCCGAGAAGCGCCCAATGCGGTGGTTGGATTTGACGCCCAGCTCTTCTTCCAGCGGATTCACAAACGTGCCAAACATGTCCAACAGTCGGCCTTTGCAGCCTTCTTGAATGACTTTGAGCACGTCCA
>ERZ650301.524-NODE-524-length-10747-cov-6.693883_pt1 | contig 10747 bp, 9 predicted proteins | sample MGYA00376237_ERZ650301 | MGnify/ENA primary metagenome ERZ650301 (study PRJEB26733, sample SAMN07839255) | wastewater metagenome | biome: small river; feature: stream; material: water | place: USA: North Carolina | collected 2016-04-05 ...
AGATAAAACTGCCACTGCATTTACTGGGAAATTGCGTGAGGTCTTAGTTAGACAGCGTGATCAAGAGATCTTGCAAGGTGTCATTGAAATAGATGGAGGGCACTTTTGTGGAAAACCTAGGCATGGACGTATACGTATAAAAGCCAACCCTAAAGATGTCGCGGCATCTATTCAAGCAAAGTTACGCGGAGAAAAACCACCACGGCGTAAAGCTCGGAGTCGTGCCGAGGCTCGGAATTGGGCGCGTCGAAAACTTCGTCGAATCATCATGGTCATTCGTGAGCAGCATCCAATTAAAGGATTAGGCGCGTCCAAGACGAGGATTGCGATTGGCTACACAGAAAATTCACGGGTTGCAGAGCGCGTCGTCAAAGAAATGGTCAAGCCTGGCAGTTTGATCATGACTGATGAAAATTCAGCCTACACACCTTTAGCGTGTTGGTATGACCATAAGTGTGTCGAACACGCCAAAGAGTTCAGCACCGATGATGGTGTGAATGAAAATCAGGCTGAAAGTTTTTTCTCTAGGCTAAGGCGAGCGGAATATGGCACCTATCACGGCATGCGTCCCAAGTATCTGTTTGATTACGCACAGGAGTTTGCTTGGAGAGAGGATGTTCGAAGATTTACAGAGGGTGAGAAGGTGGCTGACCTATTTCGACGAATTTTTTCGAACGGTCTATCTAGATGGTGGCGTGGGTATTGGCAAGGACATCATCGATCTGGTGAATACGCGGTCATTTCATAGCGTTGACATCGTTGGACATGCTCCATCGACCTTCTGCTGCTCCTACTGGCGAATGATGTCGATTGATTAGCCCTTTGCTTGCCATAGTGCCAAGTCGTTGTCGTATACGGTATTTGATATTTGTAAAGTCAAAATCGGGGCAAGCAGTCTCAAGCTTCGTAGATATATAAATTGCCACTTGTGTAGTCGTCATGGTTTTGCCTTTTGCAAATTTCAAGCTTTCATAAATCAATCGTGTGATTTGTCCATGCTTTATTGACAAACGATTTTCATTCGTGCGCATAGGAGCTATCAAGCTTGGGTCAATTTGCACTTCATGCTGCAAAAGGACAACATCTACGGCATTTACATCCTCTTGAAATTGCTTGCATGAACTTTCATACAGAGTCACAGCAAGTGCGTTTGAGGCTATAGCCTCTTTGTGCTGTTTTTCTAGATTACTGATTGAATTCAGGTGCTCTGCAGCTCGTTCTTTTTCTGCTTTGTGAAGCTTGCTCAATTCACCTAGAAGACGCGCGCGCCTGTTAATTAACCATTTAAGCGATGAAGGGGTCGGTGGTGCTCTCATGAGCAAGAGATTACCAACCAACCCCGCTAAATACTATGGGCGACAGCTACCGAATAGCGTGAGGCATCAAAAAAGGAGGCCTAGGCCTCCTTTTTTACGTCTGCTTAAAGCCTCTGAAGGCTGATTAGGTAATCAAAGCCACCAGCCACAGACACACGCCGGGGAAGAACAAAATCAGCAAGGTGCGCACGGTATCGCTGACCAAGAAAGGCATCACACCGCGGTAGCTCTCGGCAATCGGCACATCTTTGGCCATGCCGTTGACCACATAGACATTCAAGCCCACAGGTGGCGCCAAAAGCCCGAACTCGACCACCATCAGCACCAAGATGCCGAACCAGATCGCCACGGACTCTTTGGGCATACCAAAGTCCAAGCCCATCACGATGGGGAAGAAAATTGGGATCGTCAGCAAGATCATGGACAACTCATCCATCACCGCACCTAACAACACGTAGAACACCAAAATGCCAGCAATCACGCACAACGGTGTCCAGCCTAAATTCAAAATCAAGGCGGACAACTGCGTCGACGCTTGCGACAACGCCAATGCACCATTCATCAAGTCCGCACCAATGAAGATCAAAAAGATCATCGCTGAACTATCTGCCGTTGCGTAGAAGCACTGCTTGAACTTGGCCCAAGTGATCTCGCCTTTGAACAACGACGCCACAAAGGTACTGGCAGCACCGACAGCAGCACCTTCGGTGGGCGTGAACATACCGGTGTAGATGCCACCAAAGACAATCAAGAAAATTGCCATGATGGGCGCAACGCCTTTGATGGAGGCCAAGGTCACGCCTGAAGACTCTTCGTTCACTTCAGGCGCATGACCTGGTACCAAACGAACATAAATAGCAATGGCTGCCATGTAGCCCAACATCGCAATGATGCCTGGCACCATGGCTGCAGCAAACAACTTCGCAATGTTTTGCTCTGTCAAAATCGCGTAAATAACCAGCGGCACAGATGGGGGAATCAAGATACCCAAGGTTCCAGAAGCGGCCAAGGTGCCGGTGGCCAAGCGCCCCGAGTAACCGTGACGCTTCATCTCTGGCAAGGCGACACCTGTGATGGTGGCAGCGGTGGCCACCGATGAACCGCAAATCGCGCCGAATGCGGCACACGCCAGCACAGCGGCCATGGCCAAGCCACCTTTGAAGCGACCCATCACGCCGGCCGCAAAATCAAACAAGGCTTTACTGATGCCACCTTGCGTCGCAAAGTGCCCCATCAAAATAAACAACGGAATGACCGATAAGTCGTAACTGGCAAAGCGCGCAAAGGCTTGGTTGTTCAAAAAATTAGCAAATGGCATCCAACCGGTTTGCAACACATAACCAAAACCGCCCGCTAAAAACATGGAAACGGCAATCGGCACGCGCACGGCCATCAAGACCAGCATGATGCCAAAGATGGCACCGACAATTTCAAAACTACTCATGCTGACTCTCCCAGCTCGTCATCAAAGCCCATAAACACTTGACCCAAAGCGATCAGGCTGGTCAACACAAAAGGTGGCACCATCGCGGCAAACACGATCCACTCTGGAAAGCCCAAAATCATCGTGCCTGAATTGGAAGCGTAGGCGCTCATGCCGCCAAGCGCCGTGCGCCATGCCAAAAGGGCAAAGCACAACGACAGCAGCAAGGCACCAAAACGGTCCATCACTTCATTGCTAGCGTTTGAGCATTTGGCGGTGAAAAAATCCACAATGATGTTGCCGCGCTTGGCTTGACACCAAGGCATAAACAGACCGATGGCGGCCCCCGTGGCAGCCCCCGAAAGCTCAAAATCTCCCAGCAAAGCAGAGCCCAAAAACTCACGCCCCACAATGCTGTAGCAGGTCATCAGGGTGATGAAAGTCAATAAAACACCAGCGAGGATGGCAAACACCCGCGCCAAGGAAACCATGAAGTGCATAACGCGTCTCTTCGTTGTTATAAAACATAATCAGTTTACTCACGAAGTTTGTGAAACCACGCTCGAAAACACTAGGGTTTATGCGGGGGATCGTCGCGTTACTTCAACCCGACCAAGGCCGGCTCGGTCCACCCACCACCTAAAACTTTATAAAGGGTGACCACGCTTTGCAGTTGCTGCGCCTGCGTTTGCAAGGCCGCTTGCTGCGCCGCAAATAAAGACCGGCGGGCGTCGAGCACGTCAAAGGCATTGGCCAAACCTTGGCGGTCACGCAATGCCATCAAGGCCATGCGCGATTCTTCAGCCGCCAAGATGGCCTTTTGGGCACGCAGTTGCTCATCGAAGGTGGTCCTGGCGGACAGCGCATCGGCCACTTCGCGGAAAGCGGTTTGAATGACTTTCTCGTATTGCGCCACGGCCATATCGCGCCCCACTTTGGCCACATCGAGATTGGCTTGGTTGCGACCGCCGTCAAAAATGGGCAGCAACACTTGCGGTGTGAACGTCCAACCACGCGAGCCGACGTTGAAAAGCTGCCCCAAATCATTGCCCACAATGCCGGCACTTCCCGTGAGCGTGATGCGTGGGAAAAAGGCAGCTCGGGCTGCGCCAATGTTGGCATGCTGAGCGATCAACAGCTGTTCGGCTTGGCGGACATCGGGTCTGCGAATCAGCAAATCAGACGGCAACCCCGAGGGCACTTCGGCCACCAAACTGCTCGCCGTCAACGGCAAGCCTGCCGGTAAGTCAGCGGGCAACGCTTGACCAACCAGCAACCTCAACGCGTTCTCGTCTTGTGCCCGTTGGCGCTGAAGTTGCGCCTGCGCCACTTTGGCGGCTTCGAGTAAAGACTGCGCTTGGTTGAGGTCCAACCGAGAGGCCGAGTCATGCTCAAACTTCAGCTGCGTCAGATGCAAAGACATTTCCCGCGTGGCCAAGGTGGCCTCGACCAAGCGCAGCAACGCGTCGTCGGTGATCAAACTCAGGTACGTGTTGGCAACCGAGCTGACCAATGCAATCTGCACAGACCGACGTGCTTCTTGACTCGCGAGCCATTGCGCTTGCCCAGCCTGACTCAAGGCGCGGACACGGCCAAACACATCGAGCTCAAATGCGGTCAAGGGCGCCACACTCAATCCAGCGCTGTACGTGCTGCTGATGCCGGTGGTTGTGGTGCTTCGCGCCCCCGTGACGCCCGCGTTGATGGTGGGCAATTCATCGGCACGACGCAATTGCCACTGCGCGCGGGTCTGCTCCATGTTGAGCATGGCCATGCGCAAATCGCGGTTGTTCTCCAAGGCCAAGGCGATCAATCGCTTCAGGCGCTCATCCTTGAACACATCTTGCCAAGGCATGTCAGACGCCGCTAGCGCGGCGCCCTGCCCGACCGAACTTGTCGCGCCTGGGTACTGCGCAGGCACAGGAGCCGCTGGGCGCTCGTAGGTCGGAATCAAACTGCAAGCACTCAGCAGGCCTGCGGCCACACAGGCCCCACTGAGGAGGCGCAGCGTGAGCACAGGGAACCGCTTGATTGACACTTGAGCGAAAGAGAAAAAGAGGGCGTTATTCATGGCGATCTGCCTCGCGCTGGTGATCATGGGCCAGATCAAACTGGTGCTGCCGTTCACTCCCCTTAAAGAAAGTACGAACCACCACAAAGAAAATGGGAACGAAGACCAAGGCCAACAACGTGCCAATCACGCTGCCACCAATCACCCCTGTGCCAATGGCCCGCTGACTGGCCGAGCCCGCACCCGTCGCGACAAAAAGGGGCAACACACCGAGCACGAAAGCAAGCGAGGTCATCACAATCGGCCTGAAACGCAGATGCACCGCTTGCAAGGCGGCCTCCACCACGGTTTTACCTTGGGCCTGAAGGTCTTTCGCAAACTCAATGATCAAAATCGCGTTCTTGGCCGACAGACCAATGATGGTGATCAAGCCCACTTGGAAGTACACATCGTTGGCATAGCCACGCAGCACCGTGGCCAGCAGCACGCCCAAGACGCCCAAGGGCACGACCAAAATGACGGCCAACGGAATTGACCAACTCTCGTACAAGGCGGCGAGACACAAGAACACCGCCAGAATCGCAAAGCCATACAAGACCAAGGCTTGCGAGCCTGCCAACATTTCTTCACGCGACTGCCCCGTCCATTCAAACGCAAAGCCTTCGGGCAATTGGGTCATGAGGCGTTCCATCTCGGCCATGGCCGCACCGGAGCTGTAGCCAGGTGCGGCGGAGCCCCCAATGCGCATGGCGGGATAGCCGTTGTAGCGCACGGTTTGCATGGCCCCTTTGACCCAGCGGACCTTGGCAAACGCCGACAACGGGACCGATTTACCTTGGGCGTTCGGCGCATTCATTTGAAGAATGTCTTCAGGCTGCATGCGTGATGTGGCATCGGCTTGCACGATCACCCGCTGCAAGCGTCCTTGGTTGGGGAAGTCGTTGATGTAGGCCGACCCCAACGCGGTCGAAATCACGGTGTTGATGGCGTCAAAACTCACACCCAAGGCATTGGCTTTGTCGCGGTCGATGTCGATTTGCAGTTGTGGCGCGTCTTCCAATCCGTCAGGGCGAACTTGGGTCAACACAGGGCTCTTGGAGGCCAAACCCATGAGTTGATTGCGAGCGGCCACCAACGCATCGTGGCCCTTGCCGCCTCGGTCTTGCAAACGGAAGGTGAAGCCCGAAGCTGTGCCCAACTCGGGAATGGGCGGCGGGCTCAACGGGAAAATGAAGGCATCCCGAATGCCCATCAACGCGCCAAATGCACGTCCCGCCAGTGCTTGGGCCGAATGTTCTGGCCCAGAGCGCTCGCTCCAGTCTTTGAGCGTCACAAAGGCCAAGGCCGCGTTTTGACCTTGCCCCGAAAAGCTAAAGCCCAACACGCTCACCATGCTTTCAACCTCAGGCTGCTTGAGGATGAAGCCTTCGACTTGCTGCATCACCGACAGTGTGCGCAGCTGCGTGGCACCTGGGGGTAATTGCACGTTGACCAACAAATTGCCTTGGTCTTCGCTGGGCAAGAAAGACGTGGGCAGGCGCATGTAGAGCACCGTCACCGCGCCGATGATGGCGACATACACGATCAAGTAACGCGCAGCACGTTGCAGCATGCGTGCCACCAAGCCTTCGTAGTGGTGCGCCGTGCTCGCAAAACCGCGATTGAAGCGTCCGAAAAATCCGCTCTTGGCATGCGCATGTCCTGCTTGCACAGGCTTGAGCAAGGTGGCGCATAAAGCGGGTGTCAGCGACAGGGCTAAGAAAGCTGAAAAGCCGATGGAGCTGACCATGACCGCTGAGAACTGGCGATAAATATTGCCCACCGAACCTTTGAAGAAAGCCAACGGCACAAACACAGCAATCAGCACCACGGTGATACCTATGATGGCACCTGAAATTTGCCCCATGGCTTTGCGCGTGGCTTCGAGCGGCGGCAGCCCTTCCTCGTTCATGATGCGCTCGACGTTTTCCACCACCACAATGGCGTCATCCACCACGATGCCGATGACCAAGACCATGCCAAACATCGTCAACACGTTGATCGAGAAACCCAGCGTTTGCAACAACGCAAAGGTGCCCATCAGCGCCACCGGCACCACGATGGTCGGGATCACGGTGTAGCGGAAGTTCTGCAAGAACAAAAACATCACCAAGAACACCAACACCACGGCTTCGACCAAGGTTTCGGCCACTTGCAAAATAGAAATCTTCACAAAGCGTGAGCTGTCGTAAGGAATCGACCAATGCACACCTTTGGGAAAATAGCGCTCCAACTCAGCCATGCGCGTGCGTACCGCTTTGGCAGCAGCCATCGCGTTGCCGGTCGGTGAGAGTTGCACGCCAATGCCTGCGGCAGGGTTGCCATTCAAACGCGCCGAGGTGGCATAAGTCTGAGCGCCCAACTCAATGCGAGCCACGTCTTTCAGGCGCACCGTAGAACCATCTACGCCGGCGCGCAACACGATTTGGCCAAACTGCGCCACCGAACTCAGCTGCCCATCGACCAACACGGTCGCGGCGATCGATTGCCCTGTGAGGTTGGGCAGATCGCCAATTGCGCCGGAAGACACCTGCGCGTTTTGCTGACGAATGGCTGCGTTCACGTCGGCAGCAGAAAGGTTATAGCCATTGAGCTTGGCTGGGTCGATCCAAATGCGCATGGCCCGCTCTGTGCCAAACAACTGAGCTTGGCCAATACCGGGCAAACGCTGAATTTCGGGCAACACGTTGCGCGAGGCGTAGTCCCCCAACGCGATGATGTCAAAGTCAGGGTTGTCTGACGACAGCATGGTGAAGAGCAAAAAGTTGGAGCGTGCTTTTTCAACACGCACCCCCTGCTGCGTGACGGCAGCAGGCAAACGTGGTGTCGCGCGCGATAAGCGGTTTTGCACATCGACCTGCGCCAAATCGGGATTGGTCCCGGGCTCGAAGCTGATGGTGATGGTGCCCGTGCCATTGGCCTGTGCAACCGACTCCATGTAGATCATGCCGGGCGAGCCGTTCATCTCGCGCTCGATGACGCTGAAAACGCTGTCTTCCAAGATCTGCGCCGAGGCGCCTGGGTAACCCGCCGTGATCACGATCGACGGCGGTGCCACCGGTGGGTATTGAGAGATCGGCAACTGCGTGATCGACACAGCGCCCATCACCAAAATGAACAAGGCAATCACCCAAGCAAAGATGGGGCGATAGATAAAAAATCGGGCCATGGTGTGAGCCCCTTATTTGCGTGAAGCGGCAGGCGCTGAAGCAGATGACGCGGGGGCTGATGCCGCAGTGGCCGCTGGCTCGGCGCCTGATGGCGTCCACGGCACAGGTTTGACTGGCATGCCAGGGACCATCATTTTCTGGAAACCATCCACGATGACTTGCTCACCTTTTTGCAAGCCACTCAAAATGACCCATTGGTTGTTTTGCTCGCCCCCCACGGTGACCGGACGCGGTGCTGGCTTGCCATCCGCATCCACCACCAAGACGGTGTCCCCTTGCCCCGTGCGCGTGACGGCTTGCTGGGGCAACAAAATACCTGACGGCAGCTCGGCCTGCGACAAGCGCACACGCACATACTGGCCGGGCAACAGCAGCCCATCCGAATTGGGCACCTCGGCGCGCAAGGTGATCTGGCCAGACGTCGCATCAACGGTCAGGTCGGCAAACAGCAGCTTGCCTGAACGTGGCAACTCACTGCCATCCTCTAAAACCACCCGCACGGGCACGGAGCCATCGCTTTTGCTGCGCATTTGCTTGGCAGCAATCGCCTTGCGCAAGCGCAACACATCCGCACTGGACTGGGTGAAATTGACATAGACCGTGTCGGTCTGTTGAATGACCGCCAGAGCCGTGGCTTCGTTTTGACTGACCAACGCACCTTCTGTGACCAGCGACTGGCCAATGCGGCCAGAAATGGGGGCTCGGACGGTGGCGTAGTCCAAGTTGATGTCGGCAGACGTCGCGGCAGCGCGTGCCGCAGCCAGATCAGCAGCGGCCTGCTTTTGGTTCGTCACCAAAGTCGCAAAGTCTTGTTTGCTGATGGCATTTTCTTGGACCAGTGGCTGGTTACGCGTGACCAGCGCGCTGGCTTGGTCCAAATTGGCCTGCGCTTTGGCCACGCTGGCTTGGGCACTGTCGGCGGTGGCGCGGTAAGGCGCAGCATCGATCTCGTACAAAACCTGCCCTGCCTTGACTTCGCTGCCTTCGCGGAACAAACGCTTCAACACCACTCCGTTCACACGGGCGCGCACTTGCGCCACCCGCACGGGACTGACACGGCCCGGTAATTCGGTTTGCAATGCCACCACTTGGTCTGCCACCGTCACCACGCCCACCGCGGGGGGCTGCGGTGTCTTGCCTGGTCCTGACATCGATTCACCATCTTTTGCGCCACAGGCCGCCAAAGATAAAACAGTAGCAGCAACGGCCCAATGCAAAAGACCGACATGAGATGGACGACTCAATGCATGCGAAGAACAAACAAAGCGGGGAGTTGACATGGAGGGGTTTCTTAAATTTAAGTGCGCCTGCCACAGGGCACTAAAGGAACAGATCAAGTGTGTGAAAACACACATATCATTCTTGCACGAGCACTGGGTCGCATCAAATGACATTGAATGATTTGTGCGTAGGTCCAGAAAAGACAAAAGGGTTAGTAGCTTGACGCTACTAACCCTTGTCATTTTTGGTCGGTGTGAAAGGATTCGAACCTTCGACCCCTTGCACCCCATGCAAGTGCGCTACCAGGCTGCGCCACACACCGAATCAGAGAAAAATTATAACGCGAGTCAGAGAGGCTCTGCGAGCATTTCACGAATTTGTGCAAGTTCTTTGCGAAGAATTTGCAAGGTATCGTCAGCCAACCCAACGGCCAACAGCGGTGATGTGTCCGAATAAGAGGTATCGACGACCAAATGCGCCTCCAACCCCTCGTCATCGGCCAAATCCACATCAATCAAAGAATCGCTGTCTAAACGGCGGCGATCACGCTCGACCTGCACCAACTCTTGCAACTTGTTGCGTGCGCCGCTGATGGTGAACCCTTGGTCATACAACAGATCACGAATGCGGCGAATCATCAACACCTCATGGTGTTGGTAATAACGACGGTTGCCACGGCGCTTCATTGGACGGAGTTGCGTGAACTCCTGCTCCCAATAGCGCAGCACGTGTGGCTTGACGCCACACAACTCACTCACTTCACCAATGGTGAAGTAGCGTTTTGCTGGAATGGGGGGGAGGGTTTTCTCCATGAAATCAGTGGCTTGTAAATGGGAGCGTAGAGGTTACACGAAGATAGGCACGCGAATCATAGGGCATTGCGCTTAGGCAATAAATAAGAGGCCCTGTCAGGCCTCTTTTGTCTTCATGCGTCAACTTTAGAAGGTGTGTCGCCTTGAATTTGTTCTTTCAGCTTGTGGCTGGCATGAAATGTCACGGCCCTTCTTGCCTCAATCGGGATCGCTTCGCCGGTACGCGGATTGCGACCGGGCCTAGGTGCTTTGGTGCGAATTTGAAAATTCCCGAAACTGGAAATCTTCACATCCGTGCCTTCGACCAAGCTCTTCGCGATCAGATCGAAAAAAGCGTCAATCATGTCTTTGGACTCGCGCTTGTTGAGACCGATTTGTTCAAACAACAAATCGGCCAACTGCGCTTTGGTCAACGCAGGAGTTTCTAGGCTCTCGAAAGAAATTTCCATAGGGTTTGACTTTAAAGCGCGTGCATCAAGCACGTAAGCGCGCTGCAACTTGCGTGGTCAATTGATCCAGCACAGCTTTCACCACACCTTCAATTTGAGCCTCGTTCAAGGTCGCTTCATCGCTGTTGAGCGTCAAACGCACGGCCAGACTTTTCTCGTCCAAAGCCATCGCGGCGTTGTCCGCTTTAGGGCGATACACATCAAAGAGCACCGCGGCACGCAGCAAGCCTTGTGTGGGTGCGGCATGCACCGCAGCCATCAATTGGGCGTGCGTGACGCTGTCTTTGACGATCACAGCAATGTCGC
>ERZ650301.525-NODE-525-length-10743-cov-4.572605_pt1 | contig 10743 bp, 10 predicted proteins | sample MGYA00376237_ERZ650301 | MGnify/ENA primary metagenome ERZ650301 (study PRJEB26733, sample SAMN07839255) | wastewater metagenome | biome: small river; feature: stream; material: water | place: USA: North Carolina | collected 2016-04-05 ...
AAAAGGCAACTTCGTGAAAGTAGTCAATATGTTTTTTAGAAGGTTTGGATATGCAAAAATACTCAAGAATAAAAACAAGCAAAAAATACTAAACACTCCGTATCCCGTCCAGAAAAGACTGCTTGCTGTTGCTGATTCAGCGATACTTGCAGGAAATAAGGTTGCTGTTGTTGTAAAAACAAGCAACAAAGGAATGAAAAGGACATAAAATAAGTTGTCAAAAAGTGCTGTCAGTAAGACAATTGCTGTCGATTTCCCAAAGTTGATTTTTTCTTTGTGTAACAAAAACATTGCAACGGAGGCCCCACTAACTACTCCGGGCGTTAAGGCTGAAGCATATTCCCACAATAAAATGACATTTAATGCGCTTTTGAAGGAAAGTTCCCGTTTTGTTAAAATGCGAATGCGCCACATGTAAGCAAGATCGCGCACGACCATAGCAAGTAGCGCCATGAATAACCAAAAAAACGTTTTGCTTGTCCATGAAATATTTTTCAAAATTGTTTGGGCATTTTGAGCTGTAAAATTTCCTTGCTTTGCAGGTGAAAAATCAGAAGGGTCGTTCCAATCAATTTTCCCATTCCTATTGGTATCCATCCAATTGTAATGCCCAGTTCCTACTGCTACTTTCTGAAATTGAATGGCTGTAAAACTCGAGTACAAAACAAAAAATGTAACAATACAACTTATGCTCAACGCCAACATAACTTTCCCTTTACTAAAAGCAGTTGTCGTTTCTGTTAGATTCCCGTTTTCGTTCATTTGAGTTCTTGCTCAATGGTCCAATTGGCACGTAATTTTTGCTCAATGGCATAGCGGACAACCTGTTCTGGTTGTGATTTGTTTTCAAATGAGCCAGTATCCCACTGACCATTTTTGTTTTCATCTTTTATACAGCGCACATCATAAGTACCAGGGATAATATTTTTGAAGTGAATGGTTGATGTAGCGCTATCTTTGATCTGTTCTGATACAATCCGTTCGCCTGCCATCAGTTGTATCACCCATTGACCAGCAAGCACACGTGCGTTGATTGTTAATTCGGCTAAGTCAGTTGGTTGATAATAAGTATACTGAAATCGAATCGAATCACTTTGTTGAAGTTGGCCAGAGAGCGCGCCTTTTTCAAAAACAACTGTTAACTTTTTACCCGTGTTTTTCTCGGGAATTAAGAGCAATTTGTTCGTTTTGAATACAAAGGAGAACGGAACAGGTTCGCCCAATTCATTACTCATTGTAATCGCCGATTCTTTTTTGTTTAATAGCAAATCATTTACATGGTATGCAAGCGTATCTCCAGCTATAACATCTTTCTTTTGCGCTTCTAAAATGGTTAACATTGATTTTTTTTCTGTAGTTGAAAACCGTTTTATCAACGTGTCTTGTCCGATGATAAATTGGAAACTTCCATTTTCATTATTGGGTAATTGCACCAATAGCGAATCAGGAGAAAAACGTTCCATACGAGTTGCAGGCAAATCATTTATAGTAAGCTGTTGTGCTGCAATGTCTGTTCCTGACAAGCGCGCTATACCGGGATAGAGTAGTTGTACAGAAGCTTTTTTATCAATTTTAGGTGAATAAATTTGAAAATCGAAATTAGTTGTGTCTCCTGCTGAAACTAAGTCATTGATAAAGCCAAACGGTTCTGTTTTGTCAACAAATTGATTTTTATTCAAATCTTGAAATGCTACCAGTTGAAATGCGCCAGCTTTTAAATAGGCAAAAGAAAACGCCCCATCTTTTGTGGTACGGGTTGCATAAAGCGGGCGATTACTGAATGGGTCAGTTGCAGTTGGGAATAAAGCTACGGTCGTATTTTCAGCGGTTTTGTTAGTAAACGCTTGGGTGACTTTTCCATGTAATTGTAGGGAATCAATTTGCTTTCCAGTTGAAAAAACAAATTGATAGATACTGTCATTGTTTTCTGTATTGTCGCGAATAGTTCCGTTTAATTGTAAAATATAGGTTGTTTCAGCTTGCAAAGAAGTTTCCCACGAAACACGAAGGGTCTTGTTTTTTAATTCACTTGTTAATTGACCAACTGATGGATTCATCGTTATAGTGTTTAACGGCTCTTGCAATTTTATAAATTCATCAAATTGAATAACAAGGTCTGTTCCAGTGTAAAACAACGCTTCTTGTTCTGGAATTTGCACAACTGGTTTTGGTGCTGTACGATCAACTTCACCACCAGTTAAGGGAACGATTTCAGCGCAACTTTGTAGTGCAAATAATGCAATTAAAAACAGTAAGTACTTAACCATGTACATATGATAGATAAATATTTTTCATCGATTTCATCGAAATGATTGACGTGTTGACTATCAACATCTAATACTGCAACAACGTCATTATTTTTTATGATTGGAATGACAATTTCACTTTTTGAGAGTGAACTACAAGCAATATGTCCTGGAAATTCATCCACATTCGGAACAGTTATTAGTTGTTTATGTAACCAAGATTGTCCACAAACACCTTTCCCACGTTGAATCCGAGTACACGCAACAGGACCTTGAAAGGGACCCAAAACTAGTTCGTTGTCTTCAACAAGATAAAAACCGATCCAGAAAAAACCAAAAACAGCATGCAACGCAGCACTGGTGTTAGCCAAGTTTGCTATTAAATTTTTTTCATCACCAACCAATGCTTGCAATTGAGGGATTAATTCCTCGTATTGATGTGCTTTTTCCGTAGAATGAATGAAAATTTCTTCTGCCATAGTTACAAAAATAAGGAATAGTATCGATGAATGTACGATTTGATAGATTTTAGCATTTTTTCGGTTTTTTTGGTTCAATACGAACTTTTTTATTAATTTGAATGGAAAAATTTAAAAAGATGCTTGACTTATCGCAATTAGACAAAATTTTATTTCTAGATATTGAAACGGTTCCCGAAACCTATAAATATGATGATTTAGATGAAACAACGAAGTACCTTTTCGATGCTAAAAATGCGCGTTTTGTAACCGATGTGAAAACACCTGAACATGTTTACACTGATCGTGCTGGAATCTATGCTGAATTTGGGAAAATTGTATGTATTTCTGTTGGCTTTGTACACAGTTCATCCACAGGTAGAACCATGCGTTTGACCTCTTTTGCACACGAAGACGAAGAGACATTGTTGCGCCAATTTTCAAAATTAATCGAGGATAATTACAACACGCCGTATCATAAATTGTGTGGACATAATTCCAAAGAATTTGATTTCCCTTTTATTTGTAGACGCATGTTGATTCATGGATTAAAGTTGCCAAATGTTTTGAATTTAGCAGGTAAAAAACCATGGGAAATCCAACATTTAGATACGATGGAGTTGTGGAAATTTGGCGATTACAAAGCATACACTAGTTTGGCTTTATTGTGCCATATTTTTAAGATTCCTACACCCAAAGACGATATCAATGGGGCAGATGTTGCTCGGGTATTCTACGAAGAAAATGATTTGCGACGCATAACAACTTATTGTGAAAAAGACGTTATTGCTTTGATCCAGCTTTTTCTAAAAATGAATGGAGAAGAACTGATTGATGAAGGCGATATTAAAATCAAATAAAAAAGGCAGTTCACTTGAACTGCCTTAAAGAACTGAGTTATCAGCTTATTTTTTTACAAACTGTAATGTTGTACGTTTTGTTCCTGAAAGTAAGTTGACAAAATAGACACCTTTTGAAAAATCACCTGTGTTCAGCAATACTAAGTTTTCACCTTCGTTTGCTTGGATAGTATTTGTTTGAATTGTTTTCCCGGTTAAATCGGTTAAGACAATTGTCATTTTTTCATTGTTAATTGCATGAAATGAAATATTCAATTCTTCGTCTGCTGGATTTGGATACAAATTGACAGCTGTTAAAGTAGTTTCATCTATTCCTGCAACTATTAAATTGTCAGAAGGAGAGCCACCATAAATATTTATATCATCTAAGTAAATATTATTTCCGCCATTTGATGTGAATTCAAATTTGTATCGGAAGTTTTCATTCCAATATGTATTTGTAACATTTGTCATGTGAACTGTTGTCCAATCATTCGCTGTTGGGGACGAACCGCTAATCCTTCATGGTGCCATCCTCGAACCATGGTTTCTGAGCTCTCAGGTTCCGTAAACCGCCCATCCTCTTTAAGCGCTTCGGCGGTGGCAGATAGTTGTGTTGTCGTCGCAACATAGGCCAGAAATACTCCGCCTGGGCGAAGGGCTCGTGCTGCGATATCTACACACTCCCATGGCGCCAACATGTCGAGAACGATGCGATCTACCGATGCAGCTTCCTTCTGAATTGGCAGCTGGTCTTGAAGGTCACCGATGTGAATGTCCCAGGTGTCTGGAACCACACCGAGATTGGTGGCAACGTTGGCACGAGCGATGTCGGCAAACTCTTGGCGGCGCTCGAATGAGTCGAGCTTTCCTTCAGGGCCGATGGCGCGCAGTAGATACATGCTCAGGCCGCCAGAACCAACACCAGCTTCGACTACGCGGGCGCCAGGAAAGATGTCACCCATGGTGACAATTTGTGCCGAGTCCTTTGGATAAATGATTGCCGCACCGCGAGGCATCGAAAGCACGAAGTCGCTTAGAAGCGGGCGGAAGGCGAGGTATTCGACACCGAACTGGTTCAGAATGACTGACCCCTCTGGCTTGCCGATGATGTCATCGTGCATCAAGTCGCCTCGGTGTGTGCCATAGCGCTGACCGGCCTCGAGGGTTATCGTGTTCAAACGACCCTTTGGTCCGGTGAGCTGCACGCGATCGCCGGCGCGAAATGGTCCGGTAGGCAGCTTGATTTGCTGAGTCTTCTTAGTCATGGGTTCCCTCTTTAGAAAAGCTTGCGTAGGTCTCGAAGGGTTACGCCTTCGAGGGTTGGCCAAATGATTCGACCAGGAAGTTCAGGAATCGGCACGATGTTGGTCACGCCGATGGCTTTGGTGCCGGCAGCCTCTGCTGAGGTCAGGCCGGTGTGAGAGTCTTCGAATGCGACACAGTCTCCGGGTGCAACTCCGAGCAACTGGGCAGCCATCAGGTATGGCTCCGGGTGTGGCTTGCCTTGGCTAACCATGTCGCCAGCCACAATCACATCGAAGGCTTTGAACGGAATCTGGTTTGCAACTGACTCGGCCATTCGCTTCATAGACATCGTGACTAGAGCAGTTTTCACGCCACGCTTTTTTAGTTCGCGCAGAAGTGTTTGGGCTCCTGGTCGCCAAGGAATCGACACTTGAAGCTGCGCAACCACGTCATCGGTGAGTCGGTTGATGATTTCGTCAGGCTCGAGCGATAGACCCATCTTGGTTTTCATTACCTTGGACGAGTCATAGAGGCTCATGCCGATTAGGTCCAGTCCGTCTTGAGCGTTCCAGGTTCCGTTGAACTCCTGGGCAAGGTTTTGTTCGCTCGAGAGCCAATATTCCTCGGAGTCGACAAGCGTCCCATCCATGTCCCACAAAACAGCGGCGGGGAGCTTTTTTCCAAACATTATGAATAGATTTTACCTTCGTGGTTTGGCTTAGAGTTTTATAGACGGTTATTCAGGTTTGGAAAGGCAAAGATGAGCGCGCAGATTTTCTCGGGTCGCACCCTGATCGTTGCATTCGAGGGCTGGAATGACGCGGCCGAATCAGCAAGCGGGGCCGTCAAGTTCATCTGCGAGCAGATCAAAGCCGATGTTGTTGCCTCGGTTGATCCCGAGGACTACTACGATTTCCAGTTCACCCGACCGACCGTCTCGTATGACGCCGACGGTTCCCGAACTCTTGACTGGCCAGGCACCGAGATGTGCATTCCCGCTGCCGAGGCGATCGCCGAGAACCCATCAATTTCAAAGCTCAGCGTTTTGGTAGGCACTGAGCCTGCTCGACGCTGGAAGTCTTTCGCAGCCGAGATCATGGAGATGGTCGAAGATCGAGACATCGAAGCTGTTTTGTTTCTGGGAGCCATGCTGGCCGATGTGCCACACACCCGCCCGATCGGCGTAATGTCGACTAGTCAAAACGAGCACGCCCGTGCCGAGCTTGAAATCGAGAAGAGCCAGTATGAGGGGCCTGTGGGTATCCTTAGCGTTCTAGGAATTGAGCTAGAAAAGGCAGGTATTCCTGCGGTTGCGCTGTGGGCTTCGGTGCCTCACTATGTGCACAACACCCCGTCGCCAAAGGCCACCCTTTCACTTTTGATTGAAGTCGAGCGCCTGCTCGGTGTGCAGTTCGACCACGGCAAGCTGGGTGAAGAGGCTTTCGCTTGGGAGCGTGGCATCGATGAGATTGCCGAGGGCGACGAGGAAATGGCTAACTACATTAGCCAGCTAGAGAAGACTCGCGATGAGGTCGAATCACCAGCGGCAACCGGCGAATCGCTAGCCAAAGAGTTCGAAAAATTCTTGCGTGCAGAGAACAAGGATGAAGAGACCGGCGAAAACGGCCAGTAGTCTCCCCTATTTCAGAGTCTTAGGAATGGCTTAGGCGACCAGTTGGCCGTTGACCAGGCCACCCAAAACAGCAAGACCCAGAATCACACGCCACGCCACGAACGGCATGAATGAACCGCGGTTCAAATAACGCAAGAGCACGACGATAACCGAGAATCCCACGCCAAAAGCGACAACTGTTGCAACACCGGTTGCAGCCAGATCAGCGCTAGCTAGGTCTTTATAGGTCTTGGCGAACTCATAGAGGCCACTTGCCAGAACCGCAGGAATTGCCAACAAGAAGCTGTATCGCGCCGCAGCCTGACGGCTATAACCGAGAGCTAGGCCCACCGAGATTGTGCCACCCGAACGAGAGACACCCGGGATCACCGCGAGAGCCTGGCCCAGGCCGAAGAGAATGCCGTGCTTGGTGGTCAAACTGTCGATACCACGATTGCGCTTGCCAAGTCGATCTGCGATCGCCAGAATCAGGCCGAACACAATCAGAGTGAACGAGACAACCCACAGGTTGCGAAGCTGATTTTCGATTAGGTCCTTGAATGCAAGACCGATAACTACCACCGGGATGCTGCCGATGATGATTAGCCAGCCAAGCTTCGAGTCTGCGCTCTTCTTGCCGCCGAAAATGCTGCCGATAAAAGCTTTGGTGATGCGAGCGATGTCTTTCCAGAAGTAGATCAAGACCGCTGCTTCGGTGCCGAGCTGAATCGTGGCAATAAACGCGGTCAATGCCGGCTTCGACATCGAGTTCAGGCCGAGCAGTTGCTGAACGATCTGAACGTGGGCACTTGACGAGATAGGCAAAAATTCGGTTAGACCCTGAACGATGCCCAGGATTACTGCGTCAAAAAGATTCATTCGCCGTCCTCCTCAGCAAGTGAGATCGGTAGGTACTCTTCGAACTGCTCGCTGAGCGCTTCTTCATAGTTCAGAAAGGCGTCTTCTAGTTGGTAGTAGGCCTGCTCGACGGCAGGGTCTTCCTCGCCGCGACGGGCCGAAACAGCCTCGAAATGACGCTCCAGTGAAGCGATGAACTGTTGTAGCGCGAAGCGCGGATCTGTAGCCATAGAGCAAAACTACCCTCATTTTTGGAATCGAGGAAGCATTTAGCCAGGTAGTCCTCATGAGAGTTCTCTGGTAATGTTGAACCTCGTTGCCCAAGGCCCTAGGTCTTGGTGACCACTCGTCCGGGTGGCGGAATGGCAGACGCGCTAGCTTGAGGTGCTAGTCCTCTTATGAGGGTAGGGGTTCAAGTCCCCTTTCGGACACTAAACCCCAGCCCTCCACGGCTGGGGTTTTTCATTTAGCGGCTTTCGAGCCAGAGCGACTCGTATTGCGCCAAGTTGATGCCTTCGCCAATCGCAAACTCTCGCCCAGTTAGGTGATCGACAACTCGCCAATTTAGGTTTGGCAGCTCATCCTTGCCGATCCAACGAACACCTTCACCGAGGTTATAAATCTGGGTTAGGTTGCCGGCCGGGCTAAGTCTTTCGAAGACGACAACACCTTGACCTCTGCCCGAACGCGCCTTGGTCGCCACCCCGGCATGGATGGAAGGCAAGGCCAATCGAGTCTCGATAAGGTTGTCGATTCCCTTGCGAATGCGAGTGTGAACCGACTTCGGATTCTTGCCAGCCGCGGCGTCATCGGCGACATCCCAGTTCATTTTCGGGCGGTTCAGCCAGCGACTGTCATCGGCCTTGGCCGGGTCATTCAGGTAGTCGTAATCGTTGAATAGGCCAACCTCGTCACCCATGTAGAGCAGCGGTATTCCTCCGAAGCCGAAAATCATTGCATAGGCACACAGGTAGCGTCGGATAGCGAGATCTAGGCCAGCGGAATCCTTGTCTTCAAGGAATTGTTCGATGCCAACCAAGCTGGCTGCGGTGCCCGAGGTGCGACGCTCCCCCGACTGCTTATCCATTTGGAAGTCGGCGCCACGTGAACCCGAACCCCAGAATTTGCCGGTGAAATAGTCGGCCAGGAACATGCGGTGTTCGTGACCATTTAGCCCCACTTGGTGGGCATCCGAGTCATCAATCGCCCAGCCGATGTCGTCGTGGCAGCGCAGATAGATTCCCCAGGCGCTATTCGATGGAATCGCCTTGAATCGAGAGAGCGTGAACTCGAGCAACTTCGCATCCTTGGCTGCGATTGCCGACCAAATCTGCACCATCAAACTGTTGTGATAGGCGAGGTCTGAGAGCTTGCCCGAACGCTTGCCCTCACCCAAATAGGCGCCGACCTGCGCTGGGCCGACGATTGCCTCGGCCTTGAAAATCAGTGAAGGTGCCAGGATGCGGGCAAAAGCTCGAATCGCCTGTGTGATGGAGTGAACTTCTTCTTCACCCTGGCACTGGGTTCCCATCCGCTTCCAAATGAAGGCGATGGCATCGAGTCTGAGGCAGTCGACACCGTGGTTGGCTAGGTTGCCGATGATGTCGGCGAATTCGCAGAACACCGCGGCGTTACCCCAGTTGACATCCCACTGGTATGAGTTGAAGGTCGTCCAGACCCAACCGCCAAGTTTCTTGTCAAAGGTGAAGTTGCCCGGTGCGAAGTCGGGAAACACCTCTGGAAGGTTCTGTTCGAACTGGTCTGGGATTTCGCGGTCTGGATAGACATAGAAGTAGTCGCGGTATTTGGCATCGCCGGCCTGTGCTTTCAGAGCCCATTCGTGTTCCTGGGCTACGTGATTCAAAACCAGATCAAGGGTGAGTGAAATACCGGCCGAGTGGAGTTCATCGGCAACCGAACGCAGTTGTTCCATAGTTCCGAGTTCTGGGCTCAGGGCTCGGTAGTTCATGACTGCATATCCACCGTCATTGGCGCCAGGTCTTGGCTCGAGAATCGGCATCAGGTGCAGGTAGGAAACCTTGAGTGACTTCAAATAGTCGATGCGTTCGCGAAGCCCGGTGAGGTTGCCATTGAACAGGTCGGTGTAGGCGACGTAGCCGATGGTGTTTGCCTGCTGGAACCAGTCCGGTTGCAAAACTCGTTGGCGATCGCGGGCACGCAACGCCTCGTCACGGTTGGCATGGTTTTCGAGGAGCACTTTGACCAGCGCAGGCAAGGCGGTCTTTAGGTCGTAGACCTCGGCCAAGCCTTCGACTAGGTCCGTGGACCAACGGTCAAAGCGATCGAGCAGGTCATTGTCACCGCGGTCGTTCGCATCGAGGCCCTTTACTAGAGCGGCTCGCGCCTTGATTCTGGCGGCTTCGTGCTCCTTGGCTAACATCGGCGCTCCTTAGGTTTTGTTGAAATCCTAAGTTGGCGCGAAACCTAAATGTAAGCGGTTTCGGAATCCGTTGTCATCTCGTAATAACTTGGGTGAGTTATTGATCGAGCGAGGCAACCATTCGCTTCACAGTTGCCTTTTCGCCGGCAATGACGATGTGCTCGATGTTGCGCTTGGCTCCCGGAACACCAACCTTTTGGCCGGCTTTATTGAAGACACCAATCTGCGAGCCAACGTATCGCTTGAAATCGAAATCAACGATCTCGACGTGACCTCGCTTGGAGGCGATATCCATCAGGTCTGCACGCGAGAGCCAGGACTCGTTGTTGTAGCTCAGCACCATCGTTTCGCACTTGAGGTCATCAATCAGTTGGGCAAGTGCCTTAGCCATGGTCTTCTTCGAGTTGAAGGGGCTCTTCATCTCAGGCGTGCGGGTGTCGATGCGCTTATTGGCTATGCCATAGGTCTCAGGCTTATCCCAACGGACAAGCGACTCCCAGATGTGGTAGTTGCCGAAGTAACGATGCTGGTTATACGGCGGGTCTAGATAGGCAAGATCTACAGATGGTAGGTCCTTGACGATCTCAAGGGCATCTCCCCTTATCGATAGACCGGCACCGGCAAGTAATTCTGGGTCTCGCAGTTCGAGACGATTCCCCGAACGGCTGGCCCAACTCTTGAGAAAAGCCATCTGGATGCCGGTGGTGCTGTCGACACGGTCGGCACCAAGCAGCAAGCTGGTTAGTAGCGGGTAATAGAGCCAGCTATCCCGGTAGTCGGATTCGATACGCTCTCGAATGGCATCCACCTTTTCGCCATTTTTAGGCTGAAAATAGCGGGCTTCGACGCAAAACTTTTCGGTGAAATAGCCGGCTTCGCCCTTTAGGTCATCGAGTTCCAGAATCGCCTCGACCAGTTCACTGTGATTTGCCGAGTTGGCATCCAGCTCGATCCAGGTTTTTCCGAAGCACTCCGAATATGAGGCGACGTCGGAGGCGGTGACAGTCATTCCGAGTTTCTTGAAGGCCTGAGCAACACGCGTGGTGCCAGTGAATAGGTCAAGGGCAGTCGTGGCCCCAGA
>ERZ650301.527-NODE-527-length-10728-cov-5.765764_pt1 | contig 10728 bp, 8 predicted proteins | sample MGYA00376237_ERZ650301 | MGnify/ENA primary metagenome ERZ650301 (study PRJEB26733, sample SAMN07839255) | wastewater metagenome | biome: small river; feature: stream; material: water | place: USA: North Carolina | collected 2016-04-05 ...
ATTGCAAATGAGCCTGGTCAGCAGCACCCGCTTCGTCTTCAACCACGCGATGGCGCACCGGCGCTTCGGCGATCCGGCGGTCCAGGACGCGGCACGCCACGGCCTGCGTTTCCTGCACGACGCCCATGCGCAGCCACAAGGCGGTTATGCATGGCAGCTCGACTGGGACGGTGAACGCCGCGTGGCGACGGTGCAGGACGGCACGAACCACTGCTATGGTCTCGCCTTCGTGCTGCTCCTGCTGGTCTTCCGCAGCATCCTGGTACCGCTGAAGGCGACGCTCGGCTTCCTGCTCAGCGTGGTCGCGACCTTCGGCGCCGTGGTGGCCGTGTTCCAGTGGGGCTGGTTGGGTGCGATTTTCGACATCCACGACCCAGGCCGAATCATGAGTTTCGTGCCGACCCTGATCATCGGTGTGGTCTTTGGTTTGGCGATGGACTACCAGCTGTTCCTGGGTTCGGGCATGCGCGAGGCATACGTGCACGGCAAGTCGGCCAAGGATGCGGTGAACTTCGGTATGCACCTGAGCAGTCGAGTGGTTATCGCTGCGGCAATCATCATGATCACCGTGTTCGGCGGCTTCGCCTTCTCTGATTCGACGACCATTCGCCCAATCGGTTTTGGTCTGGCGGTCGGTGTGCTGTTTGACGCCTTCTTGATTCGCCTGGTCTTGATTCCGGCAATCATGGCTCTGATCGGCAATTCGGCTTGGTGGATTCCAAAGTGGCTCGACCGCATTCTGCCTGACGTCGATGTCGAGGGTGCCGCGCTAGAGCGCGAACACCTTCACTAGGAGAATGTGGCGGCATTTCGTCACAAGGTCAGCGTAACTTCGCGTCTTATTTAAGCGCCGACTCGGCGCAAACATTTAAGTTTGTCTTCGGAAAGGTTTCACATGTCATCAATTTTTAAATTCTCTGCCGCAGCGCTAACCGCGGCTTCACTGCTATTGGTTGCCGGTTGCGCATCGACCGCTCCAACCGCTTCACCTTCTGCCTCAGCCACCGCCGCTATCGCGGTTGATGCCAAGGCGGCGGCGCTTCTTCCTGAGGTCTACAAGACCAAGGGTCTAAATGCGGGTTCAGAGATTCCTTATGCTCCGATGGAGTTCTACGATGACAACAACAATCCTGTCGGCTTCGAAGTTGACCTGCTAAACGCGGTCGCTGCCAAGCTTGGCACCACCGTCAAGTTCGAGAAGCAGGCATTCGACACCCTGATCGCTTCACTTCAGGCCGGCAACCACGACCTCGCCGTTTCTTCGATGAGCGACACCGTTGACCGCCAGAAGGCACTCGACTTCGTCGACTACTTCCAGGGTGGCGCAAGCCTCATCGTGGCCAAGGGTAACCCAAAAAAGGTGACCGGCCTCGACGGCCTATGTGGTCAAACCGTAACCACCGAGTCAGCCAGCTGGGAGGTAGACGTTCTAGCTGCAGCCAGCAAGGAATGTGTAGCCGCAGGTAAGCCAGCACTTAAGACTCTTGCGCTTCCAAGTGACGTTGAGGCTCAGAACGCAGTTCGTGCCGGCAACGCGGTTGCTTACCTAAGCGATTCACAGGCGGCGGCATACAGCGCGAAGGTTGCTGGTGGGGGCAAGTACTTCGACCTAATCGTTGACCCGAAGAGCCCTAACGGCTATGAGAGTGGCCTAATCGGTGTTGGAATCTTGAAGTCGAACAAAGAGCTAACCGCGGCAATTCACGCTGCGATTCAGTCACTGATCGACGACGGTACCTACAAGGCGCTGCTAGCCAAGTGGAACCTGACCTCGTTCGCCGTTACCTCGGCAACCATCAACGGCACCAAGTAGTTTCAGTATGACGGTTCACGTCATTGACGGCGGTCTCTCGACCGAACTCGAGCGTCTCGGGGCCAAGATCCAGGGTGAACTCTGGACCGGTCGTGCGCTGCTCGAAGACCCGGCCGTAGTGGCAGAGGCTCACCGAGCCTTTGCCCTAGCCGGTGCCGAGGTGGTCATTTCATCGAGCTACCAGTTGTCGCGACAGGGTTTCGAAGAGATTGGCTTGACAGCGGCAGATGCCGATGAGGCACTGCGTCAGAGCATCCGGGTTGCCAAGGATGCCGTTGCAGGCACCAACGCCAAGGTTGCGGCAAGCATCGGTCCTTATGGTGCCGTCCTGCACGACGGTTCTGAGTATCGCGGCGTCTATGAGGTCGGCCAGGCAGAGCTCGAGAAATTTCACGCAGAGCGCCTAACCGTGCTGCTCGAAGAGTCACCTGATTACTTGGCAATCGAAACCATTCCGAATGTGGTCGAAGCCAAGGCCTTGGCTCAGGTGCTCAAGGACGTCGATGTTCCAAAGTGGTTCTCGTTTACCGCGGGCTCATCCGAGTTGTTGTGGTCTGGCGAAAAGGTCGAGGATGCGGTTCGCGAAATCGCCGACCTGCCTAACCTTGTGGCGGTTGGTTTCAACTGCGTGGCCCCAGAGTTGGTCGCCGGCCTCGCCGAGCGCATAAAGCCTCTGATCAAGGCCGAAATTATTGCCTACCCGAACCGTGGTGGAACTTGGGATTCGGCAGCCGGAGTTTGGCTAGGTAACGCACCTCGCGAGCTAGCCAGCTGGCTCGACGAATGGACCGCGGCCGGGGTTACCTGGGTCGGTGGTTGCTGCTCGACCGACTCGCGCGACATCGCATCCGTGAAGGACGCATTAGGGCGCTAGTCAATGCTGAAATAGCATTGAAGCACTATGCCTGACCTGCAGATAACTTATCCGGAAGATCTTCCGGTAAGCCAACGCAGGGATGAGATTCTCGAGGCGATTCGCAGCCACCAAGTCGTGGTCATCGCGGGTGCTACCGGTTCGGGTAAAACCACCCAGTTGCCGAAGATGTGCCTCGAACTTGGCCGAACCAGCATCGCTCACACCCAACCTCGGCGCATCGCCGCACGTGCCGTTGCCGAGCGCATCAGCGAAGAACTAAAGGTCGAGCTCGGTGGCCTAGTTGGCTACCAGGTGCGCTTCACTGACAAGGTCAGCGCCGAAACCAAGGTCAAGGTGATGACCGACGGTATCTTGCTCAACGCGATGCAGCGCCACCGCAACCTCGAGCAGTACGACACCATCATCATCGACGAGGCTCACGAACGCAGCCTCAACATCGACTTCTTGCTCGGCTATCTAAAGCAGCTCCTGCCGAAACGCCCAGACCTCAAGGTGATTGTCACCTCGGCGACCATCGACCCGGAGTCGTTCAGCAAGCACTTCAACGATGCCCCGATTATCGAGGTATCTGGCCGCACCTTCCCAATCGAGGTGCGCTACCGCCCAACCGCGCGCGAAGCCCACGACGATACCGACCCGGATGAAGAAACCACCGCCTCCGACTACATAGACGGAATCATCAAGGCTCTCAAAGAACTAGAGGGCGAAGCCGAGGGTGACACCCTGGTCTTCCTGTCTGGTGAATCCGAGATTCGTGACGCCCAAGATGCCATCGCCGGAAGCATCACCAGTGGTGCGCTCAACAAGAACACCGAGGTGCTTCCGCTCTATGGGCGCCTGAGCGCGGCCGAGCAGCACCTGGTCTTTCAACCGAGCAAGATTGCCGGTTTACGCAGGCGCATCATCCTGGCGACGAACGTTGCCGAAACAAGTCTCACGATTCCGAACATCAAGTATGTGATCGATGCCGGAACCGCTCGCATCTCGCGCTATAGCCCGAAGGCCAAGGTTCAACGTCTGCCGATCGAGGCAATCTCGCAGGCCAGCGCCAACCAACGCGCCGGTCGAACCGGTCGAACCAGCCCGGGTATTGTGATTCGCCTATATGCCGAAGACGACTTCGAGTCGCGCCCAGAGTTCACCGACCCCGAGATTCTGCGCACCAACCTCGCTTCGGTGATTCTGCAGGCTGCCAACCTTGGTCTCGGTGACATCACCCAGTTTCCGTTCATTCAGCCGCCCGACCAGCGAGGCGTCAAGGATGGCCTCGGCCTACTCGCCGAACTAGGAGCGGTCGAAGATGCCAAGGGTAAGACGGTTCGCCTGACCCCGGTAGGCAAGAACCTCGCCCGCCTGCCGATCGAGCCACGCTTTGCCCGAATGCTGCTCGAGGCCAAGCAGCAAGACCTCGTTCGCGAAGTGCTGATCATCGTGGCCGGGCTTACCATCCAAGACCCACGCGAACGGCCGCTGGCCAAGCGCCCGCAGGCCGACCAGATGCACCTGCGCTTTGCCGACCCAACCAGCGACTTCTTGAGTTTGCTCAACCTCTGGAACTACATCGAAGAGCAGCAGCAGAAACTCTCATCCTCGGCGTTTAGAAGGCTCTGCAAAAACGAGTTCTTGAACTATCTTCGTGTGCGCGAATGGCAAGACCTGATTCGCCAGCTGCGTTCGGTGGCCAAGCCGCTGGGCATCATCCCAGGCAACCCAAAGATCGACCCGGATGGCATTCACAAGTGCCTGCTCTCGGGGATGCTCAGTCAGATCGGTTTGCGCCAACTGAGTGAGAAGAAGGGCGCCGACCTGGCCAAAAGTGGCAAGCCCGGTGCCAACAAGGGGCCGGGCGAATACCTGGGCTCAAACGGCAAGAAGTTTGTGATTTTCCCAGGCTCAACCATGGCCAAGAAGCCAACCGCGGCCATCATGACCGCCGAACTGGTCGAAACCAGTCGCCTATTCGCCAGGATGAACGCAGCCATCGACCCGGCATGGGCCGAGGCGCTCGCCGGAGACCTTTGCAAGCGCAGTTACAGCGAACCGCACTGGGAGAAGACCCAGGGCTCGGTGGTCGCCTACGAGCGCGTGATGCTGTTTGGTGTGCCAATCGTGGTTTCGCGTCGCATGCAGTATTCGCGACTTGACCCGGAGCTCTGCCGCGAACTATTCGTGCGCCACGCGTTGGTGCAGGGCGAATGGGATTCGAAGCAACAGTTCGACCGATCCAACCGCTCACTCATGAAGCAACTCGAGGCCGAGGCCGATCGCGCACGCAAGCCACAGCACTCGCCCGACGAAGACGATGCCTATCGCTTCTACATCTCGCGCATCCCGGCCGAGGTCTTCTCTACCCGAACCTTTGAGGGTTGGTGGCGCAAGGCCAAGAACGAGACGCCGAACCTGCTGACCATGACCCGAGAGGACCTACTCGGCGAGCAGATCGCGGCCCCGGATGAACACGAACACCCGACCGAGTGGTCTTACAACGGGCAGAAGCTGAAGCTGCGTTACCGCTTCGATCCTTCCGCAACGGATGACGGTGTCTCGGTTGATGTTCCACTTCCGATTTTGGCAAGCCTGGATGCCGACCCGTTCGAGTGGTTGGTGCCGGGCATGCGCCTCGAGTTGATCACCGAACTCATTCGCAGCCTGCCTAAGGCCTTGCGTAAGAACGTCGTGCCGGCCGCCGACTGGGCGGCTAAGGCGCTCGCGCAGCTACCGGAGGAGCCGAACGGCAACATCCTTGTTGTGTTGGCAAAGACCCTTCAGCAACTCAGTGGAACCAAGATGGCGGCCGAAGACTTCGATGTTTCGCGCCTACCCAACTCGTTGCGAATGACCTACCGGCCTCTCGATGCCGCCGGCCGCCCACTGGGCTTGAGTGTCGATCTGTCCGCATTGCAGACCAAGTTCTCAGAGAGTGGTCGTGGAGCAGTGGCAAAGGTGGTCGAAAAGGTTCATTCGCCGATTGAACGCGACGGGCTTTCATCCTGGGATTTCGACAAGCTCGAGCAGAGCGTGGAGAGTAAGCACGGCGGCAACGTGGTGCGAGCATTCCCAGCTCTGGTTGCTCAGCCAAATGGCTCGGTAGATATCAGGCTATTCTCGACCGAATCTGAACAACTGCGCCATCACCGCAGGGGAGTGGTTGCGCTGGTCAAGGCCGCGATTGCGACGCCGGCCAAGTATGTCGAATCACATCTTTCGCAAAACGAGAAGCTCGCCATTGCCGGCCTGGATTACAAGAATTTCGGCGCTTTCATCGATGACGTGATTCTTGCCGTCGCCGATCGCGAACTACAAAAAATCGAGGCCGACGGGCTAGTTTTCACCAAGGCTGAGTTTGAGTCGGTGCGTGACGCGGTCTCGGCAATCATCGTTGAGTCGGCATTTGCAATCGCTACCTTGGTCACCAAGATCGCCGGTGCCGCGCGCGATGCCAACAAGGCAATTTCATCGGTCAACGGATTCGATTTCTTGTCGGTTCTCTCCGCCGAAAAGCAACACGTGGTTGAGTTGCTCGAACCGAACTTCGTTAGCCGGGCTGGGCTCGAGCGCCTGCCGCGCATCCTGGTTTATTTGCAGGCCATCAAGCAGCGCATCGAGAAGATGGTGGAAAACCCGAACCGCGATCGAACCGCTTCACTCGAGTTGGATCAGGCCCTCGGTCTCTACGTCTACGCCGGAGGTAAATTCCCGCTAGCGCCAGACTCACCAGCAAAAGTCGAATCGGCGCGTTGGCTGATTGAAGAGCTTAGAGTTAGTCTGTTCGCCCAGTCTCTTGGCACAGCAGAATCTGTATCTGTTCAGCGAATCAAAAAAGCTTTGGGATAGGCCTGAATTTATGAGTATCAAAAAACGTCAAACTGCCACGCTCTCGATGATTGCATCGCTGGGGCCCTTCCAGTTCGACACCTATTTGCCGGCGCTACCGGCACTTATGCTCTTCATGCACACCACCGACACCATGGTTCAGTTGACCATCACCGCAAGCTTGCTCGGTATGGCCTCTGGTCAACTTTTCGTCGGGCCGCTGATTGACGCACTCGGCCGTCGTCGCCCACTGTTGATTGCACTATCGGTCTTCATCCTTGCCTCAATTGGCTGCCTCACAGCGACCGATGTCACTTGGATGATTGTTGCCCGTTACGTCCTTGGTTTCTCTGCCGCCGGTGGTTTTGTGATCAACAACGCTTTTATTCGTGACGTTGCGGTCGGCGGTAACGCAGCGCGACTTTACTCAACTCAGGCGGCGATCACGAGCCTCGCTCCGGTCGTAGCACCCCTGGTTGGCGGGCAACTATTGCTTCTGGGTGACTGGCACGTGGTCTTCATCTTCTTGACCATCATGGGTGCCGCAGTGCTCGCTATGGCTGCCTGGTTGATGCCAGAGACCTTGCCGGTAGCGAAGCGCAGTCAGCTGAGTTTCAAGTCAACCTTCTCGGCTTGGGGCGGCATCTTGAAAGACTCACGTTTTGTGGCACTGGCGGTCACCGGAGGCCTGCTGTTTGGTCAGGTCTGTGTCTTCATTTCGGGTGCACCCTTTGCGCTCGAGGGTGGTTTTCACCTGACTCCAACCGAATACACCTTCGCTTTTGCCGCAGTGACCATCGTCATGTTCTCTGCCAACACCTTGAACCGCTCGCTATTGAAGCGTTTCGCAAGCGTGAACCTGCTTCGTTATGGTCTGAGTCAGGCGATTTTTGCGGCGCTGTTTATGACCACGTTGAACCTGCTGAACCTGCACACCCTGCCGCTTTCTATCGTCGGGTTCGCGCTTTCCATCTCGGCCATGGGTTTCTGTATGGCCAACATCATGGGTCTCGCGATGCGCGATCACGGCGAGCGTGCGGGTACCGCGGCCGGTCTCATGGGTTTCACAAACTCCCTCGGTGGTGCGATTGCAGCGCCCCTGACCAGCATGATTTTCGGACTGGACATCGTTGGCGTGACCCTATTCATGTCAATTCTTCTGGTTGCTGCTGCGGTTATGGGTCTTGTTGGCACTCGCAAAGAGAAGGCTGTCCTTCAGTAGTATCCGCGGCGGTTATGCGAGACTTTTGAGATGACTTCAATCTCCACCACGGTTGCCGCGCTTGTGCCACACCCACTCGATTTCGTCGAGGTTGCCGTGCTCGAGCGTGACGGCATTGTCGAATCGCGCCACCGCGGAATCGCGGCTCTTACCGGCCCGGATGGCAAACTCATCGACCACCTAGGTGTCGCAAAGCGATTGATTTATCCGCGCAGTTCGGTAAAGCCGCTGCAGGTGGTCGCCATGCGTCGCGCCGGTTTGGATTTGGTCGGCGAAGAACTCGCGATTTGTGCCGGTAGTCACCACGGAACCGGACGTCACATTGCTCTAGTCGACGGCATTCTCGCCGGAGTTGGCTTGGATGAAAATGCCTTGCAATGCCCACCGGCTTGGCCTGGTAACCCAGCCGCTCGCGCAGCCGCCCCTGGCGAATCTAAGGCCGCCTTCAACTGTTCGGGCAAGCACGCCGGTTTCATCGCAGCTTCAAAGGCCGCCGGCTGGGATGTAAACACCTATCTGGATGCCGAACACCCACTGCAGAAATCGGTCGAAGAAGTTATGGTCGAGTTCTCGGGTGAACCAATCATGCACTCAACCGTGGACGGCTGTGGCGCCCCGCTGCACACCATCACCGTCGAGGGCTTGGCTCGTGCAATCGGCAAGTTTGCAGCCACCGAAACCGAGATCGCCGAGGCGATGCTTGCCAACCCGTGGGCGGTCGGCGACGAGAAGTCTCCGGATGCCATCATCATGCGCCACGGCATGGTTGCCAAGCTTGGCGCCGAGGGCGTCTTCGTAATCGGTCTCAAGTCGGGTCACGGTGTGGCCGTGAAGATTGCCGACGGTTCGCTTCGCGCTGCACCGCTGGTTGCCCTGCGTCTACTCAACCGCAACGGTTTGCTTGACGACCAGGCTTTTGCCGAGCTGCACGCATCCTTGACCGTCAAGTCAATGGGTGGCGCCGAATCGCTCGGCGCACTAAAGGCGCTCTAACTGATAGCGCGCTTGACCAGCTCGGTGACCTTCTTTTCGACATCGGCGTTCCAACCGAGAACGGCAAACGATGTAGCCCACATCAGGTCTTCGTCGAGGTTTGCGGCGTCTTGAAATCCCAGAGTTGAATACCGCGACTTGAACTTGCCGGCATCCTGGAAGAACAGGATGGTCTTGCCGGCGGCGTCGCAGTAGGCCTGCATGCCATACCAAGTCTTTGCCTGAAGCCCAGGGGCAACCGTTCGCACTAGTGCGTGTACCTTTTCGGCGATTGCGCGATCTGCCGGTGCCATCGCAGCGATTTTATCGACCACTTCTTGTTCGAGTTGCTCCGGTGACATCTTCTTGCGAGCTTTGGCGCGTTCGGCCATGGTTTCTTTGAGAGCTTGCTTCTCTGAATCTGACATTGCCATGGTTTGCTCCAAAATTCGGTTCGTGTTTCATAGCGTAATCTGCTTTTATGAGTGATTTGAATGAAGTTGGTGCGAACGATGGCTGGCGTTGCTGGTTGTGTGACGCAGCGGTAGACCCTGATGCCTCGACCAACTCAGACCTCGGCCCAAGCATCGATAACTACGCGGCCGCCAAGGCCAAGAAGGGTTCGGCCGTAACCGAGCGCTTGGCCCACCGTGCCTGCAACACCATGAAGGGCAAAATTGCCCCGGTCGTGCCTTGGTCGCCAGATTTATTTGTGGTTGACCCAGCGCCAATCTTCGAATCAGTTGAACGTCTCAGTCGAAAGGGTGGACGTGAGATTGTTGCGCGTTGCCCATCTCAGGCCGATGCCGAGCAGGCCGCCGAGTGGCTGCTGGACCGCCTCTCACGCTTCGCGCCAGACATGTCGTTTGAAACCCAGATCACTCCGGGTGGCGGGCAGTACATGCTCGCGCTGCGCGCTTAATAAGGCTTTAGGAGCCTAGTACTCTCCCTTTACGACGAAGAAACTGCCGCGAATCTCGCCGGCTAGCTTCGACTTCTGGCGGGCAAATTTGAACTTGGATGCCAGCTCCTCCGGTACATCCATGCCCATTGAGAGCTTGAAACCTACCGCGCGCTTTCCACTTGGCTCTAGCGAATAGAGCACGTTGATTGCCAAACCGCTTTCATAGAAGACGTGAGTCCAGCGCACCCCATCCACCAGCATTTCGGTGGCTTCGAGTGGCTTCGATGCAATCGCTATGTCGCGCTCAAGAATGACTTTGGCCACGTAGTCGACCAAGTTCTTTGCCTTCTCGGCAGTCTCGGTGGTGAAGGTGATGTCGTACTTGTTCTTGAAGTAGCGAGCCTCATTCGCGCGCAAACCAGCAAGGGCTTCGGCCACCGGCGAGGTCTCTAGACCCTCGATTGAAACGTTTACAAAATCAATGACTCCAGGCATTTATGCTCCTCAGCGTGTAACCCCGGAGCCAACTCTATATGTTCACCCCGAAGCGCGCCGCCGCGGCATTCCAAGCTAGTTCCTTGCGGAACGCGCGCAGGTTGGTGTCTTCGTCAATCACGAGTAGTTCGACTTCGGCCATGCGAGCAAAGTCTTCGATGGTCTCTGCCGAGACATCCTTGGTCAACACAGTGTGGTGGCTGCCGCCGGCCAGCATCCAGGCTTCTGCCGACTTGGCCAAGCCCGCCTTAGGTTCCCAAACCGCACGAGCAACCGGCAACTTTGGAAGGTCTTCGGTTGGCTCGACGACATCGATTTCGTTGACGATCATGCGGAAGCGGTCACCCATGTCAGCCAAGCAAACCACGCGACCCTCACCAGGTTCGGCTGTGAAAACCATGCGAACCGGGTCTTCCTTTCCGCCGATGCCGAGCGGGTGAATCTCGATCTTTGGCTTCGCCTTGGTGATGGTTGGGCAAACCTCGAGCATGTGCGCGCCGAGCACCTTCGCGGTTCCCGGGCCGAAGTGGTAGGTGTAGTCCTCCATAAACGAGGTGCCTTCAACGGTTGGCGCCATGGTCTTCAAGATTGCGCCAAGTGCCGACGTCTTCCAGTCGCCTTCGCCGCCGAAG
>ERZ650301.528-NODE-528-length-10722-cov-3.163589_pt1 | contig 10722 bp, 10 predicted proteins | sample MGYA00376237_ERZ650301 | MGnify/ENA primary metagenome ERZ650301 (study PRJEB26733, sample SAMN07839255) | wastewater metagenome | biome: small river; feature: stream; material: water | place: USA: North Carolina | collected 2016-04-05 ...
GATCGGGGATGGCCAGATGGCCATCCCTTGGGCGCACCCAGGGGTCGAAGGGATTGGCCTCCATATCCACCCAGAGCACTTCCACCATGGGCTTCTCGACCAGGGCGGCGGCGATGTGCAGCGTGGCGATGAAGCCTGGCCCGAAATAGGGGCTATGCGGCGCCACCTCGATGCCGGCGGCGCCGACGGTTCAGCTTGTACTGACCCATGCGGGCCGACGACTGGTAGGCGCTGGCGACCCTGCGCGACTTGCGCGTCCGAGCGGCCTTCTTGGCAGCGCGCTCAGCCATGGCTTTGCCCGGGGTGCCGGTCTTCGGGTTCGAACGAACCTTCTTGGCCAGAACGCCAGCAGCTTCCAGCATACGTGCGATACGGTCGGTCGGCTGTGCGCCCTGGCTCAGCCAGTACTGCACGCGTTCCATGTTCATTTTCACGCGCTCTTCGCTGTCTTTTGCCAAAAGCGGGTTATAGGTGCCCAGCTTTTCCAGGAAGCGGCCGTCGCGCGGGTTGCGGCTGTCGGTTGCAACGATGGAATAGTGCGGGCGCTTTTTCGAGCCGCCACGGGCCAGACGGATTTTCATCGACATGGGGTAGTCTCCTTGGTTTGTCGTGGAACCGGAATTGTCCGGTTATTTCTGCAGTTTCTCGTGATGCCTGATGACTTCGGAAATGATGAAGGTCAGGAATTGCTTGGCAAATTCGGGGTCAAGGTCGGCCTCTTTCGAAAGCCACTCCAGCCGTTCGATCTGCCGCTGTTCGCGCGACGGATCCGAAGGCGGAAGATCGTGCTGGGCCTTCAAGCGGCCCACGGCCTGGGTGCGCTTGAACCGCTCGGCAAGGGTGTAGACAAGGATCGCATCCAGACGGTCGATCGACTCGCGGTGTTCTTTCAGCAGCTCGGAGGCGCGGGCGATGGCGTCGGTCATTTTTTCTTCATCAACCCTGACAAGCTGGACGGAAGCGACAGGCCGCGCGGCATTCCGGGGAAGCCGCCGCCCAGTTTCAGGCCTTCTTGCATCCCCTTCGACGCTTCGGCCATTTGTTCGGGCGACATCGACGACAGGTCGGGCATACCACCCTTGCCCATCATCTGTTTGATCGCGGCTTTCATCATGCCGCCCTTGCCCATCTTTTTCATCATGTCGGCCATCTGCTTGTGCTGTTTCAGCAGACGGTTCAAATCGGCCACGTCCAGACCGGCGCCGGCAGCGACGCGCTTTTTGCGGCTGGCGGCCATCAGGTCGGGGTTGGCGCGTTCTTTTTTGGTCATCGAGTTGATCAGCGCGATCTGATGCGCCAGCATCTTGTCGTTGAAACCAGCGGCTTCGGCCTTTTTCGCCATGCCGCCCATGCCCGGCATCATGCCCATCAGGCCCTGCATGCCGCCCATCTTCATCATCTGTTCAAGCTGGCTGCGCATGTCGTTCATGTTGAACAGACCCTTGGCAAACCGCTTGGCCATGCGTTCGGCCTGTTCGGCTTCGAACGTCTCGCGCGCCTTTTCGACCAGCGCGACAATGTCGCCCATCCCCAAGATGCGGCCCGCGACGCGGTCGGCTTCGAAGGTTTCCAGCGCGTCCATCTTTTCGCCAAGACCGACAAAGCGGATCGGCTTGCCGGTGACAGCGCGCATCGACAGCGCGGCACCACCGCGACCATCGCCGTCCATCCGGGTCAGCACGACACCGGAAATGCCGACCTTGCCATCAAATTCGGCCGCGACGTTCACCGCGTCTTGACCGGTCAGACCGTCGACGACCAGCAGGGTTTCGCGCGGCTGCGCAATGTCACGCACCGCCTGAATTTCGTCCATCAACACTTCGTCGATGTGCAAACGGCCAGCGGTATCAAGGAACAGCACATCATAGCCGCCCAAGGACGCCTGCGTTTTGGCGCGCTTGGCGATCTGCACGGCGGATTCGCCTTTGACGATCGGCAGGCTATCGACACCGATCTGGCCCGCCAGAATCGCCAGCTGTTCCATTGCCGCCGGGCGGTTGGTGTCAAGCGAGGCCAGCAGGATGCGCTTGCCGTTGCGTTCTTTCAAACGCTTGGCCAGCTTGGCGGTGGTGGTGGTTTTACCCGAGCCCTGCAGACCGACCATCAGAATGGCGGAAGGCGGGTTATCAATTTTCAGCGCTTCGGGTTCGTCATCGCCCGCCAGCACGCGGATCAGTTCGTCATGGACGATCTTGACGACCTGTTGGCCCGGCGTCACCGATTTGGTGACCGCCTGACCGATGGCGCGGGTTTTGACAGCTTTGACAAAGTTGCGCGCCACATCCAGCGAAACGTCGGCTTCCAGCAGGGCAACGCGCACTTCGCGCAGAGCGGTATCAACGTCAGCCTCGGACAGCGCACCGGCCTTGGTCAGACGGTCGAATACGCCACCAAGGCGTTCTGACAGGCTTTCAAACATAGCGCTCTCCTACAGGGTTGCCCCGCTATGGGGCGCGACAGACGGGGTTCCAACGGCCAATGCAGAACAGCACCTGTGGGCGCAACGCGCTGACAGGTGGCGATCCCGGCATAAGCCATGGGACCGGAAGCTTTGGGCCTCCGGGGAATTAAGGGTCGCGATACGCTTGTTGGGGCAGTGAGTCAAGCGGGCGGGCTGCAGATCGCCCTTGCCAAGCCCGCAACGGCGCGGCCTTATGTGCGAAAATGCACAAGAGGTCTGCGCGATGGAAAACTGGGACGAGATCAGAACCGCGTTTCAAGTGGCGCGGATGGGCACGGTTTCTGGGGCTGCCGAAGTGATGGGCGTGCACCATGCCACGGTGATACGCCATATTGATGCGCTGGAAAAGCGGCTGGGCACCAAGCTGTTTCAACGCCACGCGCGCGGCTATACCCCAACCGAGGCGGGGCGGGATTTGCTGGCGGTGGCGCAGACCACGGAAGAACGGTTTGGCCAGTTGGTCAGCCGGATCAAGGGCCATGGCGAAACCGTATCGGGCGAATTGGTGGTAACGGCGATCACCGGCATTGCCGGGCTGATGGTGCCGGTCTTTGCCGAGTTTCAGGCGGCGCATCCGGCGGTGAACATCCGGTTTCTGACCGATATGCGGCTGTTCCGGCTGGATTACGGCGAGGCGCATGTGGCGATCCGCGCCGGGGCCATGCCGCAAGAGCCTGACAATGTGGTGCAGCCGCTGCTGACGATGCGCTGGGGGCTATATGCGACAAAGGCCTATGTTACCGAACATGGCCTGCCGCAGACTGAGCGCGAGTTTGCGCATCATCGCTTTATCGGGCCGGACAACCCCGACAGCCGGGCGCCGTTCTTTCGTTGGTTGCGCAGTGCGGTGCCGCCCGAAGCGATCAGTTTCCGCGTGACCGAAGCGGCGGCGCAAGAAGCGGCGTTGAAAGCCGGGCTTGGCATTGGCTTTCATCCGGTGCGCGCGGCGATGGCCGACCCCGATCTGGTCGAAGTTATTCCCAGCATGGTCGAATGGGATTCGCCGCTGTGGATCGTGACACATGTTGATTTGCACCGGACGCTGAAGGTGCAAAGCTTCCTTGCCTGTCTGAAGCAGGCCGCAGCGGGATGGACAGGGTGCTAGGCTGGTTTGGCGGGTTAAGCCGGGCGCAACGCGGGCATCTGGCGATGCTGGCGTTTTCGGCGCTGGTGGCGGGGTCTTTCAGTCTGGGCGCGATGGCGGCAAAATTCGTGTCACCCGCCGCGCTGACGGTGGCGCGCTTTGCGCTGGCGGGCAGTCTGGTGGGGGTGGTGGCGGCGCTTGGCGCGGGCATACCGCGCCAGACCTGGGCCGCGCCGTGGCGGTTCGTGGTGCTGGGCGGGCTGTTGGCGGCGTATTTCGTGCTGATGTTCTGGGGCCTGCAAACGGCAGCGGCGGTACCGACCGCCGCCGTTTTTACGCTGACACCCGTAATGGCGGCGGGGTTTGGTTGGCTGCTGCTGGGGCAAGTGACCACGGCGCGGATGGTAACAGCGCTGACGATTGGTGCGGCCGGGGCGTTGTGGGTGATTTTTCGCGGCGACCCGGCGGCACTGCTGCGGTTAGAGGTGGGGCGCGGCGAAGTGATCTATTTCTTTGGCTGTATCGCGCATGCGGTGTATGCGCCGATGGTGCGCAAGTTGAACCGTGGCGAATCGGCCTTGGTGTTCACCTTTGGCACCATGCTGGCCGGGTTTGGTTTGCTGTGTCTGTGGGGGTGGCGCGATGTGCTGGCAACCGACTGGACCGCGCTGCCGGCGATTGTGTGGATCTGTCTGGTGTATGTGGCGGTGGCGGCGTCTTCGATGACCTTCGTGTTGCTGCAATTTGCCACGCTGCGGCTGCCCAGCGCCAAGGTGATGGCCTATACCTATCTGGTGCCAAGCTGGGTTATCCTGTGGGAGCTGGCGCTTGGCCGCGCGGCGCCGCCGCCAACGGTGCTGGTGGGGGTCGCGCTGACGGTTCTGGCGCTGGTGCTGCTGTTGAAAGATGAGGCAGCCTGACGCGTATGATTTGGGCAGTGGCCGCGTTTCCGCTAGTGACATGTTAGCGCTAATGGCTAGTATCCGCGCCAAATAACGGGGGGTTTTGATGTATATTGGGCTTGATCTTGGCACCTCGGGGCTGAAGGGCATTTTGATGGACGAAAGCCAGCGCGTGCTGGCCGAAGCCACCGCGCCGCTGACGGTGCAGCGCCCTGCCGAGGGCTGGTCAGAGCAAAACCCCGCCGAATGGATCGCCGCCTGTGAAACCGTGCTGGGCAAGCTTGCGGCGCAGGGTTTGGGCGCGGTGAAGGGCATCGGGCTGTCGGGGCATATGCATGGCGCGACGCTGGTGGACAGCGCCGATCAGGTGCTGCGGCCGTGCATTTTGTGGAACGACACCCGCAGCCACGCCGAAGCGGCGGCGCTGGATGCGCGGCCCGAATTCCGCGCGCTGTCGGGCAATATCGTGTTTCCGGGCTTTACCGCACCCAAGCTGGATTGGCTGCGCAAGCATGAACCGGATGTCTGGGCGAAAGTGGCGAAGGTGCTGTTGCCCAAGGATTACTTGCGGCTGTGGCTGACTGGCGAGCATGTCGCCGAAATGTCGGATGCGGCGGGCACGGCCTGGCTGGATACCGGCAAGCGCGACTGGTCGGACAGTTTGCTGGCGGCTTGCGGGCTGACACGGGCGCAGATGCCACGGCTGGTGGAAGGGTCGGAGGTGTCGGGCGTGGTGCGGCCCGATCTGGCGGCGCGTTGGGGCCTGCCTGCAGGCGTGGTGGTGGCGGGTGGCGGCGGCGACAACGCGGCGTCGGGCGTGGGTGTGGGCGTGGTGCGCGCGGGCGAAGCCTTTGTGTCGCTGGGCACCAGCGGCGTGCTGTTTGCCGCCAATGACGGCTATCAACCCGATCCGGCGACAGCGGTGCATACGTTCTGCCACGCGCTGCCGAACACCTGGCACCAGATGGGCGTTGTTCTGGCCGCGACCGATGCGCTGAACTGGTATGCGCGGCTGGTTGGTCAGGATGCAGCGGCGCTGACAGGTGAGTTGGGCGCGTTGCAGGCCCCCGGCAAAACCACCTTCCTGCCCTATCTGGGCGGCGAGCGCACACCGCTGAATTCGGCCGCCATTCGTGGGGCATTTACCGGTTTGGAACATATCACCGACCGGCAAGCGGGCACCCGCGCCGTACTGGAAGGCGTAACGTTTGCCTTCCGCGACTGCCGCGATGCTTTGGCGGCCACCGGCACCAAGCTACAGCATTTGCTGGCGGTTGGGGGCGGATCGCGGTCTGACTATTGGCTGAAAGCCATTGCGACGGCGCTGGATTGCCCGGTGCATCTGCCGGTGGCGGGTGACTTTGGCGGTGCCTTTGGTGCTGCCCGCCTTGGCCTGATGGCCGCAACCGGCGTTGGCGCCGAAATTGCCACCCTGCCGCAAATTGCCCGCGTGGTAGACCCCGACCCCAGCCTTAAAGACGCATTCGACGCGGGCCATGCCCGCTATCGTGCCGCACAAACCGCGATCAGGAGCCTTGCATGAGCGACTTTTTCAAAAACATCCCTTCGATCAGCTACGAAGGCCCGGATTCAACCAATGAATTTGCCTTTCGGCACTACAACCCCGACGAAGTGATTCTGGGCAAGCGGATGGAAGATCATCTGCGGTTTTCGGTGGCCTATTGGCACAGCTTTGCCTGGCCGGGCGGTGACCCGTTTGGCGGCCAAACCTTTGAGCGGCCGTGGTTCGGCGAAACCATGGCGCTGGCCAAGCTGAAGGCCGATGTGGCGTTCGAGATGTTCGATATTCTGGGCACGCCGTTCTATGCCTTCCACGATGCCGACGCCCGCCCCGAAGGCGCGACCTTTGCCGAAAGCCTGCGCAACCTTGAGGAAATCGTTGATTACCTTGCCGAAAAGCAGGCAAGCCATAAGGCCAAGCTGCTGTGGGGCACCGCCAACCTGTTCAGCCATCGTCGCTTTATGTCGGGGGCGGCAACCAACCCTGACCCGGAAGTTTACGCCTATTCTGCGGCAACGGTGAAATCCTGTCTGGATGCCACCCACAAACTGGGCGGGCAGAACTATGTGCTGTGGGGCGGCCGTGAAGGCTATGAAACCCTGCTGAACACCGATCTGAAACAAGAGCGCGCCCATGCCGGGCGGTTCTTGCAGTCTGTCGTCGATTACAAACACAAGATCGGCTTCAAAGGCGCGATCCTGATCGAACCCAAGCCGCAAGAACCTTCAAAGCATCAGTATGATTACGATGTGGCGACGGTTTACGGTTTCTTGAAGGATTTCGGTCTGGAAAAGGAAGTGCAGGTCAATATCGAACAGGGCCATGCGATTCTGGCAGGCCATTCGTTTGAACACGAAATCGCCACCGCGACGGCGCTGGGGATTTTCGGGTCGATCGACATGAACCGCAACGATTACCAATCGGGGTGGGATACCGACCAATTCCCGAACAACCACGCCGAAAAGGCGCTGGCGTTCTATGAAATCTTGCGCGCGGGCGGCTTTACCACCGGCGGCATCAACTTTGACGCCAAAGTGCGGCGGCAGTCGTTGGACCCGGAAGACCTGATTCTGGCGCATGTGGGCGGCATGGATACCTGCGCGCGGGCGCTGAAGGCCGCCGCCTATCTGTTTGAAGACGATACGTTGGAAGCCGCGCGGCGCAACCGCTATGCCGGTTGGCAGACCGAAGGCGCCAAGGCGATGCTGACCCAGCCGCTAGAGGTGATTGCCGACGCGGTGGTGAAGAACAACATCAACCCGCAGCCGAAGTCGGGCCGTCAGGAACGGCTGGAAAACCTGTGGAACCACTACATCTAAGCGCCTGAAAGCGCGAAACCTGCGGCGGCCATCGGGGAAACCCGGTGGCCGTTTGCATTTCACCGGTTGGACGCGGGAAAGCTGATGCTTCTTATCCCATTGGTTTTGAATGAATTTTATCGCCATTGGGCAGGGTAGTAGAATATTCAACCCCCGGTCACGTTAATTTAATGAACGATTTCGTTCAGTTTTCCTATTTACTAACCGATATCGTTCATTATATCTCTGTTACATCGAAACGACGAACGGAGACGGAGCATATGACGTGAAAGACAACATCGCTCCTTGAACGACCCCGGCCAGATGGCCAGCCAAACAAAGGCCCGACGCCTTCGGCGCACAGCCCGCGCAGCCTTTATAACCAACGAAAAACAATCGCCTGACCGCCGATCCCAAGGGGGACGGACCGGGAAAGGCATGCCAAACACAACATGAAAGACGAAAAAATGTTCAAATCTATCGCAACTTCCGCCCTGATCGCCCTGAGCCTTGCTGGTGCCGCAAACGCCGCCCAGCCGTCGCAGGACGTGCAACTTGCCGCATCGGCTGGCGTGGCCGCTGGCCAGTATAGCGCCGCTGAACTGCAGGCGATCATCGACGCCCGCCAAGATAACGACACCGGCCTGCTGAACTTCTACCTGTCAGGTGCCAACCGCGCCGCAGCTTCGGTGCAGGGCGATACTTCGGGCCAATTGGCCAAACAGGCTGGTGTGCAACCGGGGGCCTATTCGGCAAGCGAGTTGCAGCTGATCATCTCGGCCCGGCAAGAAAATGACCGTGACCGCGTGGCCTATGTGCTGTCGGGCGCCAACCGCGCCACCCCGGCGGCTGCCGATGTTGTGACCCCCGGCGAAGCCCAGTTGGCAGGCGCCTTGGGTCTTGACCCGGCACAATACACGCTGGCGCAGCTGACCGCGCTGACCGCAGCTGCCAACGACTGATCCTGGTCGGTCCGACAGTCAGCGCCGGTCCCTTCGGGGGCCGGCGCTTGCGTATATGGAGGACGAGATGACTTGCCCGAACGACCCCAAGCCCCTACCCTGCCCGCAGCTTGTTGCAACACCGCTGATCGGAACGGAATTGATGGCACTGCGTTCGCCTGGCCGACCCAAAGACATGGAAAAGCGCGAGGCGATCCTTGACGCCGCGATGCGGCTTTTTGCCGAACGTGGTATTGAAGGCGTGCCGATTGAATCCGTCGCTTCGGCGGCCGGCGTTTCAAAAGTGACGATCTATGCGAATTTCAAAGATAAATCGGCGATTCTAGAAGCGATCGTGCTGCGCGAAACCAATCGGCTGGCGGATCGCATTGCCGAAATTTCGCAAAGCGGCGGGTCGCTGGCGGATCGATTGAAACGGGTCGGCAGCGCGCTGGTGAGCATGCTGACAGAACCCTGTCATCTGGCGCTGGACCGCTGCCTTGGGCTGGAAGCCCAGCGCAACCCGGAGCTGGCGCGGCGATTCTTCGAAGCCGGGCCGGGCCACCTGCGCGACATTCTGGCAGGCATGCTGATGGAAGCCTCGGCTGCAGGGGAAATGAACCTGACCTGCGCCCGCACGGCATCCGAAGATCTGCTGGGGCTGTGGCTGGGCTTTTCGGCCATCGAACGGCGCTTCTTGTGCACCGCATCACAGCACGACGTGCTGTCCGCCCGCGTTGACCGCGGCGTCGATCTGTTCATCCGCGCGAACGCAGCGTAACCAAAACGTAAATGCCATTCAGCCGCGTGTTGGTGGCATTTTCAGTCTGAGAGGGAAGTGGTGGACCCGGAGCGATTCGAACGCCCGACCCTCAGATTCGTAGTCTGATGCTCTATCCAGCTGAGCTACGGGTCCACTGTGAGGCAGCGTTTAGCCCTCCACGCCGGGCATTGCAAGGGCAATTCTAAATATTCTTCGCAACTTGTTATTTAATCTATTCCGACGCTTGCGCTGCACAAGTTTCCTGCACCGCAAAGGACTTGGGCTAGATTTGCTTCGGCAGATGAATCAGGAACTCTGTGCCATCGCGGTCGGTGCGCGCCAGTTCCAGACGCCCGCCATGGCCACGAATCAACTCTGCTGCAATCGCCAGACCAAGCCCGGTGCCGCCTTTGCGCGCGCCGCCCTGAAAGGCTTCGAACAGATGTTCGCGGGCTTTTTCGGGCAGACCGGGGCCGGTATCACCCACCCGTATCCACCATTCCGCAACGGTTTCGCCCGCCGAAATTTCAATGCTGCCCTCAACGCCCGTGGCTTCAATCGCCTGCCGCGCATTGCGCACAAGGTTCGACAGCACGCGGAACAACTGATCGTAATCGGCATGCACCAGCAGGGTCGCGGGCACCTCGATCAAACAGGTGACCGGGCCTTCGCCCGCCAAACCTTCGGCTTCGGCCACGTCTTCGGCTAAAACCGCAAGGCCGATCTCGCGCAGCTGCGGGCTGGGCTCTTCGGCCTTGCCAAAGGCCAGCGTTGATTCGCACAGCGCCACCGCGCGGGCAATCGACCCCACCAGCTTGGGCGCGGCGCGGCTGACCATCGGGTCGGCGCTGCCTTCGATCCGGTCGGCAAACAGTTGCGCCGTGGTCAGGATGTTGCGCAGATCGTGGCTGATCTTCGCCACCGCGCCGCCCAACTGCGCCAAGCGTTCCTTCTGCCGCAACGCGCCGGTCAGTTGCGTCTGCATCGATTGCATCGCCTCTTCGGCATCGCGCAATTCCACAACGGTGGCATTCGGTGCAATCACCCGCCGCGCATCTTCCGGCGCTTCGGCATAGGCGGTCATATGGCTGACCACCCGACGGATCGGCAACACGATCAACCGCTGCACCGCCAGAAACAGAAAGAACGCCGTCACCACCGAAATCAACGCAGACAACAACAAGATCCGACCACCATAATCCAGCATCGCCCGGCGCATCGGCTGCGAATCCATGGTGATTTCAATCAAAAGCCCCGCCGATTGCACCGGATAGCCGATCACCCGGATAATATTGTCATCCGGGTCGAACAGACAAACGAAGGCATCGCGGATCAACTGCCACGGGCCTGCAACCCGCAGATCGAACGTATCGGAAATCGGCGTCGGAATCGGCGACGACAACACCAACTGCCGCACCTCGTCGCGCCGCAGCACCACGTTGTAAACTTCGGCATTGGCCAGCAGCTCTTTTTCCAGCGCTGGCGTGACCATGTCTTCGGCCGCCAACTGCGCCAAAGCCGCGATCTGCGCCTTTTCCAGCCGCATGGTCAGAAAATCTGCCCGAAACCGCGCGATCGACGGCACAAAGATCAACACTTCGGCCAGCATGACAAACCCAACGGTCAGCATCAGGAAACGCCCCGACAAGGTGTTCCAAAATCCGCCCCGCCGCGCCGTCAAACCCACGTCCGCTTTCATCTTGGCTCAAATATCCTCGGGGGTCCGGGGGCAGACAGCCCCCGGCGCGCCC
>ERZ650301.529-NODE-529-length-10709-cov-8.812653_pt1 | contig 10709 bp, 13 predicted proteins | sample MGYA00376237_ERZ650301 | MGnify/ENA primary metagenome ERZ650301 (study PRJEB26733, sample SAMN07839255) | wastewater metagenome | biome: small river; feature: stream; material: water | place: USA: North Carolina | collected 2016-04-05 ...
TCCGGGCAATATCCTGCGAGGTCAGGGACATGGTTTGAAAAGAGTTGTAAAGGTCAGTTTTTTCCAGGTCAGAGGGCGAACAAACGTACGCCTTTGGCCGGGGGATCGGGTATTATCCTGTGTTTGCTGCAGCGTCAAGAACGGTCTTTGCGCAAGACCGCACGCTGCCACCGATTTGACTGTTGTGCCCGCCCATCCGGACCTTGCCTGGCGGATCGGTCGAGGCACCTAAGGATTCCTGAATGTTTTCTTCATTCCGCCGTTATTTTTCCAGCGACCTGGCCATTGACCTGGGCACCGCCAACACCCTGATTTTTGTGCGCGACAAGGGCATCGTGCTCGACGAGCCCTCGGTCGTCGCCATCCGCCACGAAGGTGGCCCCCAGGGTAAAAAGACTTTGCAGGCCGTGGGCCACGAGGCCAAGGCCATGCTGGGCAAGGTGCCCGGCAACATCGAAGCCATTCGCCCCATGAAGGACGGCGTGATCGCCGACTTCACCGTGACCGAGCAGATGCTCAAGCAGTTCATCCGCATGGTGCACCCGCGCAGCACCTTCCGCCCCAGCCCGCGCATCATCATTTGCGTGCCTTGCGGCTCGACCCAGGTCGAGCGCCGTGCCATCCGTGAATCGGCGCTGGGCGCTGGTGCCTCTGAGGTGTATTTGATTGAAGAGCCCATGGCCGCAGCCATCGGTGCGGGCCTGCCCGTGTCGGAAGCTTCGGGCTCCATGGTGGTCGACATTGGCGGCGGCACCACCGAAGTGGGCGTGATCTCGCTGGGCGGCATGGTCTACAAAGGCAGCGTGCGCGTGGGCGGCGACAAGTTCGACGAAGCCATCATCAGCTACATCCGCCGCAACTACGGCATGTTGATTGGCGAGCCCACCGCAGAAGCCATCAAGAAAAACATTGGCTCGGCCTTCCCTGGCAGCGAAGTCAAGGAGATGGAAGTCAAGGGCCGCAACCTGTCCGAAGGCGTGCCCCGCAGCTTCACCATCAGCTCCAACGAAATCCTGGAAGCCCTGACCGATCCGCTCAACCAGATCGTCTCGGCCGTCAAGACCGCACTGGAGCACACCCCGCCCGAGTTGGGCGCCGACATTGCCGAGCGCGGCATGATGCTGACCGGTGGCGGTGCCTTGTTGCGTGACCTGGACCGCTTGCTGGCCGAAGAGACCGGTTTGCCGGTTTTGGTGGCCGAAGACCCTCTGACCTGCGTGGCCCGCGGCTGCGGCATGGCGCTGGAACGCATGGACCAGTTGGGCAGCATCTTCACCAGCGAGTAAAGCGCGGCGTGGGCCTGTTGCTGCAGGTTTCGCGCTGTCATTTCTTTCATCTGAATCCGGTGCATTTCCCCCATGGCTCTGGATACCCTTGAGCGCAGTGTGCCGCCGATTTTTCGGCAAGGCCTGTCCGCGACTTCCAAACTGGTCCTGCTGGGTTTGTTGTCCATCTTGCTGATGGCGGCGGACCACCGGTTCAAAATCTCTCAGCCCCTGCGTGCAGGCGTCACCGTGGTGCTTGCCCCCTTGCAATGGTTGTCTTTGCAGCCAGCCCGTTTGTTCCATGGGGTGGGCGACTACTTTGTGGATCTGGACGCGGCACGGGATGCGGCGCAAAGTTTCCAGGCCCGTTCGATTGGCCAAACCCAGCGTCTTCAACAAGTGGAGCAGTTGCTCCAGGAAAATGCGCAGCTGCGCGAACTGCTCGATCTGCGCACCCAAATGGCCGGCCCCTCCAAACCGGTGCAAGTGCTTTACAACACCACCGACGCCTACAGCGAGCGCGTGGTGGTGGACCGCGGGCAACTGGCGGGCATCGTGCCCGGCTCTGCCGTGATCGATGCCGCCGGGGTGTTTGGCCAGGTCACGCGCGTCTACCCTTTGATCAGCGAGGTCACCTTGCTGACCGACCGCGACCAAAGCATTCCCGTGATGAATGCGCGAACTGGCACACGCCATGTGGCATATGGAGACCCCGGCACCCTGGGCGGCTCGCTGGAGCTGAAATTTGTGCCCGCCAGCGCTGACATGAAACAAGGCGACTTGCTGACCACCAGCGGCATCGACGGGGTCTATCCTGCGGGGCTGCATGTGGGCACCATCGCGCAGATCGATCGCCGCATCGACTCGACCTTTGCCCGGGTGCATGCCAAGCCCATGGCGGTGGCACGGGGCCGCCATTTGCTGGTGCTGACGCCGGTGAAGGACTGGCCTGCCTTGCCGGCACCTGTTGAGGTCCCCAAGGTCGCTGGTAAACACAAAGCGGCGGCCAACCGCGCAGCGCCCGCACCTGGAGGCAAGCCATGATCATGCCCGCCGGGCAGCCTTTGCTGCTGCCAGCCAATCCGCGTTTCATCGCGTTCACTTTGCTGTTGGCCTTGCTTGTCAACATGCTGCTGGGCCTGATCGGCATGCGCTGGTTGCCGGATGTGCTGGCCATTGTGGTGGTGTTCTGGAATGTGCATCAGCCACGCCGAGTGGGCCTGGTCTTGCCATTCTTGTTGGGTCTGGCGCTGGATGTGCACGAGTCCGCCCTGCTCGGTCAGAACGCTTTGTCTTATGTGGTGCTCAGCAGCATGGCGCTGGCCATCCACCGGCGCTTGCTGTGGTTCCCGCTGCGTGAGCAAGCGCTGCAAATCGTGCCCTTGTTCATCATCGCCTCGGTGCTGGAGTGGGTCACGCGCCTGATCGTTCAAGATGCCTGGCCGCACTGGAGCCAGTTGTTTGCGCCGTTCTTGCAAGCGGCTTTGTGGCCCTTGCTCGGTGCCATGTTGTTGGCACCACAAAGGCGTGCATTTGCGCCGGACGAGATCCGCCCGCTCTGACCATGTCGCTGAATTTTCCTTCGCTTGCGGAGCTGCGCAACACGCAGGCCGACATCCAGCGGTTTGGCGAACGCGTGTTCGTGGTGCAGGTGGCGGTGCTTGTTTGCTTTGTCTTGTTGCTCACACGCCTGGCGTATTTGCAGATCGTGCGCCACGATGACTTGCTGGAGCAGGCCGAGAACAACCGCACGGCCGTGTTGCCCACGGTGCCACCGCGCGGCACGATTTTGGACCGCAATGGCGTGGTGCTGGCCAGCAATTATTCGGCTTACACCCTGGAGATCACCCCCTCCAAGGTGCAAGACCTGGAGGCGACCATCAATGAGCTGGCCGAATTGGTGGACATTCAGGCCAAAGACCGCCGCCGCTTCAAGCGCCTGCGTGAAGAGTCCCGGAGTTTCGACTCGTTGCCGATCCGCACGCGCTTGACCGATGAAGAGGTCGCCCGTTTCAGTGCACAGCGTTACCGATTTCCGGGCGTGGACATCAAGGCGCGTTTGTTCCGCCAGTACCCCTATGGCGAATTGGCCAGCCATGTGATTGGCTACATCGGCCGCATCAATGCGCGCGAGAAAGAGCGCATCGAGGAAGACGACGAAGCGGGCAATTACCGGGGCACCGAGTACATCGGCAAACTGGGTGTGGAGCAGCGCTACGAGCGCGAGTTGCACGGGGTCACCGGCGTCAACCAGGTCGAGACCTCGGCCGGTGGCCGGGCCACGCGCAGTTTGTCCAGTCGCCCGGCCATACCGGGTCAGAACGTGGTGCTGTCGATCGATATCCGCCTGCAAAAAATGGTCGAGGATTTGTTCGGTTCGCGCCGTGGTGCCTTGGTGGCACTGGACCCCAACACCGGCGAGGTGCTGGCCTTCGTGAGCAAGCCCACCTTCGATCCGAACTTGTTTGTCGATGGCATTGATTCTGAAAACTGGCAGCTGCTCAACGAATCGATCGACAAGCCGCTGCTCAACCGCGCCTTGCGTGGCACCTACCCGCCAGGCTCCACCTACAAACCGTTCATGGCCCTGGGGGCATTGACCACCGGCAAGCGCAGTGCCAGCGCGGTCATCCAGGACAACGGGGCCTGGACCTATGGCGGACACACGTTCCGCAGCCACGGAGACACGGGTCTGGGGCCGGTGGACATGGTGCGCTCGATCGTGTTGTCGAGCAACGTCTACTACTATTCGCTGGCCAACGAAATGGGGGTGGATGCGATCCACGACTTCATGAAGCCGCTGGGCTTTGGCCAGATCACCGGCATCGATTTGCCAGGCGAAGTGCGCGGCATTTTGCCCAGCACCGACTGGAAGCGCCAATACTACAAACGACCCGAGCAGCAAAAGTGGTTCGGGGGCGAGACGATCTCGCTGGGCATTGGTCAGGGGTACAACAACTTCACCATGCTGCAGTTGGCGTCCGCCACGGCCACGCTGGCCAGTGGGGGGCAGCGGTTCACACCCCGCGTGGTCAAGGCCACGCAAGATCCGCTGACCCATGTGCAAGGCCCGGTGGCGGATACCGCACCTGTGAACCTGGGCTACAACCCGGACCACATTGCTGTGGTGCGCAATGGTTTGATTGGCGTGGCCACTTCGGGCACGTCGGCCCAGGTGTTTGCGGGGGCCAGTTACCAGAGCGCGGGCAAAACCGGCACCGCCCAGGCCGTGACGATTGGCCAGAAAGAAAAATACAACGCCAGCAAACTGGGCGAATACCAGCGCGATCACGCGCTCTACATGGCATTTGCGCCCGCAGAGCAACCGCAAATTGCGCTGGCGCTGGTGGTGGAGAACGCGGGCTTTGGCGCAGCCCACGCCGCGCCCATTGCCCGGCGTGTGTTCGATTACTGGTTGTTGGGCCAGTACCCGAGTCCTGAAGACATGGCCGCCACCCAGCAAGGCCAGAGCTCACGGCCCATTGGCACACCTCGGGCCAAGCAGGACATTGCCCTGGAGGGCAAGAAGGCCAGCGACGGCACGCGCTGACGTCAGCTTTGGTAGACGGTGTCCAAAGACGCGAAACCCTTGACCTCGATCGGGTTGCCAAACGGGTCCATGAAGAACATGGTCCATTGTTCGCCGGCCTGTCCGGCAAAGCGCAGGTGAGGCGCGATCACGAAATCCATGCCCGATGACTGCAGGCGATCGGCCAGCGCTTGCCAATCTTCTTTTTGCAGGATCAGGCCAAAGTGCGGCATGGGCACCAGGTGTTCGCCCACATGGCCGGTGCAGCTGGTTTTGAAGGGCTCGCCCAAATGCAAGGAGATCTGGTGCGTGAAAAAATCAAAGTCCACCCAGGTGTCGGTGGAGCGGCCTTCCTTGCAGCCGAGCACATCGCCATAAAAGCGGCGGGCCTCGTCAAGGTCGGTCACATGGAAGGCAAAATGAAAAAGGCTGCGCATGCGTCAAAGCATAGCAGCCTCTTGGTCTGGGGTTGGCCGGTGGCTTATTGCAGCGCGGGGTCAGACGTCATGCTGTCGAACTTCTTGAAGTACTGCTTGGCCAGGGCCACCAGCTGCTTGTCGCTGGGGTGGTCGGAGGCGATGCTGTCCACGATCACTTGCGCGATGGCCGCCTGGTGCACACCGCACCAGTCACGGAACTCGTTGCGGGCCAGACCGGGGCCTGTCAACAACACTTCGCGGGTGCCGTTCAGGGCCTTGGCCACATCGGCGAAAAACGCGGCGGTGTCACCCGCTGCACCCTGGTGCTTGTGGTGGCTGCGGGATTTGATGCGCTGCGACGCCACATGCTCTTGGTCAAACATGACCACGTGTGCTTCGGTGTGGTCCATCCAGACGACGGCGTGGAATGTGCTCATGGTGTTTTCCTTTTTTTCAAATCAATGGGATTTTTCGAAGGTGGTCTGGCAGTTGATGCAACGCAAGGCTGCAGGGTAGGCCGCCAGGCGGGCCTCCGGAATGTCAACGCCACAGTCCTTGCATTGGCCGTATTGACCGGCCTCCAGGCGTTCCAGGGCTTCGGCCAGCGCGCCCAACTCGGCGGTTTCGTGTTCGTTCATGGCGAACTCGTCATCCCGCTCGGAGATGGCTTTGGCATGGCTTTCCAAGTCGCGCACATCGTGCTCGGCCGCCATGTCAGCGCGCGAGACCAAGCCCCCGCGTTCTTGGGCCATGCGTTGGAGCAATTGGTCGCGTTCGCGCAAAAGGCGTTCGCGGTGGAGTGTGTTGGATGAGTTCATGGCTTCATCCTAGGCTTTGGGCGTTTGAAAACATTGATGTGCGTCAACTCGCCAGGGCTTGCCTTTCCCTTGCCGCATCGGGCTTGATGTGCATCAAAAAATGCGCCCCCACCCGGTGGGCGGCGCATGGGCGGTGGCTCAGGCCTTGGCCTTCATCCGCGAGAGCATCAGCTCGGTGTTGGCTTTGCGATCGGCATTGATTTGTTGCAATGTGGCCCGCTCGCCCATGCGCTTCATGTAATCGCGCACGGGCAAATCGGCCAGAAAGTCGCGCCCGTAGATGATCTTGGTGGCACCAGAAACCAGAGGCAGGTGCACCACGGCAGCGCAGTCGGCCAGGCTCAGTGTGTCCCCTGCAATGAAGGGCGAAAACTTCACCAGCTGGGCCAAAGCGGTGATGTTCTTTTCCAGCTGGGCCCCGGTTTTTTCTTTGGCGCTGTCGCTGACCTTGCCGCCAAAAAAGGCTTCGGGGTAGAGGTTGCGTGCCACCAGTTCCAGGTGCAGTTCCAAAAAGGTCACCAGCTCGCGCACTTTGGCGGCAGCAAAAGGATCGGCGGGCAAGAGCGGGTTTTGCGGATGGGCCTGCTCGATGTATTCCATGATCACGGCCGACTCGCACAGCGGGCCCTGAGCGGTCTTGAGGTAGGGCACTTTGCCCAAGGGGCTGCATTGCGCGTCGGTCTTGCCGACCCAGGCCAGCTCTTCCTCAAAAGGCACGCCTTTTTCGAGCAAGGCGAATTTGACTTTGTTGTAGTAGTTGCTGGCGGCAAAGCCACAGAGTGTGAGCATGAGGGTCTCCGGTTTGTCAGGGTTGTTCGACAAGGCTAAGGGATGAAGCCGGTGCAGGGCGTCGCCCAGTTGACGCGCCCGTGAGGGATAATCGGGCCCATGCAAACCCTGCGCAACGCTCAAACTCTGACCCGCCTCGTGCTGGTGTGGTTTGCGTTGTTCATCGGCGCATCGGTGGCTTCTCCCCTGGTGAAGCCCCAGACTTCGCAAATGGTGTGTTCGGCCATGGGCATGAAAATGGTGGCCAGCGACGATGGCGCAGGCGACAGCGTGCAGCCTTTGGCCAGCATGGATTGCCCTTTGTGCGCCCACGTGAGCGCACCCAACGCGCCGATGGCCGGCTATTTTGATGCGGCCAGCGCCCTGGCGTATGCCTTGCGCCCCATCGCGGCAGCCCACATCGCCTGGCTGACCGGCTCCCCCCTGCCGCCTCGCGGGCCGCCTGCCTTTTCCTGAAGCTGTTTTTCTGACGCTGTGCCATCGCTGGATTGCTCACACGTCGCTTGTCGTTTTCTTTCAGGAATTTTTCATGTGCAAAAACCGCATGGCCATGGTGCTCGCCTTGGCCTCCGCTTGGGCGATCGCAGCCCAGGCCCACACCGTGCTCGAATACAAAGTGGCCACCGCAGGCCAAAGCTACAAGGCCACCTTCCAGGTCGGTCATGGTTGTGGCACCTCGCCGACCCGCCAGATCGTGGTGGACATGCCTGCGGGCGTGCGCGGGGCCAAGCCCATGCCCAAGGCGGGCTGGCGTTTGGACGTCACACGCGACAAGCTGGCCCAGCCTTACACCAGCCATGGCCGCACCGTCACCGAAGACGTCACGCGCATCAGCTGGACGGCCAAGTCTGCCGAAGACATGCTGCCCCCTGAGCAGTACGATGAATTCGTGCTGGTGGGCACTTTGCCCCATCAGGCGGGCATGCTGTATTGGCCTGTGCAACAGCTGTGTGAGTCAGGTCGCCTGGACTGGACGGAGGTGCCCAAGGCCGGGCAAAAGCTGTCCGACCTGAAATCTCCGGCGGCCGAGCTGCAGCTGATGCCCGGGGCTGCAGCGGGCGGGCATAGCCATTGATGGCGCACACCCATTGAACACACAAGGACGATGAACATGATGAAACTTTTGAAACTTTCTCTCTGCCTGCTGGCAGCAACGCTGAGCGGCCAAGTGCTGGCACAAAGTACCGTCAAGGTGGAAAGCGCCTGGGCGCGGGCCACGGTGCAGGGGCAAAAGGCCACGGGCGCTTTCATGAAGCTCACCGCACCCCAGGCCACCCGTCTGGTGTCGGTTTCCACGCCGGTGGCCGGAGTGGCCGAAATCCATGAAATGAAGATGGATGGCGGCGTCATGAAAATGCGCGCCGTGCCGGCCCTGGACTTGCCGGCCCATCAGGCGGTGGAACTCAAGCCTGGCAGTTACCACCTGATGCTGATGGACCTCAAAGCCCCCTTGATGAAAGACAGCAGTGTGGCTTTGACCCTGGTTTTCAAGGATGCCAAGGGCGGCGAAACCCGGCAGCAAGTCAGTGTGCCCGTGAACACTGGCATGCCCCAGGGACACCCCCACGGCGAGCACAAGCACTGACCCGTTGGCCGGTCGAAAGCCGATTGGTTTAAGCTTCGTTCACCACCCCTTTGAGGAGACACCCATGAGCGATACATCCGCCTTCGGCTTCGGTAAATTTGTACCGGGTTTTGACTTTCTGCAAAACCTGTCCAAGACAGCGGCGCAAGCCACCCCTGGCGCTGGTGCAGGGGCGGTGCCAGGCATGGCCAGCTGGGTGGCCCCGACGCTCAGCATCGAAGAAATCGACAAGCGCATCCAGGAGCTCAAGGCGGTGCAGTTCTGGCTGGACCAGAATGCCACCGCACTCAAGGCCACCATCCAGGCGATGGAGGTGCAAAAGATGACCTTGTCGACCTTGCAGGGCATGAACGTGAACATGGCCGATCTGGCCAAGGCGTTCACGGCCAAGCCACCGTCAGCCACGCCCGACGTGACACCGAAAGCGGCCCCCGAGCCAGAGCCCGTGCAGGCAGCGCCAGCCCCCGAGCCTGAGGTGGCGGCTGAAGAGGCCCCTGCAGCCAAGTCCTCGGCCAAACCCGCTGTGGACCCGATGCAGTGGTGGGGGGCCTTGACCCAACAGTTTCAGGACATCGCTGCTGCGGCCGTGAAAGACGTGGCCGCCGAGGCCATGAAGGCGGGCATGAACGCCAAAGCGGCCGGTGGCAAACCCGCGGCCAGCAAGAAGGCGGCACCTGCCAAGAAGTCGGCCGCCAAAACAGCAAGTCAAACAGCGCGCAAAACAGCTGCCAAATCGACCCCACGCCAAGCGACCAGCCAACGCAAAGCACCATGAAGCTGTTTCCCTACGGTCACGCCACCCACCCGCAGTGGCGCATGGCCGCAGGCTTGGTCATTGCCCAGTTGCGGGCGCAAATGAGTTTGCCCGACCACGCCGAGCAGCCTTCGCTGGCGCTGGTGTACATCACCGACCATTACGCCAGCCAAGCGCAAGCGCTGCTGGACCACTTGCGGCAAGCGCTGCCCGGTGTGACCGACTGGGTGGGCACGGTGGGCGTGGGCATTGCGGTCAACAACGCCGAATACTTTGACGAACCCGCTTTGGCCGTGATGCTGTGCGATGTGCCGGCGGCGCATTACCGGGTGTTTTCGGGGGTGTCGCCCTTGCCGGTGGCTTGGGCCGATGCCGCGCTGGTGCATGCCGATCCGGCCACACCTGAGTTGGCCGAACTGATTGACGAGGTGGCTGGGCGCACGCAGCAAGGCTATTTGTTTGGCGGCTTGACCTCCAGCCGCACCCGCAGCGTGCAGTTTGCCTTGGGCGCAGACAGCCCCCAGAGCGTGGCGGCGGGCGGTGTGTTCGAAGGTGGTTTGAGCGGCGTGGCTTTTGCACCGCCCGTGGGTTTGCTGTCTCGCGTCACGCAAGGCTGCCAGCCGATCGCGTCCGAGCACGAGGTCACCGAAGCCGACCAGCATGTGGTGCTCAAGCTCGACGGCGAGCCCGCGCTGGATGTGATGTTGGCTGAGCTGAAAATCAGCCTGAGCGAACCGCAAAAAGCCATCCCCGTCGTCCGCTCCACGCTGGTGGGCTTGAGCCCTGCAGGGCAGTCGGGGGTGGGGCGTGCGGGCAACCTGGGCAGTGACGTGCTGGTGCGCCACATCGTGGGGCTGGACCCGATGCGCCAGGGCGTGGCCGTGGCCGAGCACCTGGCACCGGGCATGCGGCTGACGTTTTGCCGGCGCGATGTCCACGCCGCCCGTGCCGACTTGGTGCGGGTGTGCGCCGAAATCCGCGAAGAGCTGGAGCCCGAAATGCTGTCGATCGAGGCGGCCCACGCCATGAGCGACGATCCGGTGTCCACCGTGCCCCAGGTGGGCAAGCGCATCGCAGGGGCGGTGTACGTCAGCTGCACCGGTCGGGGCGGCCCCCACTTTGGTGGCCCCAGTGCCGAGATGCAGATCATCCGGCACGCACTCGGCGATGTGCCTTTGGTCGGTTTCTTTGCAGCAGGCGAGATCGCCCGGCACCACCTGTATGGCTACACCGGGGTGTTGACGGTGTTCACCACCGATTGAATTTTGTAGGTCGGACCTTCAGGTCCGACGTGTCTGCTTTGGCGCAACGCCATGTCGGGGCTGAAGCCGCCGACCTACAAGCTCAAACGCCGCGTGCGCGGTCGCTCTTGAACTGCGCCCGGAACTGCGTGAACTGCCCCGCGTCCAGCGACTCGCGCACCTCGTGCATCAGGTTCAGGTAGTAATGCAGGTTGTGGATGGTGGTCAGCATGGGGCCAAGCATTTCGCCGCAGCGGTCCAGGTGGTGCAGGTAGGCGCGGCTGAAACCGTCGCGCCCGCCTTGGTCCC
>ERZ650301.530-NODE-530-length-10695-cov-11.220489_pt1 | contig 10695 bp, 10 predicted proteins | sample MGYA00376237_ERZ650301 | MGnify/ENA primary metagenome ERZ650301 (study PRJEB26733, sample SAMN07839255) | wastewater metagenome | biome: small river; feature: stream; material: water | place: USA: North Carolina | collected 2016-04-05 ...
TCGCTGCCTGAATACCTGGCAATGGCAATGTGCATGAACCTGGAATCATTGGTGTCGCACCTGGCAATGGAGAGATCATGTGACCACCAGTTTCAGTTTGCCAGAAGGTGTCGGCGATTGGACAACGTGAGCCACCCACATTCTCGTAGTACCACATCCAAGCTTCTGGATTAATCGGCTCGCCGACTGAACCCAAGAGACGTAATGAAGACAAGTCATAGCTCTTCGGATGGACTGCTGAATCATTGCTAGATGCCTTGATCAGTGAACGAATCGCTGTCGGAGCTGTGTAGAAAATTGTGGCCTTGTGTTTCTGGATCATGTCCCAGAAGCGACCGGCATTTGGATAAGTTGGAACGCCTTCAAACACGATCTCAGTAGCACCAACTGCGAGTGGGCCATAAGTAATGTATGAGTGGCCTGTCACCCAACCGATGTCAGCAGTACACCAGAAGACATCATTTGGCTTAATGTCAAAGGTCCACTTCATTGTAAGAATGGCCCACAAAAGATAGCCACCAGTGGAGTGTTGCACGCCTTTAGGCTTGCCTGTTGAACCAGATGTGTAAAGAATAAATAAAGGATGCTCAGCACTCACCCACTCTGGCTCGCAAGTAGTAGATTCATTGGCTACGATCTCTTGCATCCAAACATCGCGACCAGCCGTCATAGCGATATCAGTGCCGGTACGCTTGCTGACGATCACATGTTTTACATTGCCGCATTCGCCAGTTGAGAGAGCCTCATCGCAAATGGCTTTTAAAGGCAAGGACTTGCCACCACGGAATTGACCATCAGCAGTAATTACTGCAACAGCTCCCACGTCAACGATACGGTCACGCAATGCTTGGGCGGAGAAGCCACCAAATACTACCGAGTGAATTGCGCCAATACGAGCACAAGCTTGCATGGCAACAATACCTTCGATTGTCATTGCCATATAAATGATGACGCTGTCACCAGACTTAATACCCATTTTGCGCAGTGCGTTCGCCATTTTGCAAACGCGCTCAAGCATCTCTTTGTAAGTTACCTTAGTAACAGTGCCGTCATCAGCCTCAAAAATAATGGCGGTCTTATCGCCCAGACCATTTTCAACTTGGCGATCTAAACAATTGTATGAAGCATTGGTTGTGCCATCTTCAAACCACTTGTAGAAAGGCGCCTTGGATTCATCGAGAACTTTTGTAAAAGGCTTTTTCCAGAAAATATTTTCTTTTGCAAGACGACCCCAAAAACCGTCATAATCTTTTTCAGCTTCAGCACAAAGCTTGTTGTAAGCTTCCATTCCGGGAATAGCGGCAGATTTAACAAAGTCTGCAGGTGGGTTAAATACGCGGTTTTCTTGCATTAATGGTTCCATGCTTCACAGCCCTTCTATTCAATAATCAGTCGTCTTTTCCGCAAAAACAGCGCAGAGTTCGGGAAACGCATCCCCAAGAGCTAATAAGATAAGTGAAAACACGCTGGATTTGCTCTATGGCAAACCCTTAAAATAGAAGAAACCTTACTCAATCAAGCCTAAAACCATGACAAATATCAAACAAAACGACCTGATTCAAAGCGTTGCAGATGCATTCCAGTTCATCTCTTATTACCACCCCAAGGACTTCATCTCCGCCATGGGCAAGGCTTATGAGCTGGAGCAAGGTGCCGCAGCTAAGGATGCGATTGCTCAAATCTTGACCAATAGTCGTATGTGCGCAGAAGGCCACCGCCCAATGTGTCAGGACACCGGTATTGCAGTGGTTTTCCTCAAAATTGGTATGAACGTTCAATGGGGCGATGCGACCATGAGCGTTACTGAGATGGTGAATGAGGGTGTTCGTCGGGCTTATATGAACCCAGACAACCCATTGCGTGCCTCAGTTTTGACTGATCCAGCGGGTAAACGTAAAAATACCGGCGACAACACCCCTGCGGTAGTCCATTACGAAATCGTTCCAGGCGATGATGTGGAAGTTATCTGTGCCGCCAAAGGTGGTGGCTCTGAAAACAAAGCCAAGATGGTTATGCTCAACCCTTCCGACTCTATCGTGGATTGGGTACTCAAGACCGTCCCGACTATGGGTGCAGGCTGGTGCCCTCCTGGCATTCTGGGTATTGGCATTGGCGGAACCCCAGAAAAAGCGATGTTGATGGCTAAAGAGTCCTTGATGGGTCCTGTAGATATTCAAGAATTGATCGCACGAGGCGCGAAGACACGTGCTGAAGAACTGCGCTTAGAGTTGTATGAGAAAGTAAACAAGCTCGGTATTGGTGCCCAAGGCTTGGGTGGTCTTGCTACCGTCCTAGACATCAAAATCATGGAATACCCAACGCATGCGGCTTCATTACCAGTAGCGATGATTCCAAACTGTGCTGCAACCCGTCACGTGCATTTCCACTTGCATGGCGATGGTCCAGCGAAATTAGAAAAGCCGTCCTTGTCTGATTGGCCAGACGTAACTTGGACTCCAGATACCAAGAAATCGAAGCGCGTGAACTTGGATACCTTGACCGCTGAAGAAGTAGCCGGCTGGAAAGAAGGCGAAACACTACTCCTGAACGGAAAAATTTTGACAGGTCGCGATGCTGCTCATAAGCGCATTCAGGACATGCTCGCTAAAGGTGAAGAATTACCGGTAAGCTTTAAGAACCGCGTGATCTACTACGTTGGCCCAGTCGATCCAGTAGGCAACGAAGCAGTTGGTCCAGCAGGCCCAACAACCTCAACTCGTATGGACAAGTTCACTGAGATGATGCTGGCTCAAACTGGCTTGATCTCCATGATTGGTAAAGCGGAGCGTGGTCCTACTGCTATTGAAGCCATCAAGAAACACAAGTCTGCCTACCTCATGGCTGTTGGTGGCGCCGCTTACTTGGTCTCGAAAGCCATTCAGACAGCGAAGGTGGTTGGCTTTGCTGACCTAGGCATGGAAGCCATTTATGAATTCGATGTCAAAGACATGCCAGTAACAGTAGCGGTCAGCTCCGCAGGTATTTCAATGCACGAGACTGGCCCAAAAGAATGGCAAGCAAAGATTGGTGGCATTCCAGTCAAGATTGCCTAAGACAATCATTGATAGCAATAGATAGTTAAGCGACCCTTACTTGGCACTCATCGGAGTTTTTGATTCTGGCGTTGGAGGCTTATCCATTTTGGATGAGGCTCTGCGCCAGCTTCCTGAGCATGACTATATTTATTTAGCTGACTCGATTAATGCACCCTATGGAGAAAAGTCTAGCGAGTGGATTGCATCACGCAGTATGGAGTTGTGCGAATATTTAGCGACGCAAGGATGTGATGCCATTCTGGTTGCGTGCAACACTGCCACTGCCGAAGCGATTGCCCATATTCGCAATCAACTCGGCCATATTCCAATCATCGGCGTTGAGCCGGGCATTAAGCCTGCAGCAATGCAGTCCACGAATGGCATAGTCGGCGTACTCGCAACCGAGGCCACACTCAAGAGCGATAAATTTAGCGCCCTGCTCGCCACCCTTCCCAACTGTCAATTTATTAAACAAGCTGGCGCCGGCTTGGTTCCCCTCATTGAAACGGGACAAGCCAATGGCGAAGAAACCTTAGAGTTACTCGCAGAGCATCTGGAGCCTATTCAGGATGCGGGTGCAGATACCCTCGTCTTGGGATGTACGCACTATCCTTTCTTGCGAAAAGCTATTCGCAAATTACTCGGGGATTCAATCAATCTCATTGATACTAGTGATGCAGTGGTGCGCCAACTCAAAAGAAAGCTAGAAGCGCAAGGCAAGCATTTGGATCAAGGCATATGCGGCTCCATTAAATTCATCAGCAGCAAAAATGCAGAAACACTGCAGAAAATGGCGCACGAACTCATGCAATCGGACTTAGAGGGTCGCAATATTGAATCTCAGTTAGTGAGCAACTTCAAATGAGCGCCTTCTTTAGTCAATTAAACGCACGCCTGCCCTTCGATAAAACCGAACGCATCATTATTGGCATTGTTATTGCCTTGCATCTACTATTTTTAATCGGCTTCCAAAGTAGCATGAAGCCTGACAACGATAACAATCTGGATGATGCGCGAGTGATGGCCAACCTCGTGAGTCCTGAGGCTGCAAAACAGCCACAAGCAGCTCCAGCCGCACCCCCACCGAAGCCCAAGCAAGAGCCAAAGAAGAAAACTGTGGATGAGAAGTCTACACAGGCGCCAACACCGCCACAAACTCAACAGCAGGCTGCCACTCCGCCAACACCGCAGCAATCTAAAAGTGAATCGCAAGCTCCGAATGCCACGGTTGCACCTGCAACTACCTCAGGATCGAGTGGCACACCAATTCAGACTGACATTGGTAAACTAGTCGTCGTCTATCAGCCCGATGCGGACGCCTATTACCCCTCTTTCTCAAAGAGATCAGGAGAGCAAGGTGAAGTGGTGGTTCGATTGATTATTGATGAATCAGGCAGTGTTGAGGATGTTGCCCTATTGCGTTCCAGCTCATTTCCAAGATTAGATCGCGCAGCAACTGAGATTGGTCGTCGTTACCGCTTCAAACCATTTTTAGTAAATGGCTCACCCCAAAGAATTTCTACCAACCTTTTAATTAAATTTAATTTAAAGAATTAAACATCATGAATACACCATTTGGCTTAGCAAATTTATGGCTCGAGGGCGATGCGATTACGCGCTTTGTGGCACTCGCACTTCTCACTTGCTCGATCGTGACCTGGGTGATTTTGCTATCCCGCTTTTGGGATTTGCGCAACTTGAGAAAACTCAAACCCGAGCTTGATCAATTCTGGCGTGCCACTTCATACGACCAAGGCCTGAATGCATTCACTAGTCATGCAAGCAATCCTTATTATCAAATTGCTAAGGCTGCGAGTGGCGCTTCGGCCCATCACCAAAGTCAATCGACCAATCATCGTGAACTTTTGCAGACGCTGAATTACTCCGAGTGGATGGCAAGAAGCCTCAAGAACAGTATTGATGGTGTTGCTGCGCAGCTTCAAAAAGGCCTCACCTTCCTAGGCTCTACTGGTGCAACTGCACCGTTTATTGGCTTGTTTGGAACTGTATGGGGCATCTATCACGCTTTGATCGCAATTAGCAGCTCTGGTAGCGCACAGATTGATCAAGTTGCCGGCCCTATTGGTGAAGCCCTCATCATGACGGCTCTAGGCTTGGCCGTAGCAATTCCAGCGGTGCTAGGCTTTAATGCGATCAACCGTGCCAATAAATTATTGCTTGCCGATCTCAATCGTTTTGGCAATGACCTCCTCGCTTACTTTGTGACTGGTGCCCGCGTGAAGTCCGGAGAATAACTATGTCTTTTAATCTTCAGAACGATCAAGAGGAAAGCGGCATCATGGCCGAAATCAACATGACTCCGATGGTGGACGTCATGTTGGTGCTTCTCATTATCTTCATCATTACTTTGCCAGTGATTCAGCAGGCGGTGAAGGTTGAGCTGCCAAAAGCCAATAGCGTGCGCAATGAAGTCAAACCAGAATCCGTGCAGCTCTCGATTGATGCCAAGGGTCAAATATTTTGGAATAGCACTCCTATTGATTTACAGACTTTTGATGGCTATGCAGAAAAAGCCGCCCAGAAGGATCCTCAACCAGAAATTAATTTACGTGCCGATAAATCGGTGAAATACGAATATGTTGCTCAGGTACTAGCAGCATCGCGTCGTGCCGGTCTAACAAAGCTAGGATTTGTGACTGAGCCTAACTAAGGTTTTTTAGAGCCAGTGCATTGCTCTTGATAAGTCTTCGTGCCCTCACCCAGGGTTGCGGAGAGAATTCCACCTTGAATGGTCTCGGCTTTTCTTAGTTGACCTGTAGAGCGATTAATTGTGATCGCTGTGATGACTGAACCAGCACCATACTGAACTCCATCAAAACTCTCTGGCGGAAAATGGGCTTCCATCGAAATCAGAGCTGTCGATTCGGTGATGAGAATATTCTTAACAGTTTGTCGACCCAATTCATTGGACTGATCCAAGTCCCGACCATCCACAAAGACTTTTGCTTTTTGATTTTTTGAGCCGGGACTCAGTTTTAATTCGTAAGTTTCGGTGTAATTCTTTTCCGAACGCTCGCAAGTAAAAACCAAGGGTTCTGCGGCCAAACTGGAGGCGACGCACAAAAACGAGAAAAGAATATGAAGGTATTTCAAGGATGCCTGAAATCAATCGATTGGTGCCCGAGGCCGGAATCGAACCGGCACGACTTTTTTGAGTCGGCAGATTTTAAATCTGCTGTGTCTACCGATTTCACCACTCGGGCTCGCACGAGCAATAAAGCCGTACTAAATAAATCAAGACAAGCAAAATTTTAGCATGCGGGGCCTATTGGCAGCAGGAAGCCTGCCAGCACCAAGCTTGGGCTCAAATTCAGACAAACCCACTAAACTATTCCCATGAAAACACCCACACCAAGCTCAGGTCTCAAAACCCTATTTAAAGCCATCTTTTGGCTTGGTTCTGCGGCCTTGATATTGACCATTGCAATTGGAGTTTTCTACTTAATCTCAGCTCAAACCAATCCTTCTGGCAAGCGGATTATCAAATCCCTAGGGGATTCGGTTGCCATCACCTTTGACGAGAGTGATATTCCACATATTCAGGCAAAGAGCTCTACCGATGCACTCTTTGCTTTGGGCTATTTACACGCTAGCGAGCGCTCCTGGCAAATGGAAATCAATCGCCGCCTATCTAGCGGTCGACTCTCCGAAATCCTTGGTAAGGAGACGATAGCCATTGATCGCTTTATTCGGACACTGGGCATTAAACATGCCGCCGAGCAACAATTTGATCGCTACCCTATCGCCACCAAGCGGTTACTGCAATCCTACGCCGATGGGGTAAATGCCGGTAATGCTCACTTGGGTTGGGCGCTACCAGTTGAATATTTTTTAACTGGCTCCAAACCAGGTCACTGGTCACCTACCGATAGCGTTGCATGGATGCTCATGATGGCCTTGGATCTTGGTGGCAACTGGCATAAAGAATTGCAACGCCTTGAACTCTCGCAATTTTTAACGACTAAGGAAGTATGGGAGCTTATGCCGGCATACACGCCGGGCGAACCCGTGAGTCATGTTGACTTTGCCAAAATGTATCGGGATATCAATGTCTTCAATCCCAACCCATTTGCTCGAGATCAAAAGTCGAAGAAGTTGCCTGCAACTGAGTTGGCTATCAATGAGGTGCCAGGCGGTAAAGATGGCATTGGATCCAATAATTGGGCACTCAGCGGGAAACTCACAGCTTCTGGCAAGCCTTTGTTGGCTAATGACCCACATCTAGGCCTATCAGCACCTGCGATTTGGTATATGGCCCACCTCGAGGCACCAGGCCTAAACGTCATTGGCGCAACACTTCCCGGCATCCCAGCAGTAGTGTTAGGTAGAACCGATAAATTTGCTTGGAGCTTTACGAATACCGGCCCTGACGTACAAGATTTATATATTGAGCAGCTTGATCCCAAAAATCCTGGCGTCTATCGTGGTCCAGAGGGTCCACTTGCCTTCAAAGTGCGTCAAGAAATCATCGACATTAAAGGCGAATCCCCCTTGCGCTTTTTAGTCAAAGAGACTCGACATGGTCCAGTTATCTCTGAATCCTATGCAAGAGCAAAACGCGCAATCGATACTGATCGCTTTGTCTTGGCATTGCGTTGGACTGCCTTAGATGTTGAAAACCAGTCTGTTGCTGGTTTGCTCGATATGAATCACGCCAAAGACTTGGATACATTCAAGCAAGCATTACGTAAAAACTATGCGCCCATGCAAAACGTTGTGATGGCTGATGTAGATGGAAACATTTCTTTTCAGGCGGCCGGTGTTGCTCCTAAGCGCACCCTACATCAAGGACTATATGGGGTGTCACCAGCCCTCGGCTGGGAAAAGCAATACGACTGGACTGGCTACGTTCCCTTCGATCAACTGCCGAATAGCACCAACCCAGACGCAAACTGGATAGCCACAGCCAACCAAAAAGTACTGGCCAGTAATGATCCAAACCCACTGACTGGGGACTGGGATCTTCCAACCCGCTACGACCGCATTGTTGATCTCATTAAAGGCAAATCAGTACATGACCTCGCCTCCATGAAATCCATGCAGGCTGATACCCTCTCTCTGGGCGCAACACCATTATTGGATTTATTCAAATCCGCGCAATCAACACATCCTTTGGCTCAACAAGCTATTGAACTCAGCAGAAACTTTGATGGCGATATGAAAATTGATAGCACGGGCGCCCTGATATTTAATGCCTGGGCCGATCAGCTAACACGCAAACTCTTTGGGCGCTTAGGGTACCTGTTCACAGAAAATTATGGCGCACGTAACTTTAGACAATCTTTGATACTGCAATTACAAAATCCGAATAGCCCTTGGTGCAACGATCCCAAAACCGAACAAATCGAAACTTGTACTGAAGCTTCAAATGCGGCGCTTGATAAAGCGCTAGATCAACTGAGTACGCAATTTGGTAATAATCCTAAAAATTGGGTTTGGGGTAATGCGCATATTGCCGTCTCAGAACATCGCCCATTAAGCAAGGTCCCGCTCCTTGGCGGCCTCTTCAATTTGACGCAGCCTTTTCCTGGGGATAGCTTTAGCATCAACGTGGGTCGCCTCGAGCTTCTCAGAGCCGACAATCCTTTTGAAACTAAACAGGCCCCAAGCCTGCGGACGCTCTTTGACCTCTCCGATTTAGAGCAATCCCTCTTTATTTACCAAACCGGGCAATCTGGCTGGGTGCAAAACAAGTTATATCGAAATATGAGCACTCTCTGGGCTCGCAATGAGTATCTCCCCTTGCAGATGAAGCCCCAAAAGATTAGTCGGCAATTGGATCTGAATATTAAGGAAAAATAAGCTGGGGAGTTTAGAATGACAAGGCAGGCCCCTATTGGGCTTAACTTATTAAATAACAAACGCTAACTATGATGAAAAAAATATCTGCACTGGCCCTTTTGATCTCTCTCTGCACCCTACCTGTGACTAATAGCATTGCCGCATGGCAAGATTTGGGTGGCCCTGAATTATTTACCGTCTATGCCGATCCAGATACATTGAGTATTAATGGTGATAAAGTGCAAATTATGTCTATGCTCGACTTCAAAAAGCCGGGTGTGAATCCAAAGACTAAGGCTGCAGTCAATTCAATCGTCGGCTTAAATGAGTATGACTGCGCTAATGCTAAGTACCGCCCAATTGAATACAAAGAATTCGCAGGAAATAAGGGCTCGGGTAAGCTTGTATCAGACAACAAAACACCAGATAGCACTTTCGAAGATATTGCTAATGGCTCATGGGCGGCTGGCGTCTTTAACGTAGCCTGCAAGCGTCAATAATTCCTTACCATTGATGGCTATACCGAGCAGACCAAATTTATCAGTTTGGCCTGCTTTTTTCTTTTTTGGATGTAGCGCCCTCTGTCTTAATTTAACTGGTTGCGCAGCACCCTTAGTGGCCTTGGGTAGCTCAGCCACCAGCGTGGCCAGCTCAGCTGGGACCGCAGCAGTATCGGTAGCAGTAGCCAATCCTTCAACAACAGCTAGCGCGATTTCCACTGTCACCACTGGAAAATCGCCTCTTGAGCACGCTGCTTCAGCGGCAACTAAACAAGATTGCAATTTTCTGAATGCCTTAGGGCCAAAGCCGATTTGTTCAGATATTCCTGTTCCAGCAATCAAGGATATGAGCGAGCCTTACCCAGGACCAGCAGATAGCCTGCCCACTTCTAAATAAGCAGTCTAAAATTACCTTTATTAAGCAATCCTTTTCACTTTTGAAGCCATGACTACAGAAAATTACTACCTCACACTAACCTGCCCCAATCGTCCGGGCATTGTTGCTGCTGTTTCAACCTATATCTTTGAATTAGGTGGCGACATTGAAGAAGCCCAGCAATTTGATGACAAAGCTTCTAAACGATTTTTCATGCGTGTGAGCTTTAGCTGCAGCGCTGATAGCAAAACTCTGAGAGCTGGCTTTGTGGAAATTGCCAAACGCTTTGATCTAACTTGGGACTTGCGTGCCGTGAAAGATTTAAAACGCGTATTGATCATGGCCTCCAAGCTAGACCATTGCCTCGTAGATTTACTCTACCGCTGGCGCATTGGTGAATTACCAATGATCATTTGCGGAATTGTCTCCAATCATCCGCGTGAAGTGTATTCCAGCATTGATTTTGCAGACATTCCCTTCTATCACCTACCGGTAACACCAGATACCAAGCCAGCACAAGAAGCAAAGCTCTTGGAAATTGTTGCTGATTCAAAAGTAGATATGGTGATCTTGGCACGCTACATGCAGATTCTGTCGGATGATTTATCCACTAAATTATCTGGACGTTGCATTAACGTTCACCATTCATTCTTACCAAGCTTTAAAGGCGCCAAACCTTACCACCAGGCTCATGCCCGCGGTATTAAATTGATTGGCGCAACAGCGCACTTTGTAACTAGCGATCTGGATGAAGGCCCAATCATTGAGCAAGACGTAACTCGCGTTACCCACGGTGATACACCAGAAGACTTGGTTCGTAAAGGCCGAGATTTAGAGCGTACTGTACTATCACGCGCTCTTCGCTATTACTTGCATGACCGTGTTTTGATTAACGGTGCAACTTCTGTAGTCTTCTCAGACTAAGCTCCACTTTAAGGGCGGACCCCTGGAGTTTCCAGGGGCATTCCTCTTGCCCTCCACA
>ERZ650301.533-NODE-533-length-10642-cov-5.282233_pt1 | contig 10642 bp, 8 predicted proteins | sample MGYA00376237_ERZ650301 | MGnify/ENA primary metagenome ERZ650301 (study PRJEB26733, sample SAMN07839255) | wastewater metagenome | biome: small river; feature: stream; material: water | place: USA: North Carolina | collected 2016-04-05 ...
CGCTTGCAACAGCATGAGTGAACGACCTTCACGGTTAATCACAGGCCACTGTGAAGGTAATTGAATCGGTTTTCTATCAAAATCAATCGATACCTTGTGCGTGGTCTCATCCCGTTTCAAATGAGACAGGACCTGCCCTGACTTATCTGCAAGCTCTACCTCGTAAACCTGGTCATTGGCCATGACTTGCATTAACTGTGATTCAAGCAAGGCATAGTTACGGGTTATGAGCCCCTCTTCCACCGCAGTGGATAGTCCAGCGGCCAGCGCTTTAGCGGTTCGCAACTGCCCTTCTGCAACAAGAAGATTAGTTTGCTTATAAGACCAGATGCCAAATACAAGCATCAGCATCATAAGGCACAAAGAGACCCACAAAGCCACCTGGATGAAAGACCAGCGGTGGCTGATGCGTTGCCCGCTTCTGCGGATAACTGGATTACTGGTTTCCATCTTCCTTGACCAGTTTCTCAAAGCCCAGTTTTTCTAGCGGGCGATAATCTTTGTCATAGGTCACGCTCATCGGTTCGGGAATTTGTATATCCGCCAATAAGGCCCTACCTTCTTCCGTGCGCGACATATCGAGAATTGTTTTTACAATTTTCAACCTGAGGTCCCGGCTCACCCGGGGGTTGAACACAATCGGATGGCCCCGGAACCCGGGCGTTTCATAAATTACCCGTAACTGATCGCGAACATCAGCAGGCTCACCACGAAGTGTTTTATTAACCCCACCTCCGGCAGCGGCATCGCCAAGAATAACGCCACGATACACGTTACTGTGTGAGCGGACATAAACAGGCTGAATATTGACCTGCTCCTTAGCCAGATAGGCCCGCAGCAAAAGTGACGCTGCAAAGGCATTAGGCGCAGGAAAGTCAATCTTCTGCTGCCTCAGATCGGCAAGGCTTCTGATGTTCGAGTCCTGACGGACAACCAGAATCCCCGTGAGCAGCTCGGAGCCATCTGCAATAGCCGGTAGATAGCCGAGTCGTCTATGCGCCATCACCGCATGATAGGGGTTGGTATATGCCATATCCGGAGCAGCAGTCCAGAGAAATTTCTCGAAATCGGGTATGGTGGGCTGCAGGATCAGATCAAAGCATTCACCAGAGGCGTTACCCACATAGCTAAGAAATGGCCCCCATTTTGCGTAAATAGTTGGTACGGGCAATTGCGGCACAATGCTGATGGTCAAAGGCTTCTTGGCAGTTTGTAAGCCAAGGCATGCCATAGCGGCCCCCGGCAAGCAGAGAGCGACCAGCAAGACGGTCAGGGATATATAACGTTTCATGAACTTGCCTCACTTGTGGCCCGTTCATTCGGCTCAAGCACCTCTGGCAGACGGCAGACATCCGCCAAGCTCATCGCCTTGCCATAAAGCCAGCCCTGACCATAATGACACCCATAGCCTACAAGAAGATCTCGTTGATGCAGCGTTTCAACACCCTCGGCAGTCAGTTCCAGGCCGAGAGATTTGGCGAGGCTCACAATCAGTCTAATGATTTCGCGGCCTTTTTCATCATCAATGTTTTCAACAAAGGACATATCGATCTTCAACCGGTGCAACGGTAGCAGCGCAAGCCGCGATAACGAAGAATATCTTTTTCCGAAATCATCAATCGCGATATGTACCCCGGCGCTGATCAAGCGCTCCAGCATGACCTTGAGATCTTCATCAATGCCTACCAGCTCCTCCTCAGTCAGTTCAACCTCGAAACCTTCAAAAGGTATAGGTCCACCTGATGCAAATTCAACGATTTGCTGGATAACGCGTTCATCCAGAAATGCCTTGGGCGAAACGTTAAAGCCGAAACGGGCATGTGGGAAACGGTCTCTGATAACGGGCAGTTCCTGCTGAACAGAATGCAACATGCAAAGAGAAAACTCTGCGGACATCTGTACACGTTCGAGTATCGGCACAAAGTCGTCGGGCGCAACCCAGCCCAATAGTTCGTCTTCCCAGCGCGCCAGAACTTCAAAGCCGCTTATTTCGCCAGTCTGCATGTTCACATCGGGCTGATAGAAAGGACGAATTTTGTGATGCATCAAAGCATCTTTGATACGTTCTTCTATTTGTCTGTTTCGTACCAGGCGTTTTCCCAGCGCTTCGTCAAAGATGACATAAGTCTGCCGCGCCGTCGATTTTGCTTCGATCAGAGCATACTCCGCGCAGAAGATCAGATCATTCAGACTATGCGCATCTTGTGGATATCGCGCAGCTCCACAGGTCAGTGATACTGGAATACGGACGTTTTCAACGTCAAGGACAAATGACCCGAGTGCGGCCGTGGTCTGGATCAGGTCTTGCTCATCCATTTGTACCCAGAGTAAAAACTCATCGCCCGAGCGACGACAGATCATATGCGGCTCTGGAAGCACATCCTCCAAATGGTGAGCCACGCTCCGTATGACTGCATTGCCAACGTGATGACCAAAAGTATCATTGATATGCTTAAGCTTATTGATATCCAGAAAGAGCAAGGTGACGGGTCGTTGATCTCTGGCCTGTTCGGACAGATACAGTGTTGTCACGTCATAAAAGCGTGCGAAATTGGGCAAACCGGTCAGGCTGTCTTCATAGGCTAATTTACGTAACTTGGCCTGGCTCAGGTACTGCGCATCCAGCATCGATTTCAGGGTGCGAATCACCGACGAAACCTGGTCACCACCCAGCATCTCGGGTTCAAGCGCCATGTGATTACCGGAAAATATCGCTTCTGCATAATTAACCAACTGATCGAGTCGGGCAGTCAGTTTTTGTGCATAACTCGCTAGCCAGCGTTTACTTCGGTAAAAACCAAGCCAGCCAGATATAGCGACACCTAGCAAAATCAGGATCATCAGCTGTAAATTGGGCAGGATACTGATCTCGTAACGTGTGTAGTAACTAAAGGTAGCCGCACCGGCCTTGATCTTATCCTCATAGCTGATAGTAAGTTCGGACCAGCCTGGCGGCTCTCCAAAATGTGGTGTCAGGCTAAAACCGATGTGTAGTGCATCATCAATATTTAATTTATTGATCGATGCGGCCAAGGAAAACTGCGTGAGTAGATAGCCCAAGGGGGCTTCGCTCAACGAAGAAACGATCGGGGCCAGAAGCAAAAGCGTCTCATCGCGATCTCCGTCCTGGTAGATCTGGACTGTTAACGCCCCAGCATTGCCTGCCTCGATGGTACGTCGGGCCTGAGCGACCGCACCTGACTGCTCTGCGTCCGGCTCAAGAAATGATCTGCCTTTATAATCGAGGACAACATATTTGTTATTTTCGGCACGGTTTAACTGCGTTATCAGTGGCCGTAAATACGCTTCACGGCTAAAGCTATCCATCAGCCCTGTCCAAAGCGAGGGCAAGCTGATCAGTGATTCCGATTGCTCAACTGTCAGTGAGATCTCAGAGTTCAGCTGCGTCTGAACGACCTCACTTTGCGCAACTAAGCGTGCCTGTGTGACGTAGTAAACAAACCATGTGAACAGCACAAAAACAAGCACGGCAGACACCACCGCATAGCGGAGCATGACGTGGCCGAAACCCCGTTGTATTTCTGCACGTAAAGATAGATCTTGCTTCAAAACTACTTCACCGGCGCTAGAGCGCCATTGGGCAGAAGTCTGACAAAAACAATCTGTTGCGCATCCAGGGCATCATGACGTGTTTTCGTAAATGCGGGTGCATAGCGTTTTATCACACCGTCATAGGGCGGCAGCGCTTCAAGCGCATCACGAATTTTGCTGCCGTTCGTCGATTGTGCTTTCTTTAGGGCCGCAGCGGCAAGATAGACCATATCGTAGGCCTGCGCCACACCTACTGGGCTGATAATCTCTGAAGCAGCATTCACTTTCTGCGCGAGCATCACCTTTCTCGCCAAGGCCTGCGCCTGAGGCCGCTGGTTATTAACAAACGTAAATGTCTGTATAACCTGCAAATCGACATCATTTAATGCAGTACCGGTTAGCGCCGCAAAAGCACCGCCCGTGATGCCCCAGTGCGAAACGATGGGGATCCGTTTCGCCGCTGGCAGTTGTGCCATCTGTTTGACCACGAGCGAACCTTCGGGCTCGTTGGCAATCAGGATCATGGCCCCTGCAGATTGGGTTACACAGTCATTGATTTTGGCCTGAAAGTCGGTATCACCCCAGTTGTACCAGTTCACGGCTACCAACTGGATTTTAGAGCCGCTAATCTTTTCACGGATCACCTGCTCACCGGAACGGCCCCAGACTGTATTCGGAATCAGCGCACAAACCTTGCCGTTATCACTTAACTTGCCTGCGCGCTTTAAAATTGCCTCCACACCCCAGGCATCTTTAAGCGAAAGCCTGAACATGTATGAATCATTCATCACGGTATCCGTAATCTGATTCGCTGAGCCCCAGACACTGGCGTAAGGCACCTTGAGTCTCTGCACGTCCGGGATGACTTCTACAGACACCGGACTATGCTTTCCGCCCAGCACTAAAACCATATCTTTCCGGGTTGCCAGCTCCTGGTAGTTGTCTCGGCCTCGCGTGGATAACCCTTGATTATCTGTGGTGACCAGCTCTAGGGGGCGACCACTGAGCACTCCCCCGTTCGTGTTGATCTCCGCAATTGCCAAGCGAGCACCCAGCTCGATAGCTTGTGCAGCTGTATTCGTCTTTTGCCCGTAAGCACCGTCAAACCCGATATAAACCGCATTGGGTGCGCCATAAGCACAGGCACCAAAAAGCGCCACGCCCAACGTGATGATCCACTTCATCATGTATCTCCACAACCAAAACAATTTTTACCTTACATGTTTATAGTGTAATCCTGTTTTGACTGCTGAGACACACACAAACCTCAGAAACTGTTGCAACCAGCCGTTTCAGCAAAGAATGTCTTCGGCATGGCCGGTAATTGCTTTTAAACAGGCATGTGGCACATGACGCTTGATCGTAATCGCAAAAAAATGGATGCTCAGGCCATCAGCCTTACCGAGCAGCTTCAGGTTGCCACGTTCCAGATTTTCGTCCAGTAGCGCCTCTGACACGGGAAAAGCACCGATCCCTTCTCGTCCAAAGGCGGCAAGCAGCGCATTGTCATCGAACTCGCCAACTGAATTGACCTTGATATGTTTCTTATCGAACCAGGTATTGAGCCGCTGGCGGATTGCAGAATCCTGTCTCGGCAACAGCAAAGGCAAGCTCTTTAAGCATTCGGGAAAAGGTTGGTGAATCTGCTTCACCAAATCTTCGCGGGCCACAAACGCAATGCCCGATTCGCCCAGCTTCTTACTAATCGCCCGCACAGCACTATTCTGGGGAACTGGCGCATCGGAGATAATGAGATCAATTTTATCCAGTGCTAACTGCCCTAATAATTGAGTTAACGGCCCCTCGTTGGTGAGGAGCCTGATCGGTTGCGGCAATTGAACAATAGGCTTAAGCAGTCGAAAAGCCAGAGCTTTCGGAATGGTGTCCGTTAACCCAACCCGGAACTCGGTGCTTGGTTCCTTAGGAAACTCATGAATCACCCTGTCCAGCTCTGCCCCTAGGGCAAAAATTTCTTCGGCATACTCAAGTGCCAAACGGCCAGCATCAGTCAATTCCAGCCCACGACCCTGCTTTTCAAAAAGAACCACGCCCATGCGGTCTTCAAGCAGCTTTAACTGACTACTGAGCGTCTGTGGCGTAATAAAAATGGCTTCACTCGCCCGCACAACCCCGCCATGCGTCGCCACTTTCCAGAAGTAGTAGAGGTGCTTGAGATTGATCGGGCGCTCTGTCATTTCGAGATATCCTGAATGTCATATCGTTAAAATCGACTTTATCTTAACCACAAAAGCGCTACATTCAAAGCTAGGAAGGTTTCAGTTCGCATGCAACGCATGATGTTTTATCGAGCTTCTCGCGAAGGCGTTCTCCCAAGACGCTCCTCCTTACTGCCCAGACTTTTTGGGCAGTTTTTTTATGCGGGCTTTGTGTATGATTTGCGCCAGAACATTTACACGAGAGGACTGTGAGCCATGCTTAAGGATTTTTTAAAATTTGCGATACGTGGCAACGCCGTCGATATGGCCGTGGGTATTGTTATCGGCGCCGCATTTGGCTCTATCGTGACCAGTCTGGTTAATGACATGCTCATGCCACCGCTAGGTCTATTGCTCGGTGGCCTCGATTTTTCAAGCCTATTTATTGTGCTCAAGGAAGGTAGCCCTGTTGGACCTTACGCCACACCCGCTATCGCCAAGGCGGCTGGAGCCGTTACCTTGAATTATGGGTTATTTGTCAATTCGATGATGAGTTTTTTCATCATCGCTTTTGCCGTCTTCTGGATCGTCAAAGCCTATAGCAAAGCTGCTGAAAAGATTATTCCGCAAGAGGCCGCTCCAGCCACGACAAAAACCTGCCCGGAATGCTGCACACAAGTTGCTGTTGCGGCAAAGCGCTGCCCTGCCTGCACATCATCCCTACAATGAATCGATCTTAAGGCGACAGGCTATGCTCACGGCAGGACAGCCGCTCTAGACATCGTGAAACATTTCTTCAATCGATGATCGTCCTTTGAAAAGCTGTAGCGCCGCTTGAACAATCTCAGGGTCGTATTTCGTACCGGCACCTGCTTTAATCTCAGCCAGCGCACCTATTAACCCTACAGATAGTTTGTAAGGCCTGTGGGCGGCCATCGCTTCAATTGTATCGGCGACTGCTATGACTTTAGCGGCGGGCAGAATTTCATCCCCTTTTAATCCCCGGGGATAGCCAGATCCGTCCAGCCGTTCGTGATGCTGATGAACAATTTCGGCAATGTCCCACGGAAATGTAATGTCTTTCAGTATCTGGTAGCCAATCTCAGCGTGCTCCTGCACCAAAGCCAGCTCAACAGGACTTAACTGAAGGGGCTTGGTCAGTATTTCCGTAGGGGTAGAAATCTTACCGATATCATGGACCAGCGCTGCCAATCTCAAGCCTTTAATGGCGGCTTCGTCCCAATTGAGCAGCTCGGCGATTGCACATGAAATGTCAGAAACACGCTTTTGGTGAAGGGTGGTGTATTGATCCTTGAAACCCATCGTTTTGGAAATTGCCATGACAATGCCTTCAATGGCATTGTTCAATTGCTCTACTGTAGCCACAAGACATCCCTGATCTTTTTTACGTGCAGTAATATCTCTGACGGTGGCTTGCAATATTAGCTTTTCATCTTTGCGATAGGCGACTAGGCAGACTTCCGTATCGAATTCACCGCCATCCAGTTTGGAATGCCGCCATTCGAAAATGGCGCTGCCCGCACTGAGCGCCTCTTTAATTTTCTGATTTGCCAAGACAACCGAAGACTTACCACTGGGTTGCTTTTTGGGTGAAAAGAACCCGGGGTGGCGACCAACAAATTGTGCTTTATCTGTGCAGCCAAACATCTTGAGCGCTGCCGAATTACAATCTGTAAACACGTTTTCATCGATGCGCATAATGGCATCCGGCGATAGCTCGTATAGCCGCCTTTGCTGATCAACCATCTCTTCCAGCGCACGCTTTAGCTGAACCTGAACCGCATGATGTTTCACGATAGCACCCGTCATGTAGAGTCATCAAAACCGTGAAATGGTTTTATGTCTTCATCATACCCCTTAGGGTACAAATTTGAGACATTGATCACACCCTACTGATTACTTGACCAAAGGCCGAATACCGGTGAAACCACCATCCAAAGCCCAAACCTGAGCGGTGACACGCTGGCTATTTTCGGCCAATAACCATGCCATCAAATCTGCCAACTCATCGGTGCTGCCAATACCCGGTAATGCATACTGGCGGGCTGCGGCGTCTCTCGCTGACGGTGCGCCTAATATTTTTTCTGTAGCCGGGCTTTCCATAATACCGGGAGCTACGGCATTTACTCGAATGCCATAGGGCGCATACGTGGCCGCAGCACCCCGGACAAGGCCTTCAATACCCGCTTTGGCAGCGGCAACTGCTTCATGGTTAGGCGTGCCGATTTGAGCAGCCACAGATGAAACGAGTACTGCACTGCCAGGCAGATTGTCTGCTCGCAGCCCTCCAATAAAAGCTGCCAGCATGTGAAATGCCGTGACGAGATTTGCGGTCAGACAATCCATAAAGTCGGTGGGTTGCATACGATGAAGCGCGCCCAAGCGAATATTTCCCACACAATGCGCCAAAACTGTGGGCAGCATTCCAGCCTCTTTGGCATCTGCAATAATCTGCCTCGCACCCGCATCCGTTGCGCAATCACCCACAATCTGCAAATGATCCGAGCCGTAAATACGTGTTAGACGTTCAGCGTCCCGGCTCACAACGATCAATTTCCAACCAGCGTTGCTGAGCCGGCTAGCCATCGACTGACCCAAACCACCCGCAGCGCCCGTTATTAATGCAACCTTGTCCATGTTCGTTCTGCCTTCTATATCAGTTTGCTGTTATAAACATACGATCAATGCTGAGAGCGCCACTGACTTACCAGGAGAGAGACGTCACTTATTTGCGCTACGACATGAATACCCGCTAAATTTTCAGCAGCCGCTGTGAGCGCCCCTCCCCCCGCCCAGATCTCTATATTTGAAGGCAATCGCGCGCGAAAATCCTGGAGCTCTCTGATTGCATCTTTCGGCGTGTAGGCGCGGCTAAATGACAATGCAACTACATTAAAGTGTAGTAGTTCTGACTTGATCTGACAGTAGTCCTTGCCAAAGGGTGGGGTTACCCGGTTTGATAGAGGTGTCGAATCTTTATCAACCAAAGTGCATACGCACGAGGAGTAACCCCATGAGTAGTTTTCAACAGAATGTCATCAAACACAAGGTCGGGTTGCTAAATTTAGCGGCCGAACTTGGAAACGTATCTCGGGCCTGCAAAGTAATGGGCTTTTCGCGAGACACCTTTTACCGCTATCAAGCAGCAAGAGATGAAGGTGGTGTCGATGCCCTCATTGATGCCAACCGCAGGAAACCTAACCCGAAGAATCGCGTTGAAGAAGCAACAGAGGCTGCAGTAACAGCTTTTGCTTTGGAGCAACCTGCTTACGGCCAACTCCGCGTTTCGAATGAGCTGCGTCAGCGTGGCATCTTTGTCTCGCCGTCCGGTGTTCGATCTGTCTGGCTGCGGCACAACTTGGAATCATTCAAGAGGCGGCTCACAGCATTAGAGCGACACATCGCCGAAACGGGTGAGGTGCTGACGGAGTCTCAGATTCAGGCGCTAGAACGCAAGCAGGACGACGATGTCGCCCATGGCGAGATTGAGACAGCGCATCCGGGCTATTTAGGCAGCCAGGATACCTTTTATGTCGGTACTATTAAGGGGGTAGGCCGGATTTACCAGCAAACCTTTGTCGACACTTATTCGAAGTGGGCGGCAGCAAAGCTCTACACCACCAAGACGCCGATTACGGCTGCTGACCTACTCAATGACCGGGTGTTGCCATTCTTTGCAGAACAGGGCATGGGCATCATCCGTATGCTCACAGATCGTGGTACTGAATATTGCGGCAAAGCAGAATCGCATGATTATCAGCTCTATCTGGCCTTGAACGACATTGAGCATACCAAGACAAAGGCCATGCACCCGCAAACGAATGGTATCTGTGAGCGGTTTCACAAGACTATTCTGCAGGAGTTTTACCAAGTGGCCTTCCGACGCAAGATATATCGGTCTATTGAAGAGCTGCAGCTTGATCTGGATGAATGGCTGTTCTTCTACAACAACGACCGAACACATCAGGGAAAAATGTGTTGCGGCCGCACCCCTATGCAAACCTTAATTGACGGAAAGGAGATGTGGCAGGATAAAATCACTGCATTAAACAGCTGAACTTGACCTGACAATTTGCTTCGTCAAATCGGGTAACTGTCAGATCAGATCGCAACTACTACAACTCAGGCCTCTTTGGCTCCCACTTAACCAACCGTCCAACTTTCGGGGGTCAGTTCATTGCTGGAGGCCTTGAATTCTGGCGCGCTCGGAGAGATTCGAACTCCCTACCCCTTGGTTCGTAGGTAGGTTTTTTAAGCCAGTTTTATCCTTTATCCGCCAATGGGTTAAATCAATGGACTTAAGCCCATACGTTAAGCACGCGAAGTTCTATAACCCATTGTTTTACTTCGGACCACATAGGTTGAATGGGACAATTTTTAGCTGCTCAATTCCATCTGCTGTTAAACAAATTGGCTGCACCGAATTGCAAATCTGCAGCGCTGTGAGCGAGACGAAACATGGCCTTTTGATCGGTTTTTATTCGAGGAAATCCTCATGAAAAACCGGATCCTTCACCTTACCCGAAATACGATTCCCTACGTCAAGGAATTGCATCCAATCGCTGGTGGCGTTCTCGGATGCCTAGTGATGCAGCAACTCGACTACTGGTTTGAAGGTCATCCTGAGGGTTATTACAAGTTCCTAATGCCATCGGATCATCCAGCATACAAAATTGGCGATAGCTGGACTGAGGAGCTAGGAATGTCCAAGGATGAGTTCCGGACTGCTTTCGACAAGATTGGTATACGTTATAAGTCAAAATCCGAGTTCGAGCAGGCTCCGGATAAGTTCCAGGGGAAGTTCTATTGCAGCTTTGTGGATCGTCGCAGCAACTTGACCTATTACTTCCGAAATCACGATTTAGTCGATGCAGCCCTGGATGAATTGCTGTCTAAACCAGCTCAAAAGCAAG
>ERZ650301.535-NODE-535-length-10630-cov-5.760757_pt1 | contig 10630 bp, 9 predicted proteins | sample MGYA00376237_ERZ650301 | MGnify/ENA primary metagenome ERZ650301 (study PRJEB26733, sample SAMN07839255) | wastewater metagenome | biome: small river; feature: stream; material: water | place: USA: North Carolina | collected 2016-04-05 ...
TCAGAAAAAAAATCAGTTGGAAAAAAATATAGCTTATCAAAAAATTGCTATTGATAAGCCGCCAGTTCTCAATGTGGTGACACAATCTGATCCGCTTGAACAACTGGCTGAGTTCGAATCAGGTTTTCCACTTCAAAATTCTATTCCTGAAGTTCTTGCGCAAATCAACGATATTTTTTTGCGTTCAGGATTGAAAATTTCTGAAGCAGAATATCGAATTGTTGATTTTCCACAAAGTCGGTTAAAAGGCTATCAAATCACGATGCCGATTCGCGGGCGATATACCAACATCATTGATGCATCTTTGATGATTTTGAATCAAATACCCAGTCTTTCCTTGAATAATATTTCATTTCAAAGAAAATTGATTTCCGATGGTCAAACAGAAGCCATTTTTTCGATGACTTTGTATTTGAGGCATGTATAAGCAAAGCATGATGAATTCAACTTCACGACGCTGGATTTATATTGGCATTGCAGGTCTTGCAGTGTCTGTTCTGGCATTTTTTTCACCAGAAAATGATTTGGATATTGGCGTGGGTGATCGCAAGAGTGTTCAAGATGCGCAGCATCCTTTGATAACTTCTGTTTCGCCAGAAAAGCAAAAAACTTACACGCTTCGGCAGCGGACCCAAAGCAGAGACGAATCAAAAGATTTGTTTGAAAGCAAGTCTTGGTACATCCCGCCACCCCCACCGCCGCCACCACCACCCCCACCGCCGCCGCCACCACCTTCTCCGCCACCATTTCCCTATGCAGGCATGGGCAGTTTTATGGGGGCAGACAGCGGGGGCGTTGTCATTTTTCTCGTCAAAAATGACATTCTCTTTTCCGTCAAGATCGGTGAGATTCTGGAGCAAACCTACCGCATTGACGCCTTCTCAGCTGGTCGACTGACAGTGACTTACCTTCCTTTGAACATGCAGCAAATCATTATTTTGAGTGATAAACGATGAAATATTTCAATCAGAACCATGCAGCCATGAAGCTCGTGTCTTTCGCAGCAGTGTGTTTTCTTCAAGCATGTGCAAATGACCCTCACAGCATCGGGATTAAACAAATCAAAGAGGGCTCGTTTGTTGAGGGGCTCTCCAACCTCAAAAAAGCCAGTGCAGACAGTCCTGCAACCAGTGTTTTTCGAGCTGATTATTTACGTGAACGTGACCGCCTGACAAATCAGTTGCTTTATGAAGCTGCAGGCTTTCGTCTTCAGGATGATCTGGACCGTGCTGAAAATATTTACAACCTGGTGCTTGAAAATGATCGTGAAAATGTGCAAGCCAAGCAAGGTCTCAATGATGTTGCCCGATTGAAACGGCACCGCGAACTCATTGCATCTGCTAAGAATGGATGGAGCCGTGGCGAGAAAGACGCCTCACTTCGTGCATTGCAAAGTGTTTTGCTTGAGAATCCAAATAATCTGGATGCTGCAGCGCTTGTCAGGCAATATACCGAAGAACAATCTGGGCTTGTTGCCCAATCGGGCATGTTGCCAGTGCTGGGTGAGGCTTATAAACGACCTGTGTCCTTGCAATACAGAGATGCCAATCTGAAGATGATTCTTGAATCCATATCTCGCACCAGCGGGATCAACATCATCATTGATCGTGAAGTCAAGAATGATCTGAAAGCAACACTGTTTGTTCAGAAATCTTCTGTTGAAGATACCTTGAATCTCTTGCTGATGCAAAATCAACTTGAAAAACGCATCATTAACGAAAATACGGTTTATATTTATCCCATTACTGCGGCCAAAACCAAAGAGCAGCAGGATTTGGTGGTGAGGGTATTTCAGCTGGTCAATGCGGACCCCAAGCAAATGCAGAACATGCTGAAAACGGTGCTTAAGGTCAAGGAAAGCTTTGTGAATGAAAAAAGCAATTCCATCATCATCCGCGACACCCCTGAAGTGGCTGCATTGGCGGCGAAACTCTTGAGTTCGCAGGACGTCAACGAGCCAGAAATCATGCTCGAGGTGGAGGTGATCGAAATTGCTCGGAACACGCTGAAAGAAATCGGCCTCAGTTATCCGGATCAGATCACTTTGAACGTTGCTAATTCTGCGGCGACCGCAGCTACCAGCAGTGCGGCAGCTTCTACCGGTCTCTCCTTGCAAGCTTTAAGGAATATCAACTCCTCGGGCATCAATGTTTATTCGGGCTCGGGTGGTTTGAATTTGGCATTGAAATTAAAGCAGCAAGATGGTGACGTTGATATTCTCGCCAGTCCTAAAATCCGCGTCCGCCAACGTGAAAAGGCCAAAATCCATATTGGTGACCGTGTCCCGATCATCACCAATACCGTCACGCCACAAACAACTGGAACTGCACTTTACACGGGCGCTGTTCAATACATTGAGGTTGGCATCAAGCTCGACGTCGAGCCTGATATCCATTCTGATGGTGAAGTTGGCATCAAGACTTCTTTGGAGGTCAGCAGCATCAGCAGCACGGTGACGGATCCTAAAACTTTGACAACGGCGTATCAAATTGGAACGAGAACGGCCAGTACGGTTTTGCGGTTGAAAGACGGCGAAACTCAAATCCTGGCAGGGTTGCTGAACAACACGGATCTCAAGGGGGCGACCAAAGTGCCGGGCCTTGGCGATATTCCTTTCTTTGGTCGTTTGTTTTCTAGCCATTCTCAGGACAAACGTAAAACAGAGATCGTGCTGGCCATGACGCCAAGAATCATCCGCAATATCCGTCAACCTGATGCCGACCAGACCACTTATTGGTCGGGTACGGATAACGCTGTCAAGATTTTGCCCATCATGTCGGGCAAGACAGAAGTGATCCGCATGGATGGTCAAGGCGTGGTCACAGGTGGCCGACCTCTGCGCACACCTGTGCTGCCACAACCAACGCCTGTGCCTGTTGCCGCTGAACCAGCAGCCCCTGTGCAAAGTAATACAGCGCCTGCAGTTGACAACAAAGCGCCAGCTCAGATGGCACCCGAAAAACCGGCACCGATGGTGTCTGTGCCAGCGCCAGTGAGTGTGCCCGTTGTGCCGGCAGGCCAATCGACGAGACAGCAGCTGATCACCGATGCGTTCAGGGTCGCACCCGCGCCGCTCAAAGCGCCTCAGCCAGAGAAAAGCTCGACCACTGAAGAGACGCCTCAAGCAGCAGACACTCAATGACTTTTCGTCTTTTCAAGGCCGCTCGCAGACGGGGCGTTGGCTCAACTTGTGGGGGATTCACGCTCATTGAGTTGGTCATTTCATTGGCCATTTTGGGGCTGATCGCCACCATGGCCGCGCCGGTTGCCCAAGTGATGTACCAGCGCCATCAGGAAGAGGACTTGCGGCTGGCCTTGAGGCAAGTGCGTCAGGCCATTGACCAATACAAGGCTGCTTATGACGCCGGACGCATCATCAAAACAGTGGATGCCAGCGGTTATCCGCCTACGCTTGAAGTGCTGGTCAATGGCATTGAAGACGTCAAAAGTCCTGATCGGAAAAAAATATATTTCATCAGGAAAATTCCTCGTGATCCCTTTGCACCATCGGGTATGAAGTCAACAGAAACCTGGGGTTTGAGAAGTTATAAAAGCGACTCTCAAGCACCGAGAAGAGGCGATGATGTTTTTGATATCTATTCATTGTCTGAACGTGCAGGTCTGAATGGCGTACCTTACCGGGAATGGTGATGTCTTATTTGTCTGTCAATAAAACAAAAAATCAGGGCTTTACCTTGATTGAGTTGCTGGTTGTTTTTGCAATTGTTGCCCTGCTTTCCAGCATTGCGGTTCCTAAATACTTTTCCAGTCTTCAAAAATCACGCGAGTCGGTTCTTCGATACGATTTGTCTGTGATGAGGGAGTCGATTGACAAATATTTCAGTGACAACGGTTCATATCCTGAATCCCTCCAGCAACTTGTGGAAAAGCGGTATTTGAAAAGTATTCCCAAAGATCCCATCGCGCAAGCCAATGATTTGTGGGTTGTTGTGCCTCCAATAGATGGCTTGCCGGGATCGGTCTACGACATCAAAAGCGGAGCTCAGGGGCAAGCATCGGATGGGTCCAATTTTGCTGATTGGTGAAGCTTTGACGTCGAAAAAATCTCATTCCATTCAAGAAGGTGGGTTTACTTATCTTGGAATGCTTGCGTTGCTCATGGTTTTGTTGCTCTGGTCAGGGGCGGCCATGCAGGTGTCGCAGACCATGCTGCGCCGCGATAAGGAAGCAGAATTGCTGTTCATCGGCAACCAATATCGTTTGGCTATCACGAATTTTTATCTGTCGATGGGGCGATTTCCTACAGCGCTGGAAGAATTGTTGAACAGTACACCCAAGGCAGACAAGCCCAAACGTTTCCTTCGTCGTATATATCGAGATCCCATCACAGGAAAGTCAGAATGGGGTCTTGTCAAAAATCCTTCGGGCGGAATTCAGGGAATTTACAGTCTTTCAGAACTGACCCCAATCAAACAATCAAAATTTGATCCCATTGATACCACATTTACCGGGTCGTTGAAATATTCTGACTGGAAATTTGTGATTTCCGGGACACCTCTCATAACACGTTGATTCAAGGAAAAATGGTATGCTGAAATTTCGTTCGCCTACCAATGTGGTGACCGCCGTTGCCCTCATTGCAGGCCTGGGCTTAGGCGTCGGTGGTGCCCAGTTATTTGGCAAAAACACTGCCAATCATGCGGCTGGATTGGCATCTCTGAATAAAAAGAAGATTATTTATTATAGAAATCCCATGGGTTTGGCCGATACATCGCCAAAACCCATGAAGGATGCCATGGGGATGGACTACATACCGGTTTATGAGGGTGAAGATGTCAATGGCTTGATCATTGACTCGTCAAAAGTTCAGAAATCGGGTGTGCGTGTTGAGACTGTCAGCCTTCGTCGTATTGAAAAGAGCGTGCAACTGCAAGGGCGTATTGAAGCAGATGAACGTCGTCAATATGTGATTGCGCCAAAATTTGATGGTTGGGTTGAGAAAGTCCATGTCGCGACAACAGGCCAATATGTCAAACGCGGCACCCCATTGTTCGAGGTATTCAGTCCTGACTTGATCTCAGCACAAAAGGAATATCTGGTTGCTTCCAACTATGCAAGTAAAAAGGGCGATGATCTTGAGCTGGGCTTGTTCAGCTTGTTGCCTCAATCCGACATTGCATTGCAGGGGGCCATCAAGAGTTATGAAACAGGAAAATCAGAATTTTCTGGTGTGATCGAGGCTCAGTGGCAGATTAGAAAAGCACTGGAAGAATATGCCAAACGGATTCGATTGCCCAAAGGCAGTCAATCGATTGCTGACAACGCATTGGAGGCGCAAGCCAATATGCGTCGTATTGCGGATGCCGCATTGATGCGCTTGCACAACTTTGATGTTCCGGAATTACGCATCAAAGCCTTGCAGCAGCATCAAGAGCCTTTTCGCTTGATGAATTATCTTTCACCAGTTTCGGGTGTCGTGACCGAGAAAAAAGCGCTTCAAGGCATTCGTTTTCGTGCCGGAGATGTGCTGTATCAAGTGACAGATACTTCTTCGGTCTGGGTGTTGGCCGATGTATTTGAAAGTGATATTTCCAATGTCCGAATCGGGCAGAATGTGAATGTTTCCATCAATGCTTATCCAGCCAAAATCCTGAATGGCAAGATCAATTATGTTTATCCCACTTTGAACCCACAAACCCGGTCGGTTCAAGTTCGCATCGAAATGCCCAATGCCGATGGTTTGCTCAAGCCCGGCATGTTTGCCAAAGTCGAGTTGAAAACAAGCTCCTCCACATCGGGTGCCAAAGTGCTCGCCATTCCCAACTCGGCCGTGTTGGACAGTGGCCAGCGGCAACATGTTTTTGTTCGGGATGCAGAGAGGCGTTTTGTCGCGCGTGAGGTCCGACTGGGCATGCGTGGAAATGATTTTGTCGAGGTCCTCGGCGGCGTGCAGGAAGGGGAGGTCATCGTTGTCTCGGGTAATTTCCTGATCGACTCAGAGAGCAATCTGAAGTCAGCCTTGAAGGGCTATGGTGCTGCCGCCCAGAAGGTGGTCAGTCACCATGCTGACGGTGTTCTGGACTCCAGGGATGTAGAGGCAGGCAGCGTGGTGGTGACCCATGACCCTGTTGCCAGTTTGAATTGGCCAAAAATGACCATGGAATTCATACCCGCGCATTCAGGGATGTTTGCCAATATCAAGCCAGGAACGCCCATGTCTTTTGAATTCGTGGAGCGCAACCCTGGGGAATGGGTCATCACCAAAATTGATTTGAAAGGCAAGTCCAATGCTGACCGCACTCATTGATGGGTCTGCAAGGCACCGTGCGGTCATTTTGTTGTCCGCGTTCTTCATCAGCATGGCGGGTGTTTGGGCACTGTTCAAGACACCCATTGATGCATTGCCCGATTTGTCAGACGTGCAAGTGGTGGTCGTCACCGACTATGCGGGGCAAGCCCCTCAAGTGGTCGAAAATCAAGTCACATACCCCTTGACGACGGCGCTCTTGAGCGTTCCCAAATCCAGGGTGGTGCGTGGTTTTTCTTATTTCGGTGTTTCCTTTGTGTATGTGATTTTTGAGGAAGGCACAGACATTTACTGGGCGCGTTCGCGTGTCCTTGAATCGTTGAAAACCCTCAGCGATGGCTTGCCATCCAGTGTCAGCCCCAAGCTGGGACCAGACGCCAGCGGTGCGGGCTGGGTTTACCAATACGCTGTCGTGGGCTTGCACCAAAGCCTGGCCGAGCTGCGATCGCTGCAAGACTGGTTGTTGCGCCCACAGTTGACCCGTGCCCAAGGCATTGCCGAGATCGCCAGCGTTGGCGGATTTGTGCAGCAGTACCAAGTCGTGGCGGACCCGGTCAAATTGCGAGCCTACAACCTGTCGTTGACCAGCATCACGAACGCCATTCGCAACTCGAACACCGATGTGGGTGGCCGTGCCATCGAACTGTCGGAAACTGAATACATGGTTCGGGGTCGTGGTTATCTGCGCGGTGTGGAAGATCTTGAAAACATCGTGATCAAGACCAACGCCGGTACCGCCGCGGTGCTTCGCGATGTGGCCCAAATTGCGTTGGGGCCTGATGAACGCCGAGGCATTGCGGAACTCAATGGAGAGGGTGAAGTCGTCTCGGGGATTGCTGTGGCACGCCATGGCCAAAATGCCTTGACGGTGATTGACAACGTCAAACAGAAATTGGCGGAAGTACAGACGGCACTGCCTTCAGGGGTCAGCATTCAGGCTGTTTATGACCGCTCGGACCTGATTCATCGCGCCATCAGCACGCTCAGGTCCACCCTGATTGAAGAGGCCTTGATCGTCGCTGCAGTTTGTGCGGTGTTCTTGCTGCATGTGCGCTCGGCGCTGGTGGTCATCGTCATGTTGCCAGTCAGTGTGCTGATGTCCTTTATCGGCATGCACTTGCTGGGCATGAACTCCAACATCATGAGCTTGGGCGGTGTGGCCATTGCGGTGGGCACCATGGTGGATGCAGCGATTGTGATGATCGAAAATGCACACAAGCACCTGGAAGGCTTGCCAGAACAGCACGATGCCAAGGATCGATTCAAGGCCATCGTCAGCGCCTGCAAGGAAGTGGGGCCTGCACTATTTGTGTCCCTGCTGATCATCGTGGTTTCATTTCTTCCGGTCTTTGCATTGGAAGACCAGGAAGGCCGTTTGTTTTCTCCATTGGCCTGGACCAAGACATTGGCCATGGCCAGCAGTGCCTTGCTCTCGGTCACCTTGGTGCCTGTCTTGATGTTGGCGTTCATCCGGGGACGCATTCGCCCGGAAGGTGCCAACCCCACACAGAAGTTTCTGGTGCGCATCTACCAGCCCATGATTGCACGCGTTTTGCAGCACCGTGGCAGAACGGTAGGCTTGGCCATCTTGGTGACCTTGGCTTCCATTTGGCCTGCAAGCCACATTGGCAGCGAGTTCATGCCCACCCTCAATGAGGGTACCTTGTTCTATATGCCCACAGGGCAACCGGCCATGTCGGTGACGACGGCAGCCGAACTCCTTCAGGTGCAAAACAAGATCATCAAGAGTTTCCCGGAAGTGGCATCGGTTTTCGGCAAATCCGGGCGCGCGCAAACGGCAACAGATCCTGCGCCCATCGAAATGTTTGAGACGGTGATCAACCTCAAGCCTGAAAGCGAGTGGCGATCGGGTGTCAGTCTGGACAGTCTGGTGGCCGAGTTGGACAAGGCGCTGCAATTTCCGGGGGTCGCCAACTCCTGGACCATGCCCATCAAGGCACGGATTGACATGTTGTCCACCGGCATTCGTTCGCCTGTGGGCATCAAAGTGTTTGGCAAGGACCTCGATCAAATCGAAGAAGTCGCCAAAGCCATTGAGCTGGACCTGAAAAAGATTCCCGGAACCTCATCGGCCTATGCAGAGCGGGTCACTGGCGGCTGGTACCTTGACATCGAGCCCGACAGGTTGAAGATGGCCCGCTACGGCGTGCTCATGAGCGATCTCAAGGATATCATCGCTTCGGCCCTTGGCGGCGAAGTGTTGACAAGCTTGATCGATGGGCGACAGCGCATCGGCGTGGCCGTGCGCTACCCGCGCGACATGCGAGATGATCCTCAGAAAATCATGGCCAATGTGCTGGTGCCCACCGCCGCAGACAATGCGGGCAACACCACCATGGTCCCGATCGGGGAGATGGCCACCATCCACATCAAAAAGGGCGCGTCCAGCATCCGCACCGAGAATTCCATGCTGGTGGCTTATGTGTATGTGGACGTGCAAGGGCGTGACATCGGCTCCTATGTCGCAGAGGCTCAAAAGGCCGTGGCAGCCCACGTTCAGATGCCAGAAGGCGTCTTTCTGGCCTGGAGTGGTCAATACGAATACATGGAGCGGGCCAACGAGCGACTGCGCGTGGTCATCCCCGTCACCTTGCTCATCATCGGCATGTTGCTCTACCTGAATTTCAGGAACTGGCGACAGACGCTGATCGTGTTGCTCTCGTTGCCATTCGCTTTGGTGGGGGGCTTCTGGTTCATGTGGGCCATGGGCTATCACATGAGCGTGGCTGCTGCCATCGGTTTCATTGCATTGGCTGGTGTGGCAGCAGAAACCGGCATCGTCATGTTGATCTATCTGGACCAAGCCTGGCAAAGCAAACTGACAGCGCTGGGCGGACAAGCACCGCGGATGGCCGACCTGGCCTCGGCGATTGTGGACGGGGCCGTTGGTCGCGTGCGGCCCAAGATGATGACCGTTGTGGCCGTGATCGCAGGCCTGATGCCCATCCTCTGGAGTTCAGGGGCTGGCTCGGACGTCATGCGCCGCATCGCCGCGCCCATGGTCGGGGGCATGCTGTCCTCGGCCATCCTGACTTTGCTGGTGATCCCCGCGGTCTATGCGCTGGTCATGTCGCGCAGAGACTGCACGTCTGAAAAATAAGCCCTGCGGCAAGCCCTTCGGGGGCTTGCGTGGGGGGCCACTTTATTCGCAGATGTCGCGCTGAATTTTGGTGACCACGGATTTCCCGTTTTCCTCGACCGCCAGGAACTGGATGCGTTCACCGACCATCAGGTCTTTCAAAATCTTGGGTGATTTGACGGCGTAGACCATCGTCATGCGCGGCATGAAGCCTCGGATCTCATCGTGGCGAATGGAGATTTTTTCCTGGGCCAGATCAATCTTGCGAACCTCACCGCCCACCAGCTTGGTGGCATCGTAGCTGCCGCTTTTGAGGTGGTCGGCATGGTTCTTCTGTGCCCACGATGTCTGTGACAGGATGATCAATAACAGGGCGGGGAATATCCAACTTTTTTTCATGATGGCTTGTATCGGCACTGACAGGCATAACCCATTGTTTCAATTGGTGCTGAGCCGTCTTGATGAGCACAGTCGTTCAATTGAAAGCCTGCTGATGCCAGCATCATGGCGCGTTAAATACCGAGAAACTGGTATTTTCATTGACGATCAGTTGATTGAGTCCCGTGAATGCCAAACCAAATGAGGTGCTGACATCCAGAACGGTAGGTGCTCCAAGTGGCACGGCACAAGGTGCCGGGGTGCATGCGGGGGCTGTATTCCATATGCGAACTCTGTCATGTGTATCCACAGAGTCCAGCACCGCCAGCCTGGTGCCATTTGCGGAAATGGACCATGGTGTGCTGAACGATGTGGCTGTATTGCTTGAAAAATCGGCTTGACCGAGCACAGCATCTGCAGCTTGGGCATCCGTTAATGATTTGACATCGGCTGTGGCCCACATCAACAAGCGGTTATTGCCGCTGTCCGTCACCACCAAGTGCGTTCCATCGTAGGCCACATCGGTGGGATAGTTCAATGTTGATGCGTCTGGCGGATTCGCCGCAGTTGAGTTCGCACACACAGTTGCATCGCCCAATATCGCTTTCGGCGTTGCACCGTGGCTTGATGGGATTCCGTCGTATATCAATACCCTGTTGTTGCCAGAGTCCGCAATGACCAAGTTGCCTCCGATGACCTTCAAGCTTTCTGCCCCGAAAAGTGACTGTGAATTACAGCCAGAAAGAATAAATTTGGAGGGATCAGTGATGTCGTTGGTGAGGGAGGTTTGACCTACAACGACATCTGGAGTCCATGACAATGGATCGGATGTCGGCACTGAGTTCCAGATGAGAACGCGGTTATGCCCGAAGTCAGAAACAATC